>RRZT010661764.1_pt1 | contig 11003 bp, 7 predicted proteins | sample 2165551 | NCBI WGS metagenome assembly RRZT01 (sample SAMN10456910, study PRJNA506462) | wastewater metagenome | biome: wastewater; feature: sludge; material: wastewater sludge; isolation source: wastewater sludge with Escherichia coli K12::gfp cells carrying plasmid... | place: USA: Moscow, Idaho ...
CGAGGAGCTGCAGGCCTTCCGCGCGGTGCCGGTGCGCGGCGACGGCGCCACGACGCGGGCCTATGCGCTGGAGACCACGACCGGCTACAACCCGGCGCCGGGCCAGGTCATGGCCACCGGCCGCGCGCTCGACGTCGCGGCTCAGGGCAATGCCTGGTTTGCGGTTCAGGCGCTGGACGGCACCGAGGCCTACACCCGCGCCGGCGGCTTCGAGACCACCGCCGACGGCACGCTGGTGACCCGATCCGGCGGCCTGCCGGTGATCGGCGAGGGCGGCCCGATCTCGATTCCCGCCAATGCCGAGGTCACGATCGGTGACGACGGCACCGTCGCGGCCAAGGTGCCGGGCGGTGCCTCGACCGCGGTCGGCCGGCTCAAGCTGGTGGTGCCTGAGACCGCGCTCAAGCGGGGCGACGACGGCCTGTTCCGCGCCGAGGGCGGCGATCTGGCGGCCGAGCCGACCGCACGCGTCACCCAGGGTGCGCTGGAGGGCTCGAATGTCAGCGCCGTCGGCACGATGGTGGCGATGATCGCCGCCGCGCGCCAGTTCGAGGCCCAGACCAAGGCGATGCAGACCGCCGAGAAGGACGAGCAGCAGGCCCAGCAGCTGCTGTCGATGAACTGATCCCGAACTGATCCCGAACGGATCCCGAACGGATCTGAACCGACCATGAACAAGGAGCCGACGCCATGATGCGCGCGCTGTGGATCTCGAAGACCGGCATGGAAGCCCAGCAGACTCAGCTGGATGTCGTCTCGCACAACCTGGCCAACGTGGCCACCAACGGGTTCAAGAAGTCGCATGCGGTCTTCGAGGACCTGATGTACCAGTCGCTGCGCCAGACCGGTGCCTCCAACGGCGAGCAGGCGCAGCTGCCCACCGGCCTGCAGGTCGGCCTGGGCGTGCGCACGGTGGCGACCTCGCGCCAGTTCAGCCAGGGCACGCTGCAGCAGACCACCAATCCGCTGGATGTCGCGATCAAGGGCAACGGCTTCTTCCAGGTGCAGATGCCCGACGGCACCACCGGCTATACCCGTGACGGCGCCTTCCAGGTCAGCTCGACCGGCCAGCTGGTGACCAACAACGGCCAGCAGGTGCTGCCCGGCGTGACGATTCCGGCCAATGCCCAGTCGGTCACCGTCGGCGCCGACGGCACCGTCTCGGTGGCGGTGCCGGGTCAGGCTGCGCCACAGCAGGTCGGCCAGCTGACGCTGGCGAACTTCGTCAATCCGGCCGGTCTGGAGCCGCGCGGCCAGAACCTCTACACCGAGACGGCCTCGTCGGGCACGCCGAACGTGGCCGCGCCCGGCGCGGACGGCACCGGCAGCCTGGCGCAGGGCTTCGTCGAGTCCTCGAACGTCAATGTGGTCGAGGAGCTGATCGGCATGATCCAGACCCAGCGCGCCTACGAGCTGAACTCGAAGGCGATCTCGACCTCGGACCAGATGCTGCAGCGTCTGGCGCAGCTGTGACCACGCCGGCTTCGCGGCGATGCGTCCTGGGCGCGGCGCGCATCGCGTCGGCCGGCGCCCTGCTGCTGGCCGGCTGCCAGACGACGATGCTGCCCACGGTCGCCAAGGTCGACATGCCCGAGACGCCGGTGGTGCGCCCCTACGCGCAGCCGGTGCCGGTGCGCGCCAACGGCTCGATCTACCAGGCCAGCCAGTACCGGCCGCTGTTCGAGGATCACCGCGCCCGGCTGGTGGGCGACACCATCACGGTGCAGATCATCGAGCGGGTCAGCGCCAGCTCCAACTCGACCAGCACGGTCGAGAAGAAGGGCGAGCTGTCGGGCTCGATCACCGCGCTGCCGATGCTGTCGGCCAACTCCTTCGCCCGTGCGGGCGTGGGCGGCAGCAGCGCCAACACCTTCAGCGGCAAGGGCGGCACCCAGAACAGCAACAACTTCAGCGGCACGATCACCGCCACCGTCGTCGACGTGCTGCCCAACGGGCATCTGATCGTCGCCGGAGAGAAGCAGATCGGCGTCAACGACAACGTCGACGTGCTGCGCTTTTCCGGCCAGATCGATCCGCGGGTGATCCAGCCGGGCAACCAGGTCGCGTCGGCGCAGATCGCCAATGTGCGTGTCGAGCAGAAGGGCCGGGGCGGCCAGGCCGACGCGCAGCAGATCGGCTGGCTGTCGCGCTTCTTTCTCAACCTGATGCCGATCTGAGGCCCTTGCGGGCAGCACGATCGGCGGAGTTCCCGATGTCCAGTCTCCTGATGCTCCGGCGCTCGCCGGTCCTGCCGGTCGGCGTGGTGATGCTGCTGGCGCTGCTGTCGGCCTGGGTCACGCCGGTGCAGGCCGCGCCGGCGGCGGCGCCGGCGCCGGTGGTGCAGCCGGCCACCGCCACCACCGCACGCATCAAGGAGGTCGCCACCGTGCAGGGCGTGCGTCCCAACCAGCTCATCGGCTACGGCCTGGTGGTCGGCCTGGACGGCACCGGCGACCAGACCACGCAGACGCCCTTCACCACCCAGAGCCTGAACGCGATGCTGCAGCAGCTCGGGGTCACGGTGCCGGCCGGCACCTCGATGCAGCTGAAGAACGTCGCCGCGGTGCTGGTGACCGCCACGCTGCCGCCCTTCGCGCAGCCCGGCCAGCTGCTCGACATCACCGTCTCCTCGCTGGGCAATGCCAAGAGCCTGCGCGGCGGCACGCTGGTGGCCACGCCGCTGCGCGGCGCCGACAACCAGATCTATGCGCTGGCCCAGGGCAACCTGATGGTGGGCGGCGCCGGCGCCTCGGCCGGGGGCTCGAAGGTGCAGGTCAATCATCTGCTGGCCGGACGCATTCCGGGCGGCGCCACCGTCGAGCGCGGCGTGCTCAGCCCGCTGGGGCAGGGCGATGCGCTGCAGCTCGATCTCTCCAGCAGCGACTACGCCACCGCACGCGCGGTGGCCGGCGCGATCAACACCCGCTTCGGCGCCGGCACCGCCCAGGCGCTCGACGGCCGGGTCGTCAAGGTGCGACTGCCGCCCACGCCCGACGAGCGGGTCAGCTTCATGGCCGAGGTCGAGAACCTCAAGGTCGAGATGGCCGCACCGGCGGCCAAGGTGGTGGTCAATGCCCGCACCGGTTCGGTGGTGATGAACCAGGCCGTCACGCTCGGTCCCTGCGCGGTGGCGCACGGCAATCTCTCGGTGACCATCAGCACCACGCCGCAGGTCAGCCAGCCCGCGCCGCTGTCGGGCGGCCAGACCGTGGTGACCGAGAAGAGCGACATCAAGATGCAGCAGGACGGCGGCGCGCTGATCCAGCTGCCCGCCGGCACCCGGCTGACCGAGGTGGTCAAGGCGCTGAACTCGCTTGGCGCCACGCCCGCCGATCTGCTGACCATCCTGCAGGCGATCAAGGCGGCCGGTGCCCTGCAGGCCGAACTCGAGGTGATCTGACATGGTCTCGTCCCCGCAGCAGCTCGCCGCCGGCGGCGCTTCCCTCCAGGCCCTGCGGCGTGCCGCCGCCGAGGATCCGAAGGCGGCGATCCGCGAGGTCTCGAAGCAGTTCGAGGCGCTGTTCATGCAGGAGCTGATGAAGAGCATGCGCTCCACCACGATGGCGGAGGGCCTGTTCGAGAACCAGGCCACCGGCATGGGCCGCGACATGCTCGACCAGCAGTACGCGGTGCAGATGTCGGGCCAGCCCGGCGGCCTGGCCGCGGCGATCGCGCGCCAGCTCGAGCGTCAGGCCGGTCTGCCGGCGGGGGCCGCCGGCCTGGGCGGCGCTGCCCCGGAGCCGGGCGCGATGACGATGCTGCCGATGTCGACCTGGGCGATGAACGCGATGGCCGGGCGCCGTGCCGCACCCGCGGTCGCGCCGGTCGAGCGTGACGACGATGCCAGCGTTGCCGGCGCGGTGGCGCGCGATCCTGGCGCCAGCGCCCGCCAGTTCATCGGCCGCCATGCCGAGGCAGCGCAGGCGGTGGCGCGCAGCAGCGGCATTCCGGCCGACTTCATGCTGGCGCAGGCCGCCCACGAGACCGGCTGGGGCCGGCGCGAGATCCGCGGCAGCGATGGCAGCAACTCGCACAACCTGTTCGGCATCAAGGCCGGTGCCGGCTGGACCGGTCTGACGTTGACCATCACCACCACCGAGGTCATCGACGGCACGCCACGCAAGGTGCGGGCGAACTTCCGCGCCTATGCGTCCTACGAGGAGAGCTTCCGCGACTACGCCCGGCTGATCGGCACCAGTCCGCGCTATGCCGAGGCGATGCGCTCGACCGGCGACGCCGCCGCCTTCGCCGGCAGCCTGCAGCGCGCCGGCTATGCGACCGATCCGGACTACGCCGGCAAGCTCAAGCGTGTGATTGATACGACTCGCAGGCTTCAGCGCCACCTGGGTTCTGCCGACATCACCTCATGAGTTCTTGCAGTTCGAGTGCGGCCTTTGCGTGATGCGGGTTGGCCACCGCCTCGACATCCTGACTTCCCGAATTCCAGCGTTCCGATCCAGACATCACCGAGACCGTCATGAGCACCTCCATCCTGATGAACATGAGCGTGCAGGCGATGTTCGCCGCGCAGGCGCAGATCGCCACCGCAGGCCACAACATCGTCAACGCCAGCGTCAAGGGCTACTCGCGCCAGGAGGTCAAGCTCGGCACGATGGCTGGCCAGGAGACGTCCGCCGGCTACATCGGCCGGGGCGTGTCGGTGCAGACCATCGAGCGCTCGCACAACACCTTTCTCGGTGGGCAGGTGATCCAGACCCAGTCGCAGGCCGCGGCCGACGGGGCCCGCTTCGGTCTGCTCGAGCAGCTCGAGAGCGCCTACGGCATGGGCGAGGAGGGTCTGGGCCAGGCCACCGCCGATCTGTATGCCTCCTTCTCCGACCTGTCGAGCGCACCGAAGGACGAGTCGGTGCGCGAGGTGGTGCTGGGCAAGGTCCAGGAGCTGACCTCGCGCTTCCGCTCCACCGGTGACCAGATCGAGCAGCTGCACGAGTCGACGCTGTCGGAGATCGAGGACCAGGTCTCGCTGGTCAACGGCCTGACCGCCAAGATCGCCACGCTCAACGGCAAGCTGGCTGGCACCGGCGCCCAGGCCAACCAGCCCAACGATCTGCTCGACCAGCGCGATCAGCTGATCAAGGAACTGAGCCAGCACATCGATGTCAGCCGCGTCGAGACCCGCGGCGCCGACGGCAAGCCCGATGGCACCGTCAGCCTGTTCGTCGCCGGCGGCCAGGCGCTGGTGCTGGGGGGCGACACCCGCGAGCTGGGCGTGCGCATCTCGCAGGGCTCGCCGCAGGTGGCCAGCCTGGAGATCGAGGCCAGCGGCACGAAGCGGCCGCTGGATTCGGCCAGCGTGACCGGCGGCAGCATCGGCGGCCTGCTGCGCTTCCAGAACGAGGATCTGCCGGAGGCGCGCAGCCAGCTCGGCATGCTGGCCGCGGTGCTGGCCGACACCATCAACACCCAGCATGCGCAGGGTACCGATCTGGACGGCCGCACCGGCGGCGACCTGCTCAGCGTCGGCGAGGCCACCGTGCGCCCGTCGGACCGCAATGCCCGCGATGCCTTCGGCCAGCCGGCCACCTCGGTGCAGATCACCCGGGTCGCCGGCCAGGGCAGCGCGCTGCGCGCCAGCGACTACGAGCTGCGCGCCGATCCGGCCGATCCGTCCGCCTACCAGGTCACCCGGACCTCGGACGGCACCGTCTTCTCGGGCGTGGCCAGTGGCACGACCATCGACGGCTTCCGGATCGACATCAGCGGTGCGGCGATGGCCACGGGCGACCGCTTCACGCTGCAGCCGGTCAGCCAGGCGGCCCAGAATGCCCGCTCGGCCATCACCGACGGCCGCCGCATCGCCGCAGCCGGCGCCAGCTCGGCCGGCTCGGGCAATGCCAACGCGCTGAAGCTGCAGGCGCTGACCACCGCCAAGACCTTCGAGGGCCGCTCCTTCACCGACGCGCACTCGCGCATGGTCGCCGACCTGGGCGTGAAGGTTCAGCGCGCCGAGTCCGATGCCGATGCCTCGACCAAGGTCGCCGACCGGGTCACCGAGCAGATCAGCTCGGAGACCGGCGTGAACCTCGAGGAGGAGGCAGCGCGCCTGATCCAGTTCCAGCAGAACTACCAGGTGGCGGCCAAGGTGCTGACCACCACCCAGAAGATCTTCGACACCATCCTGTCGATCATGAACTGAGCCTGCCCTGAGACGGCAACGAACCAGGAGCCTTGCCATGAGCTACCGCATCGCCTCGGCCCAGAGCCGGGATTCCAGCCTGATCGCTCTGCAGCGCCACGAGAAGTCCCTGAGCGAGGCGCGCGAGCGCCTGATCAGCGGGCGTCGGGTCGACAAGCCCAGCGACGATCCGGCCGCCGCAGCCCGCGCCGAGCGGGCCCGCGTCAACCAGACCCGCAGCGAGGGCCTGCTGCGCTCGATGGAGGCCAGCCGCACCGCGATGTCGCTGGCCGAATCGACGATGGGCGGCGCGATCGAGCTGCTGCAGGGCGCACGCGAGACGATCGTGGGTGCCGGCAACGGCATCTACAACGCCGCCGACCGCACCTCGCTGGCCGAGAGCCTCAAGCATGTGCGCGGCGAGCTGCTGCGTCTGGCCAACACCACCGACACCGGCGACCACTACATCTTCGGCGGGCAGGCGGCCGAACGGGTGCCTTTCGTCGACACCGCGGGCGGCGTGGTCTTCAACGGCGTGGCCGAGAGTGCGCAGGGCTCGCTCGACGAGGCGCTGCCGCTGACGCTCGACGGCGAGGCCGCCTGGCTGGGCGCGCGCAGCGGCAACGGCGTGTTCAAGACCGCACCCGGCAACCTTGGCGCGAGCAGCACCGCCTGGATCGGCGCAGGCAGCGTCAGCAACCCGTCGGCGCTGGAGCTGGGCGCGGGCGAGAGCTATGCGCTGACCTTCTCCGACAGTTCCACCTACACCGTGACCCGCATCGCGGCCGACGGCAGCAGCTCGCCCTATCCGGATGCGGCTGGCAGCACCCGTGCCTATGTGTCCGGTCAGGCGATCACCGCGCTGCCGGGCATGAGCTTCGCGATCAGCGGCACGCCGCAGGCGGGCGATGTCTTCACCGTCGAGCCCTCGACCGAGGATCTCAGCGTCTTCGACGCGCTCGACAAGGTGATCTCGGTGCTGTCGGACAAGTCGGCGGGCAGCGGTGCGCTCGATCAGGCGCGCAACTCCGGGCTGCGCGACATCGACCAGGTGCTGTCGAACCTGCAGATGATGCGCTCGCGCTCCGGTGACACGCTCAATCGCCTCGACGGCTTCGAGTCGCGCACCGACAGCCGCATCGAGGCCGATCAGGTCATCCGCTCCAAGGCCGAGGATCTGGATCTGGCCGAGGCGATCTCCGATCTGAGCACCAAGGAAACGGTCTACCAGGCGGCACTGAAGTCCTACGCGACCATGGGCAAGATGTCGCTGTTCGACTACATCGGCACCTGATGCCGCCGCCCGCGCGTCTCGCCGCCGCCGATCAACTCCCGAGCCCGATCTTCCCATCATGCTGTTTCCGGACGCTCCCATCCTCGGGCAGGTCGCGCTGAGCTATTGCCCGATCATCGACCGTCACCGCAACGTGATGGCCACCCGTCTGACGGTCTTCCCGCTCGGGCAGGCCCGCTGGCTGCCGGTGGGCGAGCTGCTGCGCACCGTCAGCGAGGTCTGGCCGCAGGACGGGCCTCAGGTGGTGCTGTCGGTGCGCTGCGAGAGCCTGCTGGCCGATCTGCTGATGGTCCAGCCGTCCGCCAACGTGGTGATCGAGGTGCCGAAGTTCATGGCGGGCGATCCGGCGCACCGCGACGACATCCTGCAGCTGGCGGCCAACGGCAACATGCTGCTGCTGTCCGGGCGGCCCAACCATCCGCTGCCGCGCGAGCTGCTGGGCGCCTTCCGCTACTCGATCATCGACCTGGCCGACGAGCGCCGTCTCGATGCCGGACCGCCGCCGCCGGGCGTGACCCGCTCGATCGGCTTCTTCCAGGAGGGCGTGACCACGATCGCGCAGATGGAGGGTGCCTTCCGGCGCGGCGCGATCGCGGTGCTGGGCTGGCCGGTCGACGAGGCGGTCAAGCCGCGTCGCGGCAGCAGCGGCGGCATCCGCCCGGACCTGCAGGTCACGCTCGACCTGATCAATCAGGTCAACAACGAGGAGCCGCTGTCGGTGCTCGAGGCCACGCTCAAGCGCGATCCCTCGCTGGCCTTCAAGCTGATGCGTTACATCAACTCGCCGGTCTTCGGGCTGACGGTCGAGGTGACCTCGTTCTCGCATGCGGTGATGCTGCTGGGCTACCAGCGCCTGAAGCGCTGGCTGTCGCTGCTGCTGGTGACCGCCGGCAACGACCAGAACCAGCGCCCGGTCATGTTCGCCGCGGTGCGTCGCGGCCTGCTGATGGAGGCGCTGGCCGGCGAGAACGCCGGCAGCGACGAGCGCAGCGAGATGTTCATCTGCGGCGTGTTCTCGCTGCTGGACCGGATGTTCCAGAAGCCCTTCGACGAGCTGCTGTCGACCTTGCCGGTGCCCGCCGATGTGCATGCGGCGCTGGTCGGGGAGAGCGGCCCCTACCACTGCGTGCTCGAGCTGGTGCGCACGCTGGAAGGGGGCAGCGGCCTGGATGTGCGTGACCATGTCCAGGCCTGCAATCTGTCGATGCGGCATGTCAATCGGGCGCTGCTGCGCTCGCTGGGCAGCGCGCTGCATGTGGGCTGATCCGCAGGCGATACCCCATGAGGGCGTGACATAGCGGACAGCCCCCGGCCTGAGGCCGGGCAGACAGGCTGCTGGATCCGGAAAAGTCCGTGGGGGCTGCCTACACTGCAGCCATGTTCGCGCCTGCTCCGTCGGCTGCCGCCGATCTCCTTCTTCTGCCGTCCGCGCTGCTCGATGCGCTGTCCGACCCGGTCCTGGTGATCGGGCCGGATGCGCGGCTCGAGCGGCTCAACCGTGCTGCGCTGCGCCGTCTGGCGCTCGAGCCCGGAACGGCACTGGCCGATCTGCGCTTGGTGCTGGGCGATCGCCTGCACGCCCGGCTGCATGCGGCGCTGGTCGGCGAGCAGCCGCTGCCGCCCGCCCCGGGCGATGCCGGCGCGCTGGTGGCGCTCGGCCAGGGGCGCTGGGCCCTGGTGCTGCCGGCCGCTCAGGGCCCCGCCGGGCCGGATCTGGCGTCGCTGCCCGCCGATGAGGCGACGGCGCTGCGTGAGCAGCTGGAGCGACTGTCGCACGAGCATCTGCACTGGTTCGAATCGGTGCCGGTCGGTCTGGTGCTGTTCGACGCGACCGGGCTGGTGCTGCAGTCGAATGTGCGGCTGGCCCAGCTGGTCGGCGAGGTGCCGGTCGACCTGGGCGAGGCCGGCGTGCTGCTGCGCGGCCTGCTGGGCTGGGGCGAGGGCGTGCTGGACAGCCTGCAGCCCGGCGACGGCAGCTGGCGGGTGTGCCAGCTGCAGGAGCCCGCCGGCCAGCCCGGGCGCTGGCTGCGCGCGCGGGTGCGCTGCAGCGGCCTGCGCCAGGGCGTGCGCCGCTATCTCGGTCTGATCGAGGACTGCAGCGTCGAACACCAGCGCGACCAGGCCGAGCAGATGCTGGAGGAACTGCGCGGCATCGTCGAAAGTTCGCCGGTGGGCATCGCCTCGCTGCGGGGCTTTCGTGTGGTGCACAGCAACCGGCGCTTCGAGCGCATGCTTCAGGTGCCTGCCGGCGAGGCGCTGGGCGCCGACATCCGCCGGCTGCTGCGCGCCGGCACCGGCGAGGCGGCCGACACCGCCTATGACGAGGACGGACCGATCGGCGCGGCGCTGGCCGACGGCGGCCTGCACGAGACCGAGATCGAGGTGCGTGGCGACGATGGCCAGGCCCACTGGCACGCGCTGTCGATCCGCCGCATCGGCCCGCCCGGCGAGGCGCCGCAGGCGATCGCGGTGCTCAGCGAGATCACCCGGCTGAAGACCCAGCAGGTCGAGCTCGAGCATCTGGCGCTGGAGCGCGAGCGCATGGCGCTGGCGCTGGGCCAGCAGGCCGACCGCACCCGCGCGGTGCTCGACTCGGTGCTGGTGGGCATCGTGACCGCCGACGAGCGCGGTCGCATCCTGTGGCTGAACCGCTCGGCGCGACGCATGTTCGGCGGTGACCTGGGCGACTTTCTCGGCCGGCCGCTCGACATCGTCGCCACGACGCAGGCCTCGCATCCCTTCCGCCGCACGGTGGCGCTGTTCGAGGCGCTGCGCGACGGCGAGGCGGTGCAGTTCGAGTGCCAGGTCCAGGCCTGCGACGGTCGCACCTTCTGGATCGTCGGCAATGCGGTGGCCACCCAGGGGCTGGACGGCCGGCGCGAGATGACCTTCGCGATGATGGACATCGACCAGCGCCGCCAGGCCGAGGCCCGCATCGCGGAGGCGCAGAGTTCGCTGCAGCGCATCATCGAGGCCGCACCGATGGCGATCGCGGTCTGCGATGCCGCGACGATGGCGGTGCAGCAGCTCAACCATGTCGCCGCCGACCTGTGCGGTGTGGTCGCGCCCGAGCAGGCCATCGGCCGCACCCCCGAGGAACTCTATCCGCCGGAGGTGGCGCAGCGACTGCGCGCCGACTTCGACGCCGCGCTGGCGCAGCCGCAAGGCGTGACGCAGCGCGAGTACATGCTGCGCCGCAAGGGGGTCGACGAGGTCTGGGACGCGCGCTTCCTGCCGCTGGCGCGCGGCGCGGGCCGGGTCGACCAGCTGCTGATGGTGGCCACCGATGTCAGCGCGCAGCGTGCGGCCCAGAAGGCCGAGCTGGAGGCGGCGATCGCGCAGCGCGAGATGCTGGTGCAGGAGGTGCACCACCGCATCAAGAACAACCTGCAGGGCGTGGCCGGCCTGATGCAGCAGGCGGCGAACCGCCGCCCCGAAGTGCGTCCGCTGATCGCCGAGGTGGTCGGCCAGGTCCAGGCGATCGCGCAGGTCTACGGCCTGCAGGTCGGCAACACCGGACTGCTGGCGGTGCGCAGCGTGGTCGAGGCGATCGCGCAGTCGGTGCAGCGCACC
>RRZT010204293.1_pt1 | contig 11002 bp, 11 predicted proteins | sample 2165551 | NCBI WGS metagenome assembly RRZT01 (sample SAMN10456910, study PRJNA506462) | wastewater metagenome | biome: wastewater; feature: sludge; material: wastewater sludge; isolation source: wastewater sludge with Escherichia coli K12::gfp cells carrying plasmid... | place: USA: Moscow, Idaho...
ATTACTGATGTTGATGCTTGGGTAAATCCAACAAAAGGTTATTTAATTGCTCAGAAAAAAATGGATGGTATGTTTATTAACATTAATGTTAATGAAGATGGCGTTATTTTAACAACAAGACAGGGTAATGAATTATTAACTAAAAATAATCAATTATTGACTAATTTAATTAGTGAATTATCAAAATTAGAAGTGTTAAATCAGTATCATGGTGAATTATTGATTTATGATAAGAAAAATAAAAAATATGTTGAAAGACAAATTGCTAATGGTTGGATTAATTCAATTTTAAAGAAACCATTAGAAAGCAACATTGATGAAAATGCTTATTCAATTGTTGTGCGTGTCTGGGATAAAGTGTCTTATAAATTTTTATCAACTTATAGCAATGATGATGGATTTATTTATGAAGAAAGACTGTCATCAATTGAAAATGATTTAAAGAAAACAAACAGAAACTTAAATTTAGTTGATGTTGTTGAATATAAGAAAGTAAAGAATATTTATGATGTGAAAGATTACTTAGTTGAAACTTTAAAAAATATGGAAGAGGGTTTGGTTGTAAAATTGCCAGAGATGTTGTGGAGTGATAGTACATCTAGAGGGCAAATGAAGTTAAAGAATAAATTTGTTGTTGAATTAAAACCTAAAAAATATTTAGATGGAACAGGTAAGAATGTTGATTACTTTGGTTCTATTGAGTGTTGGTCTAGTGATGAAAAACTGTGTGTAAATGTTTCTGTTTCGGGTTTTACAGATAAAGAAAAAGATGAAATCATGTTAGATAAAGAGGGATTCTTAAATAATATTTTATCTGTATCAGCAAACTCTATTATGTACTCAACAAATGAAAATACTCCACATTCTTTGTTTTTACCAGTTTTTGTTGAAACAAGATTAGATAAAGATGTGGCAGATGATATGGAGAGAATTGTTTATCAATTTGATAATTCTTTTAATATTGAAGATGAGTTTTTGAAATTGATTAAGTTAAAAGAAGAAAAAGATAAAGCAAAAGCAGAAAAAAAGCAAAAAAAGATGAAAATTTCTAAATAAAATTAAAAAAAATAAAAAAGCATATATTTAATTATATGCTTTTTTTATATCTATTAAATATAAAGTTATTTATTATAATATTTAAAGAATTTTTTGTTATTAACTATCATAATTGGATTAAATGTTTGTCCATTATATTTATGTGAGTTTTTCTTGTTTAATGTATGTAATTTCTCAAAATTATTTACAATATAATCTTTAATATCATCTAATTTTCTGTTTTTAAATTCGTTACACATAAAATAACTTATATATGATAATTCATCATAATTACAGCCAAAATTATCTTCATCTGTTGTGTTATCAACCAAATCACCAGTTGGTGTTCTATTGATAATAATTTCAGGAATACCCAATTCTTTTGCAGCAGCAATTACTTCAAATTTATGCCAATCTATAATTACTTGAATATCAACCATCATATCACTGTTTTTGCCAAACCAACCAGAGTACGAAAATTCATCTAAGTTTGTAGTGCCAATAACAATACAATTACCAATTTTTTGTGCTTCAATAAACATTTTGTGGTATCTAAATGCATAAGAGGCTTGACCTAACAAATTTTTATCATTTTTATTAATACCAGAAATATCAGAATAATTTTCAATATTAATTGTTCCAAAATGAATTTGTTTATTATTTTTAAATTTATTTGTTAGGCTTTTTATGTATTTATATTCAAAGTTTTCATAAATATCTTTAAATAAATAACATTTAGCATAAATATTTAAGTCTGGTATGTTTTTACTTACTTCATTTAATAAACCAATAATAACAGAGCTATCTATGCCACCTGATATACCAATAACACAATTTTTAATATTGTTTTTTTGGAAAAAATCAGTCAGTTTTTTAATTTTTTTATTTAAATTAAATTTATTTAATCTTTTTTCTTTGTATTTAAGAACTGATTCATAAAACTTTAATTTTATAATATTTTCATTTGTCATTTTATGATACTTTGCTATAAATTAAATCACCTCTAGCAATTATTCTTTCTCTATCTTCATAATCTTTCTTAAATGGTAAAACTGAGTGACACATATCATGTGGAAAAATAACTACATCAAGTGCTTTTGGTTTTATTTTTAAAATAATTTCACTATCTGTTGCTTGTCTATTCCAATCACCTTTATTTTCAGCAAATTCAGTTTTATCATCAATAAATGCCAATTCACCAGATTTACAATTAGTAAAATACACAACACAACTAAATTTAGTATATTGATTTCCAAATGTATTAAAATCAGAATCATAATGTGGGTAATGCTCACCACCTTGATTGTAACTCATAAATCTCCAATATTTAGACACACCTTCATATAAATATTTTTCATTATCAATTTCAACATATTGATTTAAAGATAATTGTTTAATAGCGTAATTTATAACACTTGATAAATTATTATTTTGAATACAAAATCTAGATGAGCCTGCTTTTTGAATTTCTGTATTTTCATTTTTAATTCCAGTGGTATTAACATTAAATGTAAAACCTTTTTCAGATAAATAGTGAAATTTCCCTAATACTGAATCTAAAGTTTCTTTTTTAATTTTAGATATGTTTTCTAATTTAACATTTTCTGCTAGAGATAAATTGTTATCAATTAAAGAAATAACAGATACTTTATTATCTAAATGTGTTATAAATGATGAGTGATAATTGAAATCTTCAATTATATTTAATGGTAATAAAAAATTAGAATTATCTCCATAAACAATATTTGGACTCATTGGTTCGATTAAATTATTTGTTGACATTTTTATTTTTTTCCTTTTTAAAATTTAATGTTTTTCATTTCTTTTTTAAACTGATTAAACACTTTATAATCTTCTTTATCAAATGGAGATATAGAAAACTTACTTGATATATCATAAAATGGATAATTTAATTTATCATCATACATATCTAAAACATCAAGTAATTCATATTCATCAGTTTTGTTTTGTAAATCATAAACAGAATAAAATTTTACTCCAATATTTTCAAAAGCTATTTTTGTTCCGCCAGAATACACATCACTATCTAATATTGATGTCACATTTTTATTTAAAATAGGTTTTAAATTAATAGTGTTTTCTAATGGATTAATATAGGTTCTTGAATATGGAATATAATTTAAAAAATCTGCATATTCTTTACAATTAGTATATTGTATTTTATTTTCAATTGCCATTTTTTTAGCAATAAAAATCTCATCTTTTAGATAAATTGGTTCAATTGTTGTATATTTTCCTTTAAAATAAAAACAAAATAGTATATATTGTTCTTCATTGATACATCTTAAATACAATTTTTTCTTATTTTTTTTAGGATATTTATGTATTTCATCTTTTGAAGAAAAGTTATAAATACTATCATTTTCAACAAAGTTAAATAAAACATTTAATTTTGTTAATTCAGTTAATTTATTCCATGTTTTATCTTTACCACAAATAACAGCATGTTTATTTCCAATTTTAATATTAAATGAATTACAAAAATCAAGAATTAAATCTGGAAAATTTTGGTCTTCTATATAATTTAACATTGGTTCTAAATCAATACATAAATAATCTAAAATATCATTAGACAAACTCTCTAAACATTTTAATTTTATTCTATCATATCTACTTTTATTGCTAATATCATAGTCTTTATATTTATATAGTGAATAACTGGTGTGTGATGGTGATATAACAATGATAAAGTTTTCAATTTTTCTTTTTATCATTTCTTCATAAGCATTTTTAATACATAAAGAATGTCCATCATGAAATGTTGAAAAAGCACCATTGTAATACAATACAATAGTATCAGAATTGATTTTTTTATTTAAATTCTCATTAAAATAAAATACTTGATGCTTTGTTTTTAATGATATTTTTTGTTTATTTTCAACTTCAAAAAAACCAGCTTCAATATCAGAAGATGACATATTTGAGTAATCATATTTAATCATATATCAACCAATAAAATAATTTACTTATATGTATTATACAATTAAGTTATAAAAAAGTAAACAAATGTTAAAAAATTTATACTTAGTTGCTTTTGCTTATATTTATATATTTTTAAAATTTGTAAACATTGATTCATTTTTTATTTCAATAAAATAATTAATTGTGTTATAATTAAATTATTTAAAAACTTAAATAAAATACAATTGACTTTAATTAAAAAAGAGACAATTTAAATAAGTTTTTATAATATATTACTAACATCAGAAATTCAAACATAACTTAAAAAATATTTAAATCTGTTTATTAAATTGAGTAAAAAATGGAAAAATTTAAAGCTGCTCTCATCTCAAAACTAAATAAATTAAAGCATAAAAGAAAAATTTATGTAAAATTATTAAAAGTAAAAAAAAGAAAATGAAAAACTAGGCAATATCATGATTGATGCTGCCATTAATTTAAATGGAACTGAAGCTGCGACATTTTATGTAAACAATTATGAAGTTAATTTATCTAACTATGAAAGGTTAACAATTTTTAAAGTTATTGGTTTTGGAGAAATTTCATTATATGATTTTGTTGGTGGTTCTGTTTATTTTACATTATATGATTTTGATAAAAAACTTATATATGGTAATAATCACATTTTTATTAAAGATATTGGTTATAAATGGAGAGATAAATTAATATATAAAACAGATATTAAATCAGAATTAGCTTTGCAGGAAAAATTAAATATTATATTGAAAATTACTACAGAAGTTTACCATACTGTAAAAAAAGAAGAAGATGTTAAGAAGAAGATTTCATTTAAAAATGAAATTCTTAAATTAGAAAATTATATTAACCAATAAACTTTACAAAGATAAAAAATTATTTTAAAAAATTAAATCTATTATTGTGTTTAATCTATTTTATAAAACAAATAACCATAAACTAAAAAGAGCTAACATTTTTGTTGGTTCTACTTTATTTTAAGAAATAAAGTAGTAACAGTAAAAGAAAATAGGTTATAGAAATTTAAAATATGTATAAAAAAACAATTGAAAGATACTATTAAATGTATCTTTCAATTGTTTTAAAGTGCCAATTTTAAGATTTATGGTTATAAAATTAGAATTATTAAATTTATTTAATGTGATAAATTTCTTTCTTTAATACCATAAGCAAGTTTTTCAATGTATTTTTTTTCATCAATAATCAAATTTTCATTATCTTCATCATTTTTATCTAATTTTTCAATTTTTTTAGATATTTTTATAATTTCTTCAAACAAAAATTTTAATAATGGGTGGTTGTTACAATTAAAGAAATCGTCAATTTCTTTTTCTAATCTTTTGCTTGTTTCATTAATAATAATTTCTTTTAGTTCAACTATTTGATGTAATAAATCTGAATTAAATGTAACAATTGTATTGTTGTCATTAAATTCTTTAACAGATTTATAAGCTTCTGTTTTTAATTTAGTATTATTAATAAAAAACAGTGAATTTAATCCAATTTCTCTAATAATTTTTAAGTATTCTGAATAATCTAATTGAAAACCAAGATTTAACATTCTTTGTTTGAAGTTTTTTTCAAGAATTGTATTTTCATGAATAAAATCACCAATAACTTTTTTGTGAAAATATTCGCCAATTTTAATTTTATTTTCTTTGTTAAATCTAATTTTATCAAATAATTCAAATTCTTTTAAAGAGTATTTTGATAAATCTATTAATTCAACAGTATATTGTTCTAAAAACTCATTAACATTGTTAATAATATCTTTATTTTTAACGATTACTTCTGTATCTTTTTTTCTTTGTTCATCAGTATTAAAAGAATAAAATCCAATTTCATCAACTTTTAATTTTAAAAGAGTTTCTAAATCAATTAAAGCTGCTTCTGATGCTTTATTTACATCAAAAGTTGAGAAAAATGTTTTTGAATCATCATTTGATAATTCATCTTTTAATACATAGAAGCTTTTTTCTTCTAAAAGATTTTTTTTATGAGTAAAAAAATTAATTTCTTTTAAAAGAAAGTCAATTACTTCTTCTTTGTTTTTAAATTCAGCATTTTCAATATTTATTGAAAAATTCATTTCATAAAAGAATCCATTTTTAAATTTAACCATATGTGGATAATTTGAAATAGTATCATTTAAATAAACTAATGTTTTTTCATCAAAATTTAAACTCATTATATGATTTGATAATGTTTTTGCTATAGAATTATTATTAATAAAAAACTGAACAAAAAAACCATCCAATAGTTTAAAAATTTGGATTTCAGAATCATTTTTTAATTGTTTCATTGTATGATGATTAAATTGAATGATATTGTTCATGATATATTTCCATATAGATAATTTTTTTAATTATTTTCATTTTACATTAAAAACATACTAATAATTTATTTTTTAAATAAGTTTACATTAAGAAAATATATGAAAATCAAGTATAATATTTAATATTAACAAATGTAATTATATATGATTGAAAGTATGAAAGATTTAAAAAAATTAAATGATAAAGAGTTAATTGATTGTTTATTTGATTTTTATACAAATGATTATGAAGATAAAACAAACTTTGATTCATCAAGTGTGATAAGGTGTTTAAGTTTATCAGCATCAGATTATTATGTTTCAAAGCTTAGTGAATATTTAAATGGAAAAGTATTTAATGAAAATGTTGGTAATTATCAAGATTCAATACATAGTGAATTATGTTTAATTTCATATCATTATTTTACAAGACATGTTTTTAATGATAAGTCTAGTTTAGATTTAGATATATCTAGATTAGATGAAAAGACATATAATAATATTTTTTCACTGTACAACAAATTAGAAAATGTTTTAATGTCAAGAAAGGAATTTTATTCTAATTTTAATGAAGAGTTTAAAAATTTTATAAGGTTAATATTAGAATTTAGAAGAATAAAGCATAAAAAAAATGATTATGGTATAGATAGATTATATAATTTCATTCAAGCTAATGATTGTTTTAATAAGAATTTTAAATATTATAAAAGTAATTTTATTGAAAACAGTGATTTATTAAATTATAAGAATGGTTTTAAAATATTGGTAGATAATGCTAATCATATTTTATTTCCAAATAAATTATTATTTCCAAATAAAAATGATTCAAAGAATGATTTTAATGGTGTTGTTAGCTTAATTGATTATAATGAAAAACCAGATGGTTTAAAACTACTTATGTATGAAGATTTTAATCAACGCTCATTTAAAGTTTTTAAAAAAATATTAATGGATGAAGAAAAGTATAATTATTTAAAATCAAAAATTGATGTAAAAGATATAGAAAAATTTGATTATTTTTTTGTTTCATCATATTTGGATAATATTATTAAAAATAATAATAATGGCTCTTCTGATATAAATTTAAATGATATTTTAAATAGTGATTTTTTCAATTATATATTTGAAAACAAACAAAAAGAAGTTTTAAATTATTTTGAAAAAAATATTGGAAATGTTTTTCATGGTAATGGCAAATTTTACACTTATAAATTATTAAATAGTTATATATTAAATAAATTTGTATTATTCATTGCTGAGAATGATAAAAAATCAACAAATGAAAAAGAAAATATATTTGATAGTTTTATTAATGTTTTTTCAACTTATCAAGGGTTAACGGATTTTAAAATTTATAAAAATAAATCAATAGGACAAATAGCAAGTGAAAAGAAAGGTGTATTAAGTAAAATATTAAAAAATAATATGTTTTCTTCAAGAGAAGATGTTTTAAATGAAGTTAATTATTTTGAGTATTTTGTTCAAAATTATGGCTTTGAATTATTGAAGAAAGAAACATTTTTTGATTTTAGTAAAATTCAAGAAAATTCAATTAAAGTTAAAGAAACTGATTATTTTGATAATAATGAATATTTAGTTGATATTTATAAAAATGTTATAAGTGATATTTTTGAAAGTAATAATATGTTTAAAATTGAAGATGATAAAATAACTTATTTAATTCAAGAGTTTCAGTTTTCTTATCTATTTAACATATTTAAAAACAAAGAATTTCTTGAAAAAAATAATTTATTGAATGGTTTAATGAAAGAATTAAATTCTATTAAAGAAATTGATATAAATAATTTAGTTTCATTTGCTAAAAATAATTTAATAAATAATAATTTATTAAATAAAAAAAATCTAAAATTATTGGATAATTATAGTAACATGATAGAAGATTTTAATTTGTTTTTCTATCCAAATTTAAAAAATAAGAGTTCTAAAAAAATAAAACTATAAACATAATGGATACTAATTTAACTAGTATCCATTATATTTACTTAAATAAAGAATTATTTGTTGGATTTATCATCTTGTTTTCTATGTTGAATAGCATTTTCAACAAAAGAGATTAAAGTGTTGACTGGAATAGATGCGATTTCATTTGGGTGAGCTTTTACATCATTGCTCATAGTATTATAAGCATCAGAATATATTTGTTCAATTTTTTGAATAATTGGGCTTTCTCTAAATGCTTCTTTAAAATCATATAAATCATGATTTTCAAAATTTACATGTTCCAAGAAAAACAATTCAAAATATTTTTTTTGTTTTCCACTAAAAATACTACCTAAAAATCCTTTTTTATTTTGCTCTTGTGTTTGTTTGAGTTGGTTTTCTTTAAAAATTGCAATAACTGGTGGAATATCATATCCTGTTAATTTAATAACAAATTGATTTTTTTCTGCTTCATATTCATAAGTATATTCCATTTTTTATCCTATAATTTTAAGTAATTAACCTGAATATAACATAAATTCAGGTTAATTTAAAGCATTTACATTAAATTATGACATTTTTTTATTTGTTTAAAAACTTTGTTTTTTAACAAATAATCTGAATAATCACCATAAATATCATTTACAAAAATTGGTGGTTCATTATAAGATTTTGAAATCAACAAACAAACATCATCAACTGAATGTGGCAAATTTTGTGCTTTCAAAATTGAAAATACAATTGTATTTAAATCTTCAGCAATATCAATTGTATTTTTTTTAATTTGTTCTTCTGAAATATCTAAACAAGTACAAACATCATGATAACAACACATTTCAAACGAATTGTCATCATAAGCTTCTAAATTTAAAACAGAAAGATTAAATTTTTCATCAATTTTATATGATACAAAAGAAAATTCATTTTTAATAGTCAATGTTTTAGTATCTTTGTTATAAAAGTAATTAATGTTTGATTCATCGTAATCTTGTAATGATTGTAAAATATTTACATTTTGAATATTTTTCATTTCTTTAACCATTAATTGTTTTATACAGTGATTTTATTATATCAAATAAAACTATAATTTACATTAATCTTTTGTTTATTATTGTTAAATCCAACTTGTATATGGATTTAAAGCAAGTGAAGCATTAATGTATTTGTTATCGTAAGTTATTTCTTCACCAATAAAATCAAGAATTGTTGGAAATTCATTTTCATTTTTCAATTCAATTTCAACAACAACTAATCCTAAATTTTTTTCCAAAAATTCATCAATTTCATATTTAAAACCATCTTTATCAAGAACATATCTATTTTTACTGATTTTATCTTCACAAGTATTTAATAATTCAATAGCATCTTTAAAAGGAATTTCATATTCAAATTCCTTTCTAATTAAATTATCACCAGTAGACATTTTAATTGTAATATATGCTTTGTTTAAAATACTCTCACAAGTTCTAACTCTAATTGATTTGTCCTTTGTGTTTAAAAGATAACCTTGTGTGATTTTAATTGGAAAAAGATTTAATTTTTTCCAAGTATCATTTTTAACCAAATATTTTCGTTCAATTTCAAAATTTTTCATATAATTAATCTTTAAATAAATATTATAAATTATAACATATATTGGTTAGAATAATTACTTTTAACTTTAATTAACTGTGTATTAAATATTATGGTTTTATTCATCTAGGTTTTATTTTATTATAAGATTTTGGTTTGTTAACTTGAACCTCTTTAACTTTAATGTTTTCTAATGTTTTAGAAATTTAGTTTTTAAAACATTTAAAATCACATTCAATAACAATATCATTGTTTTTAGAGTCATGAGAATTAAATTTAAATTTTAAATTATTAATTGTTTTTAATAAGAAATCATCATCAAATTCTACTGCTGTTTCATCTCCATAAAAATAAAAATTTCCACCTATAAAGTCATCTAATAAATCTATTTTTTTTAAAGCTTAAATTTTTTTGATTAAAAAGAAATTCATTATTATGTTTTAAAAGTAAAAATGCCATTTCTTTTTCTATATCTTTATTTAGAAAGTTTATTGCTTCTAACAAAGCCACATTTAATTGTTTTGATTTAAATTCTCCATTAAATTCTTTTTTAAAAATATTATTTTTTTCATTAACCATTTATTTTCTTTCTTTTATTATTAAAATTATATAAAAAACAAATAAACAGTATTTTTAATTTTTATTGATTTTAAATAAAAGTAAAAATTACAAAGTTAATTAAGTTGTAAAATTGAATTCAAGAACAAAAACAATATAATATTTATATATAGAAAAAGAATTGTTATGAATAAAAAAATATTGTTTAGTACATTATTTATTTTATCTAGTCAATCTTATGCTAATGATGCTTTTAAGCATGATAGTGTTATTGAGCCACTAAGACTAGGTGAGTATAAATTTTTAAATGGTTGTCCAGCAATTTTAAAAACAGAAACAAAAAAAGAACCTAACTGTTCTGTTGGTTATACAGGTGAAGTTGAGTACCAAAGAACACTAAATGCAGATAGGGTTGAAAATAGTTAACAGAAAATCTATTTAAATCTATTCATTGATTTTATATCCTATTGAAAATAGGATATAAAAATGAGAATATTAAGTATAGGTAAAATAGCAGAATATCATGGTGTCAGTAAATCAACAATATATCGTTGGATTAAATCTGGTAAAATAAAAGAAAATTATCGAACTTATGGCAATCATCGTAGGTTTATTGTTGAAAAC
>RRZT012289544.1_pt1 | contig 11002 bp, 17 predicted proteins | sample 2165551 | NCBI WGS metagenome assembly RRZT01 (sample SAMN10456910, study PRJNA506462) | wastewater metagenome | biome: wastewater; feature: sludge; material: wastewater sludge; isolation source: wastewater sludge with Escherichia coli K12::gfp cells carrying plasmid... | place: USA: Moscow, Idaho...
AATAGAAAAAACGTATTATATTTGCACCACTCAAAACAACAAGAGTAGCCTTTTTAGCTCAGTCGGTTAGAGCATCTGACTGTTAATCAGAGGGTCGCTGGTTCGAGCCCAGCAAAAGGCGCATTAGTTTTCAACCACTTACAAATTTTTTGTAGGTGGTTTTTTATTTTGGGTAACACATAGGTAACACATTTTTTTAAAAACTATTTTTCATAACTTTGGCTTATGAATAACCCATTAGAATATTTTGAAGATTTATTTTCTTCTGATAAGTCCGAATTCAAGAAAAGAAAAATGATTTCAGATTATTTAGAATTTAATAGTGGAGATATTATCAATATTGACCAACATAAAGGAATAATTGTTGAGAAACGTTATTTTTATGATGAAAAATCAAATGATTGGACACAAGATACGGGAACTTTAAAGTTTGAAAATGTATTCAAAGACGAATTTAAAACAGAGGTTAAGATTTTTAAAGAATATCTACTCAATAAAATTCTTGATATTTCTTCTACAGGTATTTCTACTGAAACATTCTTGAATCAAATATATTCTAAAATACAAACTTATCTACAAAAGGCAAATTCATATTACACCTTATATCCATTTATAAAACTTGAATTAGAAAATCTGTCATCTTTTATTTTAGAACAACTGCCAAAGAAAGAAAATTTCACAAAAGTTAAAGAAAATAGGATTTCTCGTCAAGCAACACCTGTGGTTCATAATTCAAATAACGAAAGCAATTATTTTCATCAAGATTCCTTTAATTGGGATAGTATTAATGAAGATGATAAAATTCCTCAAATTAAAAATCTATATCAATTATTAACTAAACGTCCCCCTATTATTTCTGCTGATGAGAGTGATTTCATTAATGCATTTACGCAAAAAAATGTACAGGCAGGTATAACTTGGTTATTGGAAGGCAAAAGTAGAAAAACCAATGTTGCATCAATATGTTATTTAATACATAAATTGAAAGAAGAAGGTTTTATTGATAATTTCTCTAGTACAGATTTTGGAAAAAAAATTAAATATGTATTTCGTGATAAAGAAGGTTTGGAATTTGTTCCAAATAATTTAAAATCTTCAATATCTGATTTTAGAAAAACTTATTTATGTGATTATTCTGAAAGAATAGATGAAATAATTTCTGAAATATAAAAAAGCAAAAATTTAATTTAAAGCAACTCAAAAAGGGTTGCTTTTTTTATTGTGATATACCCTGACAAAAATACCCTGACATTTTGGGTAGCCCTACGGTAAAGGTATGTTGGGTTATTCTCCACCGAACTTTGCAGTAGAGTTTTGGAGAAACCAAAGCCATCAATGAAAAATAATAAAAAATGAAAGAAGAATTAATCTTCGCAATTAAGGAGCTGGATGAAAAAATCAGCAATTTGAGCCTCTCAACAAAAGAGATATTAAACTTTGAGGAGGCTGTAACCTACCTGTCAGTGAGCAGGTCATTTCTCTACAAATTAACTAGTGGTGCAGAAATCCCACATTATAAACCATCGGGGAAATTAATTTATTTTAAAAAATCAGAATTGGATAACTGGATTTTTAAAAGCAAGGTAAAAAGTAAAGAAGAAATTTTAGAAAATTATTTAGTTGAATTAGAAACAAGAAAACAAAGAAATTAAAATTATCAAATGGTTGCATTCTTTGGAATGCACCATTTTAAAAGACAAAATGAAAAATTAATTATTTAAATTTTATTGAAAATTATGAATCAACAAAACAATGAAATAGTAGAACAAGTGCCTGCAATGGAGGTAGAGGCACACCAAACCAGAGACTGGAACTTTTACTCCGTAGTTCCAACAACCAACGGAATTGAAGTAACTATCAAAAATGCAAATGTTTTAAAATACTTGGAAATGCAAGGTATCAGAAAACTTAAACTTCCAAAAGGTGGTTACGAATTAGTAAAAATTATTAGAAACAGCATTTTGAAAAAAGTTGATTATGAAGACTTAATGCAGATTTTGAAAGAGAAAATTGTGCTTATTGACCACAGAGAAGATGTTTGGGAAGAATTTTTACAAGGGCAATATCTCGTAAGAAATACAGATTTGGCAATGGAAAGAATTATGGATGTGAGGCTTAATATTGCAACCAAAGACGAAAGTTTCTATTTCTTTTCCAATGGGGTTGTTAGTGTAAAAAAAGATGAGATTATATTGATTGCTTACGAAGAATTTTCAGGATTTGTTTTTGAAGACCAAATCATTAAACACGAAATTGAAATTTTGGAAGATTTGGAAGAAAATATGTTTAACGAATTCTTGTCTTGCGTTAGCAACAAAAATCCTGAAAGATACCACCAATTAACTTCTGCCATTGGTTATCTTGTTCATTCTTACAAAGACCCGAGCAATACGAAGGCAATTATTTTGGTAGATGAAGTTTTAGACTTTGCAGGGGAAGCAAATGGAGGTACAGGAAAAACATTGATTTCAAAAGCGGTGAGCAAAATTATCCCGAGTCTGCATAAAGATGGAAAATCAATAGTGAAATCCGGAAACAGATTTTTTTATCAAGACGTAAATATCGGTCACAGAGTTATGGTTATTGATGATGTAAACCCAAATTTTAATTTTGAGGATTTTTATTCTGTGGTTACAGGTGATTTAATTGTAGAGCAAAAAGGTAAGCAGTCATATACCATTCCTTTTGAATTAAGTCCTAAATTGCTGATTACCAGCAATTATGTTGTAAAAGGTTCTGGAGGCTCGTCTGATGAAAGAAGAAGAGTTGAAATTGAAATTGCGCCATATTTCTCCATTGAAAATACTCCAATAGATGAATTTGGATGCAGGTTTTTTGATGATTGGGAAAAAAAAGATTGGACTCTTTTCTACAACCAAATGTTCAAATACTGCCAAAAATATATTGCCAATGGAATTATGGTTTGCGCTCCAATAAATTTGATTGAAAATAAGTTAAGGTCAGAAACGAGTATTGAGTTCGTAGATTTTGCAGATGCCAATTTTGAATTTACTGAAGAAGTGGAAAATTTTAAAGAAGACAAAACCCAACTTTTTGAAGCCTACAGGGAAAAGTATAAAGTGGATTCTAGAAATTTAACGCCAATAACCTTCAAAAAATGGCTGGATAGATATGCAAAAACAAGAAAATTGGAAATTTCTCATACAAAAAGTAATGGGAAAATTTATGTAGAAATTTCAAAACCTAAAGAAAATCAGCAAGTTGCAATAAAAGTGACAAAGTGCTAAAAATTATTAAAAGTAAAACCAATCTCCCAAAATTATTTTTTTGGGAGATTATTAAAAATTTAATCTAATGTACGGATATTACAGTATAGAGCCCGAATATTTCATGATGTCTGATGTGGCAAAAAAATTAAATATTAAAGGATACGGAACCAATAATTTATTTAGATTTTTAAGAGAAAAAGAAATCTTAGAAATCAATAACCAACCCAAAGATGAGTTTGTAGGATTAGGCTATTTTAAATCAGTTACTAATATAGCCCCCATCCATAGAAATTGTGTTTTTGGAGTTGGTTCGTGTAGAGTAAGTGAAAAAGGAATTCAATTTATTAAAGCCTTGATAGATGAAAGCAGGTAGTTTTTAAAGTGTTTAAAACTTAGTAATTAGCAGGGCTATTTTGCCCTGCTATTTTAATTATAAATTTCCTTCAGGTACTTACTATTCCCATAAGAGATTTCTACTCTATAACCATCTGGAATATATACCAACCATAATTCTATATGTCTTGCTACACTATAGATTTCTGCTTGTAAATCTTCATTTTTAAATTGGGTTTTGCTTCCAAAATTTAAGGCTAAAATATCTCTGAATAATTCCATTTGTTCTTTAGTCTCAAAATCTACAGTAAGGATTACCACTTTCAATATATCCCAACAGAATACAAGTTGTGCATATCTTGGGATAATCCCGAAAAAGGATAACTCTCTTATGTGGAAATAACTATCACATCCCTTTATTTTTTCTTCATCAGAAATTTCTAAATCAAACTCCCAATTCTCATAATGTTTACCTATTTGGAAAGGTAGTTTATCTTTTTTCATGTTATTTGGGTATTAAAAAACCACTCTTTTTGGGAGTGGTTTTAGTGTGAATTTATTGAAAATAAAATGCCTTTATAATTTAACAATTTCTAATATTGCTACTATATTGTCTTTGGTTGTATATGTGAATGCAACATTTTTATTTCTATTATACCATATTTGATTTGGTTTGTAAATACTGGCATTTGTATTCAGATAATGAATAATGAAATTAAATATATTAGTTTGATGCAAAAAAATTATCTTTTGAGTATCTCCAAAATTTCTGCTTTTAGATATTAAAATGTGTTCATCATCTCCTATTAAAAATTGGGTTGTTATATATGTACCATCATCGGAAATTACATTTGATGATACAACTGTAAACCCAACTTTTTCAATTCCATTTGCAATAGCATTAATGTCAGATGCTTTCAATGAATATTCAAGAATACTTTCATAGAGATTGGTTTTTAATCTATATCCTTCATTCTGTGCAGATGAGATTGAAAAAAATAGAATCGAAGTAAGTAGAAAGAGTTTTTTCATAATTGATTTTTTGAGTCTACTGAATAAATTTGAAATTTATTTTTTCATCTTCAGTGAATGAAACTTTTATGGTTTTTGTACTGTTAATATCACGAAATTCTTTACTTTGATAAACAATGGTGTAGGTATATTCACAATCATTGTCATTTTCGTTTATTAATCTTATTGAGGTTTTATCAAAATAAAAATCTGAATTAGTGCTTTGGATTTTGTTTTCAAGTGAATATTTAGCCAAAAATTCACTACACCCTAATCTTACTTTTTTTGGCAAATCCTTTTTATCTATGAGAACTGTACTTTCAATTTTTTTGTAATCTATTATAGATGCTCTAGTGTTGTTTTCATACAATTTTAATTTATTTGCTTTTACATCTACAACATAAACATCAAGCAATTCTTTCTTTTTTGTATTAAAAAAATATATCCCTTTCTCTGTAACCTTAACTAAATTTGATTCTTTGAAAAATGAAGAGTATTGAAGTTTATTATTATTTATTTGTAATGCGTAATCTTTTATATAATATTCTGGTTTTTCTTCTTCCATAACTATCTCGCCCATATTTACTAATTTAGTAGGGAACCAAGTATAATCCTTTATTTGATTATAAAGTTTGGAATCATTTTTTATATTACCATTAAATAAATCTGTAATGTCAGTAATATAGTATTCGTACTCCTTAAATTTCTTGTCTAGGGAAACTAGTTTACTTGTGTATTTATTGACTTTTTCTAGTTTAAAAGGAACTTTTTGTTTTGAATATATTTCCAAATATATTGTGTCATTTGAAATTTTGAAAGATTGAAACTTGCACGTTTGGTCTTGATAAACATCAAATATTCCTTCCTCTTTGGGCTTAAGAATATTATTAAAACTTCTCAAACTGCCTTTATTTTTGAATAGTCTATCTAAACTATTTGATTTTATAGAGTCTATAACCCAGACCTTATTAATAAACTCTTTTTTAAGCTTCGCTTCTTTACTACAGCTTAATAATAAAAAAAGCCCCAATAAAAGAAATATCTGATTTTTCATAATAACTTATTACCTTTTAGCATTTAATTCAAAAAAATATTCGGTATAATAAAATTTTGCAACTATACTGCTCTTAGTAGATATTTCTACAACAGAAACAGGTTTACCACCTTTAGAGTCATATGTAAATTTATACATTTGAATATCTTGATTAGCATCAGGTTCTATGAGGACATAATTTTCTATATATAAACCTTGTTCATAATTTTCACTATACAATCTAACAGGTCCATATTTTCTTACTCCAGAGTCAGAATAAATTTCAACATTTTTACTTGATTTATTGAAAAATATTTGGCATGATTCAGCAATTTTATCTTGGGAATGTTTTTCCCCACTGGACATTACTTTAATTTGGCTATGAGTTATGTTAAAGGTTTGAGAATATAAATTCATTATTCCAAACATACATAGCGCTATTAGATACATTTTTTTTTTCATAATATTTATTAAGTTAGAGTTTATTAATCAATCACAATCGTTATTTTCTAAAACCTTTATAAGAAACATCCTTTCCCTGTCATCTTCAAATAATGTAGTATTATCTCTAGGGTCTAATTCTGCTTCATCTGGACTAAAATGAGTTTCATCTAACCAGCCACCATTTGACCAATGAATTTTTATAATCCGATTATTTTCAACTTCTACAGGTAGTGTATAGTAGCTGTCTTTATCTGTTTTCCAATTGTGAACTTCAATTTCTGCACAGTATTCTCCATCTTGAACACTTGAATAACCGCAAGAAGTAAGTATTATTAAGGTAAAAAGAAGTAGAATTTTAAGCATAATTCAATATTGCCATATATGGCATTACGTTCAACAAATATAATCAAGACTTTTGACTTGTCAAATAAGTCAAGTTGGAAAAATCTGAAATTCTTAAAAAAGTTGGTAAAAGAATTAAAGAAGTGAGGTTACAAAAAGGAATCTCACAAGCTGATTTAGTAGGCAGAATGGAAGGAAATATTGATGCAACAAATATTTCTAGAATAGAAGCAGGCAGGACTAATCCTACAGTTTATACTCTTTTCCGAATTGCAGAAGCTATGGAAATAAATCCAAAAGAATTACTGAATTTTGACAATGATTAAAATCACAATTTGGCTATTTATTAGTTACAAATGAATTTTTTCATATTTTTCTAAAATAATCCCCAATTTAAGCTAGATTCTAAAATATCTGGAAATAAGTCCCAAAATAGTCCTGTCATTTACTAGAAACCTAGAGTATAAATACTACAATTTGGCTATAATATATATGTAGAAGAATTTTTGAAGAACTCCCAACATAATGATATAACATAGGGAATACACACCTTCACACTTACATATTCTCACAGAAAAATTACATTTCCTCAAATTTATCTAGTTCTACTTCTAATATTACCACTTCTGTTTCATTAGTGTAGCAATTATATCTTTTAGCATAAGTATTAGCTAATTCAAAGCTTCTAAATACTCCTAGAAATACTCTACTAGATTTAGATTTGTGGACATCTGTTTCAAAAAGTACATAACAATATATCATTTCAAAGTGTATATTTTTTAAGTTAAAAGTTAAATTTCAAATTCTATAAAAGTGATAAAGTGACAGAATTTTTAGAAAATCTTTTTTGACTAGGATTTCTAATATAGTAAAAGCTCAAAGCCACCAATAATAAAGTGTTTTATGAAAAAATCTAAAATTTCTGCATTTTATGTTTCAGAAATAATTATCACTTTGTCACTTTTTAAATTAACCCCTCATCAGCAAAACTGAAATAATTATCCTTTGTGATAATCAAATGATCTAGAAAAGAAATATCAAGTAAATCACAAGATTGTTTTAATTTCTTGGTAATATCCAAATCTGCTTGACTAGGCTTTAAATTACCACTAGGGTGATTATGAACTAGAATAATTCCTGTAGCCAAAGTTTTTAGTGCAATAGAAAGAATGATTCTAACATCTACTACACAAGAAGTTAATCCTCCCTTTGCTAAAGAATATATTCCTAGCACATTATTATTCCTATTGAGTAGTAGGATTTTTGCTTCTTCCTGCATTTGTAATTTATCCTGCTCCCATTCATTCAGCATTAATTCAAATGATTTTTTACTGTTTTTAATACTCATATCTACTAGAAGATTTGGAGAGTAAGATACTTGTATTTCTGATACTTGTGTATTATGTTTCATATGGAAAATAAATTTTGATTTTATATGTAATTTATACGTATATTAGCAGTATAATTTACAGAAAATGATTACTACTAAAAATAGAAAAGAAGTCTCTTTAGATGCTCAAACTCTAGCTATCTTACAAATACAAGCAGATAGAGATGGTAGAAAACTTAAGAATTATATGGAACAAATCCTTAAGGAAAAAGCCAATGAATTTGAGCTAACAGAAGAGTATAAAGCACTTATGGATGAGATGCTAGATAAACACAATGAAGGCAAAGTAGCTTATACTTCTTGGGATGACTTTAAGGCTGAAATATCTAGATAATGAAATATCAAATTATTATTTCAGATGAAGCCAAACTAGATATTAGAGAAGCTAAAGATTACTACAACAAAATAGATGAAAAACTAGCAAAAAGATGTATTTCTGATATTATCAAAACCATAGAAAAATTAGCTGAAAATCCTATTCATCATCAAGTAAGATACAGAGATATTAGAATTGCATTTGCTCCCACTTTTCCTTATGGAGTTCACTTTTTGGTTGATAAAACCAAAATTTACATTTTAAGGGTTTTCCATACGAAGAGATTTTTCAAATAAAATTGCAATTTTCTGTAGGCTCTATATATGGTTTTACCAATACTTGCACTTTTGTAGTTCTATAATCTAGGTGCTTAATATTACTATTATCTAGAATATTAATCCTAGATAAAAGTGTCCATTTTGTGTATAAAACATATATACTCCCACACAAACTGGACATTTCCACAAATAAGAAAATTAAAAATCTACCTACCTTTCTAAAATCCTGATATGGACTTTAAATTAGTAGATAGATTTTAAGTTGTTAGTTTACACAAAGGCTTCTTCTAATTGCTTTGCCATTTTTTCCTCTTCAGATTCCACATCATCAGGAAGATACATATACCTGTGCTCCAAAGAAACCACTTCTCCTGTTTCACGAATGGTGTACTGATAAGGCTCTGTTTTGATTTTGGAAATCTTGCCTGGAAATTCTGTTCCAATCAAGCCTTTGCAAGTAGCTTCATCAAAAGTTGTAGAAATTGTTGCCTTTTTGGCTGTTGCATAATACTGATTGGTGGTTTTGGATTTAATCATTTCAATCCCACCCTGAACTTCAAGAAGATAAAAATCTGTTCCATCTTCTCTCTGTCTTTTTTTGTAACTGATAATTCGTACCATTGTTTTTGCTTTTTGAGTTAGAAAAACCTTGCAAAGAATAAACACACTTCTACAAACCAAATTTTACTATCAACTAAAATTTAATCTGTCTGAAATTTTCAAATTCTTATAAAAGGTGGTGGGGCATTTCCCTTCCCGAAATAGGTGGCGGGGGTTTGTGTGGAGGAGGTTGTGTGAGAATAATTGTCTTGAAAATTTTATTTTTTGGAAAAATTTTAAGACATTTACTCCATATGTAGAAAATATGAGAAAAATTTACTTCATCTTATCCATTCTAATAATACTTTCAGCTTGTAAAAAAGAAATTAATTATTCTGATTTACAAAAAGAAGATATAGAAAATCCTGAGTTTGATCCTGAAAAAATGGATATCACAGATAATGATGATGTTCAAAAATATCTTGATGCAACGGGAGATTATCCAGATGGTACTTATTGTGCAGAAGTGGAATACTACAATCCCAATACAGGAACAAGAAGCTCTTATGATTTAGATGTTGAAGTAGAAAATGGAGATTTATCGGTAATACATTGGGCTAATAGTGGCTGGCTAGACAGCACACATTTTACACCTGAAAATATTTCTTCAGGAGAAGTCCAATTTACAAGTGATAGAGGATACATATATACTGTTACTCTAGGTGATTTTGGTGGAGGTTGTCATGCAGGGGCAGCAAGATTACGAAATGAAGTAAACAATGACGTGGAAGAAGAGGAAAGTAAAAAAGCAGAAGAAATATGTCCAGAATGTGGATTTTCTAAATTTTCTACAGATGATTTATGTTCATCATGTGAAAGAAAGATTACTTGTCCAGAATGTGGCGGTAGAAAAGACAAGTATGAAGATTTATGTTATTCTTGTAAATCAAAAGAAGAAGAAGAAAAATAAAAAATAATGAAAAAAACTATTTTTTTAATTAGTCTATTTTTAATTAGTCTTTGTTTTGGTCAAAGCAGATACATAGGTGTAGGATTTCAAAAAGATATTTTAGAATCTTGGAATTTGGAAATAATAAAGATTAATAATAATGAATATTCTGTAAAATATCCATCAATTCCTTGTACATCCAAATGGACATTGATAAAACAAGAAGATAATTTCCTAATATATAAGGAAGAACTTACATCTGGATTTGATGAATGTAAGAATTTTGGGATTATTTTTCTTATAGATGATAGTTCATCTAGTACTACAAAAAGATTTTATATATTTAATAAAATTGGAGATAAAAAACCATATGCGTATGGATTTTTAGAACTCATTGAATAAAAAACCACCCCAAATTAATGAGGTGGACTAATTAACTCAAAAACCAATGATAACCAGAATTACCACTGAGAGTTTTTTGAATGCCTTTTGAGAACTCAAAAGCATTCAAATTCCTATCTAGGAAAGTGTCTATATAAGATGACTTATTAGCCTGTGTAAAGAGGTTATACACATCCCAAAGATTTATCCTGCCATCTTGTTGCCTACAAAAATTCTTGTCCTCATAATAATCTTTAGCCATAGTGTTGATGTGGCTGTCATTAAAATTGAGTAAAGGGATTTTCTGTTTTTCTAATTTAGGTAAGTGCTGATATAACCTAGATTTACCAATTAATTGAGCAAACTGATGTTCAGAAAGATAATCTTGTGTGAGTTCCTTCATTTCCATGAGGTGTAGTTCTGCATTATAATTTTGAAGTAATTCTACAGATTTAGATTGAAGTTCAGAATAGTTTCCTACCCTTAAATCATCTAAAAATCCATCTGTAGAAACACATAAATTACAGCATACTTTATTTTGGAAGCCTACAAACAACTTGAACTTTTCAAAAGTCTTCTTGTTGTAGAGGTTCTCCAAATTATAACTTCTCACTCCACCAACAGTAAGGGAAACCTCATTACTATTTATTCTGTCTGTTATACTAGGAATCTTAATGATAAAAGCCATCCTCTCATAATAAATGGTTTTCTCATGGTCTAATAAATCCTTTACATTCTTGTGTATAGCCTCTGGA
>RRZT010642945.1_pt1 | contig 11000 bp, 9 predicted proteins | sample 2165551 | NCBI WGS metagenome assembly RRZT01 (sample SAMN10456910, study PRJNA506462) | wastewater metagenome | biome: wastewater; feature: sludge; material: wastewater sludge; isolation source: wastewater sludge with Escherichia coli K12::gfp cells carrying plasmid... | place: USA: Moscow, Idaho ...
GCCCGGATCGAGCCCGTGGCGCGGATGTTGCGTTCCAGCAGCCAGGCCTCGTAATCGAAGGCGTGTGGGTTGGCGTTGCCGTGCGGGCGTTTCAGGCGCACCGTGAAGCGCCAGCGTTCGCCCGGACGCAGCGCCCGTGCCGGTCCGGCCTCGGCGGGATCGTCCACCTCCTCCCAACTGCGATACCAGGAAAGCTGAATCCGCCCCGGCACCACGGCCTGTGGCGTATGCACGGTTTCGACGTCGAAAAAGAAACGCTCGCCGCGCTCGAAACGCTGCGTCAGGGCGGCAATCACGCCGGAAAGTTCGATGTCGCGCGCTTCCCAGGCGGGCGGCAGCTCGTCGGCCAGTCGCCCCTGCGCCCGCCATCCGGCCCAGGAAAAACCGAGCAGCAGACCGGCAAGCAGCGGCCAGAGGAGCGGCACGGGCAATTTCCGCTGCAACACTAGCAGCAAAGCCCCCACTCCTCCCAGCCCGAGCAGAAGCGGCAAAGCCAACAGCTCCGCCTGCATTTGCAGAAACAGGACACCGAGCGCGAAGGCGGGGATGAAGTGCATCATCTGATTTTCATGGTCTGCGGCACGATTTTACTGAATTTCTTGCCAAAGCCCGGCTCACACCCGTTCAGAAAACCTCGCCATGACAGAGTTGCCATAGTGGTCGCGAAGAACCAGCTTTGCCCAGAAAGACACCGGGCTTATCCTCATTTTCACAGAAAATAGTGATACTAGTTTTAAGATAGGTTAATCGCCAAAAACAATTGTACATATATACCTTGGCAACATACCATGAACCTGCACTGCAGCATTCACCCCCAATTGTAATATTGAACAGAGGAGTTAATTGACATGCCAGCCAGCAACATCGGGATTGACCTGAGCCAGTATCAACCTGGCGTGAATTCGTCTTACCGCGACGGGTGTCTTGGCCGTCTGAATGCCCTCGACATGACGACATGTGCGACGATCGGCAGCCTCGTCACCACCACGGAGAATACTTCCGGCGCAAAAACCGTCCCCGGCGAAGACAAGTACCTTGCCCACGCCTTCGACATTCCCCTTTCCTTGCCGGTCTATAAGGAAATCGCTTCGATCGCAAAGTGCCTCGGCGTGACCCGGAATTTCCGCGAAGTAATTGACTATTTCAAGGTTCCCGCCAAGGAAACTCCGGCTGGATTCAAACTGGGCTTCGTTGTCAAACAGGACGGTCTGGTTCAGATCGACCTGATCCGCGACATCTCCTATGACAAAAACGGCCAGAAGCGTCCGACAAGCTTCCTCTTCTCCGCCGACAGTGCCAACCCCTATGAAGTGGCACCAATCAAGGATCTGATCGGCAACCTGACCTGCAATCCGGGCATCATTTACGACCTCTTCATCAACACCCCGAAAGCCAACGTTGGCGGCCGTTTCAAGACCCGCGACGAAGTCATGCTCGAAATCGGCAACATTCTTGGCCCAGGCTGCGACATCAGCGTTGAACTCAACAACCCCTTTGAATCCGACATTCAAAAACTGCTGGACGAAGCCGCCCGGTTCAGCGAAATGCTCTCCCCCTATCGCGTCGTCATCAAGGTGCCGCACACGGGCTCCGTGAATGCAGGCAACGTTAACGAACTCCTTTCGGGCGACAAGAAGTTCCATCGCCGTTGCGACCAAGGCTCGACCGCTGACCTGCTGCGTGGTCATCAACTGGCCGTTCTGCTGCGTGAGCATGGCTACCGGGTCAATTTCACGCTCATGTTCGAGCCTTACCAGACCGCGATGGCCTTGCAGGCCAAGCCCTATTTCATCAACAGCTTCATTCGCCACAGGGAATCGCAGACTGCCATGATCAAGCGTTACCTGACGCAATACCGGGTACTTGATGAGGCTTCATGCCTGGTTGATCTGAGAAACTTCCTGATCGAGAAAGACTACCTCTCCGCCGAAGAAACAGACTTCGACCTGCTTCAGGTGAAGAAGATGGGCGAGCGGATTCTTGAATATCGTCAGGCCGATGGGCTGGATCGCAACGATGGTCTGGATGGCATCCGGCACAATCTGAGAATGCTCAAGTCGGTCAATATGCCTGATACACGACTCATCGTCTGCAGCATGGAAGGCGATTACAACTATCCTGACATTGACCGCATTCTGGTCGACCCGGAATTCGCCGATGTCATTGATCGCCTGGTGATCACGGCGCAGCCCGACTATCTGGCCAAATTCACCAGTTGCAACCAGGTTGTTTCGTATCAACGCCGCTTCATGAATGCTGCAAACGGCGCCAACTAGGAAGTAAGGGCGGGAGGGATGCTCCCTTCCGCTGCAATGTGCAGTATCGGCACCTGAATACCGGACCGTTCAGTGAAAATTCAAGTGAAGACCTTTAAAGGAGAAGTCAAATGAGTACCAACTATCGTGAGCAGTTGACCGGCATATTCCCTCCGAACATGACCTGCTTCATCAATGAGGAGGTCGCGTACGACAAGATTCGCATGAATATCGAGAAATACGAGCAGACAGGAATTCGCGGCTATTTCCCGCTCGGCAGCAACGGCGAATTTCGCAGCCTGACGGACGAAGAGTCGCTGCGAGTCGTCGATGTATACCGGAAATTCAAGGGTAAGGACAAGGTTCTGATGGCCGGGGTTGCCCGTGAGTCGGCCAAAGCCACCATCGAGTTCATCAAGAAGGTTGCCGACCTCGGTGTCGAGTATGCAACGATCCTGCCCCCCAACTATTTCGTCAACTCGATGAAGGACGATGTCCTGCTCAAATACTTCAATTACGTTGCCGACCTGTCGCCCATCCCGATTGTCCTGTACAACGCGCCCAAATTCGCCCAAGGTCTGCTCCTGTCACCGAAGCTGATCACCGATGTCTCCTCACACCCGAATATCGCCGGCATGAAGGACACATCGTCGGAAGACATCTCCATTTACACGAATGCCGTCCCGGCGGGATCAGACTTCTACATTCTTTCCGGCACCATTGAAAAGTTCTTCAAGGGCTTGGAAGTTGGTGCCATTGGCGGCGTATTGTCCATCGCCAACTATCTGCCGGAAATCTGCTGCAAGCTGCAAAACCTGTACGCCGCCGGAAATATCGAAGAAGCATCGGAGCTGGATGTTTATGCGCGTCAACTCAGCAGCAACGCGGCAGGCAAATCCGGCATTGCCGGTGTCAAGGCTGCAATGGACGTTCTTGGCTATTTCGGTGGCGACCCACGGCTCCCGGTACCGCCGCTCAGCGCAGAAAAGAAGGCTGAACTGAAAGCGGTTCTGCAGAAAGAAGGTCTGGTATGAAAAAGATTCTGCTCTCGAAAGCCATTCACCCCGAGGCGATGAAACGTCTCGAAGGGAAGGTTGAATTGAGCGTCCTCCCGGATTCCACGCTGGAAACCGCAAAAAAAATGATCGCCGATGTCGATGGCGTGATCCTGCGGACAAACATCCATATCTCGCGAGAGCTCATTGAGGCCGCAGGGAAATGCCGGATCATTTCGCGTACTGGCGTTGGCGTGGACAACGTTGACCTGGTCGCCGCAACAGAACACGGCATCATGGTCTGCAACACGCCCGGGGCAAACACGGTCTCCGTCGCTGAGCAGACCGTCGCCCTGATGCTCGGCATTGCCAAGCAACTTCCTTTCATGGATAAATCCGTACGCGCTTGCGAGTGGAAAGTCAGAAACTCGAACACGACGGTAGACCTTGATGGCAAGACGCTGGGGCTGGTCGGACTGGGCCGCATCGGCACGGAGGTCGCAAGGAAATGTCGGCTGGCCTTTGGCATGAAGGTCATCGCTTACGATCCCTTTGTGAAATCAGCCGATGAAATCAGTCTCTGCACCGAGGTTGATGAGATATTCAGGGCTGCCGACTTCATTTCCATCCATGTCCCGTACACGAAAGAAACACATCATCTCGTGGATGCACGGCGACTTGATCTGATGAAACCCGGTGCCTTCATCATCAACACCGCCAGAGGCACGGTCATCGACGAAGCCGCACTGGCCAAGGCGCTGGAGAGCAAACGCATTGGTGGTGCCGGACTGGACGTGCTTGAAGAGGAGCCGCCACAACCAGGCAACCTGCTGTTCAAGCTGGACAATGTGCTGATGACACCTCATTCCGCCGCCCTCACCCGTGAATGTGAAATGAAAGTGGCGATTGAAGCAGCCCAGGCCGTTGTCGACTTTGCGGAAGGCAAGGAGCCTATCAATGTTTTCAACAGAAAAGATCTGAAACGCACCTGAGCAGATAAAACCTGAGCAAGCATTTATCAACACCAACAGAAAGGGATTTCAAGATGGAGAAAAAATTTGATGTTTTGGGTTTCGGCGAGGCCATGGTTCGCTTCAGCCCCTTGAACAATGCCCGCCTGGAGCAATCAAGCGCCCTGACGCTGGCGATTGCCGCAGCGGAATTGAACGTCGCGGTTAACACCTCGAAACTCGGACTTAAAACCGCCTGGGTTTCCAAGTTGGTCGACACCTGGTCGGGGCAATACATCATCAACAAGGGCCGCGAACACGGCGTTGACATGAGCATGGTCAACATGGCTCGCTATGATGGCGTTGGTCGTCAAAGAAATGGTCTGTGCTTCGTCGAAATCGGCGTCGGGCCGCGCCCGAACCGGCAAATCTATGACCGCGGACACTCTGCGATCAGCACGGCCAAACCTTCCGAGTTTGATTGGAAAGCCATCCTCGCCAAGACCAACTGGTATCACACCACGGGCATCACAACGGCCGTTTCGGAAAGTGCCATCGAAAATGTCATCGTTTCCCTGAAAACAGCCAAGGAATTGGGAGTCACCACCAGTTTCGACCTGAACTTCCGGGCCACCATGTGGACGCCTGAACGTGCTCAGGAAGTCATGAAGGAAGTGATGCCCTACGTTGACGTGCTGATCGGAAACGAAGAGGACACAGAAAAGATGCTGGGCATCAAAGCCCATGTCGAAAAAGGCTATGCCAAGATTGATCCGCAGAGCTATCGGAGCGTTGCCGAACAGGTTGTCAAGACCTGGCCAAACGTCAAAGTCGTTGGCACCACCCTGAGAGATGCAAAAACCGGCCTGCTGAATGACTGGCAGGTTGTCATGCTCTACAAGGGCGAGTTCTATCAGTCCAGGAAATATGAGAACCTGGAAATCATCGACAGAACAGGCGGCGGCGACAGCTTTGCTTCCGGCATCATCTACTGCATGATCGAAGGCAAGGATCCGCAATACATGATCGATTTTGCAGGTGCCTACTCAGCGCTCTGCCATGGCTACCTCGGCGACTGGAACTGGGCCTACAAGGAGGAAGCAGAACGGGTCATGCGTGGAGAAAGTGTCCGGGTTCTTCGCTGATTGAGCAAGTAAGTGCTCCGGCCCCACGCTGTTTGGCCTACTCACCTGAAAATGAAGTATTGCAGGTGAAAAGCTTTTAAACTGCGTGGGGCCGATGCAATTTATCCTTGGCGTTAATACGAACAACCAGAACTGAAAGGTATAGAGGTGAAAAAATGAAAGATATTGCGATTGGTTGCGATCCCAATGCAGCGGAGATGAAAGAGATCATCAAGAAACACCTGGCAGAGCTTGGTTATCCCTGCAAGGACTACGGAAGTACGGATCCGATCTACGCCAACGTCGCACTCGAAGTCTCCGAGGCCGTCGCTGCCGGAAAACACTGGCGGGGAATCCTCATCTGCGGCACCGGCATCGGCATGTCCATTGCGGCGAACAAAGTGCCGGGAGCCTACGCGGCACTGGTGTCGGACACCTACTCCGCCGCCAGGGCAAGCAAGAGCAACGACGCCAACATCATTACCTTGGGCGCCTTCGTAGTTGGCCCGGCACTGGCCAAAGAACTGGTCGAAGTCTGGGTGAAGAGCGAATACACCCCGGGCGGCCCTTCCGACCCCAAGGTCAAGCGGATTTACGCCATTGAAGAAGCGCGGCTGAAAGAGAAAGGCAACTCATGAGCACGCTAAACCCGGAAGAAAAAGCCCGGCTTGAGGCCGCGGCACTGGGCATCAGAAAAGATATCGTGCGCATGATACGTGCTGGTGGCGCAGGGCACATGGGCGGAGCAATGTCCTGTGCCGACATCTTGGCTGCCCTCTATTTTTCCATTCTGCGTATCGACCCGGCAAAGCCGGAGTGGCCTGACAGGGACCGGATGGTTCTGTCAGCAGGTCACAAGTGCATGGCACTCTATGCGGCACTGCGCCAGCGTGGCTATTTCGATGAAGCCCTGCTCGACACCTACGGTTCGCTGGGCTCCCGCCTTCCCGGCCATCCAGTGATGCAGAAGCTTCCCGGCGTTGAAGCCAATACCGGCGCGCTCGGACACGGGCTCTCGATTGCAGGTGGTATGGCAATGGGGCTCAAGCTCAAAAAGAGCAGCGCCAGAGTCTACGTCATCATGGGGGACGGCGAACTGGCGGAAGGCTCCAATTGGGAAGCTGCTGCTGCCGCCTCACATCACAAACTGGATAATCTCCTGGTTTTTGTTGACCGCAACGGCCTGCAGATCAGTGGAAAAACTGCCGAGGTAATGGGGTACGAACCCCTGGCAGAAAGATGGGCTGCTTTCGGATGGTCAGTTCGGACCATCGACGGCCATGACTTTGAACAGATCGTGGGCAGTGCCAAGGAATCCCCCTTTGTCGTCGGCAAACCCACGGTGCTGATTGCCGACACGGTGAAATCGAAAGGACTCTCCTTTGCCGAAGGCCTTGTCGACTACCACTACTGGAAGCCCAAGAGCGAAGAATTGTCACGCGCAGAAGCCGAACTCGCTGCGGCGATGGCGTGAGGAGAAAATCATGAGAGAAATGAAAGACCCACGGGCCGCTTTCGGTAACGCACTGTATGCCGCTGCGAAAAAGGATGAAAGAATTCTCGCCATTTCAGCCGACAGTTCCGGCAGCTCCGGCATGTCTGCAATCAAAAAGGAGTTTCCGGAAAGACACATCGAGTTCGGCATCATGGAACAGGGGGTTATCGGCTATACCGCCGGTCTGGCAACCATCGGCTACATTCCCTTTTTTGCAGCCATTGCCCCCTTTGTTTCGGCGCGCCCCTTCGAGATGTTCCGCAACGATCTTGGCTACATGAACCAGAACGTCAAGGTCGTCGGCCGGAATGCCGGACTGACCTACTCCGATCTTGGGGCAACGCACCAGTCTCTGGATGATGTGGCCATCCTGCGTACCATCCCGGGCGTTACCGTTGTTTGTCCGGGTGATCCGGTCGAGATTGGGCAGGCCGTACAGGCAGCAGTACGCCATCAGGGGCCGATGTACATCCGCATCGGCGCCCAAGCCATGCCGGTATTGCATGCTGCCGACCTGAAGTTTCAACTGGGCAAGGGAATCGTCATGAGCGAGGGCGGAGACGTCACCATCATCGCTACTGGAACCGCCATGTGGCGCGCCTACGATGCGGCAGAACTGCTACGTGCCAAGGGTATCAAGGCACGCATGATCAGCATGCATACGGTAAAGCCGATTGATCGTGACCTGATCCGTGCAGCAGCCATAGAAACAGCGGCAATTGTCACTGTCGAGGAACACTATCTGATTGGTGGTCTGGGCAGTGCGGTTGCAGAAACACTGGCCACCGAAAAATTGTTCACCCCACTCAAAATGATTGGTGTCGACGACCAATACGGCAGTAACGGCCCCTACGATGGACTTCTCGGCATGTATGGCCTCCTGGCCGAGCAGATTGCCGAAACCGTCGAGGCATTCATCAAGCAATAACCATAAGCACAGGCCAAAAAGCCATCCGGGAAATCATTTTTCGGATGGCTTTTTGTTTACTCAGGAAAGCTCGCCCGGTTCCTCTCCCCGCAGATATGCAAGAAATTCCGTCACTGCCGGCAAAACGGTTCGTGACTTTTTGGTAATCACACCAAGATTGGACATTTGCATGGGCAGATCCACCGGCAATATGGTGAGCAAGCCATATTTCTCATAAAACACTGCCACATTATGTGGAAGAACCGCAATCATGTTCGAAGCCTCAAGCAGCGAAGTAATGGCAATGAGAGAAACGGTTTCGACAATATCCAGCTTGGAAGCCATCTTTGACATCTTCAGCGCATTGTCAACGTGAGAGCGCATGGGGCTTCCAACCGGACTAAGAATCCAGGTCAGATCAAGCAACTCGTCCAATGCGATAATTTCCTTGCCGGCAAGAGGATGACCCGGTCGGGCAATCACGCTCATCTGTTCAGGTTCGTCAAAAAACTCGATCGTCAGATCATGACTATCCAGTTGCTCAGGGACGCGCCCGAGGACCAGATCAAGATCACCACGAACAAGGCTGGGGACAAGCGTATCGCTCATTGCGACATCAATGGACACCCGCACACATGGGTTATTTTTCTTGAAAGCAAGCAATCGTGCTGTAAGTACCGAAGGAACCGTGCCAACAACGCTGCCAATACGAACAACACCCATCGCCCCTTTCGACAACTCGGCAATTTCCGCAGCAGCATGCTCGAAATCATGGCTAACACCCTTGGCATAGCGGATCATCACCTCGCCATAGATGGTCGGCTCCATCCCGCGTGGCAGCCGTTCAAAGAGCTTCACATTCAAACGCGCTTCAAGTTGCTGCAGGAGCAAACTGGCCGTAGGCTGCGTGGTATGCATGGCCAGAGCCGCTCGTCGCATGTTCCGGCATTGATCCAGGGCATTAAGTAGCAAAACCTGCCTGCTCGAAATTTTCAGCGCTTTAAGTACGGGAACATCTGGCTCTTCTGTTTGGTGCATCATTTTCCTTTGCAAACCCGCCTGGGCAATAACACCAGCGCACTCATTCATCAACGCCAAACGATATGAATCGAACAGAACTGCTCCGTGTTGCGCAGGCAATGATATTAAATTTGATATAGACACATTGTACATCACGACTGTCCAGTTCTGCTGACATGACTGCTTCCAGCAAAGAGTGCTACCAAACAGTTGCTGACTCCAAGCATAAAAAAACCGGCCAAGGCTTTCGCGTTGGCCGGTTCCCGGAGCAAACCAGACGTCAGATCATAATCCCCTGGTCTTTGATGTGGGAATTCAGGATCGATTCAAAATCCTTGTCGCCGGAGAATCCCAGTTTCAAGGCGCGCTCGGTCTTGAAACGAGCTGGCCAGGAAAGAACAATCGCTTCGATACGGGAATCGGGTTTCATCTCGATACGATCAGCCACTTTGTCACCAGCAACCTGGCGCAGGGTATCGATCATTTCACCGACAGAGACAGTGACACCGGGAAGATTGACGACGCGATTCACTCCCCAGGCCGAAGAAGGCAGATCATGCGCGTGAATGAACGCCTCAATGACCTTGGATGGCGAAAGAATCCAGATTTTCGAATCACGACCGACAGGGCAGAGAGCTGGCAATCCGTTCAAAGGCTCACGGATGATACCGCTGACAAAGGACGATGCCGCCTGATTGGGCTTGCCTGGCCGGATGCAGATCGTCGGCAGACGCAGGGCGCGCCCATCAACAAAGCCTTTGCGCGTGTAGTCGGTTACGAAATATTCGCAGCAGACCTTTTGCATCCCGTAGGAGCTTTGCGGATGTGGCATGGTCGAGTCATCAAGCACTTCGGGCATGTCACCGCCAAACGCGGCAATGCCACTCGAAAAAACAAAACGTGGAGGACGGGCCTGCTTGCGACAGGCGTTGAGGAGATTCCGGATGCCATCGATATTGACACGCATACCGAGGTCAAAATCCGCTTCCGCACCGCCGCTCATGACTGAGGCGAGATGGAAAACGGAACTCGTGTTTCCACCCAAAGCAGCCTCGATGGCTGCCTGATCGGTCATGTCGCCCTTCACGCAGGTCATGCGGGAATCAACATTCTCCGGAAACGCGAGATCATACAGAACAACTTCGGTGACCGGCGCCTGTTTGCCATCAGCGTCAGCAATCGTGCCTTTTTTCAGTAAAGCCTGGGCAATGCGGTATCCGAGGAAGCCCCCGCCACCAGTAATAACAACTTTCATTTCACATATCTCCTTTTAGGATTAATACATCCATTTCGCAGGCACAAGTACCAGCGAGGGGAAGAGGACGAGCAGGAACATCAGCAAGGTTTCAGCAAGAAGGAAGGGCCAGACTCCCTTGATGACATTGTCGAGTGATTCCTTCGAGACACCGGCGACGATGTTCAGTACCGTGCCAACCGGCGGCGTCAGAAGACCAATTGCGTTGTTCATGATGAACAGGATGCCAAAATAGTAGGGATCAATCCCAGCCTGTTTGATAACCGGCACCAGAATCGGGCCGAGAATCAGCACGGTGGGCATCAGATCAAGTGCCGTGCCAACAACAATGACAAGAATCATGATGATGAACATCAGCAGCATGGGCTTGTCCATGAAGGGTTCCAGAATTTCCATCATCTGCGTGGGAATATCGGCGATCGTGATGAGCCAGGCCGAAACCATCGCTGCGGCAACGAGGAACATGATCGTGCTTGATGTCTTGAGTGCGGCCAGCATCAAATGCGGGACGCGGCGGAGATCAAGCTCCTTGTAGACGAAACGACCAACGAGAAGTGAATAGAAAACAGCAACGGAAGCAGCTTCAGTCGGCGTAAAGATACCGAAGCGCATCCCGCCGATGATGACGAGGGGAAGCACCAGCGCAAACACACCTTCCTTGAACGAAACAACAAGGCGACGCAATTCAAATTTCTTGTCACTCGTATCGCCGCCCGGTTTTTCTTTTTTGGCAACGAGCCACCAAGTGGCACAGAGTGTAACTGCCATCATGAGTCCGGGGAAAATGCCCGTCATGAAGAGCTTGGTCACGGAAAGCTGAGTTGCAACACCAAATACGACGAGCGGAATCGCAGGCGGCACGACCGGGGCAATACACCCCGCCGAAGCGATGAGACCGGCCGATCTGGGAACACTGTACCCGTTTTTCCGCATCATCGGGATCATGATTGCGGCAACAGCAGCCGTATCAGCAACCGCCGAACCGGAAATGCTGGCGAC
>RRZT010949385.1_pt1 | contig 10997 bp, 8 predicted proteins | sample 2165551 | NCBI WGS metagenome assembly RRZT01 (sample SAMN10456910, study PRJNA506462) | wastewater metagenome | biome: wastewater; feature: sludge; material: wastewater sludge; isolation source: wastewater sludge with Escherichia coli K12::gfp cells carrying plasmid... | place: USA: Moscow, Idaho ...
TATGGTACTCCACAACGCTCTGCAACGGGCTTTGATGTGCGAAGAATGAATATGCTATTGGCTGTTTTGGAAAAAAGAGCCGGATTTAAAATTGCACAGAAAGATGTTTTTTTGAATATTGCAGGTGGGCTTAAAGTGAAAGACCCTGCTATCGATTTGGCAGTTATTAGTGCTGTTTTATCCTCAAGTTTGGATTTTGCTATTGATAAAAATTTGTCCTTGACGGGTGAAGTTGGTCTTTCTGGAGAAATACGTCCTGTGAATAGGATTGAACAACGTATTGGTGAAGCGGAGAGGTTGGGTTTTAAGAAGATAGTGGTACCCGGTTTTAATTTGAAAGGGGTAAATATCAAAAATAAAGACATTGAAATTATTTCTGTGAAAAAGGTGGAAGATGCTTTTAAAGTTCTTTTTTCATCGAAAGTTAAAAAAGCATAAGTGATTTTACTTCAAAAATTATTATTTTTGAAGTAAAAAGACGGATATTTTTCTACAAATCTCAAGCTTTTTAGAGAAAAAATTATTATTTTTGTGCTGCTCTTTAGAAAAATAACAAATCTATTAATCAATAAAATAAATAACAACATGGTTTCTTACAAAGAACTTGGTTTAGTGAACACCACAGAGATGTTCAAAAAAGCTATCAAAGGAGGTTATGCAATACCTGCTTTCAATTTTAACAACATGGAGCAAATGCAAGCTATTGTAGCTGCGTGTGCTGAAACAAAATCTCCGGTCATTTTACAAGTGTCCAGTGGTGCTCGTAAATATGCTAACCAAACATTGTTGCGTTATATGGCTCAAGGAGCTGTTGAATATGCAAAAGAATTGGGTTGGGAACAACCTCAAATTTGTTTACATCTTGATCACGGTGATACTTTTGAACTTTGCAAAAGTTGTGTAGATATGGGATTTTCATCAGTCATGATTGATGGTTCTCATCATTCTTACGAAGATAATATTGCATTAACCAAGCAAGTTGTTGAATATGCTCACAAATATGGTGTATCTGTAGAAGGTGAATTAGGCGTTTTAGCAGGTGTTGAAGATGATGTCGCTGCGGAAGTCAGTCATTATACTCATCCTGCGGAAGTAATTGATTTCGTCTCTCGTACTGGCGTTGATTCTTTGGCTATTTCAATAGGAACTTCTCATGGAGCGAACAAATTTACTCCTGCTCAATGTACTCGCGATGAAAATGGAACTCTTGTTCCTCCTCCATTGCGTTTTGATATTTTGGAAGAAATAGAAAAGAAAATACCTGGATTTCCTATTGTTCTTCACGGATCTTCTTCAGTTCCACAAGAATATGTTAAAACTATCAATGAAAACGGTGGTAAATTGAAATATACCATTGGTATTCCTGAAGATCAATTGCGTAGAGCTGCTGCTTCTGCAGTTTGTAAAATTAATATTGACTCAGATGGACGTTTAGCAATGACTGCTGCTGTACGTAAATTTTTCAATGACAGTCCTGATAAATTTGACCCTCGTCAATATCTTGGACCGGCTCGTGAAGAATTGAAAAAATTATATACACACAAAGTAGAAAAAGTGTTGGGTAGTGCTGGAAAGGCATAATTAATACTTGTTATTCAAATAAGAAAGGCAACCTTTATAAAGGTTGCCTTTCTTATTTGAAAATATTTGATTCTTTATTTTGCTAATTCTTGAATAATGGCAATTATTTCTGCTCCCAAAGTTTCTGCTTCCCCCATTGTTTGTGCTTCTGCATAAATGCGTATGATAGGTTCTGTGTTTGATTTACGTAAATGAACCCATTTTTCAGGGAAGTCTATCTTTACACCATCTATATCGGTAATAGGGTAGTTGGTAAATTTTTCTTTCACTTTGAGAAGAATAGCGTCTACATCTATTTTTGGTGTAAGTTGTACTTTTTGTTTTGAAATAAAGTATGGAGGATAAGTTGCTCGAAGTGCCGTAACTTTCAATTTTTTGTGAGCCAAATGACTTAAAAATAAAGCAATGCCGACCAAAGCATCCCTTCCATAATGACTTTCAGGGTAAATAACGCCACCATTACCTTCGCCGCCTATAATGGCATTTGTTTCTTTCATTTTAGTTACCACATTGACTTCTCCTACGGCAGCAGCAGTGTAAGAACCTCCATGCTTTTGAGTAATATCACGTAGAGCACGGGTTGAGCTAAGGTTGGAAACTGAATTGCCGGGAGTGTTTTCCAAAATGTAATCAGCTACAGAAACTAATGTATATTCTTCACCAAACATTTCTCCATTTTCACAAATAATAGCCAATCTATCGACGTCAGGATCTACTACAAAACCCACATCAACTTTTTCATTCTTTATAACATTAGCTATTTCGGTTAGGTTTTCAGGAATTGGTTCCGGATTATGAGAAAAATGTCCATTAGCGTCGCAATTCAATTTTGTTATTTTTTTTATTCCTAATGCTTGCAACAGTTGTGGAAGAATAATTCCACCGACAGAATTTACGCAGTCAATAGCAACGCTAAAATCAGCCTTTTTGATAGCTTGTATATCTACCAATTTAAGGGCAAGTACATTTTCTATATGTTTTTTGTTGTAAGTATCGTTGCTAAATACTTTTCCTAAGGAAAGAACTTCTGCAAATGAAAAATTTTCTGATGCGGCTAGAGCTAATACTTCTTTTCCTGCTTTATCATCTAAGAATTCTCCATTTTCATTGAGAAGTTTCAATGCATTCCATTGTATTGGATTGTGACTTGCTGTGAGAATAATTCCTCCAATAGCTTTTTCCATTGTTACAGCAATTTCTGTAGTTGGAGTAGAGGCAAGTCCAATGTTTACAACATCAATTCCCATACCCATAAGAGTGCCTGTTACGATGTTATTTACCATTTCGCCGGAAATGCGAGCATCTCTTCCGACCACTATCTTATTTGTATGTAAACTATTGTTTTTCGATATCCATGTCGCATAAGCTGCTGTGAATTTAACAATATCAAGGGGACTTAATCCTTCTCCGGATTTTCCTCCAATAGTTCCTCTAATACCTGAAATAGATTTGATTAAAGTCATATATTGTATAATTAATTTGTTATGGTTAAAGATACGGTAGAAATAACAGTGGTAACAGATGTTTGGTATGTGCTAAATCCTATTTTGGAGGTTGCAATAATTGTTGCTTCAGCGTCATTGTGTAGGTAAGGCATAACATCATTCCATGCAATGCAAGGAGTGCTGCTATCCGCTGTATATATAAATTCATAACCATTTCTACTATCAGCAGTTGAAGTATTATCCGCAATAACTGTTCCTTCAATATTAGTTGCTACATAACGCACAATAACAGAGCATCCTTCTGTTGCTGCTCTTTTTGTTGTATCATTACTGATAATGTTAATATAGGCACCCCGAGGAGTTTTAAAATAAAGATTTTCCGGCCATGGAATTGTGTGACTGAAACAATAAGCCGAATCGCTTGATATTTCTAGATTATTTGCCTGTATATAATCATTTAATTTTGTTTTTTCTTTCTTTAGCTTTTCTGCATACGTTTCATCATTACTGCAGCTTGAGAAAAAAGGGAGAATCAGTAAGAATAGTAGAAAAAATTTCAGTGTTACTTTCATTCGAAAATAGTTTAAGTAATTGTTTACAGTACAAATAATGATCAATTATCCTGAAAATAATTGATTTATGAATTTTCAATGCTTAATATTTTTATCCTGTATAAAATAGATGTTCGAGGAGTAATACATTGCCTGTCACCAGCTACACCATGAGCTAAATAGGAAGGAATGATAATAACTGCCTCTGTTCCTGTGTTAAACAATTTGATAACTTCTTCCAAACCCCTTTCAACTTGACACTTACCAACGATAAACTTTTTAACTCCTTGTTTATCTGAAGAATAACAAACAGAACCATCTAACAATTCGAGAGAGTAGGCGAGTGCAACTTTTTGATTTTTTTCTGCTTTACGACCTTTTCCTTCTTTCTCAATACAATACCAAACTCCGATATCTGTTTTTTGCATAGGAAGTCTGTTTTTTTGTATATATTCCAGAATTTCTTTTGATTCGTCTTCTATATATGCATGGTTTAGTACCAATAACTTTTCAGCAACCGTATCTACCCGACTAACCTTATTTGCAGGATCTTGAGGCGATTGTTTGTTACAACTAACTAAACAAGATAAGCATATAAAAAAAGTAGCAAATAAAAAGGAACTTTTGTTCATAAGAATTTTCTATCGAATATTTACAATGCTTATAATATCACCAAACACACCCGCAGCTGTTACACTTGCTCCGGCACCATATCCTTTAATAATCATCGGATCATTAAAATAACGTTCAGTTTGTATAGTAATTATATTGTTGCTTCCTTCCAAATCGTAAAATGGATGACGATTGTCAACTTCTTGCAAACCAACCTCACAAGCACCATTTTCCATCTTAGCCACAAAGCGGAATTTCTTTTGTGCTGCTTCTAAGCGTTTTCTTTGTGACTCAAATTCAGCATCCATTGCAGGAATATTTTTCCAAAAATCGTCTAACGAACCTTCAAAATACTTGGCTGGAACGAATAGATTTGTTTTAACATCTTCTTGTTCTATCTTGTATCCTGATTCACGTGCTAAAATAACTAATTTGCGAATAACGTCTTTTCCACTCAAGTCAATACGAGGGTCGGGTTCAGCAAATCGTGCTTCCTGAGCCATTTTTATGGATTGAGAAAAAGAAATTTCTTGACTTATCGTGTTAAAAATAAAGTTCAATGTACCTGACAACACAGCTTCAATTTTTAAAATTCGATCACCACTATTGATCAAATTGTTGATTGTGTTGATGATTGGCAATCCTGCTCCTACATTTGTTTCGAAAAGATATTTAACCCCTTTTTTGCGAGCAATTTCTTTTAGTTTGATGTAGTTTTCGTATTTTGATGAAGCTGCTATTTTATTAGCAGCTACCACAGAAACATTATTTTCCAATAAATTCTCATATAAATCAGCGATTGGAGCACTTGCGGTACAATCAACAAATACAGAATTGAATAGGTTCATTTCTAATATTTTCTTACTAATTTCTGCAGGAGCAGTAGGCTTTCCCTTTTCTCGAACCTCTGTTTGGTAATTATTCAAATTAATACCTTCCGCATTAAAGTAAGACCCATTCAAATCAGTAATACCGACCACATTAATTTTAACACTATTCTGATTTAGTATTTTATTTTGTTGCTGTTTGATTTGTTCCAGCAAACTTCCACCTACTGTACCTGTTCCTACTAAAAATATATTAAGAGCTTGATAATCAGCTAGAAAGAAAGAATCGTGTATAACATTTAGTGCTTTGGGTAAATTACTCATTTTTACAACAAATGAAATATTTGTTTCGGAGGCTCCTTGTGCACACGCAATTACGTTAATTCCACTTCTGCCCAATGTGTTAAATAATTTTCCGGCAATACCTGTGTTATTTCTCATATTTTCGCCCACAATAGCAACAGTTGCCAAATCTTTTTCTTGAGTAATTTTGTCTATATCTCCGCGTTCAATTTCTTTCTTGAATTCAGTAGTTAATGCTTCAAGCGTTGCTTCTGCATCCGAATTTTTTACAGCAAAAGTGGTAGAATTTTCCGAAGATGCCTGAGAAATTAAAAAAACATTAATGCCGGCATCCGATAATGCTTTAAATGTTCTGAAACTAATTCCTAAGACACCAACCATACCCATTCCTTGAAGGGTAACCAAACAGGTATCGTGGATAGATGAAATACCCTTAATCGTTTTTCCTTCAGAATTTTCTTTATTCGTAATTTTTGTCCCTTTTACAGTTGGATTATTTGTGTTTTTGATAAAAACAGGAATATTTTTCGCATAGACAGGATAAATTGTTGGAGGATATACGACTTTAGCTCCAAAATTCGATAATTCCATTGCTTCAACATAACTTAACTGCTCAATTGTATAGGCATTCGGAACTAGTCGGGGGTCTGCCGTTAAAAATCCGTCAACATCAGTCCAAATTTCCAATTGTTCTGCATTTAAAGCGGCAGCAACAAGAGCTGCAGTGTAGTCTGAACCACCTCTTCCTAGATTAGTAATTTCATTTGTCTTTGAGGATGTTGCAATAAATCCACCCATAATACATGTTTTGGGTAGACTTTTAAATGTTTCCTGTATTTTGGAAACGGTTGTTTTTAGGTCAATATTTCGTTTTCCTAAAACGGTTTCTGTTTTAATGATTTCTAAAGCATTAATCAATTTTGCATCAATGGCATAACTTATAAAAAAAGAAGAAATGCGTTCTCCGTAACTTTCAATTACGTCTAATGTTTTTTCAGAAAGGTCTTTAATTAAAAAAACTCCATTGTAGATGTTTGCTAATTCTTCAAAATAAAGGTTTACTGTTGCATAAACCTCTTTTTTATCTTTTTCAGCAATAACCCCATCAATGATGTTTTGATGAATATTAACAATTTCTTTGAGGTCTTTTTCGTATTCTTTATTACCCAAAGATGCTTTTTTTGCTGTATTTATTAGCTTGTCTGTAATTCCTCCAACAGCTGAAACAATCACGATTGTTGGTTCGGAAATAGAATTAACAATATTTTTTACCTGGAAAATGTTTTTAATTGAACCCACAGAAGTTCCGCCGAATTTTAAAACTTTCATTATACGATGTTTTTATATGAAGTAAATCCATGTGAAATAAGGTGCAATATTACTATATTTTTAGGTTATACTGAAATTTGAAAAGCTAATTTTCCAAAAAACACTATTAATTAAAAGAAAAATAATTCACTAAAAAAAAAACACGTATATTTGCAGTTCCACAATATTTTTTGTGAGAATTTTTCCAATAATTTAAAAGGATTTTGAAATGGAAACACTTGAAAACAAAGAAACTCTATTGCCAGAAGAAAATAAACCGGCAAAAGAAGAAATTGTAAAGAAGCAATCAAAGAAAAAAAAGGAAGTAGTTGTTGAGTTACCACTTGAATCTTTGAGTGTAGAACAAAGTGTGCAACCAGCGAAATCAGAATCTGAAAAGGAAGTTGCAGCAGAGGAGTTGTTGTCGTTTTCTGAAGTACTTGAAAAAATCAGAGAATCAATTCAGTTGGACAAGTCAAAAACGGAAATAGCGAGGTTGAAATCTTTATTTTATAGAAAGTATCAAAATTTCCAGGAACAAGGAAAGCAAGGATTTGTGGCAACAGGAGGAAAGGAAGAAGATTATGCTCCTATTGTCGTAGAAGAAGAAACGGAATTGAAAAATTTGTTAGCTGAGTACAAGGAGAAAAGGGGTCAGGAATTGGCCAAGGCTGAAAAAGAAAAGTTAGATAAGTTGCAGATAAAAGAAGGGTTATTGGAAAGGTTAAAGTTATTGGTGGAAAGCACCGAAGATGTAAACAAAACATTTCCAATAATTAAAGAATTGCAGCAAGAATGGAACAATATAGGTTCTGTTCCGTCTGAAAAATATAAAGAATTGGTTAGAAAATATCAGTTGTATTTAGAACAATTCTACGATTTTGTTAAAATTAGCAATGAGCTACGTGATTATGATTTCAAGAAAAATTACGATGCCAAAGTTGAATTGTGCAAAGATGCTGAAAATCTACTAGAAGAAAAAGATATAAATCAGGCATTTAAAAAATTACAGATTCTTCATTCTGAATGGAGAGAATTAGGTCCAGTGGCTCGTGAGTATAGAGAAACTTTATGGCAACGGTTTAAGTTAGCTTCTGAAACTATCAATAAAAATCATGCTGTTTTTTATGAAGGGAAAAAGGGTGAAGAAGAACAAAATTTGGCGAAGAAGGAGGAGTTATGCGAGTTAGTCGAGAATGTGCGTTTAGATGAAATAAAAACGTATAAGGGTTGGGATGAAAAGACACAAGAAATTCTTAAATTGCAGGAAGCGTGGAAAAATATTGGTTTTGCTCCCAAAAAGAATAATACTAAAATTTATGATAGATTTAGAAAGGCTTGTGATACATTTTTTATTCAAAAAAGTATTTTTTATAAGGAGTCCAAAGCCGTATTAAATACTAATTTAGACAAAAAAAGGTTGTTGTGCGAAAAAGCTGAAGCTCTTAAAGATAGTAAGGATTGGAAAGTAACAACAGACGAGCTCATTAAACTTCAACAAGAATGGAAAACGGTAGGTCCTGTTAGTAAGAAAGTTTCTGATTACATTTGGAAACGTTTTATCACAGCTTGTGATTTTTTCTTTGCTGAAAAGGAAAAAGAATTTAAGGGGAAAAATTCCGAGCAAACGGAAAATTTGGCAAAAAAGAAAGAAATAATTGCCGAAATTATCGCGTATCAAGGGTCTGCCGTAGAGGGGTTGAAAGAACTTACCGCTCGTTATGCTGAAATTGGGCATGTTCCTTTTAAAGAAAAGGATAAAATATATAATGAATATCGTAAAGCTATTGATGATCAGTTTAATAGATTGAAAATAAATGACACTGACAGAAAATTAAATTTTTTCAAAACATCTATTGTAGGGGCTGGCGAAAAATCTACAAATGGGTTATACCGTGAAAGGGAAAAGTTAGTGCGTACCTACGAACAAATAAAATCAGATATTGCAACACGCGAGAATAATTTCGGATTTTTAAATGCAAAATCCAAGAAATCAGGAACATTGATAGAAGAAATGGAACACAATCTTGAGAAATTAAAAGAGGAACGTGACTTGATATTGAAAAAAATACAGCTATTAGATGAAACTATTTAGTAAATAAGGAAAAAACAAAAAATGAGAAAGAATTTTAGCAACGATAGTTCATCAAAAAATTATATCAGAAAAAACGATAGAAAAGCCGACAGAAATGCTGAACGTAAACCTAGTCGTTTTGGTCCTCAAGAAAAAACATATAGAAAAGTTTACGAAGACTCTACCGAAGGGAGTGACTCTTTTTCTAAAAAAAGAGTTGGAAAGTCTTTGACTAAGTCAACTGAAAGTTATTCTAGACCAACTAAAAAATTTGCTTCGTCAACCGGAGATAAAAGATCCTACAATTCAGTACCCAGAAAGCCTGTTCTAATTAAGCGTAAAGTAGAAGCTGTAAGTGATGGTAAAATACGTTTGAATCGTTATTTAGCTAATTCGGGTATCTGTTCACGTCGGGAAGCCGACGAATATATTGCGGCGGGTGTTGTAAGGGTAAATGATGTTATCGTTACGGAAATGGGAATGAAAGTTGGGTATGATGATAAAGTACATTTTCATAGTCAATTGGTAAGACCCGAAAAGAAAGTATATGTTTTGCTTAATAAGCCCAAAAACTGTGTTACTACATCGGATGACCCGCAAGATAGACTTACCGTGCTTGATTTAGTGAAAGGTGCTACAAACGAACGTATTTATCCTGTAGGGAGGTTAGACCGTAATACTACGGGCGTTTTGCTTTTAACCAACGACGGTGATATGGCAGCTAAATTGACGCATCCAAAATATAATAAGAAGAAAATTTACCATGTAAGTCTTGATTCTCAGTTGACAAATGATGATTTGACAAAAATTACTAATGGTATTGAGTTGGAAGACGGTCTTATTGTTGTGGATGAAGTTAGTTTTGTTGATGATACACACAAAGAAATAGGTGTCGAAATTCATTCCGGAAAAAATAGAATTGTACGTCGTATATTCGAATCGTTGGGATACAAAATCATTAAGTTGGATAGGGTATATTTTGCAGGGTTGACCAAGAAAAACTTATCACGTGGCAAGTGGAGACACCTTAGCCAAATGGAAATCAATATGCTAAAGATGGGATCTTTCGAATAATCCATATTCTATTTTTACATAATTTTCCCAAGCCTAGTTTTATTTCTTTCCTGAATAATGCAGAAAAGCTTCTGTTACTTCGTTGTTGTATGTTTTAGAGACAGGAATATCTCCTAAACGGTCGACATCTAGTTCGAGACTAATACCTTCTTTGTCTGTCCGAATCGCTGTAATATGTTCAAAATTAACCATATAAGAACGATGACAGCGTTTGATAGCAGTCGATTCAAGTTCTTCTGATAGTTGCTTTAATGTATTTCGAAGCATAAACTCGGAAATTTTCCCTTTGTTTTGATATTTTATAATTACGTAATTATCAGCAGATTCTAAATAGATAATATTGTCAAAGGTAACAGAGAATTTTAATTCTCCCCTATCGTTTTTGAATGCAATGACAGAAGGTTCTAGTTTAGTATTGATTGTGTATTCCTCTTTTTCCAAATCTTTCAGTTTATGCTTTTTATCTTCCAAAGAAAAATATAACCAAGAGACACAGTAGGGCAACAAGATGATTAAAAAGGTATTAATGTTTGACTCTCTAAAAACGTCAGCAACAATATCTATAGACAATGGAGTTGGAAATTCGCGTACTGACAAGGTGTATACCGTATACAAAGATGCTAATACAACAATCTCTGTTAGTATCCATAAAAAATATTCAAGATAATACAATTTATGCCTTCTTACGAATAGGTACATTAAATATCTGCTGAGGGAAATCACGAGAATACCCGTTAAAACTAAAATACAGGAAAATAAAAAATATTTTATGGGAGAAACCTCATACCAAGTAGCAGAACTAAATGGCTTGTATAAATTAACAAAACACAAGGCAAAAATAGCAGTGAATATAATCAATTTAATAAGGTTTCCCTTATTAGTTAGATGTTCTGCCACGTGTTTTTTGCTTCCGATGCTCATATTCACTCTTTAAAACTCTTACAAATTTAGATTATTTTTTTGAGTATAAATAGATAAGTTAGAGATATCTTCCAACATAATGAATCAATTTTTATTTTTTCATTGACCACATATATCGATTTCTCACCACTATTTTTAGGGGTTTAACCCAATGTGTGGTTTAGAAACCCTTTTATTTCATTTCTTAAACAAAGAAACTTTTCTTTGTTTTGTTTTTTAATACTAAAATTATGAAAGTTTTAGAAAGATTCAATGCACTTAAGGCAATTTTTGATTTCAATAAAAATTGTGCAATAGAAAA
>RRZT012762839.1_pt1 | contig 10997 bp, 9 predicted proteins | sample 2165551 | NCBI WGS metagenome assembly RRZT01 (sample SAMN10456910, study PRJNA506462) | wastewater metagenome | biome: wastewater; feature: sludge; material: wastewater sludge; isolation source: wastewater sludge with Escherichia coli K12::gfp cells carrying plasmid... | place: USA: Moscow, Idaho ...
GCGATGAACTGACCGACCTGCTGCGCGTCCTCGGCCCGCTGTCCCTGGATGACCTGCTCGCGAGGTCTGCGGACGGCCTGGCGGCCGCGCTCCCGGCCGTGCTCAGCGAACTGGTCGAGCGCCGGCAGGTGATCGTCGTGCGGATCGCCGGGGAGCAGCGGTATGCCGTGGCGCAGGATGCCGCGCGACTGCGCGATGCCCTGGGCACCGCCTTGCCCGTCGGCTTGCCGATGGCCTTCCTCGAACCGGTCACCGATCCGCTCGGCGAACTGGTCGGCCGGTATGCCCGCACCCACACCCCCTTCCTGCTCGCGGATCTCGCGGCGCATTTCGGCATCGGCACCGCGGTCGCGCATGACGCGCTGCGTCGCCTCGCTGGGGCCGGGCGGATCGCCGAAGGCGAGTTCCTGCCCGCGGGCGCGGGCACGGAGTTCTGCGATGCCGAAGTCCTGCGGCTGCTGCGGCGCCGTTCGCTGGCCAGCCTGCGGGCCGAGGTCGAAGCGGTCGAAACCCGGCAGTATGCCCGCTTCCTGCCGGGCTGGCAGGGCATCGGCGGCCCGATTCGCGGCGCGGATGGGGTGCTGCGCGTGGTCGAGCAACTGAGCGGGGTGCTGCTGCCGGCGAGTGCCCTCGAGGCGCTCGTGCTGCCGGCCCGCGTCAGCGACTATCAGCCCGCGCAGCTCGATGAGCTGATGTCGGCCGGTGAGGTGCTCTGGCAAGGGCACGGCTCCTTGCCCGGCGATGACGGCTGGGTCTCGCTCCATCTGGCCGAAAGCGCACCGTGGACGCTGCATTCGCCGACCCTCTCGGCCACCGCCGAGGCCGCCTCCGACGTGGCGGCCGCGCTGACGGTGCTTTTCGAATCGGGTGGCGCCTATTTTTTCCGGGCGCTCAGCGCCGCCACCGAGGCGGGCAGCGACGCCGAGGTCGTCGCGGCATTGTGGGAGTTGGTGTGGGGCGGCGCCGTCAGCGGCGACACCTTTGCCCCCGTGCGTGCGCTGCTCGCCGGGGGGCGAGGCGCGCACAAGCAGCGCCCCCGGGCCGCCCCGCGCGCCACCCGATACGGTCGCCGGGGTGCCCTCGCGGGAATCCCACGAAGCGGCGCCCTGGGGCGTGCGGCCGGCTGCGGACGCGGCGCGGCCCCGCCGACGGGGGTCGGCCGGTGGGCCCTACTGCCCGTGCCCGATCCGGACGCGACGACGCGAGCCGTGACCACGGCCGAGGTCCTGCTCGATCGCTATGGCGTCCTGACCCGCTCCATCGTCGCGGCCGAGGAGGTGCCGGGTGGCTTCGCGTCGATCTATCGCGTGCTCGCGGCGGCGGAGGAGTCGGGCCGATTGCGGCGCGGCTACTTCGTGGAGTCCCTCGGGGCTGCCCAGTTCGCCACGACCGGCGTCATCGATGCGCTGCGGTCGGCGCCTATGGGCACCCCCGCCCTCGTCCTGGCCGCCACCGATCCCGCGAACCCCTTCGGCGCCGCCCTCCCCTGGCCGGAGCGCCCCGAGGCCAGCGGGCATCAACCCGGGCGCAAGGCCGGCGCCGTCGTCGTCCTCGTCGATGGTGCGCTCGTGCTCTATGTGGAGCGCGGCGGCAAGACCATGCTCACGTGGCCGGCGCAGCCCGAGGCCCTGCGGTCCGCCACCGATGCCCTCGCACTGGCCGTGCGCGCCAATGCCTTGGGCCGCTTGACCGTCGAGAAGGCGGACGGGGCCTCGGTCTTGAGCCCAGGCAATCCCATCGCCGATGCGCTCGCCGCCAGCGGCTTCACCTTGACCCCGCGCGGCCTGCGGCTGCGGCGGTGAGGCGATGCCCGAAGGTGACACCATATGGCGCACGGCCGACCGCTTGCACCGGGCCCTGGCCGGCCAGCCGCTGCGCGAGCTGGAGTTGCGCTGGGGTGAGTTGGGCGGGCTGGACCTCTTGCCTGCCACGACGCTGCGGGTCAGCGCGCGCGGCAAGCACCTGATGCACGACCTAGACACGGGGGTGACCCTGCATACGCATCTGCGGATGGAAGGCGGTTGGCGCCTCGTCGCGTCCGGCGACCTGACCGCCCGCCAGCGCGCCGACGCGCAGGTGCGGGTGCTCGCGGCCACGCCCTCATGGTCAGCTCTCGGATTGCGGCTCGGCGTCGTCGAGATCTGGCCGACGTCGCAGGCCGCCCAACGGCTCGGCTATCTCGGACCCGACCTGCTCGGCCCGGACTGGGACCCGGACACCGCCATCGCGAACCTGCGCAGCGGACCCGAGCGGCCGATTGCCGAGGCCCTGCTCGATCAACGGCAGCTCGCGGGGATCGGCACTTTCTGGGCCTCGGAAGGACTCTTCCTCGGCCACCACAACCCCTGGGCGGCGGTCGGGGCGCTCGCCCCCGGCGACCTGCGGGACCTGATCGGGAGCATTCAACGGCTGATGCGCCGAGGTGCCGACACCGGGATCCAGAGTTCGACCGGGCGCACGGGGCGCGATGCGCTGGCCTACGTGCATGCTCGCTCGGGCCGGCCCTGCCGCCGGTGCGGCGCGACGATCCGGGTCGCGGAGATCGGCCACGCGCCGCAGGATCGAATCTTCTTCTATTGCCCGGCCTGTCAGGGCGGCCTGGCCCCCACCGACGACGGCCGGCCACAACGACCCCTGGGCAGCAACCCGCGCCGGCCGCGGGCGCGTGACGGGTCGGATCGCGGTGGCTGACCTTGCTTCATACGACTGGCCCGCCGCGGCACCCTGATGGAAGCTGACGTCGGCAGCCATCAACCAGCCCGTGGAGGGCCCCGGGCGTCGTCAGCACCCCACCCTGACTGCGTCCGCCGCGGCTGCTGCCGTGCTTCTCGGAGCCGTCCCTGCCGATGCGGGGCGGGCGGCCACCGCCACGGTGACCCTCCTCAACGACGGTCGGTGCGACCCGATGACGGCAGCCTGGAATCTGTCCTGGGGCACCGCCCGGGTCCGCTTCGTCGACGTGGAGTACAGCGTGCACGGGGATGATCCGGGCACGGGTGCCTATGAATATGAGGCCGTGACACTGCCGGTGACCAAGGCCAAACGTTCGCTCACCGGGACCTGGGCGGCCACGCAGACCTGGCCGGATGAGTTCTTGACGTCGGTGTCGTTCCTGCTTCGCGACGAGCGCATGCGCGTCATCGCGCGGGCCAGTGGCTATGGCAAGTGCTATGGCGGTGGGTCGATCGGCTGACGGCAGTCGCGGGCCAGAACAGACCGGCCGCGCCGAGCTAACCGACCCCGGGCCGAGCTAATCGACCGCGGGCCGAGCTAGGCGGCAGAGGCCGAGACGGCCTTGCCGGCCCGCTTCAGCGGCAGCGGGGTCAGTCCGGCGTCGATGGCTTCGGAGTGGGCCACGCGCAGACTCACATCGCTCAGGACCGCGGAGAGGGGGACACCGAGCGCGCCACAGATGGCGCCGAGCAGTTCGGAGGAGGCTTCCTTTTGCCCACGCTCGATCTCACTGAGATAGCCGAGCGAGACCGATGCCGCCGCCGAGACCTGCCGCAGCGAGCGGCCTTGGGCGGTGCGCTCGTCGCGCAACGCCTCCCCCAGCTCACGCCGAAGCAGAGTCATGACCACTCCTTGTCCATCGTTTCGCTCGTGTGGGAAAGATACTCTCCCGGGTCCGGTGCGGACCGCAATAGGGTCCCGGTGTCGAATGCCAGCCCCAGCAGCCGCAAGGCTCCCGCCACGCTATCGGAGCGGATGTCTGCTCGCGACCCGGACAACCGCAACTCCTCGATGCGGACCTCGACACCATTAGCTACCGCAACAAAGACCGTGCCCACCGGCTTCCCGTCGCACGGATCGGGACCGGCCACCCCCGTCGTCGCCACCGCGAGATCACAGCCGAGGACCTCCCGAGCGCCACGGGCCATCGCGGCCGCCACCTCGCCGTCCACCGCGCCCCGCTCGGCCAAGAGGGCCGCCGGAACGCCGAGCACGGCTGCCTTGACCGCACTGGCATACGAGATGATCCCGCCGCGCACGACGGCGGAGGCCCCGGGCACGCCGGTCAAGGCGTTGGCGACGCCGCCGCCGGTCAGCGACTCGGCCGTCCCAAGTGTGCAGCCCGTATGCCGTGCCGCCGCGATCACGACGCCAGCAAGCTCGGCCAGTTCGGCGTCAGTGGCCATTGCCGCCCGCCCGCCGGGCCCGCTTCATCGCCGCCCGCTCGCTGGTCTGGCGCAGCCGCAGCGCTTTGAGCACGATGTCGATGCCGGTCACCAGCGTCAGGACGACGGCGCCGGTCATGACGATCCACGCAATCACCTGCACCGCCTCGGCGGCCGGGAAGGTCCACAGCGGCAGGATGAAAAGCGTCAGGGCAACCGACTGCAAGGCCGTCTTGGTCTTGCCCCCGCGCCCGGCGGGCATCACCCCGTGCCGGATCACGACGAAGCGCATGATCGTGATTCCCCACTCGCGCACGAGCACCGCGACCGTGATCCACCACGGCAGTTCGTCGAGGACTGACAGGCCGACGAAGGCCATCCCGGTCAGCGCCTTATCGGCGATCGGGTCCGCGACCTTGCCGAAGTCGGTGACCAGCCCGTGCTTGCGCGCCAGGTCGCCGTCGATGCGGTCGGTGGCGATAGCGAGCATGAAGAGCGCCGCCGCCCACCAGCGCAGGCTCACGCTCTCGCCATGATCCGCGAGCAGGACCCAGCCGAAGAAGGGCACCACGAGAATCCGCAATACCGTCAAGGCATTGGGCAGGTTCCAGTTCGAGACCTTCGCCGCCGGAGCGGTCATGAAGCAACCGCCTCCAGATCCACCCCGGCGCTGCCGACGATCTCGACGGCGAGGATGTCACCGACAGCATGCGAGCCCCGCTCGATGATCGCGGTCTGGCCGTCGATATCTGGACCCTGGAAGAGGGCGCGACCGATCGGCATACCATCCTCCTCGGCCTCGATGAGGACCCGCGTATGTTGTCCGATCCGGTCCTCGGCGCGCTGCGCCGTCAACTCCTCGGCGAGGTCGCGCAGGCGAGCGACGCGGTCCTCGACCTCCTCGGCCGCGAGCTTGCCCGGCATCCCGATGCCCTCGGTGCCGTCCTCATCCGAATAGCCGAAGACGCCGACCACATCGAGTTGTGCTGCGGTGAGGAAGTCGGCGAGCAGCTCGACATCGTCCTCGGTCTCGCCGGGGAAGCCGACGATGACATTGGAGCGGATGCCGGCCTCGGGAGCGAGGGCACGCACGCGCGCAATGAGGTCGAGGAAGGCCGGCCCATCGCCGAATCGGCGCATCCGGCGCAGCAACGGACCGGAGGCGTGCTGGAAGGAGATGTCGAACCACGGCACGACCTTCTCGTTCGCCACCATCGCCTCGAGCAATGCCGGACGGATCTCGGCCGGCTGCAGATAGGACACCCGAACCCACTCGAGCCCGTCGACCGCCGTCAGGCGCGGCAAGAGCTTCTCCATCGCGCCCAGATCCCCGAGGTCCTTGCCATAGGACGTGGAATTCTCGCTGACGAGGAAGACCTCCTTGACCCCGCGCTCGGCGAGCCAGCGAGCCTCGGCCACGACCTCATCCGGATGCCGGGAGACGAAGGCGCCACGAAACATGGGGATCGCGCAGAACGCGCAGCGGCGATCGCAGCCACTCGCGATTTTCAGGGGCGCCCACGGGCGATCATCCAGTCGCGCCCGGACGACGGGGGGCCCGGACGCCGGGGCGACCTCGCCCAGGTCCCGGCCCTGGCCCATGCCGGGTATGGCGATGCCCGCCGCCTCGTCCCGGCGCTTGCTCGGGGTCAACGGCAGCAGCCGACGCCGGTCGGTTGGCACGTGGCTCTGGGGCCGGGCGCCGTCGAGGATCGCGCGCAGGGTGCCGGAGAGGTCGGCATAGGAATCGAAGCCCAGCACGGCGTCGGCCTCGGGGAGTTCGGCGGCGAGCTCTTGGCCATATCGCTCGGCCAAGCAGCCGACCGCGACGACCGCCTGGGTGCGGCCCGTGGACTTCAGCTCGCTGGCTTCGAGCAGGGTGTCGATGGAGTCCTTCTTGGCCTGCTCGATGAAGCCGCACGTGTTGACCACGGCGACATCGGCATCGGCGGCATCCTCGACCAGGTCCCAACCCTGCGCCGCGAGCCGGCCGGCGAGTTCTTCGGAGTCGACCTCGTTGCGTGTGCATCCCAGCGTCACGAGGGCGACGCTGCGGCGCGCGAGATCGGTCATGGCCACAACTCTAGTTGGGCAGGGCGGACGGCCAGGCGCGGGGAAGTTCGCGGGTGCCTTAGCGTGTCGGGTATGCCAGAACTCGACATCGCTGCCACGCTTGCGGAGCACACCGTCATCGACGGCCACAATGACCTGCCATGGGCCCTGCGCGAACTGGTCGATTATGACCTGGACGCCCTCGATGTCACCGCGCGGGGCGATCGCACCCACACCGATCTTCCGCGGCTGCGCGAGGGCGGCGTGGGCGGGCAGTTCTGGTCCGTCTTCGCCCCCGGAACCCTCGCCCCCGCGGAGGCCGTCACGGCGACCTTCGAGCAGATCGATGTCGTCCACCAACTCATCGCTCGGTATGGCGATCACCTCGCCTTCGCCGACAGCGCCGAGCAGGTGCGCCAGGCCTGGGCCCGCGGCAAGATCGCCTCACTGCTCGGGGCCGAGGGCGGGCACAGCATCCACAACTCGCTCGGCACCTTGCGCATGATGCGCGCCCTCGGCGTGCGCTATCTGACCCTGACGCACAATCAGAACAATGACTGGGCCGATTCGGCGACCGATGAACCGCGGCACGGCGGGCTGAGCGCCTTCGGGGTCGAGGTGGTGCGGGAGATGAATCGCATCGGCATGCTCGTCGACTTGAGCCATGTCGCCCCGAGCACCATGCACGCGGCGCTCGATGTGACCTCGGCACCGCCGATCTTCTCTCACTCCAGCGCCCGGGCCATCTGCGATCACCCGCGCAATGTGCCCGACGATGTGCTCGAACGGCTGCGCGCCGCCGGCGGGGTCTGCATGGTCACCTTTGTGCCGCGCTTCGTCTCCCCCGCGCAGCGCGCCTGGGATCTGGCGGCGCAGGAGGTCGCCGCGAGCGCCGGCATCCAGGTCAACGACCACAGCGCGTATGAAGAGTTCTCCCGCACGTATGCCGTGGACCACCCTGCCCCGCTGGCCACCATCGACGATGTCGTCGCCCACCTCGAGCATGTGCGTGAGGTTGCCGGCATCGACCATGTCGGCATCGGCGGCGACTATGACGGGGTGGACCGGCTGCCGGAGGGGCTGCGCGATGTCACCGGCTATCCCCGGCTGCTGGCTGCGCTCGCCGCACGCGGCTGGTCACCGGCGGAGCTGGGGAAATTGACCAGTGGCAACATCCTGCGCGTGCTCGATGTCGCCGATGAGGTCGTGCGGGATCTTGCTGCCGCGCCGCCGGGGCGCGCACGGCTCGCGCCGCCGACGACCTGACGCACCCGCTCGGCCCGACCGTGTCGCCGACCAGGCGTAGGCGCCGCGGACGCGCCGCGGACGCTCGTCATACCCGGCGCAGGACCGAGAGCGAGACCAAACGCGAGATGACCATCGCGACATAGAGCACGCCGCAGAGTTGCTCGATCATCCCGACCGCCCGGGCCACCGGGCGGATCGGGAGGATATCGGAGAGGCCGACGCTGGTGAAGTTGGCCACCGAGAGATACAGCAGGTCATGGAAGGTCCGCGACCCCTCGGGCCCGGAGTAGGCCGCGAAGGATCCGGGCTGCAACTCCTGGACCACCAAGAACACATAGGCAAAGGCCCACGTGATGACGGTGAATGCGGCCCCCACGGCGAAGAGTTCGTCCCGAGTCACCCAGTGATCGTCGAAGACATAAGCGATCAGCGCATAGCCGACATAGAAATAGAAGATGGCGAGCAGGCTGTGCGCCGCGACGAAGACCGTCACATGGCCGGGGTCTCGGATGCTCCACAACTCCAAGATCAGCGCCGGCAGCGCGATGAAGCCCGAGATCCAGGTCAGGGCGGGCGTGGCCCGGACCGTGATGATCGCGAGCAGCAAGATCACAAGGCCGACGAGCGAAAAGATGGGGCGCTGCGCGGGCCCGACGAAGGCCAAGGCGACCATGGCGATGCACTGCGCGCCGAGCAGGAAGGCCGAGGGCCGTTCCCGCAGGGGGCGCAGGAGCCGGTCGGCCCGGGACGGCTTCGACGGCAGCGCGGGCCATAAGGAGGTCATGGCGAAGCACAATAGGCCTCCCCCGCACGGTCCTTATACTTTGCCGGTGCTCTCACCGCTCATCGTGGCGCCCCTCCTGCTTGCCGCCGTGCTGATTCTCAGCGGTCTTGCCAAGCTGCGCGAACCCCAAGCCGCCCGCGACGCCTTCACCTCGCTGCGCTTGCCGGCTGCTCTGGGCCGCTCCGCCGCCCCGGTCGTCCTCCCCTGGGCCGAGCTCGCCCTGGCCGCGGCCTTGGTTCTGCTTCCGGGCTGGCCGGCGCTGCTCGCCAGCATCCTCGGCCTTGTGCTCATGGCGGCATATGCCGGTGTCATCGCCCGCGCCCTGGGTTTCGAGCACCCGGTCGACTGCTCCTGCTTCGGCAAACTCGGCACCGGGCGGGTGACGCCGCGCACCCTCGTGCGCAACCTGCTGCTCGTGGCCGCCGCCGCGCTCGCCGTGCTCGATGCCGCCCGCACCGACGCCGCCGTCGTCTCTCGCCTCGTCGACGCCGACAGCCGCACGTGGGGCTGGCTCGCCATGTGCGCCCTGACCGGGCTGCTCGCCTGGCTCATCCTCGACCGGGGGGCCGAGCCGGCCGAGCCGGCAGTGCAATCGGTAGTTGAGGCGGACGATGACTACATTCGGCTCCCGATTCCCCATGGTGTCTTGGAGCGCCCCGATGGCACCAGCATCCCGCTGCGCCACTTCGCGCGGGAGCGGGCCCGCGTCCTGCTCTTTCTCAACGAGAGCTGCGGCCCGTGCGTGCGTGCCCAGCGACTATTGGCCCCCTTTGCCGCCGAGAATCCCGAGATCGGCGCCCATAGCATCTATCGCGAATGGGCCAACCGCGACATTGTGCCCGCTGATGTCGAGTGGCTCATCGACAAGCACGGCGAGATCGCCTCGGCGCTGAACGTGCACGGCACACCCGGCGGCATCCTCCTCGGGGCCGACGGCCTGGTGGCCGGCGGGCCGGTCTACGGCGAGGAGGCCATCTCGGAGTTCCTTCAGGAAATCTCCGAGGAATTGAGCCAGCAGCGCACCATCGCGTAGGTAGGCGCCGGCTCACCGTCCGGTCAGTTGCCAGGCGTCCTCGGAGTCCTCGTCGTCGGATGACCAGTCGACACTGTCCGCGGGCGGGTCCTCCCCGCGCATCATCGCCAAAGTGGCCGCAAGGTCGTCGGGCTTGATCAGCACATCACGCGCCTTGGAGCCCTCGGACGGGCCGACGACACCCCTGGATTCGAGCAGGTCCATCAGCCGCCCAGCCTTGGCGAAGCCGACGCGCAGCTTGCGTTGCAGCATCGAGGTCGAGCCGAACTGGGTCGTGACCACGAGCTCGGCGGCGGCGAGCAGCAGGTCGAGGTCGTCGCCGATATCGTCGTCGATCTGGCGCTTGGCCGCCTCGACGGCGACATCCTCGCGATAGTTCGGCGCCAACTGCGCCTTGACGTGCTCGACCACCGTGTGGATCTCGGTCTCGGTCACCCACGCGCCCTGCACGCGCATCGGCTTGCTTGCGCCCATGGGCAGGAAGAGGGCGTCACCTTGGCCGAGGAGCTTCTCCGCGCCCGGCTGGTCGAGCACGACCCGACTGTCGGCCAGCGAGGAGGTGGCGAAGGCCATCCGGGAGGGGACATTGGCCTTGATCAGACCGGTCACGACATCGACCGAGGGTCGCTGGGTGGCGAGCACCAGGTGGATGCCCGCCGCCCGGGCGAGCTGGGTGATGCGCACGATCGAATCCTCGACATCACGCGGCGCAACCATCATCAGGTCGGCGAGTTCGTCGACGATCACGAGCAGATAGGGATAGGGCTCCAAGACCCGCTCACTGCCCGGCAGCGGCTTGGCGGCACCAGAGCGCACCGCCTTGTTGAAGTCGTCCACATGCTTGAAGCCGAAGGCGGCCAGATCGTCATACCGATGATCCATCTCCTTGACCACCCACTGAAGCGCCTCGGCGGCCTTCTTGGGGTTGGTGATGATCGGCGTGATCAGGTGCGGAATGCCGTCATAGGCCGTCAACTCCACCCGTTTGGGGTCCACGAGCACCATCCGCACCTCCTCGGGGGTGGAGCGCATGAGGATGGAGACGATCATCGAGTTGACGAAGCTGGACTTGCCCGCGCCGGTCGCCCCCGCCACGAGCAGGTGGGGCATCTTGGCGAGATTGGCGACGACATAGCCGCCCTCGACATCCTTCCCAACCCCCATGACCATCGGATGCGTCGTGTTGTGCGCAACCCGGCTGCGCAGCACATCGCCGAGGGAGACGATCTCCTTGTCCGCATTGGGGATCTCGATGCCGATCGCCGACTTGCCGGGGATGGGGCTGAGGATGCGGACATCGGCGGAGGCCACGGCATAGGCGATGTTCTTCGACATCGAGGTGACCCGCTCGACCTTGACGCCCGGACCGAGTTCGACCTCATAGCGGGTGACGGTCGGGCCGCGGGTGAAGCCGGTGACCTGGGCGTCGATGCCGAACTCGTCCAAGACGGTGGTCAGCCGGGCGACGACGGCGTCATTGGCGGCCGAGCGCGCCTTGGGCGGGGTGCCCTCCTTCAGCGCGGTGGCATCGGGCAGGGAGTAGGTGACATCCCCGGCGAGCGCGAGCTGTTCGACCCGGCCACTGATGGGCGCGGTGGGCGGCGGCTGGAGATCCGGCTTGCTGACCTCGGGCACGACGGTCGGCGCCGGCGCAACGAGATCCGGTTCGGGGTCCACGGGCAGGAGTCGGGTGGGCGGGTTCAGCTCGGCGGCTCCCTCGGCCGATGCCGGGCCGCGGCGCCGGCGCCGGCCTTCCTTGGCC
>RRZT012262832.1_pt1 | contig 10996 bp, 11 predicted proteins | sample 2165551 | NCBI WGS metagenome assembly RRZT01 (sample SAMN10456910, study PRJNA506462) | wastewater metagenome | biome: wastewater; feature: sludge; material: wastewater sludge; isolation source: wastewater sludge with Escherichia coli K12::gfp cells carrying plasmid... | place: USA: Moscow, Idaho...
ACACGCCCATAAAGCGCAAAAAGCCAAACAAAACGCGCTTGCCGCCCGATTGCTTTTTGCTTTTACCGCTTTTTTTTGCAGGCGAAGCGCCTGTGCTTTGGCCGCCGTTACTCGCCGTGCGAGAAGATGTTGGCCTTTGTGCCCCGTTTTGCGGCGGGCGGCGCACCTCGCGGTTTGATTGATTACGATTACGATTTTCTATCTCAAACGACCTCCTCGGTAGTTGCTACACAATGGATTGCAAGCACGATTATATCTCTATAGTATACCACATCTTATATAGATGGTATACTAAGCGCATCCGCCTTTGGCGGCACTTTTAATCAAAATGGCCGTGGCATAGCCACATATGGCTGATAATAATCGCATTACGGTTATTATAACATATCTTTGATATGGTATAATTGTCATCCCCGAGCTCTGCGAGTGGGGACATAAAGGTATAATAACTGCTATGCAGTTATTATACCACATTTTTTATAAAACGTATATTATTTTTGCGGCAGACAATACTGTAGCAAACCGAAAAATCGGTTTGCACTGCCATAAGAAAGGACTTACCTATGCGAAAGCTTACCTTATTATTTGCCACCACGCTGTGCACTGCCGCTATCGGCGCCGGCACAGCGCTAATTTTGCGCCCCGTTACCCCTACGCCCAGTAAATATGTATTAAAGGATGACGGCGGCAAGCTGGCGCTGTTTGACGCCGAGTCAAACACGCCGCGCGTGCGCTACGACATATACACCCAGCTTTTGCCCCCCGCCGACACCGAGGCTTTGCGCTACGGCATCCCCGTAAAAACCCCCGAGGAATTGGCGCGTCTTTTAGAGGATTTGGGCATGTAGCGGCGCTTATTCTTGTGATTATACTGGATTTCACATTTGTTTGCAAGGATTTGCCCGTGCAAAACCCTGTTTGCCCGATGGCACCGATGCGAAATCCCAAATTGCTATTGGCATTTCGCGCACAAAATGCTATACTTTCAATAGAGTTTTCAAGCCTCTTACAAATCACCAATCTATCACTTTGGAGGAGAATATTTTGTCAGTATTGGAATATCCGTTTGACGGCGCTGTGATTTTGCAAAAAAAGCGTGCGCTGCGGCGCGAGCTTTTACAAAAAGAAGGGCTTATCCCGAAAAAGATTGCCCTGTTCAGCGGCTCCACCATCGGAGAAATCAAAAATATTTTAGAGCTGTTTTTACTGGAAAACGGCATAATGCCTACGTTTTACGAGGGCGAATATGCCTTGTTTTATGAAAATCTGGTCTTTAACGACGGCAGCCTTGCGGCCTTTGCCCCCGATTTTATCTACATCCACACTTCGGCCAAAAACCTAAAGCACCTGCCCTCTCCCGCCGACAGTGAAGCCGACATCGCCGCCGCCGAAGATGCGGAGTTTGCCCGCTTTGCAGCCGCTTGGCAGGCCGCGGCGCGCTATCATTGCCCCATTATTCAAAACAATTTCGAGCTGCCCACCTGCCGCTTATTTGGCAATAAAGACGCAAGCGATTTGCACGGCCACGTGCGCTATGTTCACGCCTTAAACGCGCGCTTTGCCGAATATGCCCGCCAAACGCCCAATTTTTACATTAACGACATCCACTATCTTTCGGCCCTTGCGGGGCTGGATACTTGGTGCAGCGAAAGCGCATGGTATGCCTACAAATACGCGTTGGACATGCAGTGCATCCCGCTTTTATGCCACAGCATCGCCAATATCATCAAAAGCCTGCTTGGCAAAAACAAAAAAAGCGTTATCCTAGATTTAGACAATACGCTTTGGGGCGGCATTATCGGGGATGACGGTGCCGACGGCGTGGCGCTGGGGCTTGAAACGCCCGAGGGCATGGCCTACACGGCATTTCAGCAGTATTTAAAAGATTTATCCGCACTGGGCGTTTTGCTTACGGTGTGCAGCAAAAACGAAGAAAGCATTGCCAAAACTGGCTTTGCCCGCGCAGACAGCGTGCTGCAATACGAGGATTTTGTATCCTTTAAAGCCAATTGGCAGCCTAAACACTTAAATGTAGATGCCATCGCAAAGGAACTGAATCTCCTGCCCGACAGCTTTGTGTTTATGGATGATAACCCCGCCGAGCGCGAAATTGTGCAAACCGAAATTGCGGGCATCGCCGTGCCCAAGCTTACCGCGCCGGAGGAATACCGCAAGGCAATTGACCGCGCGGGATATTTTGAAGTAACCACGCTTTCTGCCGACGATAAAAACCGCAGCGAGATGTATCGCCAAAACAAGGTGCGCCAAGAGGCCGAAGCCTCCTTTGGCAATTATGAAGACTATTTAAAAAGCCTTGCCATGCACTGCACCATCGCACCGTTTGACGCGCCCCATGCCGAGCGCGTAACCCAGCTGATTAATAAAACCAATCAGTTTAACCTTACCACGCGGCGCTACACGCCCGCCGAGGTGGAAGCGCTGATTAGTCATCGCGATTATATCACGCTGTATGGCTCGCTGGTAGACAAATTTGGCGACAATGGCATTGTAACGGCCATTATCGGCAAGCGCAGCGGCGAAACGCTTACCATTGATTTGTGGATTATGAGCTGCCGCACCTTTAAACGGCATTTAGAATACGCGATGTTTGACGCGCTTTGCCTACAGTGCCGCGCGGCGGGCATCAAAACCATTCACGGCATTTATCTGCCCACAGCCAAGAACTTGTTAGTAAGCGATTTTTATGCTACAATTGGTTTTACAGCCTGCGGCGACGGACGTTTTGTGTATGAATTGCCCGAAAAACACGTGCCGCTGTGCACAATTATGGACACCAATATTTTATAATTACTTTAATATCGGGAGAAATGCGGTTTACATGCGCCGTTTTGCAAATGGGTTTCACGGCTGTATTTGCAAAAACAGGTGCGCCCTTACACCAATGCGCGTTTTGCGCACGGTGTAAGGGCCCCATTTTCCCAAAGAAAGGAATGGTCATCAATATGGATAAGCAATCGATTTTAAGCGCAGTGGAGGAGATTTTTCGCGACAATTTCGACGATGACTCCCTTGTGCTCACGCGCGAAACCTGCGCGGATGATATCGAGGATTGGGACAGCCTTGAGCAAATTAATCTTTTAACAGCAATCGAAAAAAAGTTTTCGCTGAAATTTAAGCTTGATGATGTGCGCGGCCTGAAAAACGTGGGCGATTTGCTCGATTTGGTCGAGCGTTTAACTGCGTAAACCGCACAAGAGGCTGTAGCACAATTTGTGATACAGCCCCTTTTTTCACCATCAGCCGATTTAGAATGCAATATCGCGGAAATGTGCTTTTTCGCGTTAGTTTTCGCCTTGCGCAGCAAAGCGATGTGCAAGGTCAAAACGGTATGCAAGGCCAAAACGGTGCGCAAGGCCAAAGCGGTGCGCAAGGCCAAAGCCGAAACGCGCAAGCCCTTGAGAAAGGAATGTACATTCATATGAATTCTTATACTTTAAACCAGCTTTCTGTGGGGATGCAAGCCGCGTTTACCGTGGAAATTACGTCCGAGCGCATGGAGCGCTTTTATGAAATCACGGGCGACGACAGCCCCATCCACCGCAACGAGGAATATGCCGCTGCGCGCGGCTATCAAGGGCGCGTATGCTATGGCATGCTGGGCGCTGCAATGTTTTCTACTTTGGCGGGCGTGTATTTGCCGGGCGAGCATTGCCTTTTGCATAGCGTTGAAAGCAAATTTGTAAAGCCCGTGTTTATCGGCGACGTGCTCACCATCACGGGCACCGTGCAGGAAGTAAACGAGGTGTTCGGCGAGATTACCATTAAGGCCGTTATCACCAATCAAAACGGTGTTAAAGTAACGCGCGGCGTTATCAAAGCGGGCGTGGCAAAATAGCCGCGCCTGTTTTTCGCGGCAAAGCGCCGCACTGATGCGAAAAAGCGTGTTCGGTGTAAAAATATTGCGAAATCGCCGTTTATGGCAAAACCATTTGTTTAAACAAACGGTTTGCGCCTTCAGCAAAGTGAAAGGAATGGATTTTACAATGGGAAATGTATATCTAATTACTGGTGCGTCCAGCGACGTTGGCATCGCACTGATACAGCGGTTGTATCAAGAGGGCGATATTTTTATTGCGCAAGGCGCGGGCGATTTAAGCGCCCTTGCGCCGCTTTGCGCACAATATAAAGGCGCCATCAAAACCTACGATGTGGATTTAACCGACACCGACGCTTGCGCGCTTTTTATCAAAGACATTGCCGCGCGCTATGCAGCGCCCACGCACATTGTGCATCTGCCCGCGCTGCGCGTTATCAACACCAAATTTAAAAACTTTGACGAAGAGCGCTTTCTTTTAGACATGAATGTGCAGGTGATGAGCGCCGTGCGCATTTGCAAAGCGTTTATGCCTGCAATGGCAAAGGCAAAGCGCGGGCGCGTTTTGTTTATGCTTACAAGCTATCTTTTGGGCGCGCCGCCCAAAAACACGGCCGCATACGTAATGGCCAAAAGCGCAGTGGCCGGCCTTGCCAAAAGCCTTGCCGCCGATTATGCGCAAAGCCATGTCACGGTAAACTGCGTGGCACCCTATATGATGCAAACCAAATTTCTTGCCGACACCAGCGATTTAATTGTCGAGGCCAGCGCCGAGGCAAACCCAATGGGCCGCAACGCATGCGTAGACGATGTAGTCCCCGCAATGGCGTTTTTACTGGGCGAGGAAGCGGGCTTTATCACGGGCGTTACATTGCCCATTACGGGAGGCGCAGCGTTTTGAGCGCATACAGCTTTTCCCTTGCGGGCAAATCCGACAAGGCGCGTATCGTCGCATTTTTAGATGCCAACTGGGGCGAAAAGCATCCGCTGGTGCATTTGGATGACTTTTTTTGCTATTATTACGAAAACGGCGAACGCTTGCAATTTGCCCTTTGCGAGGAAAATGGCGCAATTGTGGCGCTTGCGGGATATATCTTGGCCAACAAAAGCGAAACCCCCGATATTTGGGTATCCATTTGGTGCGCGGCAAAAGGGCAAAACGGCGCGGGGCTAGAGCTGATGTCTGCCCTGCCCGATATGACGCATGCGCGCGTGATGGCCTGCAACAATATACGCGAAAAAACCACCGTGTTTTACACCTTTTTGGGGTATACCGCCGCGCGGCTTTCGCATTTTTATCGCCTTGCCGCGCAAGACACCTACGCCGTGGCGCACATTGCCGATAAAACCATTTTGCCGGTGCCAAAGGGCGATGCCTTGCGCCGCATTGAAAGCGCCGCGCAGCTGCAACAGGACTATCTGCCCGATAGCACCCTTTGCCCTTATAAAGACCTTTGGTATTTATCGCGCCGCTATTTTGCCTATCCGCGCCAAAGCTATGCCGTGTGGGCCCGCTATGAAAGCGGGCGCGCCGCCCAGCTTTTGGTTACGCGCACGGTAAACGTGAACGGCACAAACGTGCTGCGCATTGTGGATTATATCGGCAATCCCGCAGATTTTTATTCGCTGGGCTTTGGCATAAACAGCCTTATGCAAGCTGAACACGCCGAATATGCCGATTGCTATTGCCACGGCATCAGCGCCCAGTGCATGGCAAAGGCCGGTTTTTGCGAGCGTGCGCGCGATAGCGCCAATATCTTGCCAAACTATCTTTCCCCCGTGCTTTACGAAAACACCGAATATTTCTTTTTCACAACGCACGACACCGCGTTTACCATGTTTAAAGCCGACGGCGATCAAGATAGACCCAATATTTTGCTGTAAGTAAAGGCCTTTCTATCGTTTGCGCATAGCACGCAGAAATCCCTGCGATTTGCATGCCGCAAATGGACATTGCGGCGCATCGTTTTCGCATACCACGCCTCATCCTTTATTTTGGCAAACCGTTTCGGATAGCACGCACAACCATATCGTTTAGCGTATCGCTTGCTACGATAACACACATAAAAAAGCAGGCAGGTGTAAACATTCGTTTACACCTGCCTGCTTTTTGTTTGCCAAAAGGCAATTATTTTACAATTTCGCCGTCTTTCGGGCCGCCTGCTGCGTTGGATTCATCGGTGTCGATATGCATCGCGGTGGCAAATTTATCGCTAACGCGGATAACCACATCGTCAAAAATGGTTTTACGGCCCTCGCCGCCAAGCGCCACTTTTACAATCTCTTTTTCGCGCACGCCCATTACCTCGGCGTCTGCGGGCGTAACATGGATATGGCGCTGCGCGGCGATAACGCCCTCGCTAAGCTCCACAGAGCCGGCAGGCCCCACAAGCTTGCACGGTGCAGAGCCGGCCACATCGCCCGATTCACGCACAGGCGCGATAATGCCGATGCTGCGCGCATCGGTAAGGCTAAGCTCAATTTGCGTTGCAGCGCGCACAGGCCCTAAGATAGACACGTTTGCCAATTCCTTTTTAGGCCCCACAACGGTGATGCGCTCCTCGCAGGCATATTGCCCGGGCTGCGAAAGCTCTTTTTTCGGGGTAAGCTTATACCCTTTGCCAAACAGCACTTCCAAGTCCGCCTCAGACACATGCGCATGACGCGCGGAGGTTTCTACCAAAAATTTCATATCAATTTCCTTCCTTCATATCCGCCATGTTAAAGGCAGCATGCGTCTTTAACAGGTACAACGTTTTATTTCCTTTCTATTTTATCAATATATCGCGCAAACTGCAAGCCCAAACAAAGAAAATTGCACCGCTTTTGCATGATATTTTTTACACAAAGTGACAAAAGTTTCCCCCTGCCGATTGATTTCACAGCAGATTTAGAGTATACTAATGAAAGCTCATATATTTATGAGGCCGTATCAAAACAGACGGCACAAATATCTGCGCAGCACATTGCCATGCAGCACAAGACGGCCGCTTTGCAGCGCCCTCTTGCACGCACAAAGGGCCGCCCGCGGCGCCTCTTTGGCAAATAGGCAGCAGCCGCTATCGGCCGCCGCCAAAATAGGGCTGCGCTCTATTTTGTCATCGGTTTTTCGCACAGTCTCAAATTACAATATTTTATGGAGGTAATACTATGCTGGTAAACGCAAGCGAAATGCTACTGAAGGCTCGCGAGGGGCACTATGCAGTGGGGCAGTTTAACATCAATAATCTCGAATGGACAAAGGCGGTGCTTTTAACCGCACAAGAGCTGAACAGCCCTGTAATTTTGGGTGTTTCTGAGGGCGCGGGCAAATATATGACGGGCTACAAAACCGTTGTTGCCATGACAAAGGCCATGATTGAATCTCTTGGCATCACCGTGCCGGTGGCGCTGCATTTGGATCACGGCAGCTATGACGGCGCAAAAAAATGCATCGAGGCCGGTTTTTCCTCCATCATGTTTGACGGCAGCCATTATCCCATTGCCGAAAATGTAGAAAAAACAAAAGAGCTCGTTGCCCTTGCACACAGCCTCAACCTCTCCATTGAAGCCGAGGTTGGCTCCATTGGCGGCGAAGAAGACGGCGTTGTGGGCGCAGGCGAAGTGGCAGATCCTGCCGAGTGCAGCACCATCGCAAGCCTCGGCATCGATTTCCTTGCTGCCGGCATCGGCAATATCCACGGCAAATATCCCGATAACTGGAAAGGCCTTGATTTCGACGCACTCGCGAAGATTCACGCCGCCACCGATAATATCCCCCTTGTGCTGCACGGCGGCACCGGCATCCCCGACGAAATGATTCAAAAAGCCATTTCGCTTGGCGTGTCGAAAATCAACGTCAACACCGAATGCCAGCTCACCTTTGCCGCCGCCACGCGCGAATACATCGAGGCCGGCAAGGACCAAGAGGGCAAAGGCTTTGACCCGCGCAAGCTTTTGGCTCCCGGCTTTGAAGCCATTAAAGCCACCGTTAAAGAAAAAATGGAATTGTTCGGCTCCGTCGGCAAAGCGTAAAACGGGTTTTCTGCATCCACACATCAAAAAGAGCGAACTGAATGTACATTCAGTTCGCTCTTTTTTCGTTGCAATCATACTTGCGGAACAAAGACAACTAAATTTAGTGCATAAAATTATCACAAGACAATTCAACCTTCTATGATGTTTTCGTACAGAATTTTGGCAATTTCAATTGTTCTCATTTGCACCATTTCGTCTGTCCACTGATTTAAATTACTATACTTTTGTACAAATTGCTTGACTGTAGCATACTGCGACTTTTGATATTGAATAATTTTTTGTGAAAAGTCTTTATTTTCTAACACATTGTTCAAATTTTCACCCATAGGCAAAAGATTTCCTATTTCACCAACCACAGCAATAGCGGTTGATTCTGGAATTATATGTTCAATGGTAAATGAATTTGGCTTAAGTTCATCGGTAGCATAATTAACTTCAATTTTTTTGAGGATATATTGAACTAATTTCTTGTCTTTTTCTTGACGCGAAGTATATGTAATCAGCTTAAATTTACTTTCAAATCCAGAATACTCTGGCAATGATTCTTTTAAGTCATCAATTAAACTATTTATGCAATCTGCACTTTGATTTTTATCAGTACATTCTCTCAATTTTCTTGCGTATGAAGAATATCTACGTTCCAATCCAGATGGTCGACTTGAACATACAGCAGTAAAAATAAAGTGATAGTGTTCTAGATATGTAAGTATTTTCTTGTAATTTTTATGAGATATTACTCGCCTCCTTTTTGCATCAAAAAGTGAAAGTAAAAAAACTCTTATTTGAGTTACATTAAATATATTGAAAGCGGATAATGATGTATATATTGATAGGTCTTCCGGTTGAGACCATCTATTTGAGTCGGGAACTACAATATCAGCATAATCTTTTGACGCTACTTCCATATCATTAACCAAAGAAGTATAATCTGCAATAGTTTTTGGTACATATTTTTCAAAATTGGAAACAAGTTTTCTATGGGTTGACAAACAATATTTAGAAAGCCAATAATGTCTATAAAATGTATTAAAGTCTAAGCCATTACACTTTTTAATTTCCTGTTTAATAACTTTCCATTTTTCCGAAGCGCAATCAAGGGGCTCTTTCTCTGTCAAAATACTAAAAATAGTATTTTTAATAATGTCTACAGAAGATAAGTCCTTTCCCTTTGCATTTAGTACTTCAAAGATTGTATATGCATCATTAATAGATTTTACCGTTACATAAATCACCTTGCATTTTAGCAGTTGATCACGAAATGCTTTCAAAGCGTCTACATATGATACCTGTCCCATCCCGCTATTTCTTTCTCTAATCGCCTTAAGAAGTGAAGTTTCCTTCAATTGTTTGTCAAAAAAATTATATGCGTTTAGAAGCTTTTTCTCCTCACTACTGTGCGGTACTACAGTAAAATCAATATCTTTTCTTTGAATCCTATTTTGAAAAAAAGGCTTCGGGCTTTCATTAACTAATTTAGCATATGAATTACCGTCATTATCCGCACCCATTACATTAAGATGAGTTATATCACTTAACTTATCCTGACTCAACTCTTTGAATTTTTGTGATAAAACGGCAAATGCTATAGTGAATGTAGTTAATCTTTGCTGACCATCAACAATAAATCGTTCAATTTTGAAAGTGTCATCATCATCCCCAACTAAAACCAATGACCCAATAAAGTAGTCATTTGTAGATAATACCCCATCTAAATAAATCACATTGTCAATTAAGTCATCGTACATTTCTTGTAATTCATCTGTCTCCCAAGCAAATTCTCGCTGAAATCTCGGTATGACATATTTTCTTTGTAATCTTAACACATCATCCAAACTTTTTGGTGTTGCTTTCAATTCCATATAATCAACTCACTTCCTAAACACAAATAAATATTCATGTGCCAGCAACAAAAAATTATATTTCACGCTATTTGTTTTCCAGTATCCTGTTGCTTTACAGTTGTGCTGCTCTTTAATGATTATTTCTTTTAAGTTAAACCCCTGTGCTTCAAAGATTTTCATAACCTCAAAACTCATGGGTTGCACATGCCCTTTAATTCGGGTATCCCCCATCAAAATTGCACAGAACTTGTCCTTTTTCAGCACTCGGTAGCTTTCAAAAGTTACTTTTTTCATTTCTTCTAAAAACTGCGGGATTTTGCAGTGGGACAAATCTTCGGCTATATCCTCGCTGTACGCAATAATGTTTGCATAAGGTGGGTGCGTACACACAAAATCAATGCTTTCGTGCGGGATAAAGTGCAAGTTGCGTGCATCACCTTTGTGGATATACACTTTGCCATTAGCACCTTCATGCTCAAAGTCAACCTTTTCTCGGCAGCGCTGTAATGCCACATCATTAACATCAACACCGATAATATTACGGTTTAGTAGCTTTGCCTCTACAAGTGTTGTGCCACCGCCCGCAAACTGGTCAAGCACTAAATCGCCCTCTTTAGAATATCTAAGCAACAGGTTTCTTGGTATATATGGCGACCAGTTACCACGCCATTTTGCATCATGTGTTGCCCAATCGCCACGATTGGGAAAGCTCCAATGCGTATTCATTTCCAGTACAAAGCCATCAGGGCTCCATTTAATTGTTTTTTTGGACATGCTTTTCTCCATACAAATACTATTATAATTTCCGTTTTAGTCCTTCCTTGTATCCTAAATTGTATGATTCAATAGCACCCTTGTGCCTCACACTTCCTGCCTGGCTGAGAGGAAGGTGTGCAAGATCATCATTTTTCGGATTCCCATTTAGCGCATCTTTGAGCCCCTCTTCATATGCACAACCGGCACAGATATGCCGATCTCCACTGCGGTTATCTTGTGATTCCGGCAGATTATCGTATTCAGGTAAATATCTGTGTTGTTTATTGCAAATCATTTTCACAGCCCCCTTTGCTTAAAGTTAAATTTATAATCTTTTCACCAATATCTCTTCAAGCAGACCTTGCTCGATCATATTAATATTCATAACATGATCCGTAACGTTAAATGTTTCTCGTAACGGACGATTGGCTGTATGCCAACCAAGACCATCCGTTACCCAAATAAAACCCGTTGTATCATTTTTGACAAGGTTAAAAAGATTGCTAAACTCACCAGCAACGGATTTCAGTTTAGAGCCACCTGCACC
>RRZT012377423.1_pt1 | contig 10994 bp, 9 predicted proteins | sample 2165551 | NCBI WGS metagenome assembly RRZT01 (sample SAMN10456910, study PRJNA506462) | wastewater metagenome | biome: wastewater; feature: sludge; material: wastewater sludge; isolation source: wastewater sludge with Escherichia coli K12::gfp cells carrying plasmid... | place: USA: Moscow, Idaho ...
AACTTGTCGCAGGCGGCGCGGGCCAGCTGGGCAGAGCGCAGGTTCATCTCACGCGCCAGGTGGGCCATGCCGTAGTCTTCCTGCGCGATGGTGGTGGCGCCAAACGTGTTGGTCTCGATCAGGTCGGCGCCAGCGGCCAGATAGCGCTCGTGGATGTCGCGGATCACATCGGGGCGCGTCAGGCTCAGCAACTCGTTGTTGCCCTTTACATCGCGGGGAAAGTCCTTGAACCGGTCACCTGCGCCGTCGGGCCCGGTGTAGCCCTCGCCCCGGTACTGGGCCTCCCCCAGCTTGAAGCGCTGGATCATGGTGCCCATGGCGCCGTCAAGGATGACGATGCGTTGGGCGAGGATGTCGGGAAGCTGCTGGGCGCGGGTGTAGGTGATCTGCTGCATGGCGCAATTGTAAGAAGCGGCGATTCAGGGCGCCGCTGGGGCCTCTTCGGCAACGGGACGCAAGGCCAGCAGCGAATCGATCAGCAGCGTCAGCGCCGGATGGCGGTGCGCGTTGCGCCGCGCGATGAGTTCGTACGGCTCGCTGCGCGACTTGAGCCGCAGCGGCAGGCGGGCGACCATGCCGTGCTGGCAGACGTAGTCGGCCACGTCGTCCGACACCAGGGCCACCAGATTGGGGTTGTGGCTCAGCAGCGAAAGCGTGGCCAGCGCGGATGTGGTCTCGATCAGATGCGTCGGAAATGACAGGTTCTCTTCGAAGAATTCGCGCTCCAGCGTGCGGCGCATTGGCATGTGCGCGCGGTACACCACCCAGCGGCTGGCAGACAGATCCTCCAGCGTGATCGATGCCAGGCCCGCCGCCGGATGCGCCTGGTGCGCGATGACGGCGAGAGACTCATCCTTGACCACGACAGTGTCGTACAGGTGGGGTTTGGGACTGACCGACGAGCGGCAGATGGCCGCGTCCAGCCGCCCCTGGTCGATGAGCGCGAGCAGACTTTCGCTGGTGTCCTCGACGATCTCCACCGAGATGTCCGGCTGCTGGTCCATCAGCTGCGTGAGCGCCCGCGTCAGGAGCGGCACTGCGCCCATGATGGTGCCTACGGCAATGCGGCCACCTGCGCCACTGGCGATGGCGCTCAGCTCCTGCTGCAAGTGGCTGATGTCGGACTGGATCAGCCGCGCGAAGCGCACCGCGCAGGTTCCCGCTTCCGTAGGCACAAGCCCGCGGTTGGTGCGCATGAAGAGCGGCGCGTTGAGCGTGGACTCCAGCTCCTTCAACGCCTTGCTAGCCCCGGGTTGCGTCAGCCCCACGCGGTCCGCCGCCGCCAGCAGCGAGCCCTGCTCCGCCACCGCGATCAGCAACCGCAGCTGCCTGGCATGCAGACGCGACATCACAGAGTTGAGGTTGTAAGGGCTCTGCATTGACTTGGAGTTATAGCTATATCGATAACGGTTAGTTTATTCGACGTCGCCTCACTCATAGACTTCCGCGATTGACGGATGAATATGAAAATTCTTGATATCAGGAGATAAACGATGGCGATGATCAACTACGTGACGGAAATCCGCTTCGGCGCGGGCAGTGCCGCTGAGCTGGCACAGGTGTGCCAGGCACTCGGCTTCAAAAAACCGCTCTTCATCACCGACAAGGGCGTGGTTGCGGCGGGGTTGATCGAGCGCATCCTTGCCGTGAACGACCTGCCGCACTTTCACGTGTTTGACGGCACGCCCTCCAACCCCACCGAGGCGGCGGCGCGCGAAGGGGTGGCAAGCTTCCATGAAGCAGGCTGCGACGGCATCATCGCCGTGGGTGGCGGCTCGTCCATCGACCTCGCCAAGGCCGTGGCCGTGTCGGCCCGCCATCCGGGGCCGCTGCGCCAGTTCGCGCTGATCGAGGGCGGGCTTGCCCGCATCACGGCGGCCACGGTGCCGGTGGTGGCCATTCCCACTACGGCGGGCACGGGCAGCGAGGTCGGGCGCGGCGCGATCATCATCCTGGACGATGGCCGCAAGGTGGGCATCATCTCGCCCTACGTCATCCCCAAGGTGGCGCTGTGCGACCCGACGCTGACCGTGGGCCTGCCCCCGGGCCTGACGGCCGCCACCGGCATGGACGCCGTGGCGCACTGCATCGAGACCTTCCTCGCGCCCAGCTTCAACCCGCCCGCCGAAGGCATCGCCCTGGACGGCCTGCGCCGCGCCTGGAAGAACATCGAAATCGCCTTCCACGAGCCAAGCGACATCGAGGCCCGCACCAACATGATGAGCGCGTCGCTGCAGGGTGCGCTGGCCTTTCAGAAAGGCCTGGGCTGTGTGCACAGCCTCAGCCATTCGCTGGGCGGTATCGACCCGCGCCTGCACCACGGCACCCTCAATGCGGTGCTGCTGCCGGCGGTGGTGCGCTTCAACCGCGAATCCGACACGGTCGTGCGCGACGAGAAGATCGACCGCCTGGCGCAGGCCATGGGCCTGCCGGTACACGTGTCGGTGGAGGATGCGATCCAGGACATGTCGCGCAGGCTCCGGCTCCCGGCCGGCCTGGGCGCGATGGGCGTGACGGCCGACCTGACGCCGCGCATCGTCACCGGCGCGCTGGCTGACCACAGCCACAAGACCAATCCGCGCGAAGCCAGCGCGGACGACTACGCCCGCCTGATCGAAGCAGCGATGTGAGCGCTTCTGCCCGCCCAGGGTGCGGGCGGCGATACCGCCACCGGCGCTCCCGGTGGTTGTCCCGTTTTCTTTTTCACAACGAGTCCGCCATGACCATGACCACGACCCTCACGGGCAAGATGCTGATCGGCGCCGCTGCGGTCGCCGGCACCGACGGAGGCCAATGCGCCTTCAACCCCGCCACGAACGCCGACATCGCCGAGCCCCGCTTCGGTTTCGGCACCGCAGCCGACGTGGACCGCGCCGCCACCCTGGCCGCGGCAGCGTTCGACGAATACCGCGCGCTGCCGCTGGCACGCCGTGCGGCCTTCCTGGAGGCCATCGCCGACAACATCATGGCGCTAGGCGACGCCCTGCTGGAGCGCGCCCATGCCGAAACCGGCCTGCCGCTGGCGCGCCTGACGGGCGAGCGCGGCCGCACCGTCGGCCAACTGCGTCTGTTCGCCAGCGTGGTGCGCGACGGCCATTTCCTGCATGCCACCATCGACCCCGCCCAGCCGCAGCGCCAGCCAATGCCGCGCGCGGACCTGCGGCTTGCCAAGGTGCCGCTCGGCCCCGTGGCGGTGTTCGGCGCCAGCAACTTCCCGCTCGCGTTCTCGGTGGCCGGGGGCGATACGGCCTCGGCCCTCGCCGCCGGTGCGCCCGTGGTGGTGAAGGCGCACGGCGCCCACCTGGGCACGTCCGAGCTGGTGGGCCGCGCCATCCAGAACGCGGTGCGCGAGCAGGGCCTGCCCGAAGGCGTGTTCTCGCTGCTGATCGGCGCCGGCCGCAGCATCGGCGAGGCGCTGGTGGCCCATCCCGCCATCAAGGCCGTGGGCTTTACCGGCTCGCGCCAAGGCGGCCTGGCCCTGGTGGCCATCGCCAACCGCCGGCCCGAGCCGATTCCCGTCTATGCCGAGATGAGCGCCATCAACCCGGTCTTTCTGCTGCCCGCCGCACTGGCGCAGCGCGCTGACGCCATCGGACAGGCTTTTGCCGACTCGCTCGCCATGGGCGCCGGCCAGTTCTGCACCAACCCCGGCCTGGTGCTGGGCATCGACGGACCGGATCTGGACCGATTCGTGCAATCCGCGGCTGAGGCCCTGGAACGCAAGAGCGCGCAGACCATGCTGACCGCTGGCATCCATGGCGCCTACCGCAGTGGCGTGGAGACGATGGCCGCCACGCCAGGCGTGCAGCGGGTGGCCGAGGGCCAGACTGCGAGCACCTTACACAACGCCGCGCAGGCCGCGCTGTTCATCACCGACGCCCGTACCTTGATGGAGCAGCCTGCGCTGTCGTCCGAGGTTTTCGGCCCCGCATCGCTGGTGGTGCGAGCGAAGGACGCGGATGAGCTGATCGCCGTGGCCGAGCAGCTGGAAGGCCAGCTCACCGCCACCCTGCATCTTGAAGACGCGGACCATCCGCTGGCCCGCCGCCTGCTGCCGGTGCTGGAGCGCAGGGCCGGCCGGTTGCTGGTCAACGGCTTCCCGACGGGCGTGGAGGTGTGCCATGCCATGGTGCACGGTGGGCCGTATCCGTCGACTTCCAACGCGATGTTCACCTCGGTGGGCGCCAGTGCCATTGACCGCTTCCTGCGACCCGTGTGCTACCAGGACCTGCCCGACGCCCTGCTGCCCGAGGCGCTGCAGCAGGCCAACCCGCTGGGCCTCTGGCGGCTGGTCGACGGCGCGCCCGTCCGCGCATGACGGCCATGCCACCGGCAGCCGCCCTCGCACCCTCCGACCTGCTGGCCCGACTCAAGGAGATCGTCGGCGGCGGCCATGTGCTGACGGGCGATGCGTCCACGCGCCGCTACCGCAGCGGCTTTCGCTACGGCGGCGGCGACGTGCTGGCCGTGGTGCGCCCCGGCAGCCTGACGCAGCTGTGGCACACGCTGAAGGCCTGCCACGCCGCCGGCACCGTCATCCTCTGCCAGGCCGCCAACACAGGCCTCACGGGCGGCTCCACACCGATGGAGGGCGGCTACGACCGCCCGGTAGTGCTCATCAACATGCTGCGGCTCAAGCAGCTGGACCTGCTGCAGCGCGGCGAGCAGGTGCTGGCCCGGCCCGGCGTCACGCTCGAACAGCTCGAACGCAGGCTCAAGCCGCTGGGCCGCGAGCCGCATTCCGTGATCGGGTCGAGTTGCATCGGCGCCTCGGTGACAGGCGGCATCTGCAACAACTCCGGGGGCTCGCTCATCCGGCGCGGTCCTGCCTTCACGCAGTTCTCGCTCTTCGCTTGCATCGACGAGGACGGCCAACTGCGGCTCGTCAACCACCTGGGCATAGCACTCGGTGACAATCCCGAGCAGATCCTCGCCAACCTGGACAGTGGCCGTTTCGCGCGCGACGACCTGCCGGCCGAACCCGGCCGCATGGCCTCTGACCGCGAGTACTCGCAGCATGTGCGCGACATCGATTCCAGCGAGCCAGCACGCTACAACGCCGACCCGCGCCGCCTCTACGAGGCCTCGGGCTCCGCCGGCAAGATCGCCGTCTTCGCGGTGCGCCTGGACACCTTCGCGGCGGATACGGACACCCGCGTGTTCTACATCGGCACCAACCAGCCGCGCGACCTCGCGGACCTGCGCCGCCACATGCTGGCCCGCTTCGCTTCCCTGCCCGTGGCGGCCGAGTACATGCACCGCTCGGCCTACGATCTGAGCCGCACCTACGGCAAGGACCTGTTCGTCTACATCCGCAAACTGGGCACCGCGCGCGTGCCGCTGGCCTTCGCGCTCAAGAGCCGTTTCGACGCGTTCGCCGAGCGCTGCGGGCTGGGGCGGAACCTGGCCGACCGCCTGCTGCAGCGGCTCGCCAACGGGATGCCCGAACACCTGCCTGCGCGCATGAACGCTTTTCGCGACCGCTACGCGCACCACCTGCTCTTGAAGGTAAGCGACGCGGGCATCGAGGAAACGCGTGCCTATCTGCAGACCTTCATTGCCGAACGCCCGGAGGCAGGCTTCTTCGAATGCAATGAGGAGGAGGCCGGCGCGGCCTTCCTGAACCGCTTTGCCGTCGGCAACGCCACCAACCGCTACCGGGCGGTGCATGCCGACACGGTGGAAGACGTGGTGGCGCTGGACATCGCGCTGCCGCGCAATGCGCTGGACTGGTTCGAGATCCTGCCGCCGGAGCTGGCTGCGCAGGTCGAGCAGCCCATGTACTGCGGACATTTCTTCTGCCACGTGATGCACCAGGAATACCTGGTGAAGAAGGGCGTGGACTGCGCGCAGTTCAAGGAGCGCGTGCTGGCGCTTCTGGACGCGCGCGGCGCGAAGTACCCGGCCGAACACAACGTCGGTCACATCTACCGCGCCGACCCGGTGCTCGAGGGCTTCTACCGCAGCCTGGACCCGACCAACACCTTCAATCCCGGCATCGGCCAGACCTCGACGCGGTATCGCTGGCGGGCGGTGTGCTGCGACGAGCATCGCGAGCCGCCCGGCCGGTGATACCGCGGTCCTTCGGGCCGGGCCCTGGCGGTCCGGCCCTTTTTTTGCGTCCGGCCCGCGCCCGTTCCGACCCGAACGCCAGCCAAGAAGAAACGGCCTGAAGACCTCTTGCGAGTCTTCAGGCCGTGAGCCCGGGGCGCCGCAGCGCTCCCGTCGACCGGCGCAGGCTCGTGGGCCCGGCGTCAGCCGTCACCCATGGAACCAGCGCGCAGGCCCCGTGACCAGGATGGGGAAGAAGATCATCAGGAACATGACCGCGAACTCGGCCAGCATGAAGGGCAGCACGCCGCGCGTGACATCGTCCATGCGCATCTTGCCCACGCCGGCCACCACGTTCAGCACCACGCCCACGGGCGGCGTGATCAGGCCGATGGAGTTATTGATGATGAACATCACGCCGAAATACACCGGATCGATGCCCGCCGCGTTGACCACCGGCATCAGGATGGGCGTGAGGATCAGGATGGTGGGCGTCATGTCCATCGCCGTGCCGACGACCATCACCAGCACCATGATGGCGGTCATCAGCAGAATCTTGTTGCCCATGAAGGGCTCCAGCAGGCCCACCACCTTGGAGGGCAGGTCGGCCACGGTGATGAGCCAGGCGCTCACCATGGCGGCGGCGATCAGGAACATCACGATGGCGCTGGTCTTGGCAGCACCCACAAAGACGCGGTAGAGCTGGCGCAGCGTGAGTTCGCGGTACACGAAGGTCGCCACCACGAAGGCATAGACTGCGGCCACCACGGCGGCTTCCGTCGGCGTGAACACGCCCATGCGCAGGCCGACGAGGATGATGATCGGCAGCAGCAGCGCCCAGCTGGCCTCGCGCGCAGCGGCCAGGACTTCGCGCATGGACTTGCGCGGCGGCGGCTGGATCTTTTCACGCCGCACCAGCCAGGCCCAGGTCACCCACAAAGCACCGCCGATCAGCAGGCCCGGCACGATGGCCGCCATGAACAGCTTGGAGATGGACACGTTGGCCGCTACGCCGAAGATGACGAGCCCGATGCTCGGCGGGATGACCGGGCCGATGACGCCTGTGGCTGCAATCAGGCCGCCAGCCTGGGCCTTGTCGTGCCCGGCCTTCACCATCATGGGGAGCAGCAGTGCCGTGAGCGCCGCCGCGTCAGCCACGGCCGAACCGGACAGCGCGGACAGCAGACAACCGGCCATGATGGTCACGTAGCCCAGGCCGCCGCGCACGTGGCCGACCAGCGACAGCGCCAGGTTGACGATGCGTTTGGACAGCCCGCCCACATTCATGATTTCGCCGGCCAGCATGAAGAAAGGCACGGCCAGCAGCGGAAAACTGTCGGCCCCGCCGATCAGGTTCTGGATGAGGATCTGCGCATCGAACAGGTCCAACTGCCACATGAGGGCCACGCCGCTGGCCAACAACGCGAAGGAAATAGGCATGCCGATGGCCATCGCCAGCAGCAGCGACACAAGAAAAACCGCGATGATCATGATCAGGAACGTGTGGAGTGTTGGGAGCCACCAGCGGGGGCGGCGGGAGAGGTGCCGAGCGCGCCTAGCGACCCGTGCGGACCGAGCGCCTGGGCCAGGGCACCGGCTTCTTCGGACTCCTGGATGGCCACCAGCTCGTCCACCGACATCCGGCCTGTCAGCAGCCGGACGCCATCCGTCAGCAAGATGAGGGCAGAACACACGGCGAAGACCGCCCCGGCGGCATACACGATGGCCATGGAGGCGCCTGTGACGGGCGCTTCGGTGTCCCAGTTGATGCGCACCTGCGCCAGACTGCCTTCATACAACAGCCACAGGATGTAGAGCATGCAGGCGTAGCTGGCCGCCAGGCAGAGCTTTTTGCCCGCCACGGGGAGCCGCGACACCAGCATGTCCACGCCCAGGTGCGCCCGTTCTCGCAGGGCCACCACGGCGCCCAGGAAGGTGATCCAGATGAAGAGCCAGCGGGCCACTTCTTCGGAGATCGCGATGCCGGAGTTGAAGCCGTAGCGCAGCACCACGTTGCCGAAGACCAGGATCACCATCAGCGCCAGCATGAGCGCGATCAGGAATTCGAAGATGCCGCAATAGATGTCGATGATTTTTCGCACGAGATCGTCCCCTGAGCGAAGGTCGCTGTGTTGTTATGGTTTTTAAGAAAGGCCGAAGCCACCGGCCAGTGCGTACATCCGTGCACGCGCACAGACCGGCCGAAGCGCGCTTGCACGCCGCGACCGGGCACGCCTGTTGGTTATTTCTGCTTGATCTTCTGCAGTTCGGCGAAGAAGCCGCGCGTGATCGCCGGGTCGTACGTGGCGGCGAACTTGTCGGTGACGGGGCGCACCACGGCCTCCATGCGCTGCAACTCGGCGGGGCTTACGTCGTTGATCTTCATGCCCTTGGCCTTCACTTCGGCCATCGCCGAGGTGGTCGCCTGGCGGCTGAGCGCGCGCTGGTAGGCCTGCGCCTCTTTGAAGGCGGCCTGCAGGATCTGCCGCTCGCTGTCGGAGAGCTTGTCCCAGAAAGGCTTGCCGGCCAGCACGATCAGCGGGCTGTAGACGTGGTTGGTGTTGCTGGCGAACTTCTGCACCTCATAGAACTTCGAGGTGTCGATCAGCACGTAGGGGTTCTCCTGGCCGTCCACGGCCCGCGATTCGAGCGCGCCGTACAGCTCGCCGAAGGGCAGCGGCGTCGGGTTGGCGCCCAAGGCCTTGAAGGCTTCGATGAACACGGGGTTGGGGATCACCCGCAGCTTGAGCCCTGCGAAATCCTCTAGCTTCTGGATGGGCCGTGCGCTGTTGGTGACGTTGCGAAAGCCGTTCTCCCAGTACCCCAGGCCGATGAGACCCTTGGCGGGCAACCGCTCGAGCAGCGCGGCGCCAGCAGGCCCGTCAAGCAGCGCTTCGGCCTGCGCCGTCGTGGAGACAAGGAAGGGGAAGTCCAGCAGACCGAATTCCTTGATCACGGACGCGAGCGAAGTGGTGGTAGGAATGAAGAGTTCCTGCGTGCCGCCGCGCAGCGCGCCCAGCTGCTGGGCTTCGTTGCCCAGCTGCGAGGCGGGGAATTCCTTGATCTTCAGGCGCCCACCGCTCTTTTCGGCCACCAGTTCGGCGAACTTGCGTGCGGCTTGCGAGATGGGAGCATCCGGCTGGGCCTGGTGGCCCACGCGGATCGTGCGGTCGGCATAAGCCTGGGCGGCCGCGTGCAGCGACACGCCCGAAACGAGCAGGGCCACCGCGAGGCGGCGCAGCGAGGTGATTTTTTTCATGACAGTCTCCTTCATTGTTTTGACGGGTAAGCAGCTGCGGGCTGCCATCCGCATGTGCGAATGCGCCTGCCGCCAGGCAGTTGCGCCGGCCCGTGGGGGGCCATGCCGTGACGGCCGGTATTTGCGCAAGTCAAGTCTAGTGGCCGCAATTTGCGAAATGAACTGACGACTGGGGATATGGATATAGCCACAAGCAATACCAGGACGGGCCTTGGCAGCCATGCATGAGTCCGGGTCGATGTTGTGAACGGGCTGCGGAGCTATTGCACGCGAGGGCAGAGCGGCGGCGGAGCGCAATGGAGCTTCATCGCAGTGAGGGTCTGACTGGCCGGCAGTGCGATATTTCAAGCCTTTTCGGCCCTTAGCGCTTATTCCATATGCGCCAGCTGCTATCAATAGGAGAGTTCATGTTTTGTCTTTCATGGCGCATTTCGCTCCCGAGCGGCCGCCCAAGGCCACTGCGGGTGATTCCCGTCCTACCGGGGATTCCGCGCTTTTAAAACCCCAAAGAATATGGATGACAAAATACATTACAGATTGAAATATAATCACCTCAGTTGCAGTCACGTGTCCTGACCAGTTTCGTCACCGCAACGCCTGCGCACCGCGGCGACTCGCCGTCCCCTGCAGGCTGATCTTTGCGACCTTTGTCGCCCCAGGGATCTGTCGAGCTGCAGTCCACCGAGTCCGTTCGATGCTCACGCAGGCTGCCTTAAGCGCTTGCGTTCCAGACTGAGTGCACCCCATTTCACAGACAGCCATTTCCATGGGCCCGTTCGTCGTTTCGCCCTCGACACATCCGACCGACTGCGGCCGCTTCTTCCGCGCCTCGTTTTCCGTCCACCGATCCCAGGGCAACGGCAGCTACAGCCGCGTGTTCCGCTTTGACAAAGCCTTTGCCTCGCGCGAAGCCGCACGGCTTTTTGCCGTCACCCAAGGCTGGCTGCAAACGAGCATGGCGCACCCGCCTGCGTGCTGACAAAGCACCGCAAGGCCCGAACGCATCCTGAATCCCCCTCCCGGTTGCCGCGGATTCCTGATTCGCACAACCGCCTCCCCACGGCGCGCTCTTGCTGGCGCGCCAGCATTCTTCAGAAAGGCTCCCCCTATGAGCGCCAAGATCTACGTGGGCAACCTTCCCTACTCCGTGACCGATTCCAGCCTGGAAAGCAACTTCGCCGAATTTGCCGGTGTCTCCTCCGCCAAGGTCATGATGGACCGCGAAACCGGTCGATCCAAAGGCTTCGGTTTTGTCGAAATGGCCAACGCCGAAGCGGCGCAGGCCGCCATCTCCGCACTGCACGGCGTCTCCGTGGATGGCCGCACGATTGTGGTCAACCTGGCGCGTCCCCGCGAAGACAGCCGTGGCGCAGGCGGCGACGGCGCCCAGGGCTACCGCTCCAGCACACGCTCCGACGTGGGCTATGGCAACGGTGGCTACGGCGGCGGCCGCTACTGAGCCAGACAGCTCCCTGTGAAAAGCCGGCACTCAGGGGCCGGCTTTTTTTCGCCCAGCCCATCCGCCGACGCGCCCCGGTGGACGGGCCCACGGCCCGGCGGTGGTAGACGCCGCCGCGCGGGGCGCAGCACCCGGCGCACAATACGCGCTTCGCCAGCGGCACGCCCGCCAAGAAATATCAGTCAAATCAGCCTCTAGCGCTTTATTTATAAGCGCTGATAGCTA
>RRZT010044267.1_pt1 | contig 10993 bp, 7 predicted proteins | sample 2165551 | NCBI WGS metagenome assembly RRZT01 (sample SAMN10456910, study PRJNA506462) | wastewater metagenome | biome: wastewater; feature: sludge; material: wastewater sludge; isolation source: wastewater sludge with Escherichia coli K12::gfp cells carrying plasmid... | place: USA: Moscow, Idaho ...
GTTCAACTATATGTATAAGGCGGAGATATTTTGCCGAAGGTCCAGGGCGACCGGAAAGCCCGGTCGACTCCGCAGAGTCGAAACCCTTGCAATACTAAGATCCATAAGAAATAAAGTGTTTTAGAGTCTAAATAGTATAAAACCTTACTTTTTGTTAATATTGACCTAGTATAACGTTATCCCCAAGTAAATATTGCTTCATTGTTGCAACGTCCGCTATATCAACCACACCATCTTTTACAACATCTGCATTTTGATACTCTTGAGAGGACAATGCACGTTCTTCAATTAGAGATTGACATATATAAATCAAGTCTGTATTATTTATAAATCCATCAAGATTTACATCTCCTATTAAACTTGAACTTGTGTACATGTGTGTAATACCCATATCAAAAGCATAATTATTATTTTTATCATATGCATATATTCTAGTTACATAATGTCCAGATACACATCCATACTCATTAAAATTAACTCTGCAACTAAATTTATTTGTATCGACTAAGATGCCTTTAGACGCATGTATTTCACTTGTGTATTCACCATTTGTAAACCATGTAGAAAACATAACTCTATCTATACCATAGCCTTCATCTGTTGCTTCACATGTTATTGTATATCCAGTATCTGAGATATCTGATATTTCAACATTTTTTATTACTGGTACAATTAAATCATCCTCATAAAAAGGAAGTAAATTCGCATAGTTATATACCCTTAATCTTCTATTTTTAAACAAGTTTAAATTACTTTCATTTGTTATAACTGCATTTGCATAATCTATTGAAGCTTGATACATATTTTCCAAACTAGCTTTTTTATAAGAGTCAACTATTTTTAACAAATATTTAAACACACTTTCTGCTCCTGAATATCCACATTGATTTTCAACATCGGCAAAAAAGATTAATACCTTTGGGTCTGTAAAACCAAGTTTTCTTCCATGAGATATGTAAGCCATAATATCATCATCTGATAATTTGTCCTGTGCAGCCTTGCCCTCGTCAGTAATTAAAAGTCTAGATATTTTTTCAGATTCTTCTCCGTTTAAAATACGTGAATTCCAGTTTGTTGCCTGAAGTATCTCGTTATATAAATTTTCTTCTAAAATAACTTTCGCTTGTTCAGCATTCATTTTTATTATGATTTTCAACAATTCCAAAGCTCTAGTGGCATGACATTGAATTTTGCCTATACTTAAGGCACCTTTATCGTTTGTATTTATTGAACCATAATCACCTTCTAGTTCATAGATTATTTTTGATGCTGCTATTACAATTTTTTCATCATCTAATACAAATTCAGCATTAATATTTATTGAAAAATTAAGAATAAGTATTATAATTAAAATGCAAATAGCAAGTTGTTTTTTTATTAATTTCATAAATCCTCCTCAAATCAAACGTATGTTTATTACTATTTGTGTAAATATGAATAAAATATACTTTTATAATATATTAAAATTATTATATTATAAATAAAGGATTATGTCAATTAATTTTTTCTTTTAAATTATTATACCACATTTTCATGCTTATTCAAAATTATTTTTCAACAGGTTCTTTATCCACTTTAACTAAAATATTATTTCTATATTCAGTTGGTGTTATTCCTGTTTTTTCCTTAAACTGTCTTTCAAAATGCGAAAAATTATTATATCCACATAGTTCTGAAATAGATTTTACTGAAAAATCAGTTTCTGCAAGATGCCATTTTGCATACTCTATTCTACTATTTATCAAATCTTCAATAAGTGAAACACCAAAATGTTTTTTGTACAGGTGTTGAAAATATGATTTACTCATACTTATTTCATGTGCTAAACTTTCAGCGTTTATATTTTCATATGGATGATGTTGAACCTTACTTCTAATGGTTGACAACATAGCGTAATGGGAACTCTTGTTGATGGTATTTTTTTCATTTACAAATTCACTTATTTTGTTAAAAATTATTTTCATATAGTAATTTACAGTATCCTTTTTATATTTATTATCGGAATAATTTTCATATGAAATACATTTTAGACAAAAAGAAATATGATTTATATTTTTCATATTTATAGGTGTATCAAAAGGAATATTAAGCCTCATAAAATCTGACAATTCATCATTTTCAAAATGAAAGTGAATCCAATCATGAGAAAAGCTATTTCCATTTGCACGATAATACTGCGGAGTACCTAAATTATATAAAAAAACCGTATTTTTAGGAATAGAAATATCCCTTTCATTTATATTAAAAATGGCATTACTTTTTAATACTAACATGAGGTAATCCCCACTTCCATGTGGTCTTTCTTGAAAAAAATTTGCATCGTGAAAGTGATTTATTGCAACATTTCTTACAAACAAAACGATTACAACTCCTTTTTTTTATTCAAAAGCACAAAACATCAATATATTTATATTATATATGATTGAGTTTTTTTTTTCAATACTATACAATTAAAATATTGAAATTTAATTATTATATAGAATGGAGAGTTTATTTTATGAACAAATTTGTAAGTCGATTGGTTCGAAGTACAATTGCAATGGGACTAGCAGGGAGCTTAATGTTTTCTTCAAGCTTATCAATATTTGCTGAAGATGTAGAACCAGTATCTGTAGAGGTTGTAAAATCACTAATAAGAAATTCTGATTTTGAATTAGGAAAAACAAATTGGGGTACTTATGTTGCAGGAGGAGCAAAATCTGCATTAATAACAGAAGATGGTAAACTTACTTTAGACATTACTTCTGTAGGTACATTAAATTATGGAGTTCAAATGTTCCATGATATCACACCAATGTATCAAAATGGTGTTTATCGTTTAAGATTTGACATTTCATCTACAGTAGACAGAACAGTAGAGGCTATAGTTCAAGAAAACGGAAACGATTATACCGCTTATTTTTGGAAAGCACTTGAATTAACACCTGAAGCACAATCTTTAGAATTTACTTTTACTATGGAAGAAGCAACAGATCTTTTGACAAAATTGGTTTTCAACTGTGGAAATCAAGGTGCAGATTTAGAAGCACACAAAATATATCTTGATAATGTTTATCTTGATTTAATTGATGATAGTAATGTAGACTATAGTTCTTTTCAAACACCTGAAGAAACCATCTTAACAAACCAGGTTGGATACTTAAAAGACAATAAAAAAGTAGCAGTTTTCCGTGGCAAAAATCTAGATACAGAGTTTAACGTAGTTGATGTTAAAACTAATCAAACTGTATACACAGGTAATATTTACGGAGAATTTAGCAATGCAGATGCAAAAGAAACTAACTGGTATGGTGATTTTTCCGAATTAAAAACTGAAGGAACATATAAAATCACAACAGAAACTATGGGTGAGTCCTTCCCCTTTACAATAGGCGATAATAGCATATATAGTGATTTATTTAGAGACAGCATCTATATGTTATATCTACAAAGATGTGGTTGCGAAGTTATCGATGATGATTTCGGTCATGACGCATGCCATACATCACTTGCTACTGTTTTAGGCACAGATGAAAAAATAGATGTTACTGGTGGTTGGCATGATGCTGGTGACTATGGAAGATACATAGTTCCTGCTGCAAAAACTGTAGCTGATTTGTTATTAGCTTATGATGTTAATCCAGAATTATACACTGATAATATAGGTATACCTGAAAGCGGAAATGGAGTTCCTGACGTACTTGATGAAGCACGTTATGAAATTGAATGGATGCTAAAAATGCAAAACAAAGAAAACGGTGGAGTTTATCACAAAGTAAGTTGTGCTGACTTCCCTGGATATATAATGCCTGAAGCTGAAAAAGGTGCTTTATATGTAACTCCAATTTCCACTACTGCTACAGCTGACTTTGCTGCTTCTATGGCTATGGCATATGAATGGTATTTAGACATAGACAAAGAGTTTGCTGAAACTTGTCTTGCCGCTGCTGAAAAAGCTAGTGGTTTCTTAAAAGAAAATACTTCTTTAATATATACAAATCCAACAGAAATAAACACTGGTGCATATGGAGATAAATCAGATAAAGACGAAAGATACTGGGCTTATGCACAATTATATCGTGCAACAGGAAAAGAAGAATATAAAACTGCTTTTGAAAATTTACTTGCTACTGGAGTAAAATCTGGATACGATTGGTCTACTGTTGGGGGTTATGGAAACACAGCATACTTAACTATGGATTCATCATTGGTTGATACAACTGCATATGAAAAAATAAAAACTGCTGTTTTAAAAGAAGCAGGTAGTTTAGTTGCTACTTCTAAAGCTGATGGTTATGGCGTTACATTAGGTAGCTATTACTGGGGAAGTAATATGGGTGTTGCAAACAACGGAATGCTATTATACCTTGCAAATACACTTTCACCAAACGCTGAATTTATAAGTGTTGCAAATGAACAACTAAACTATTTATTAGGTAAAAATGCTTGTGGAACTTCATTTGTAACTGGTTACGGTACAGTTTCTCCACTGCTTCCTCACCACAGACCTTCCATGGCAGTTGGCAAGGCTATGCCTGGAATGCTAGTAGGTGGAGTTAATTCAGCACTAGAAGACGACACTGCAGATGCTTTATTATATGACAAGCCAATTGCAAAACGTTTTATTGATAACGCTGAAAGCTATTCTACAAACGAAATAACAATTTACTGGAATTCACCATTTACATACCTAATGTCTTATGTTATGACTCCACAAAAAGCAGTTGTAGTTGAAGATGTTCTTGGCGATGTAAGCGGAGATGGAAAAGTAGATAACGTTGATCTAGTTTCATTCTGTCGATTTTTAGTTAAAGACGTTGATTTTGATGCAAACACTTTAAAGAAAGCTGACATATCTGGTGATGGAGTTGTTGATATAGCTGACGTTGCTCTATTAAAACAATACATAATGGGTGATAATGTTACAGGATTAAATTAAAAATTATTATTAAAAAAGCTATGTTATGAGATTAAATCATAACCTAGCTTTTTGTTTTGTGTGGGTATGGATTCATATATAAAAATAAAAAACCCTAACAAAAGTTAAGGTTTAAAACCACTACTTACTATTCTTATTTATATCATATTAATTATTTAATGTAAAATTCTATTTTCTTCATTTATCCTATTTACGCAATACATCCCATAAATATTTATACTTAATAAATATAAGTGCAAAATTTATTGACTATATGTAAAATAATTGTTATAATTAGTTTATAAAATTAACTATGTTATATAAACAAATATCCTATCTACCGCTTATTTACATGTACTAATTTCTAAATTCCTAATTTATAAAAAGAGGTGTCGCTTTATGGCAAAAATAAATCTTGATAACTTCAATAAACTTGATAAGGAAAGACATAGTGTTCATTCAAAAGTTAAATCAACATATTCCATTTTTGAAAATGATGGTGAAAAGTATTTTCAAATTGACACATACGGCAAAGACAACAGAGAACTTAAGGATAAAATTAGTCAATCAATTCAACTAAATAAAGATGATGCTATATTTTTAGTTAAATTATTAACTGACTATTTTGATTTGTAATCTCCTTGCAAGAAAAGATGAGATTATAGAAATTTAAGAATAGTGTGATTTTATTTAGTTATATTGTAACTATAAAAGAGAGGTAACCTATGCATCATGAAAAATTTGGTAAGCTAAAAAAATTGATATTGATTGGTTTCCCCATCATTTTAATGATATTTGTTGCATCTTGTCTTATTTATCTCCATTTTGATACTTGGACTGAATTTTCAGATGACACTTTAATAAAAAATTTAAACGACTATGAAACAGTTGTTAAGGTTTTGCAGGAGGATTATAGCAAAAACTATTCTAGTTCTAATAAATTAATAAGCTATGAGTTTAGATGCGTAAATAATTCAAAATATGATATTTATGCAACAAATTCGGAATACCCCTTTCAATTAAGCGATGAAGAAAGAAAAAGCTTTGATGTTGCACGAGCTACTTGTAAGTTTTCGTTTGATAGCACAAGTTTGATGTATTTAAAAGTTGATGAAAACAAAGTGATGTTTACCACGCATACTCGTAGTGGTGCATTGGTTTTTTCAAAAAACGGAAAAAAACCATAGGAAAGTGAACTGACAGTTTTTTTAAAAGATAACTTATTAATTAAAAAACTAGCTGACAACTGGTATTTTGCTAGCGTGCGAACTGGGTTTGTTTAGGCAAATATAGGATGGCATATGCCATCCTATATTTTTTTTGCTAACAATTAAACAACCATCTTTGTAATAGTTTAGATGTATTTTTGGTAATATACAGTGAGAAGCATTTGTGTTTTTTGAAGCTACTGTACATTTTCAGCCCCACCCTCGCATATACAAGCTATAGTATTACTTTTATCCATTATATTAATCCTCACGTTTCTTAGGTAAACTCGCTAATGCTCTCTTTAAATTAATATATGAATCATATGATGGGGTTGTATTTTCTAAATAACCACTCTGAAATAATTCGCTTTTTTTGACATCATTTCTTTTTAGTATATCTGATAAATTTTCAACTGCTATTCCATTTTTATTTTTCGTTAAATATACACTATCATTTCTCTCGAATATATCCAAAAGTTCAATGTAATGTGTAGAAAAAATAAGTACAGCACCAAACCTGTTTATTTCACTGTCCATAAAAAACCTCACTAAAGTGGATACAATTTCCTTGTTAAAATGATTTTCAAGTTCATCAACAATAATATATCCACCTTTTTTTAAAGCAACAATTGCGGTCATAAAAACATTTATTCCTTTAACCGTACCTGATGAAAGGTATTTATTTACTTCTTTTAAAGATGATATAGTTATTTCTTTTTTATTATAAAATTTCAATTTCATTTCAATATTTTTGTTGTCTTCTACCAAATCCGTGCATTTCAAATATTCAATACTAGGGTCTAAGAATTGAATTAATTCAATAGGGAAATCACCAAATAATCGTAGCCCATTGAAATCTGTCCACTCTACAGAATCAATAAAAAACAACTTAGAATTTTGCTTCTTATTTAATGCAACAATAACGCTTACATCATCTAATAAAAATAATTCTTCGTTATTTCTTTCAGTTATAGGTTTAAAGTTTGAAAAATCAAATAAATCATTTTTTACTCGTATAGACCCTAAAGATTTTTCCCACATAGTCTCGCTTGAAATATAGTATTTGTTTTTAGCTGTTTGAGGTAATTCTCCTTTAAAGTATTTGTTTTTTATCACTGTATTTAATTTTATTAACTTTTTATCATCAGATACAAAGTATACATCTAATACAACCTCATCATTTTTATCTAAACCTTCTAACACATCATTACTTGTAATATTGTTTATAGGCTCATTTTGTAACATTTGAAGTACAAAAGATATAAACTTTAAAGTAGTTGTTTTTCCTGATGCATTTATTCCAACCATAGAAATAACGTTGTTAATATAAATATTAGAAAAAACATTGGTAAGCATTTCATTCTTATCAGAACTCACTCTCTGTTTTGCATAAAAATCAATTTCTATTTTTTCATCAAATAGCTTCAAGCCATTTGCTTGTATTTTTAAAATTTTCATAACACTTTAATCTCCATTTTTATTTTAATAATAACATATTACATATTAAAAGTCAACTTTAAATACATATAAAAACGTTATTTTCGTTTTTATATGTATTATTCAGAAACACGTGCAAGGCAGCGATATTTTGCCTTTAATGCTTCATTATAATTTTTACAAAGAACATAATGAAGTATCTAATTTTTATTTTACCAAAACAAATAAAAACCGATGGAAAATAACCTCTTTCCATCAGTTTTTTTATTTTTTATTGTTTTAAAAATACTTTATAAAATTCATTAACTGCATAATCTTTTTCTGTAGTTAAAACTTCATTTTTCATATTGATTTTAGGTATTTCCTTAGCTTTTTCATAAGCTTGTTTATAAAAATATACCTGAGAATCTAGCTTTGCTTTTTTATTGTATTTTCTCCTGTATGAACCATCACTATATTGAACCCTTGCTTTAACGTTGTCATTTAGCATTGTATTGAAAATATCTAGTAATCTAGCTTTTATATCCTCGTCATAAACAGGGACAGCTACCTCTACCCTTCTTACAGTATTTCTAGTCATAAAATCCGCTGAACTAATAAATATTTTTGTTCTTTCATCTTTACCAAATATATATATTCGACTATGCTCTAAAAACCTGCCTACTATACTGGTTACAGTTATGTTTTCGGTAAACTCTGGCACTTTGGAGATAAGACAGCATATACCTCTTATTATTAAATTTATTTTAACCCCTGCCTGAGATGCTTCTATAAGCTTATCTATAATTATTTTATCTGACAGAGAATTTATTTTTATTCCTATGTATGCTGGAATACCCTGTTTTACTGCTTCTATTTCATCATCAATAAAATTAATTATCTTATTTTGAAGTGATTTTGGTGCTACAAGTAAATGACTTGAATTTTCAACTAGCTGTTCTATGGATAATGCATTGAAAACCTCTGCCGCTTCCATTGCAATTTTTTTATTTGCGGTAAGTAGTGATAAGTCAGTATATAACTCTGAAGTTTTTTCGTTGTAATTTCCTGTACCTACTTGCGTTATATATTCCACTTCATCATTAACTTTTCTAGTTACTAAAAGTAATTTTGAATGAACCTTTAATCCAATAGGCCCATATAATATATTACATCCTGCTTTTTGCAATCTTTTTGACCAATTTATATTATTTTCTTCATCAAATCTTGCACGTAATTCAACTAAAACCAAAACATTTATACCATTTTCAGCCATATTGATTAAAGACTGAATTATTTGGCTATTTCTCGCTAGTCTATACAAAGTTATCTTTACTGAAATAACGTTTTTATCATTTGATACTTCATCCAAAAATTTTAAAAAATGTTTTATTGTCTCATATGGATAATGTAAAAGTATATCTTTTTTCTTAACTTGATTTATTATAGACTCATCTTCCCTAATACTCGTTGTTTTTTGTGAAACAAGCTTGTCAAAGCACAAATGAGAATATAATTCATTTTCTTTAAATGCAAAAACATAAGATACATCCAATGGAATTTCTGTTTTAAAAATTTGATTTTCTGCCAATTCTAACTTTTTTGATAAGTGATTTATCGAAATTTGATTTATACAATCACCGTATATTTGCAGTCTAATTGGCGATAATTTTTTTCTCTTTTTAACTAATTCTTCCATCATATCTCTGAAATCAAATTCACTATCTAAAAGCGAATCATCTTCTTCACTTATATCGGCATTTCTAGTTATACGCATTAAAAATTTATCTAATACTTTATAGTTTTTAAAAACTTTATTTGCATACTTTAAAATCAATTCTTCAATTAAAACAAATTTTAAACTATCATTAGACAACTTTATAATTCTTTTTAAATTATCTGTTACAGGCAATATACCTAGCTTAACACTTGATTTTGATTCTAAATGTACAACAGCATATATATCTTTATTCTTCAAAAATGGCATTGGGTGCCTTTTGTCAATTATTAATGGCGAAAGTAAAGGCATAACCTCTTTTACAAAATAATTTTCTAAAAACTTTTCTTCTATATCCGATATTTGATTTATATCCACATGCTCTATACCATGTAATTTTAATTTTTTCATTATAAGCTTATATGCTCTATCTTTTACGGGTTCAAGTTGCTTTACTCTTTCAAAAATTGCATTTAATTGTTCTTTTGCTGTCATGTTGGTTTTGTTTTCAGACTGTTTATCATCAAGTAAAACTTGATCAAAAAGAGAGCCTACCCTTACCATAAAAAATTCATCTAAATTTGTTTGAAAAATAGAAACAAAAATAAGTCTTTCTAAAAGAGGTACATTTTCGTCCCTTGATTCTTGCAAAACACGCTCATTAAATTTTAGCCATGAAAGTTCTCTATTTTCATAAACATTTTTAAGCATATTCGTTTCTCCATTTATTTTTTTATAATTAACTATTGTGTTGTTATTATTCAGCCATATGTATAAGGCAGAGATATTTTACCGAAGGTCCAGGGCGATCGGAAAGCCCGGTCGACTCCGCAGAGTCGAAACCCTTGCAAAACCGTAAACTTTATTTATAGGCTGAATAGTAACTTTTTGCTTCTTTTTGCGATAGAAAAAGAAGCGGAGATTGAGGCAGAGCCTCATGAATTGCCTCAGCAATTTGCTTAAGTTGACGACATTTTCTGGTCACCCTTATCTTTACTTTATAAATGTGGATGAATAATAACATTGTGTTTGAACGTTAATAATATATTTATATTATACCATATAATATATAATCGTCAAGATTGTATATTATTTAAACAAAATATACAATAATACAAATAGGTTGTCCTAAAAGGAAATTAACGCAAATTACAAGAATATAATGGATTATGTTATCCATTTAAAACTTTTTTTATCTATAAATAACCTTTCAAGTATATTTCATCTTGACTTATAGAGTAATAAATAGGATTTATTACTAGTGTAAACTTATTGTAAAATAAATGTATAAAATTATAATATAAATTTTCAAAATTATCATTTACATTTATATCTAAAAGTGATATACTCTAAATATAATTCATCTACAAAATTAGTAAAATAAATTTTGAAATATTACTTTATAGAGTTTCGACTCTGCGGAGTCGACTGTGCTTTCCTGTCTCCCTAGACCTTCGTGGCATATATATTTGAGTTATGAATGTGGCTGAATTGTACTATTATTAATAAAAAAGGTGGTTTTAGTATGGAAAATATAGTTGAAATTAAAGAATTAACTAAATATTATGGTAAACATAGAGGCATAGAAAATGTAAGTTTTAACATTGAAAAAAGTGAAATCTTCGGCTTCATTGGTCCAAATCGTGCAGGGAAATCAACTACTATTCGCTCTATTCTTGGTTTAATTCGCCCAGATTCAGGAGAAGCTAAAATTTTTGGAATGGATTGCATAAAAAAAGCACCTGAAATAGCCAA
>RRZT010044461.1_pt1 | contig 10993 bp, 10 predicted proteins | sample 2165551 | NCBI WGS metagenome assembly RRZT01 (sample SAMN10456910, study PRJNA506462) | wastewater metagenome | biome: wastewater; feature: sludge; material: wastewater sludge; isolation source: wastewater sludge with Escherichia coli K12::gfp cells carrying plasmid... | place: USA: Moscow, Idaho...
CACACGACGAGGCCCGTCGGGCGTCATCACATCGGCGCGCAGGAATGTGAAGGTCACGAACGGCGAGAAACCGCTGACGCGATGATTCTCGATGTACACCCGCTTGATCTGCACCTCCGTACCCGGCGCGCCATCGGCCGCGAGACTCACCGGCAAACCGCGGGACTTGAGCTCATTGACGGTATGCCGCGCCAACCAGGGCACCGGCTCGAAGGGCTTGCCCTGATAAAGTAGCTGCATCGGAATCCGTCCAAGCAACAATTGCTGCCGCAGCGAAATGCTTTGCGCATCCTTGAAGCTCAGGGTAATCGGCTGAAGTTCGCCGCTTTTTGCGTACGGCTGATTTGAAGTCAGCGGATCTTTGATCGGCACCGGCATGTTGATGGCACACCCCGACAACACTCCGGCCGCAGCAAACGTAATGCAGAGTGTCCGCCAGATTTTGGCGCGTAAAAGCCCCATGTTTCCCCCCGTGAATTATTCGTTGTGGTGAGCCTCGCGAGCTTAGCGGCGACCGTCGTCGCAAACCACTCTCGTTACGCATAACCGGGGCGCATGCTGATCAGCGCGTGGCGAAATCGACACAAGCTTCGTGCCTGTCTCAGGCATCGTTATAATCCCCGCCCAGCGGTCTGCGTACCGCCTTTGTTGTCCAACCGGCGCCCGGCGCCGAATGCGGCCTCGTTCATGGGGGGCCGCCCGACCGGAGATGAACGATGTCCTCGACCACCCTGCGCCGCCTGGCGCTCAAGGTGGCGTTCGCCTGTGCGGCGAGCGCCTGTTTTACCGCCACCTTCGCCGCCGACGTGTTACGCGTCTCGGCGATTCCCGACGAAGCGCCGACCGAACTGCAGCGCAAGTTCGCGCCGCTCGGCAAATACCTGGAGAAGGAAACGGGGCTAAAAGTCAGCTTCGTGCCCGTCACCGACTATGCCGCCGTCGTCGAATCGCTGGCGATCAAGAAGCTGGATCTCGCCTGGCTCGGCGGTTTCACCTTCGTACAGGCCAAGATTCGCACCGGCGGCACGGCGATTCCCATCGTCCAGCGCGAAGAAGACGCCCGTTTCACCTCGAAGTACGTCACCGCCGACCCGGCGATCAAGACGCTCGCTGACTTGAAGGGCAAGACCTTCGCCTTCGGCGCGCCGTCCTCGACCTCGGGCAGCCTGATGCCGCGCTTCTTCCTGCAGCAGGCCGGGCTCAACCCGGAAAAGGACTTCAAGACCGTGGCCTACTCCGGCGCGCATGACGCGACGGTGGCCTTCGTCGCCGCCGGCAAGGCCGACGCTGGCGTCCTCAACGCCTCGGTGTGGGACAAGCTCGTCGAGCTGAAAAAGGTCGATCCCGAAAAGGTGCGCGTCTTCGCCACCACCCCGCCCTACTTCGACTACAACTGGACGGTGCGCGGCGACCTCGACCCGGCGCTGATCAAAAAGCTGACCGATGCCTTCCTCAAGCTCGACCCGAACAATCCCGAGCACAAGGAGATCATGGCCCTGCAACGCGCCTCGAAGTTCATCCCGAGCAAGAAGGAGAACTACGACGGCATCGAGCAGGCGGCACGTTCGGCCGGCCTGCTGAAATAAGGCCGTGAGCGAAGCCACGCGCGCTGCGGCGCCTGCCTTCCGCCTCGACGGCGCAGGCCTGCAACACGCAAGCAGCACCGGCAACCCCTTCGTCGCGCTCGAAGGCATCGACCTCTGCGCCGCCCCCGGCGAACAGCTCGCGCTGATCGGCCCCTCGGGCGCCGGCAAGACCAGCCTGCTGGGCCTGCTGGGCACGGCGCACGCCCCCAGCGGCGGGCGCGTCGAAGTGCTCGGCGGCGAGCCCGCGCGCCTGGCGCCGGGCGCCCTGCGTCGCCTGCGCACGCGCCTGGGGACGGTGCATCAGGCGCCGCCGATTCCCGCCCGGCAACGCGCCGTCACCGCCGTGCTCGCCGGCCGTCTCGGCCGCTGGCCGGCGTGGAAGGCGCTGGCCTCGCTGTTTTACCCGCAGGACATCGCCGGCGCACGCACGGCGCTGGCCCGCGTCGACCTCGCCGACAAGCTCTTCCAGCGCTGCGACCGCCTCTCGGGCGGCCAGTTGCAACGGGTGGGCATCGCCCGCGTACTTTACCAGCAGCCGGAACTGATCCTCGCCGACGAACCCGTCTCGGCGCTCGACCCGGCGCTCGCCCGGGCGACCATCGGCCTGCTTGTCGACGAAGCGCGTTCCCGCGGCGCAACGCTGGTCGCCAGTCTGCACGCGGTCGACCTCGCGCTCGAACATTTTCCGCGCATCGTCGGCGTCCGCTCCGGGCGCATCGCCTTCGACCGGCCGGCGGCCGAAGTCACGCCGCAGATGCTCGACGCGCTCTACGCCGGTGCCGAAAAGACGTCGGCGACGGTCATCGAAAACGGGTTTGAAATGCGTCGGAACCTATGCCATTTTGACTAGGCCGTTCCTCTCGAAGAGATGCGTTCCGATCGCCCATGCCCAAGCTTTCCTATTCCACCGACGCCCCGGCCTTTGCCCGCTTCAGGGCGCACGGCACGATCCGGCTTGAGATGGATGGGCATCGGCTGCGAACCACTGCCACCGGCCCCTTCAACGCCGAAGCGCTGGCCGCCGTGGCCGAACTCGAGGCCCAGGTGTTCGCCCGCATGAAAGCCGCAGGCAAGTGGGTCGAGATTCTCGAATTCCGCCACAACCTGCTCGCCACCGCCGAGGCGCTCGAAGCCTTCGCCCGGCATGTCGAGGGCTTCCGGAGCAAAGGACTGTCGCCCCTGGGCAGCGCGGTGGTGATCGATCCCTCGCTGGAAGGCGAAGCGATCATCCGTCCGCAACTGGCCGCGGCGTACGCGGCGGCGGGCTGGCCCTGCGCCTTCTTCACCAACATGGCCGACGCCGAAGCCTGGGCGGACAGCCTGCTCGACGTCACCGAGCCCGCCCGCTGAACGGCGCTCGGCCGCGCCCGCACAGCCGCTTCGGCGGCCGCACGGAAGGCCTCGCGCAAGTGGCTCAGACGGCGCCCGTATACTCGCCGCGCGCCGGGTAGTCCTTCTCGATCGCGAAGTCGATCGCCATCAACAAATCCTTGAACGAGGGGCGCGCGAAAGGCATGGTCTGCACCGCGCCGTAGTACAGCGTGCCGTCCGGGCGGACGAGGAAGAGCCCCGGCTCGGAGAACAGCGCCGGCTCTTCGATGCCGATCGAGGTCTTGCCCCGCGAGGTACTGATGAACAGCCCCCACTGGCGAGCGCTTTTCAGGCTCAGGCCGTAGCCGAACTTGAGCGCGCCCTCGCGCATCTGCTCGGCCATCGTCGCCGCACGCTCACCATCGTCGCTGCTCACCGCGAGCACGCGCACGCCGCGCTTTTCGAACTCGGGCAGCAGGCGGTCGAGTTCCTTGAGGTAGATGGCGCAGAGCGGGCAATGCAGGCCGCGGTAGAAGACGATGAGGTCGAAACGTTCGCCAGGATCGGCGCCAAGCACGTAGCGGCCGCCGCCATGAAGCGCGACGTTGAGGGCGGGGACGGGATAACGCGGCAGGAGGACTTCGGGTTTCACGGAAATTCCTTTCTCTTTCGGGCGCCGACGGGGATTTCCGGACCCGGCGACGGGGTGAGCGGGGGAAACCGGCGCGATCGCATCGCCACCGGAAAGTAGAGGATGCAGTACAATCAGCAATCATTGATTCACAAAACATTGCAGATCGTTCAAAACAAGACCATGCCGATCCCCGACAACCTCGACCGCCTCTCCGCCCTGCTCGCCGGCCTGGCCCCGCGCATCCGCAGCGCCCGCGCTGCGGCCGTCGGGGCCGGCGCCGAACTCGCCCGTCCGGCCGATAGCAGTGCCGCCACCCGCCTTGAGCTCTACCTCGTCACCGCCGGCAGCCTCGCCTTCCAGGCACCGCCCGTAGACGAAACGCACGTCGCCGCGCCGGCCATCGTCCTCTGCCGTGCCGACCGGGCGCACCGGCTCGCGCCCCGCACGCCGGACGCCTTCCCCGGCCTGCTCTGCCTCAGCGTCGATTTCGACGGCCCGGTGGCGCCGCTTTTCCAACGCGAACTGGCCGAACCGCGCTGCGTTCCGCTGCGGGACGCCGAGCCGTCGCTGCGGCACGCCATCGCCCTCATCGCCGACGAACTGGAAACGCCGCGCTGCGGCCAGCCCACCCTGCTCGACCGCGCCGGCGACATTCTGCTGATCGGCCTGCTGCGCCACCTGATCGCCCACGCCACGCCGCCGCAGGGTTTGTTCCGCGCCCTCGCCGACGCCCGCATCGCGCGCGCCCTGGTGGCCATGCACGAAGCGCCGCAAAGCGCCTGGACGCTCGAACGTTTGGCCGATACTGCCGGCATGTCGCGCACCCTGTTCGCCACCACCTTCCACCGCCTGATGTGCCAGCCGCCGGGCAAGTACCTCGCCGGCCTGCGCCTCGCCATCGCCCAGCGCGCGGTCGCCGCCGGCAAAGGGCTCAAGGGCGCGGCGCGCGACGCCGGCTACGCCAGCCCGGCCGCACTCTCGCGCGCGCTGGCGCGCAGCCGCAGCGCAATGACATCCGCCCCGCTAAGCTCGCATGAACGTGCTGCCGCCTGAACGGCGTGGCGCCCCGCGGTTTGCGCTTTCCCGCGCGCTGCGCCGATAATCGCCGCCTGTCCTGTATTTTCGCCGCCATGCCGATGCCATCCCCGACCCACGACCCCGCTGCGCCCCCGCCAGCGCTCTCCCTGCTGGCCCTCAGCGCGCCGGTGGCGATGGGCTACGTGCCGCTGGGCATGGTGTTCGGTTTCCTTTTCGTGCAGGCCGGCGCCGAGGCCTGGGTGGCGGTGCTCGCCAGCCTGCTGATCTACGCCGGCGCAGCGCAATACATGATGATTCCGATGCTCGCCGCCGGCCTCTCGCTCGGCACGCTCGCCGCCGCGACACTGATCATCAACCTGCGCCACGTTTTCTACGGCCTGTCCTTGCTCGACCGCCTGCCGCGCCCGGCGCTGCAGCGCTGGTACGCGATCTTCGCGCTGACCGACGAGACCTATTCGGTGCTCACCACCCTGCCGGAAAACATCGATCGCCGTCGCGTCGTCGCCATCGCCGCGCTCAACCAGGCCTGGTGGGTGCTCGGCAGCGCGCTCGGCGCCCTGCTCGGGGCGCGCGCCCAGCTTGACCTCGTCGGCCTCGACTTCGCCCTCGTCGCCCTCTTTACCGTACTCGCCGTCGAACAGTGGCGCAGCCGGCGCGAACTCGCGCCGCCGCTCACCGCGCTCGTCGCCTATGCCCTGGCCAGCCTGCTCGCCGCCGAGCACGCGCTGGCGTTGGCCATCGCCCTGTGCGTCGCGGTCGGGGCCTGGCGCGGCGAGCCGCCGCCAACGCGCGCCAACGCCGCTGCGGAAGCCCGCCATGATTGACAGCACCTACGCCCTGAAAGCCATCGTCGCGATGGCCCTCGTCACCTTCGCCCTGCGCGCCCTGCCCTTCGTCGCCGCCGAATGGATCGAGCACCACCCCGTGGTACGCCGCCTCGGCCGCTTCCTGCCGCTGGCGATCATGCTCCTTCTGGTGCTGCATTCGGCGCTCGGCGCCGCCCGCGCCCACGCCGGCGCGCCCTGGCCGGAACTGGCTGGCGTCGCCCTCACCGCCGCCCTGCAGGGCTGGAGAAAGAACGCCTTACTGAGCATCCTCGCCGGCACCGGCCTTTACGTGCTGTTGCGCAACGGGTTCTGAACGCCTTGCCGACCCCGGGGCCTGGGCGCCGGGAGCGAAGCCTCGGATGAAATCTCCTATGATGATTAGGCTGACCCCATCCACCGCCAAACGCCGCGCCTGACCCGGCCACACTCCCGCCACACTCCGGCTGCGCTCCGGCAGTTCTTCGCTCGGCATCCGTCGCACAAGGAAAACATGTCGCCTTCCCGCCTCGCAGATCGTGCGCCCGCCTTGCCGGACTGGTTCCCGCACGCGCTCGGGGCGGCCTTGGTCGTTACCGTCGTGGGCGCGCTCACCTTCGCCGTGGTGTGGATGGAAGCCGGCCGCAGCCAAAAGGAAGCGGAAGTCTCGACGCAAAACCTGGCCCTCCTCGTCGCCGAGCAGGTGAGCGACCTCTACGCCCGCGCCGACGCGCTGATCCTCACCGCCGTCAACTACCACCGCGACGCCCGCCAGTACGGCCGGGTCGAGCGGGCGCGCATCAATGCCTTTCTCACCGAAGCGCTCAAGCAGCTGCCCGAGGCGCAGAACCTGCGCATCCTCGACCGCAACGGCATCCTGCGCTACGGCAACGACGATCTGGTCGACGTCAGTTTCGCCGACCGGGCTTACTTCACCCGGGCCCGCGACAACCCCGATGCGGGCCTCGTTTTCGACGGCCCCTTGCTGGGCCGGATCACGCATCAGCCGCTGCTCTTCCTGTCGCGGCGATTGGTCGACAACGACGGGGCGTTCGCCGGCATTGCCTACGTCACCCTGACGCTGAACGGCCTGGAGGCCATTTTCTCGAATCTCGACGTCGGCCCCGGGGGCTTGCTCAGCCTGCGCACCGCGGAGATGACGCTGGTCACCCGCCACCCGCGCTCCGAAGTCGCCCAAGACGAACGCAATGCCCGCCGGGTGTCGCCCGAAATGCTGACGCAAATGGCCGTTCGCCCCGTGTCCGGCACTTTTCGCGCCACCTCGCCCATCGACAACATCCACCGCGTCTTCTCTTACCGCCGCCTCGAAGATCAACCCTTCTACGTCATCGTCGGTCAGGCCACCGAGGACTTCATGGCGGGCCAACGGCGCAGCGCGATGCTGCTCTCCGGTCTCTTCGCCGCCGTGGTACTCATCAGCGTACTCGCCGCACGGCACAGCTACCGTTCCGAACGGGGTCTCAAAACTGCGGCGGCCCGGCTTGCCGAATCCCTGCACCAAGTCGAGGAAAGCAACCTCCTGCTGGCGACACGGACGCAACAGCTCGACACCGCCAACGCAGCCCTGCGGCACAGCGAGGAACGCTACGGCTATGCCATGCAGGCGAGCCGCGACGGCATCTGGGACTGGGACCTTCAGGCCGGAACGGCGCACCTCAACCCCGCCTACAGCACCCTCCTCGGTTATCTTCCGGGCGAACTCGGCGACCGCATCGACGCCTGCTGGACGGACACCCTGCACCCGGATGAGCGCGCGTGCATCCGGGCCGAAGTCGAGGCCCGGCTGGCCGCGCCGGGACATTACGAACTCGAATTCCGGCAACGCTGCAAGGACGGCAGCTACAAGTGGATCCTCAGCCGCGGCCTGGTCGTCGCGCGCAACGCCGCTGGCCAGCCCGTGCGCGCCGTCGGCACGCACGTCGATATCACCGAGCGCAAGCACAACGAGATCAAGCTGCACGACGCCAAGGACGCGGCTGAAGCGGCCAGCCGCGCCAAGAGTGCCTTCCTCGCCAACATGTCGCACGAGCTGCGCACACCGCTGAACGGCATCATGGGCATGACCGCGCTCGCCCTGCGCAACGCCGTCGACGCCCAGCAACGCAGTCACCTCGGCCGGATCGACCAGGCCTCGCACCACCTGCTCGAAATCATCGACGACGTCCTCGACATCAGCAAGATCGAGGCCGGACGCCTGAGCCTCGATGCGATCAACTTCAGCCCGGACGACCTACATCAGCGTCTGCTCAGCATGCTCAGCCCACGGGCGGTCGAAAAAGGGATCGACTTCAAGCTCGAGGTGGCGCCCGACCTCGCCGCGCTGAGCTTGCGCGGCGACCCGCCGCGCCTGATGCAGATCCTCCTCAACCTGGGCGGAAACGCGGTCAAATTCACCGCTACGGGCCAGGTCACGGTACGCGCCCGCGTCATCGACGAAACCCAGGATACGGTGTGCCTGCGCTATGAAATCGAGGACACCGGCATCGGCATCGCCGCAGACACCCTGCCGCGCCTTTTTGCCGTCTTCGAACAGGGCGACAACTCGACGTCGCGCCGCTACGGCGGCACCGGGCTGGGGCTGGCGATCAGCAAGCGCCTGGTCGAAATGATGGACGGCGAAATCGGCGTCGACAGCACGCCGGGCGAGGGCGCCACCTTCTGGTTCACCGTCCGTCTCGGCAAAGGCGTGGCGCCGACACCGCGGCCCGCCGTCCACGACGATGTCGAACGCCGCCTGCGCGAACGCCACGCGGGAACCCGCGTCCTGCTCGCGGAGGACGACCCGATCAACCAGGAAGTGTCGCTCGCCCTGCTCGAAGATGTCGGCCTGATCGCGACCCTCGCCGTCAACGGTCGCGAAGCCGTCGACCTGGCCGCGCAAGCATCCTACCGCCTGATCCTGCTCGACATGCAGATGCCCGAGCTCGACGGCCCTGGCGCCGCGCGCGCCATCCGCCGTCTCACCGGCTACGCCGCGACGCCCATCCTGGCGATGACCGCCAACGTCTTCGAAACCGACCGCCAGGCGTGCCAGGCCGCCGGCATGAACGACCACATCGGCAAGCCGGTCGACCCCGAGCGGCTGTACGCCATGCTGCTGCGCTGGCTCGACGCCGAGGACCACGCGGACGTCTAAACCGAGGGGCGCAAACTGGGCGGCGGAAGGCGCGCCTAGGTACAATCGCGGCGTCCGCAGTCAACACACTCAACACACGGCCTTCGCCGCCACGCAAACACCGCCGTCATGCCTTCCGCCGCCCCGCGCGACCCCGCGCTCTTCCCTCGCCTCGCCAGCCTGCTCGCAGCGATCGCCGTCCTCTGGCCGCTCGCCCAGGCCGCCGGGGTGCGCCCGGGCGCGCTCTTCGACGCCGGCAACCTGAAGGTCGTCGGCGGCTTTCTCGCCGGCTTCCTGCCGCCCGCGAGCGACGCTTTTTTCCTCACCCTGCTCGCGCGCGCCACGCTCGAAACGCTGGCCATCGCCACCGCCGGGCTGACGCTCGCCGTGCTCCTGGCACTGCCACTCGCCTACCGGGTCAGCAACGCGGCGCGCGAACGCGCCAAGCTGCGCCCCGGTACCCGCCTCGTCCTCACGGTGCTGCGCGGCGTGCCCGAACTCGTCTGGGCGCTCGTCTTCGTGCGCATCTTCGGCCTCGGGCCGGCCGCCGGCGTGCTCGCCCTCGGCCTCACCTACGGCGGCATGCTGGGCAAGGTCTATGCCGAAATCCTCGAATCGGTCGACCGCCGCCCGGCCGACGCCTTGCGCCAGAACGGCGCTGCGCGCCCGCTGGCGCTGCTCTACGGCCTCCTGCCGCAGGCGGCCGGCGAACTCGTCTCCTACACCGTCTATCGCTGGGAATGCGCGATCCGTGCCTCGGTGGTGATGGGCTTCGTCGGCGCCGGCGGCCTCGGCCAGCTGATGGACCAGGCGATGAAGATGCTCAATGGCGGCGAAGCGGCGAGCATCCTCGCCGCCTTCGTTGTTCTGGTGCTCGCCGCCGACGCGCTTTCGGGCGCCCTGCGCCGCCGCCTCGATGCGCCCGCGGCGGCCCGCCCGGCGCCCTTCGGAGCGGGCGCTGCAGCCCTCGCCGTCGCCCTCGGCGCGGCCATCGCGGGCAGCTTCCTGTGGCTTGAACTGCGCCTCTCCGAGCTGTTCACCGTCCACGCGGCGGTTTCGGTCGCCGCCTTCGTCGCCGGTTTCTTCCCGCCCGACCTCTCGCCCGCCTGGCTGGCGCGCGTCGCCCGCGGCGCCTGGGAAACGCTGGCCATCTCGGCCGTCGGCACGCTCATCGCCGCGGTGGCCGGCCTGGCGCTGGCCCTGCCGCGCTGGCGCGCGCCGTGGACGCTGGCGCTCAACATCCTGCGCGCGGTGCCCGAACTCGTCTGGGCCACGCTGACCGCCCTTGCCGTCGGCCTCGGCCCCTTCGCCGGCGTGCTGGCGCTGGCCCTGCATACCGCCGGCGTCCTCGGCCGGCTCTACGCCGAAGCGCTGCAAAACGCCCCGGCCACGCCGCACGCCGCCTTGCGCCTGGCCGGCGCGCGCGCGCCGCTGGCCTTTCTCTACGGCACCTTGCCGGCGGCGCTGCCGCAGCTCGTCGCCTACACGCTCTACCGCTGGGAGATGAACGTCCGCATGGCCGCCATCCTCGGCTTCGTCGGCGCCGGCGGCCTCGGGCAACTGCTCTACTTCGAACTCTCGCTCTTCCACTACGCCCAGGCGGCCACGGTCATCGCCGCGATGCTGGCGCTTTCGGTCGCCGTCGATGCGGCCAGCGCCGCCTTGCGCCGCCGGCTCGGCTGACCCTTTCGCGCCCGAGGTGCCCATGTACATCCCTCGCAGTTTCAAGGAAGACCGCCCCGAAGTCCTGCACGCCTTGATGCGCGAGCACCCGCTGGCGCTGCTCGTCAGCCACGGCCCTGAGGGCCTCGACGCCACGCCGCTACCCGTCGTGCTGTACGCGGACGAAGGCCTGCACGGGGTGCTGCGCGCCCACCTGGCGCGCGCCAACCCGCTCGGCGCCGTGCTCGCCGAGGCCCCGGACTGCCTGCTCGTCTTCCAGGGCGAAGACGGTTACGTCAGCCCGAGCTGGTACCCGAGCAAGGCGCAGACCGGGCGCGCCGTCCCGACCTGGAATTACGTCACGGTGCATGCGCACGGACAGGCGCGCGTCACCGACGACCCGGCCTGGCTCCGCCGCCAACTGGACGACCTGAGCACCCTGCAGGAAAAGCAGCGTCCGCGCCCGTGGTCGGTCGACGAGGCGCCGGCGGACTACCTTGCGGCGCAGATGAAGGCGATCGTCGGCATCGAAATTCCGATCGCACGCCTCGAAGGCAAATGGAAACTGAGCCAGAACAAGGACGCGGCCGACCGGGACGGCGTCATCGCCGGCCTGGAGACGCCCGGCGACGCGCACGCCAACGCGGCCTTGGCCGAACGGATGCGCGTCTCGCCGCCTCTGCGATGAGCCCGCAGGAAACAAGGCGGCCGGGTCACCCCGGCCGCCCCTCGGTCTGACGCGCGCGTCGTTTTACGCGCCAAAGGCCAGCGCCACGCGGTAGGTCACGAAGGCCGCGACATAAGCCAGGGCGAACAGGTAGCC
>RRZT010526754.1_pt1 | contig 10993 bp, 12 predicted proteins | sample 2165551 | NCBI WGS metagenome assembly RRZT01 (sample SAMN10456910, study PRJNA506462) | wastewater metagenome | biome: wastewater; feature: sludge; material: wastewater sludge; isolation source: wastewater sludge with Escherichia coli K12::gfp cells carrying plasmid... | place: USA: Moscow, Idaho...
AGTGGATGATGCGACAAGAGCACTTGAGCCCCTGCTACACCACCCGCTGGGAGGACCTGCCGGTGGCGAGGTAGTCCTGAGTCTGTTAGTTGCGGGGCTAGATGGTTGACGCGTCAGGATCCAATACCTCCCAATGTCCGCTCTTACGCGGCCCAACAAAGCGCAATCGCCCGTCTTTGACAAGCACGGCCACAGCTCTCTCCACTGTACTGGTCGACTTGCCAATCCGCTCTGCAACTTGCTTGAGAGTTATGGTCGGCTCAGCCGCCAGTTCCGCCAAGATGGCCTGCGGCGTTTTTATCCGTTTTTCTACCTGCATTTCAACCTTCATTTCTACCCGCATTTTCTCCTGATGTGGTGATACTGCTGCTGGTTGAGTCGCCATCGCCTGGGCCAGCGCATCGCGCAGCGCTTCCAGTAAAAAGAGGATGAACTCGGTACAATCACTGCAGTCACCTGCTCAACACTGAGGGTATTGTGCTCAATAGCCAGGGAGGCTTGGATCGTGCGGATCTGGTTCTCTCTGCGCAGCATCGGCACCTGGGAGCTCTGAGCAAACCGCCACTGCCCCACCAACTCGGCGATCTCCGCCACTCGACTCAACATGGAGTGGGTCAGGGTGAAGGGAGGGGAATAGGCTGCCATGGGTTACTCCAACTGATGCGATAACAAATGAGGGTTAGCTCAACAGATCCGGGAGTAGAAACTCCCGAATTGAATTTGAATGGCCAAGCATCCCCACTAGGGCCAGTGAATTAAGTGTGAACATTACCTTATCCGTTCACTATGCCCGAAATTACGTCCACCTTGTACTTTCGAACGCAATTTAAAGAAATATCCAATCCTCACCAAGAAGTCATAAAAATTATCATTGTGCAGAACTGCATCTCTGCGATCAAATCGATACTCTGCGTCAGGAGGGAAATGAACCAAAGACGCATAGTCAGGGTATGCAAGCCTCAATGCTCTGCACCAAGCTTTACGGATACGCGTAGCCATGTTATCCGCACCAAAATTAGAGTAATCACCAAGATAACCGTAGTCATCTCGGTTAAATAGTAGCACCACGTGATAATGAGGGTACTGGCTTGTTACTTGCTCCTTTACCCAGATATAACCCAAGAAGAATCGTTTACCAGTCTGCCCCTTACGGTGACGTAACGCCTGTATCTGGCTTTTTAGTGAAGCAAAAAAGCGCGTAATAACCTCTTCCTCTTCTACCTCCGGTGGAAAGCTTGTCGGCATGTCCGGATCATCCATAACTGGTATATGAGGGAAACGCAGATCAACGCGTACAGCAAACACTCGCGGGTGTTTATTCAAAAAGTTTGTGATCACCTCCACGGATGTTTTCAACTGCTCAGAGGATATTTCACCATACTTGGCCTCAACCACAACTCGCAAGTTTTTTAGCTCGTTGGGCATTAAGTAATACCCGACTTCTAATTTCATATACGCTCCTATTGTTCGAATGGAATATCCATGCCTTGGGGTTAGTGCACTAATCGTCATTAATGAGAGCTGCTACGTAAAATTTTACAGCTAACTGATACTTTGCTTTCTTATCAACCTACTGGGTTGATATACCAACCTGCATTTAGCACTCTGTGCTTTGCATATGCTGCGCTATGCCAATGGCTTGTATCTGACGTACAAGCCTGATGTATATCTGATTGGTATACACTTCGTGTATATATCACATGTTCTCGTTGGTATACTCTGTGATACACTCTGACGGTGTATCACTCTCTCCCTCGATATATCTCCTACACCCTCTACCTTGGTATACACCTTGGTGTATATATTACTATTACCGATCTTAGCGACCTCCTAAATCACCGGTGAACACGTGATTATTTTAAATAAAACCCCAGTAATACCGGTTATTAAGGCAAGAAAATTACTCTGAACTTAGCTTGCCCTCTACTATCTAGCAGATGCCTTCGAATCAATCCATTCTATTACTTCACTCTGCATCCAAGCGACCGCTCTAGGCCCTAAACGAACGACACCAGGGAACTCCCCTTTGCTCATCAAACGATAAATTGTCGCTTTGGATAGCGTCGTCATTTCCGTGACTTCTTTGAGTTTGATTAGTTTCATTTTTTGGATCCGGCTATTTTTCCATAGCTGGACCAACAATGTTAATATTTACGTTTATAGCTTCTCACATTGCCCCTAAGCTGATTATCTATGCAGAAGAAACAATCACTAGTTTTCCCAGAGTGCTTCAATGCCACTAAGTAGGTTAGATTGCAGAGCCTGAGCCATGCACTCACAGGTCAGCCCGCCAACATAAGCAACAATAAAAGCTTGAAAAATACCATGAAAAATCACACACTAAACGCAACCATAAATCAACACAAAACACTACAATGTAGATTAAGGAGTGGTATTATGGCAATTCATGATAATGGTGTGGATGTGCAAGTTTATAAGAAATTAGATGACCCTATTTTTGTGGATTATCTCTGGTATAGAACAGGCCAAATTAATCATGCATCACCTGCAGACACCCCACCACACCCCATGTTAATGAAGTATTTAGCGCTCGCTTGCAAAGAACCTAGCGCTTACGCATTTATGCGTAACTACAATCCAAGAGATGAAAATACTTTTGAGCTTCAAAGGTGGATATGTACTTTAGAAAACGAATTTCATGAAAAATGTCTTACAGAAAAAAATTATGACTGGCTAGAAAATAAAAACACTCGGTTAAATTGCTTCATATGGAGACTAATTAGTCACATTACTATACGCGATGATAGCAGAGACCAACTATTAGATAAAAACTATGACTTTGTTATCCACCCATCATTGGTTGATGAAAACATAAAAATTCACACCAGCATGGATAGCAAAAAAAACAGCAACGTAAGCATGCAGAATATAATATCAACCATCAATAGACTCCCTTGCAATAAAGATGCAAAAGAAAAGCTAGCACGAGCCATATCTGAACTTTCTGAATCAATAATGAAAAATGATGAAATTACAGCTTGGTTTAAAAAACACAATAAAGACAAAGTTTCATGGTTACACCATTACCTAGAAAATAAAAGAATAGATTACACACCACTAGTGCTAAATAGCACTGCGGCTCAAAAAGATGATCTCATTTCATTTTTTGATGTTTTAAGCGTCGTCAATATAGACAGGTACAAACTTCTAGTTTCCAACATCAAAAAGGCATGGAGCCAAAAAATATATCGCGATAAAAATTTAGAGAAAAAACAATACAGTATTAACATGAGCAAAGACATAGGCGATATTCTTGACGAACTAAGCCACATGGAACAGAAAAATAAAAACGCCATCATAGAAGAGTTGATTAGAGAGGCATACGCAAAACGGTGCGCAATATAAAAAATGGACTGAATGATTAAATCATTCAGTCCATCACTAAAAATCATCATAGCTACATTTACTTTCTATTAAAGCTCACCTTCACAACGTTATTAACTGCTGCTTCAGTAACAGGATCTTGCATCACCTCATCAGCTACCAGTCGGCCCCAATTAATCCATACAAGGCGGGTTTTCTCGGTATGCCGTGAACGATGATAAGTTCTAACAAGTTTATTAATTGGCGTATGGTTCAAGCAAAGCTCAATAACTCTTTCCTCAACATCTAGCCTTTCTGCCCAGTTAGTAGCCGCACTACGCCGCAAATCATGAACAGTAAATGGGTCCATATCAGGTAAACATCGAGCGATTAATCGCCTTAGAGCCCGTGTAATGGAATCAACTAAAATTGGCTCTATTTCACCTGTTCTTGGACGATCAGATTCGAATACTAAATCACCATTGGCATACTGCGCCTGCTCTTCAATGACCGATTTCGCCTGAGGGGAAATAAAGACAGTATGAGCTCTACCATTTTTGGTTTCAGGTATAGTCCATATATCATCTTTTATCTGTGAAAAACGCATATTAGCGACTTCACCTCTACGACATCCGGTCAGTATTAATAACTTAATCGCATTCGCAGCAGGTATAGAAATCGTTGCATGGCGAGAAACACCACGCCCTCCGGCCGCCAAGCTACCACCACTCCCAAGATCCTCATCTATCGCCTTCCATAACCTGCGCAATTCGGGGACGGTCAACCATCGCTCTCTTGGCGAGCCAGCACTGGCACCAAAATCTTTTGGGCGCAACAGTCTCGCAGGGTTGGCCTCAAGCAGACAGTGAACCACCGCATAATCCAACATCTGGTTCAGCGTTCCCAACCCTTTACGGGTTTCGTCTTTTGTTGCACGCCTGGTTATCTCTAACGCTTGTGCCAAGTGGGCACGAGTCAGATCGATTAAGCGAATATTGCCTAGGGTCTTCTTGAGATGACGATTCCAACGATCCTGATGGCATTGGAGGGTTTTGGGTTTGACGACCTGAGCAACACGCTGTGCATCGAGCCATCGTCCAAGCAACTCATCCATCGTCAGGGCCGTTTCATTTTTAGCCTTTTCTTGAGCCGCAAACTTGGTGGGATCAATGCCCCGCTTCACAAGCAGCACCGCTTTCCCATGCTCCTCTCTGGCTTTAGCCAGAGTCAGGGCAGGATAACTCCCCAGCAACAATTCGCCTTCACTACCACCAATCTTGAAGCGATATACAAAACGCTTGAGGCCACTTTCACGGATTTCTATTTTGAGTCCACCACCATGCTTCGATTGAATCGCATAGCGTTTCACTTTAACCCCTTCGACTGGCTTGAGTGACGAGATCTCCAAGTCTTTACTTATCGCCATCCGTACCCCTCTCCGTACCCCTCCAGCGCAGTGCATTGGAGTGAGACTTTATGAAACCACTTGGTACAGATATATTATGTAAACAACTGTTTTTAATCAAAAAAATATTTCATATAAAACCAACTGATTCTATATGAAACTAATAATTTCTGGACTCCTAAGGGACAGGCCACTGGTTCGACTCCAGTCGGGAACGCCATACACAGCAAGGGGCTGGCATCGTCATGATGCCAGCCCCTTGTGCGTTTCTGCGCCATTTCCCCTGCATCCATGGCGGCCAGGTCCCGCCCCCCCCTCTTCAATGTCTCACTGCCACCAACAACCCCGCGAGCCCCACCAAAGATGATCCCGGCCATCCCCCGGTAGTTGCCACTCCCGGTGGCGGCACACCGTCATCTACCCTTGAAGGGCGCCGTCCGGCAGGACGGCCCTCCATTCGCCGAGACACAGAGAAGGACATCATGGGCAGCAAACGAAAATCCAGAACGGAAGAACCGGTCGTGGCCGAGGCGCAAAAGCCCCTTGGCAACAAGGCATACGAAAAAGCGCTGCGCCTCTTGCACGTGGAGCTGGTCAGGCTGCAGCAGTGGGTGGTGCACAAGGGGCTCAAGGTCTGCATCGTCTTCGAGGGGCGCGACGGGGCCGGCAAGGGGGGCACCATCAAGGCGATCACCGAGCGGGTCAGCCCCCGGGTCTTTCGGGTCGTCGCACTGCCCGCCCCCACGGAGCGGGAGAAGAGCCAGCTCTACTTCCAGCGCTACATCCCCCATCTGCCGGCGGCGGGGGAGATCGTCATCTTCGATCGCAGCTGGTACAACCGGGCCGGGGTGGAGCGCATCATGGGCTTTTGCAGCGAGGAGGCGAGCGACAAATTCCTGGCTGGCACCCCCATGGTGGAAAAAGCCCTGGTGGACTCTGGCATCATTCTGCTGAAGTACTGGCTGGAGGTGACCCCACAAGAGCAGGAGCGGCGGCTGCGTGATCGCATCGACGATGGCCGCAAGATCTGGAAGCTCTCCCCCATGGACATCAAGTCCTTCGATCGCTGGGATGACTACACCCGGGCGCGGGATGCCATGTTCATCGCCACCGACACCGCCTGGGCCCCCTGGTTCGTGGCCCACTCCGAGGACAAGAAACGGGTGCGCCTCAACATCATCTCCCACCTGCTGGCGCACATCCCCTACGAGGCGCTGCCGGCGGAGCCGGTGAAGCTGCCCAAGCGCAAGATAGGCAAAGTCAAACCATCGGAGCACCCGCTTCGCATCGTGCCAGCCCTCTTCTAGCCAGAGGGGGTGAGCCCTGGCTCACCCCCTTTCCCTTCCAACCCCAAGGGACAACAGGCGCTGCCGGTATCATCCAATGGCTTGTTGTTGCTCACGTTTTCCCGTTTGCCTCCCCTATACTTCAGCGACATTCAGGTCTGGCCGAGCGAGGAGGCCCCCATGTTGCGACTGTTTGCCCTGCTGCTTGTCTGCCTGGTGCTCCCGGTGCGGGCACTGACCCTGACCCCGGTGGCGGGGGAGCTGCGCCACCCCTGGGGGCTCGCCTTCCTGCCGGATGGCAGCTACCTCGTCAGCGAGCGCCCTGGGCGCCTGCTGCGCATCGATGCGGGTGGCAACCGCCATGTGGTCTCCGGCCTGCCGCCCCTCGCCGCCACGGGTCAGGGGGGTCTGCTCGATCTCGCCCTGGACAGCGATGGCTGGCTCTATCTCAGCTACAGCGAGCCGGGGGACGGGGGGGCCGGCACCGCCGTGGCCCGGGCCCGGCTGCAAAAAGAGGCCCTCGTCGACTGGCAACTGCTGTTTCGCCAAGAGCCCAAGGTGGCCGGCGGCGCCCACTTCGGCTCCCGCCTGGTGCTGACGGAGGATGGCTATCTCTTCATCACCCTGGGGGATCGCTACAGCGAGCGGGAGCGGGCCCAGACGCTGGACAACCACCTCGGCAAGACGGTGCGCCTGCACAAGGATGGCCGGGTCCCCGCCGACAACCCCTTCGTCAAGACGCCGGGGCCCTGCCGGAGATCTGGAGCCTGGGCCATCGCAACATGCAGGGGGCGGCCCTGCGTCCGGGCAGCCAGCAGTTCTGGGCTCACGAGCACGGTCCCCAGGGCGGGGACGAGGTCAACCTCATCCTGCCAGGCCACAACTACGGCTGGCCCAGAGTGACCTTTGGCGAGGAGTACGGGGGCGGCAAGATTGGCGTGGGCCAGAGCGCGCCGGGTATGACGGCACCGCGCTGGATCTGGGTGCCCTCCATCGCCCCCTCGGGCATGGCCTTTTATCGAGGTAACCTGTTCAGGGAGTGGCAGGGGGATGTGCTGATCGGCGCCCTGCGCGGTCAGGCCCTGTTGCGCCTGCGCCTCGACGGGGACACCATAGTGTCACAGGAGCGGTTGCTGACCGATCTGGGGGAGCGGATCCGTACCGTCAAGGAGGGCCCCGACGGCGCCCTCTACCTGTTGACGGATTCAGGCCAGGGGCGCCTGCTCAAACTGACCCCATAGCATGAAAGGAGCAAGGATGAAGACGAATCGCATGCTGCTGGTGCTGTGCACCAGCCTCTGGTTGCTGGGCTGCAACACCATCCACGGGATGGGACGGGACATCGAGAAGGCGGGGGAGGTGATCCAGGGCTCCGCCAAGCTGACGGATGCACCGGCCGCAGAGGGTCGCTGATCCCGGTCAGGCGGCGCTGTGATTCGCCCCCTGTCGCCCCTTTCCTTACCCCTGTTCGGCGCTGGCCACCAGACTGGCCAGCGGCGCCATGGTCACCCTGACCCCGTGCTGTGCCAATGCCTCGCGGGCGCTCTGGGGCAGTTGCTCGTCGGTGATCACCTGATCGATCGCATCCCAGCTCACCACGTTGAAGGTCCCCACCTTGCCATATTTGGACGAATCGCAGATGAGGATGCGGGTCGCCGCCGACTCCACCACGGCCCGCTTCACCGGCACCTTCTGTTCGCTCGGGGTGGAGATCCCCTGACTGTCCCAGGAGGAGGCTGACAGGAAGGCGATGTCCAGATGGAGGTTGCGCAGGAAGTGGGCGGTAGCCTCCCCGGCACAGGACTGGTTCTCGCGAATGACCTGCCCTCCGGTGTGATAGAGGCGGCAGCGGCCGTGCTCGATGAGGTAGGCGCAGACCATGAAGTCGTTGGTCACTATCATCAAATCTTCCCGAAGCGCCAGCTCCCGGGCCAGCTCCAGGGAGGTGGTACCGGCATCCAGATAGACGGTGCTCCCCTCGCTCACCTGGGCGGCGGCGAGCCGCGCAATGGCCAGCTTGGCCCCCTGCATCAGGCTGCGCTTGGCGGCGTGTGAGGGCTCGCTCTTGATCCGCTGGGAGAGGCTGACCCCGCCGGAGACGGAGAGTACCCGCCCCTGCTCCTCCAGCTTCTGGATGTCGCGCCTGATGGTCATGTGGGAGACCTGCAGCCAGTCGGTCAGCTCCACTATGCTGACCACGCCGCGCTCTGCCAGCAGTTGCAGGATTCGTTGCTGTCGCTCTACGGGAATCATCTTGCCTCGCACCTCGGGGAAGGGAAGGCGCCATTCTACCCCAGCGACCTGGGAAAAAATGATAAATAACCTGAAACGGGCTCACAAATCACATTTATTCACATAAATAGCGCCGCTTTTTGATTCAAAAGAATCTCAATCCTCACAAATAACAAAAATTAACACACATTAAGTTACTTTTTGTGACATGCGCCTGATATTTCACCGCCGCAAGCCTCTACTATCGGCTCATCAGTCGTAATCGAGGAATCACGAGATGAGCACTCCCTATCATGTTGCGGTCATCGGCCTGGGCGCCATGGGCATGGGCGCCGCCCGTTCCTGCCTGCGGGCCGGGCTCACCACCTATGGCATCGACCTCAGCGAACAGGCCCGCGGCCAGTTGCAGCAGGCCGGTGCCGCCGCCGTCATGGCCGATGCCAGGCCCCTGGCCGAGACGCTCGATGCCGTGCTGTTGCTGGTGGTCAACGCCACCCAGGTGCGCCGCATCCTGCTCGGCGAAGCGGGGCTGGCTCGCCACCTCAAACCGGGCACCGCCATCATGGTCTCCTCCACCATCGCTGCCGAAGAGGCGAGCGCCCTGGCCGCCGAGCTGGCGCAGATGGGACTGCCGATGCTGGATGCGCCGGTTTCCGGTGGTGCCATCAAGGCCGATGCCGGCGAGATGACGGTGATGGCCGCAGGCGCCGACGCCGCCTTCGACAAGCTGGCCCCGGTGCTGGATGCGGTGGCCGGCAAGGTCTACCGGGTCGGCAAAGAGCCGGGCCAGGGCAGCACGGTCAAGATCATCCACCAGCTGCTGGCCGGGGTGCACATCGCGGTGGCCGCCGAGGCCATGGCGCTGGCCAGCCGGGCAGGCGTGTCCCTGGATCTCATGTATGACGTGGTGACCCATGCCGCCGGCAACTCCTGGATGTTTGAAAACCGCATGCCCCGGGTGCTGACCGGCGACTACCAGGCCCGCTCCGCAGTGGACATCTTCGTCAAGGATCTCACCCTGGTGGCGGACACCGCCAAGGCGCTGCGCTTCCCGCTGCCGCTCGCGAGCACGGCGCTGAACATGTTCCTCGGCGCCAGCAACGCAGGGCACGGCCAGGAAGATGACAGCGCCGTCATCAAGATCTTCTCAGGCATCACCCTGCCGGGTCAGGAGGAGCAAGCATGAAACTCGGAGTCATCGCAGACGACTTCACCGGCGCCACCGACATCGCCGGTTTCCTGGTGGAGAACGGCCTCTCCACCCTGCAACTCGCCGGCGTGCCGGAGCATGACGGGGATCTGCCCCCGGTCGATGCCGTGGTGATCAGCCTCAAGAGCCGTTCCTGCCCGGCCGATGAGGCTGTGCGCGACTCCCTGGCGGCCCTCGACTGGCTCAAGGCCCGCGGCTGCCCGCGCATCTACCAGAAGTACTGCTCCACCTTCGACAGCACGGCGGCGGGCAACATCGGCCCCGTCACCGACGCCCTGCTGGCGGCGCTGGAGAGCAAGTTCACCCTGATCTGCCCGGCCCTGCCGGTAAACGGTCGCACCGTCTATCAGGGCAACCTCTTCGTCGGCGCCCAGCCGCTCGCCGAGTCCGGCATGCGCCATCACCCCATCACCCCCATGACCGACAGCAACCTGCTGCGGCTGATGGAGGGGCAGGCCCAGGGCCGCGCCGGTCTGGTGCCGTTCAATACCATCGCACAGGGTCCCGGCGCCATTGCCGACGCCTTTGAGCAGCTAACGCAAGCTGGTGTGCGCTACGCCGTGGTCGACACCCTGACCGAGCAGCACCTGCTGGACATCGCCACCGCCGCCCTCGACATGCCCCTGGTGACCGGCGGATCCGGCCTCGCCATCGGCCTGGCCCGTCAGCTTGGCAGCGGCGATCAGCAGGGTGCCCGCGAAGCGGGCTGGCCCAGAGGCACCCGCGCCGCGGTGCTGTCGGGCTCCTGCTCCGAGATGACCAACCGTCAGGTGGCCCGCTATCGCCAGCACGCCCCTGCCCTGGCGCTGGATGTGGTGCGCTGCCTCGAAGAGGCCGACTACCCGGCCGAGCTGGCGCGCTGGGTACTGGACCAGCCCCGGACCCCGGCGCCGCTGGTCTACGCCACCACCAGCCCGGCAGAGCTGGCCCGCATTCAGGAAACCCACGGCCAGCAGGCGGCCAGCGATGCGGTGGAACACTGCCTTGCCCGCCTCGCCCAACTGCTGCAAGGCGCCGGCGTGGACCGCTTCATCATCGCCGGTGGCGAGACCTCGAGCCGGGTCACCCAGGCCCTCGGCGTCAAGGCGTTCCACATAGGCCCGCAGATCGCCCCCGGTGTGCCCTGGGTGCGGGCCATCGACTCCCCCCTGTCGCTGGCCCTCAAGTCCGGCAATTTCGGGAGCGACGACTTCTTCGACAAGGCTCAGGAGTACTTCCATGACTGAACAGGCACTGCGCGACACCATGGTGATGCTGGGGGCTTCCCTCTTCCAGCGCGGTTATGCCACCGGGGGCGCCGGCAACCTCTCCGCCCTGCTGCCGGACGGTACCCTGATCGCCACCCCGACCGGCTCCTGTCTGGGACGGCTCAGCGCCGACAGGCTCTCCCACGTCAACCTGCAGGGGGAACACCTGGGGGGAGATCGCCCCTCCAAGGAGGTGGCCTTCCACCTCGCCATCTACCACGACGATCCGGACTGCCAGGCCGTGGTGCACCTGCGCTGCCCCCATCTGGCCGCCCTCTGCTGCCTGGAG
>RRZT011572526.1_pt1 | contig 10992 bp, 10 predicted proteins | sample 2165551 | NCBI WGS metagenome assembly RRZT01 (sample SAMN10456910, study PRJNA506462) | wastewater metagenome | biome: wastewater; feature: sludge; material: wastewater sludge; isolation source: wastewater sludge with Escherichia coli K12::gfp cells carrying plasmid... | place: USA: Moscow, Idaho...
CACTCCGGTCCATTAATAACAGTGCCACGCGGCACTGGGTTGGATTCGTTAATTTGAACTTGTCCCACCGAGTAAAAATCACCAGTTAGTGTGTCTATCGGCGTAATAAAAACTGACCCATGAGTCTTAACCGTACTATCTTTCTTGATTGTAGGGCCTGTTTTCCAGACAGCCAATAATTCATCTTGATTGAACTCGGGATCAGTAACTAGCCAACCGGGGAAAGCTTCATGGCATTCGGGAATAAAGCCATCAGCATTTTGAAAATAAACATCTAGTAAATCAATTTCTTGTGAACCTAAAATTGGTTCTTGAGCATTCATTTCCAATGAAAAAGCAAATGTAGCAGTTAAGGTAAAGAATAAAAAAAATCTTGAACAGCAAATATTTTTCATTGGGTCGTAATCCTCTGATAAAATTATCAATCCTAAAAATTATTTGTGATCCGGATTAATCTATCATTCGCTTTGGCCAAACCACAGGCACGGTAGGTGGGTAGTATCTGTATTATCAAACCGCCAAGTTCCAGCAGCCAGCAAGAATCTCGACATGGTCAATAATACCCGCAGGCTGCATGCATTGTTAAAGGTAAATTTTGGTGAGGTCAGCGGTTGCCAGTTTTCGCCGTTGGCGGTTTGCCAAACTTGGAATCCTACCGCTCCATCGCTATCGCGCTGTACAACTGCAGCATATAAGGTGGTGGTAGAACTAGCTAACGCCGAGACTAGGGTATTCCGAGTATCGTTGAAACCGGGACCCAGTGTTGAAATCGGCACTTGCAGACCAGTTGGCGAGAAGCGGGGTTGGCCCACCACCAGTTCCCAGCGGCCATTCGGAAGTACCCTGATAATCTCAGATCCGGTTGCGTTATCCAATAACGGGTCGGTTTCCGGTACCCCGGTTCCCAAGTAAAGCATGCCTTTGAATACCGCTATTGCAGCGATGGTAGAATTGAGCGTGTAGCGATATGCGCCTTGTTGAAGAACCGGTTCCCATGTAAAAGGTGGTTCGCCCCGCGCCTGTGTGCGCCAAAGCTGGAAGCCGGCAAATGGATTGCCCACCATTGCATAAAGCCACCCATGAAACGCATGCAAACCGTGAACGACTTGGTTATGAGGATCACCGAAACCAGGGCTGTTCGCCAGCCGCCAGTTTTCGGTAAGCGGATCGCGATTTACGTACAATAACGCGCCACCGTCATTTTTTTCAGTAATGCCATCGCTCATGACCCCGGTGGGAGCTGCGAACAACCAATCTCCAAAGTGATACAGCAGGCCAAATGGGGCGCTATGCGGCTGAACTTCGCCAGGATTTGGTAAGGTCTTGAAGTGAATACCATCTTCCGTAAAGAGCAATTGCGAATGATGCAAGGAAAGGCAGGTTATGCACAAGACCTCCGTGCCGGCACTAGATGGCATCACCTGCATAGCGCGCCAACCCAATTCCAGCGGAAACCGGCGCGAGTGATTACCATGCATCAATGGTGATTCCACCGAGGTTTCATGAACTGTCTCCCAACGCTCGGCGCTAGGGTAATACTGCAAAATCCGGGAAATGCCCGGTGCCGATAATCCGTTTGGATAACTAGTTGCACCGAGGTAAAGGCGCTTTTTGAAAAATAGGGCAGTTTGCAGATAATGATCGCCAGTATTATTCAGAATTGGGAGAGGAATTTCTTTTAAAGTATTCATAAAACCGTACAAGTCTCTGCAATGCTAATAATCAATCATAACCCAATTGGCGAGCTATTCGGAGAGTTTCCGGTGAAAAATTGCTTTGTTCCGGGGACCATTCCATTGGTCCCACCAGCTTGGCCGGTGGTGGAAGTCCCTCTTTAAAATGGGGATTTTCCAGAAATCCTCGGTTATTGCCATAGCGAGCTCCCGGCGGACCGACATGAGCGTAAGGGGAGGCCTCGGGATGCATCATTGCTTCGATAGCCTTGGTGTCGGTACGGATTTCCAGCCATTCAGCGATTTGCAGAAAGTAAGTATTGGGTTCCGCAAGCAGATTTTCGCCTTGCAGACGCATAACCTGCCCAGGGGGCAAGCGGGCGGTGAACTCTAAGATGCTGCGGTGGCCTCTAACCCAATACCATTCGACCTTATCAGCCAGCTTATCGAGAGCCAATTGACCCTGTTGCTTGGCCTTGGCGAATTTTACTCTGTAAAAAGAGTTCCCTGTCGAACGTGGGTGACGTGTCAGGTGGAGAAAATACGCACCAGGGAATGCTTGGTGGAGACGTTCAAGATTTTGCAGCTTGCCTTGAGTTGGACTTTTATCCACGAGTCGCTGCGGAGCGATACGTCCTGCCAAGTAGTGATATAGTTTATCGGTTCGCCAGTCCCGCTGTTGTTGTAACCAGCGGCGGGCTTCCAGGACCGTATCTTGGGTCTGGGCGCCATGATGTAATTGAGCGATTATTCGCAATAAGCCGTGCCTCAAATGTCGGTGGCTTGGGCGGGAGGTAAAGACGAACCATTCATGCACTGATGCGGCGCTGGCCAGATAAGTTTCTGGTAGACCATATAGTTGTGGGTGCTGGCCGATAGTCATACATGCTATCGAGGAGAAGGAGCGGCCAGGACAGAGGATGAACAAAGGTTGGTGAAAACTCATTGATAACCTAAGGTTCTGGCGGTTTTCAATGTGGCGTGAGAAAACCGATTATTACCGGATGCGGACCATTCGAATGGTCCTTCGAGATGCTCTGATCGAGTCGGTCTTTTTTCAAAGCTGGGATTATATAGAAAGTTAGGATCGTGGCCGAATGGCGCATTGGGCGGACCCAGCCGGGCGTAAGGTGAATTTTCGGGGTGTTTCATTGCCTCGATGGCCTCGGCGTCAGTGCGGAAGCCCAACCATTCAGCGATCTGTGGTAAATACAATTCAGGCTGGGACAACAGCAGTTCACCCTGAAGGCATAAAGTCTGGCCGGGTGGCAGTTTGGCCGTAAAGTGCAAAATATTCAGGTTTGTGCGCAGCCAAAGACTTTCAGAGTTCGTTTGCGTGCTGGGTTTCCGTTTGCCAAGGATGGCGGTTTTTTGTTGAATTTCGTAAATAGATTTGCAGGTTGATCGAGGATGGCGTGTAAGATGCAAATAGAATGCTTCAGGGAAATTCCGCTGAAGGCGGACAAGGCGGCTCTCGTCCAGCACGGTGCTGGGGCTTTTTTCGACCAGAACGCGCTCTCCGATCTGCCGCCCGACATGCTCGAACACTTGCCGAATGGACCAATGCCGGCGCTGTGTCAGCCAAGCGCGGGCGCGGCGAATGGTTTCCTCGGTTTGTTCGTGGTATTCAAGTTCGGCAACCGTGCGCAACAGGCCATTCAAACCTTGTGGGCGCTTGCTTTCCAGCATTTGGATGACCTTACCCAGCGTATCTGCCAGAAACAGGTTCAATTCCGGCAACCCATAAGCTTGTGGATGCTGCCCCAGCATACTGCTGATCACAGACGAGAAAGACCGCATGCAACTCAAAATGAACAAGGGGGGTTTCATGAAGGCATCTAAGGTTTAGGATGCGCAGCAAAAAATTGCCAGATTTCCTCGCTGGCGTGCAACTGGTTGCTGATATAAACGCCCCTTTCTCGCTGTTTCCGATTGGGAGTGGCACCGGGCCAACCATGTCCGCCACCGCTCACAAGATAATAAGCCACTTCCCGACCGTTCTCGCAGCCACCATAAGTAACTTTCTCGGTATCGGCAACGATCTTCTTCGTAGGTGTGGCGGCGCACTTGTTATGCCGCCGCCAGAGGTCAAGTCCTTCCAAGGTGGGAGGATAACCGGCGCTACGGACAGCGGTAAAGGTGCCTCGCCCTCCCTTGAAGGGTACGTTTTGATCGTTACTGCCATGAATGTGCAGAATAGCTACCGCCTGTGCCGGTTGGCATTGCTTATAGGTCAGGGAACCCGCTACGGGTGCGACGGCCGCGAGTTGGTCGGACAATTCACAGGCCAGCCGGTACGAAAACATCGCGCCTTTGGAAAGTCCGGTTGCATAAATTCTTTTTTGATCAATTGAATAGGACCTTTGAACCTGTTGGAGGACGGCTCTGATAAAGCCGATATCATCAATATTGCTGTTTTCGGCGTAACCCTGAGGGGGGGAGGCGCCGGCATTCCAGGTCAGATTGCGCTCTCCTCGAAGGCCAGTGCCGTTCGGGTAAGCGACGATGAAGCCATACTGCTCGGCAATCCTGTGCATATTGGTTTTTCTGGCAATGCCGATGGCGTTTCCTCCACCAGCATGAAATACCAGCACCAGCGGTGTTGGCTGTCCTGGTTGATGCTTGGAGGGCACATAAATCAAGTAGCTTCGTTCGAGACTACCATATGGTAATGTTACAATTTTAAATCCTGGTGGTAGTTTGTTGTCTCGGGAGGGATCGGAAGCGCGCCCTCGTTTGCCTTTGCCGAATATCTCATCGCCATCGTCAGTGCTGGACAATGCTTGCCGGTAGGCACGGCGGGGATGGCCGCTGCGGCTGCTCCAGGATATTGGATCGGCTGCGTCCTCGACATCGACGGTATCAGAGGCAATCTGGCCCCGGCCGAAACGATCAACATCATCGGCTCGTGCCAAGGCTTGCCGGTAAGCACGTCGGAGATAGCGGCGGTTAGCCCGAGGCCCTGGATCTTCAATGTAAGGGTCTTTATAAGGGCCGTCGGCGGCCATCTGGCCCGGCTCGAAATTGGGGAGGTCATCAACGCGGGCCAGGGATTGCCGGTAGGCGGGTTGACGAAGACTGTTTCGGTCATTCCAAGCTGCTATTGCTGGCGAACGATTCCACCTCTGACCGGTGGAATCCTGACAGCCCGCTAGTAGCGTCGCTAAAACAACGATGAGCCCAAGAATATTACGCATAGTCAGTTTCCCTTTTCCGTCCCAGCCAAATTTCCAAACCACCTTTCGGATTATCCTGGTAAGCCCAAGCATCGCCATCTCGCACCGCCACGCGGGGACCGAAAGGGTTAGCGGCGCCGACGAACAGGCCGTGTTCGGTCGAAACCAGCACTCGAAAACCATAATTATAACGGTTGCCGAAACCGTCTGTCGTGACCGGCAGCCAGTTGTCGCCGTCGAAGCTGCGGTAAAGATCGCCGCCGGCTTGCCGCTCCATGATCTTGTCGAGTCCGACGCGATGGACGATGCTGCGGAAGCGTTCCGCCCAAAGCTGCTGGTTGGCGAAATACAGCATCAGGCTCCAGTCGAAAGTCCCCATATAGAGCCAGCCATCGTGGGCCATCATCCGCCAGAAGTAGCCGTTGAAAGCGTTACCGAAGCCGGGTAGATAGCCGGAGGTTGCCGGTTTGGAGTCGCGCGGCGCGCCGACCACCACTTGCCAGTCCCCATCCGGGTAAAACCGGATCAATTCGGGCGCGGCGGGGCCGATTTTGTTCGCCAGGTCGATCCCGCCGTTCTGAATGCCGCTGCCGATATAGAGCGCGCCCTTGAACTCCTGGAAGCTCATCACCATCTGGTTGAACACGCCCCGGTTGGCGCCCTTGCCGATGACCAGTTCCCAGCGATAGGGGGGATTGCCCTCGGCGCGGGTGCGCCAGACTTGGTAGCCCTGCCGGATGTTGCCGGTGCCGGCGTAGAGATGATCGCCGAAAGCGGTCATCTCGAACACGACCACGTTGTCGGGGTCGCCGAAGCCCGGTTCGTTGACCGGGCGCCATTCGCCCTTGAGCGGATCGCGGCTTTCGTAAACCACGGCGATGCCGGAGGTGTTGGGCTGGCCGCCGGCCCGTCCGGTCGGCGCGGTGAACAGCCGTCCCTTGAACGGCGTCAGGGTGCGGATCGAGTTGGTCGGCAACTCCACCAGTCCCGGTTTGGAGACCGGAACGAATTCCTCGCCGTCGAGACTGCGCAAAATCAGCGCGCCGGGACCGCGCGCCGAAGCGTAAGTGGAGACGTACAGGGCCGGTTCGGGGTCGGATTCGCCCTGAAAGATCGCCATGCCGCGATAACCCATGTCGCGCGGAATGGAAGAACCGTCCAAGCCCGCGATCATGGGGGAACGAAACACCTCCCGCCAGTTGCCCATTTTGGGGTCGTAACGATAAATCCGGGCGCGCATGTCGATCTCGTAGAGATCGTCCGGGCATTCCACCGGCCAGAACGGAAACCGCTTGGGGATTTTGGACGCTTTCAGCATGCACATGTTGGCGCGGGTCACGCCGACATAAAGATGATCCTTGTGCCACGCCATCGAGTGGGGATAGGAATTGTGGCCGTCGCCGAAGCCGTTGGGCGCGATCAGGCGAAAATCGTTGCGGGACAGCCCGGCGGGCGGGCTCGGCTCAAAAGCTCGCCAGCATGGAGTCGGGTTCGGCGTCGTCATGGTGGAGTTCGGGGATGTCGGTGGCGGTTGGCGCAAGATTGGCTTGGGCGGCGAGAAAACGCAACGCCGGCCGCAACAGCCGGCGCGGTTTGCTGAGCGGGAAGAAATGGCCGGCGTTCGGGACCAGTCGCAGCCGGTAGTTCGGGCAAAGCCGCCTCAGCGCCAAGCCGCTGGGAACGGCCGCCGAGAGTTCGCCATACACGCCCAAGACGGGTTGCCGCAGCGTGGCCAAGCGAGCCGGCGTCAGACCGTCGTGAGCGAGATATTCGTGCCGGATGGAGGTCGATTCCTGCAAGTGCAGCCAGCGGTGAGCCGTGCCGCCGCGCCGGGATTTGGCCCCGGCCAAGCCGAACACTTGGGGCAAATGATCGCCTGCGGCCGGGTTGTGCAGATGCGAGCGCGCCATCTCCACCAGCAGTTGATAGCCGCTTTCGGGGGCATCGTCGTCGAGGACGATGCCGGCTTGCTCGAAGCGCGGGCGCCAGTGCGGCCAGTGCGGCCAGTCGCGCAGGCGGTGATGGGGTTGCGCGGCGCGCAGGCGGGTGTCGGCCACGATCAGGCTGGTCACGCGCTCGGGAAACAGAACGGCGAACAGCAGCGCGACCACGCCGCCGTAACTGTGGGCCAGCAGATGGACGCGCTCCAGCTTGAGATAATCCAGCAGCCGCGCCAGATCGTGGACCAGCGACAGCGGCGAATAGCCTTGGGCCGGGATGTCGCTGCGGCCGTGGCCGCGCAGATCGAAAGCGGTCAACCGGCATAGTTGGCTGAGCGCCCGGACGATGCTCAGGTGCCAAAACCCCAGGTTGGCGGCCAGACCGTGAATCAGCACCAGATCGCCGCACGGCGGCGGGGCGTGCTCCAGCCGACAGGGAAATTGCAGGTAGTGCAGGCCGATGCCGGCCAAGTTGGCGACGGGCATCACTCCTCCAGATAGCCGAGCATCGCCAGTTGCGCCAAAATTTTCTGTTTTTCGCTGTCCGGCATGGCTTCGGATGACGGTTCGCCGCCACCGACGGAGAGGGTGGGGGAACCCCGGCGGACGGGGTTTTGACCGAGCCAATCCTCGGTGAAGCTGGCGGTCGCCACCCGGCCGTCGAAATTCTCCGGAATCGGCAGGTCCAGGCTGTGCAACAAGGTGGCGGCCACGTCGGTGATGGGGAACAATTCGCCGGTCGCGCCGGAGCGAACTCCAGGACCCGCCGCGAGAAAGATGCCGTCGGGGTGATGGGTGCCGACCGGACGCGGGCGCTGGCCCACCGGCGGCGACACGTTGCGGATCGAGACGAAACCGTGATCGGCCAGCACCAGCGTCAGATCCGGCGCCCCGGCGGTGGCTTGGCCGGGAAAGGCGTCTTCGCGGACCAGAATATCGCGGATCGCCGGCCGGCCGGTCGCGGGGTCGATCAGCTCGTACAGTTGAGCGATCAGCCGCTCGCGAAAAGCGGGATAGTCGCTCGGCGCGATGCCCGGCTCGCCGGGGTTTCGCGCGACCCGGATGATGATGCCGTTGCTGGAGGGGGTGGGGCAGTAGGCGACGGTCTGTTGCCAGTTCAAATAGGCGAAGGGGCTGGCCTCGCGCCGTTGCGCCGCCGCCGTGCCGTCCAGCTCCTGATAGACCAGATGGCCAAGATCGGCCAGATAGCGGTTGATGCGCACGATCGTGGCCGAGTCCCGGAAACCGTGATCCGAAGCCATGAAAACCTGCGTGTCCGGACCGGCCAAGGCCACCAGTTGCGCCAGATAGCTGTCCAGATTGCGGAAGTAACTGAGGCAGAGTTCGCGAAGCTGCCGGTGAAAGGGACTGGGATTCTCGGGTTGCAGGTCGGGGGCGAGGTAATACCAGGCCTGATGCTGGATTTTATCCACCCCGTCGAACAGCACCGCCAGCAAGTCGGGTCGATCCTCGATCAGGAGTTTGCGGGCGACCTCGAACCAGAGTTTTTCGCGCGGCAGGTGGTAGCGCACCCAGTCGGCCAGATACGCCTCCTCCATGTCGTTGCCGACTTCGTTTTCCCGCTCGAAATCCCAGGCCAGTTCCTTGGGATGAAAACCGGGGATGGCCTGCAAGCGCTCGTACAGCGAATCCGGCGTCATGTTGCGGCGCAGATGCCGCCAAGGCGTGAAACCGGGGATCAGGCTACCGTTGAGTTTCGGCGGCGGAGCCATCATCGGGAAGTTGAGCGCGGCCACGCTGCGATTCTGGCGGCCGGCGATGCTCCAGATGGTTTCGCAGCGGATGTCGCGAAAATCGTAGAGCGTGAAGAACACGTCGTGCTGGCTGTCGTCCACCCGCATGAAGTCGTAGATGCCGTGCTCGCCGGGATTGCGGCCGGTGACCAGCGTGGTCCAGGCCGGCGGGGTGAGCGGGTGCGGAGTCGAGCGCAGCGGGGCGCGAAAGCCCTGTTCCATGAACCGCTTCAGGAACGGCATCACGATGCCTTGGCCCGGCCGGTCGCGGGTCAAGTCGTCGAGCAGATGGAAGGTGGCGCCATCCAGGCCGAGAAACAGGGTTCGGGTCACGGCGGACTCCGCAAGGGTCGAGGGTGGTGGGTCGGTGGTCGAGAGCGGTCGATCAATCGCATCGGGCACATCAGGGTATTAGCGAGTTTACACTAACTTAGCGAACGATCCTTAAACGTCACCTGAACGGGCAACGGCAACGGTGCCGCACGGGAAGCGTCCCCGCGATCGACAAGCCATTTGCCGCGAGAGCTTCTGCCCGATCCGGGTGAAATCTCGCGAAGCTCTGATAAAGTGTTAGTGACAGCCCGCCAAGGTTTAAGTTGCCGGAAATCGTCCCAATCAACCACGAGGAGAAGAACATGAAGCGTCGCGAGTTTATCAAGAAAGCCGGTTTGGGTTTGGCGACCGTCGCCGGCGCGGCGGCGGCACCCGCCATCGCCCAATCGCAAACCCCGCCCGCGCCCCAGCCCTCGGGACCGGGCCTTCCGGTGATCAAATGGCGGCTGGCGTCGAGCTTTCCCAAAAGCCTGGACACCATCTACGGCGGGGCCGAGGTGCTGGCCAAGCGGCTCGCGGAGCTGACCGAAGGCAAGTTCGAGATCCGCGTCTTCGCCGGCGGCGAGATCGTGCCGCCGTTCGGGGTTTTGGATGCGGTGCAGCAAAACACGGTGGAGTGTTGCCACACCTGCGGCTACTACTTCCACGGCAAGAACAAGGCGTTTTCCATCGACACCGCCATCCCGTTCGGCCTGAACGCCCGCCAGATGAACGGCTGGTATTACTACGGCGACGGTCTGGCTTTGACCCGGGAGTTTTTCGCCAAATACAGCGTCGTCAACTTCCCCGGCGGCAACACCGGAACCCAGATGGGCGGCTGGTTCCGCAAGGAAGTCAAATCGCTGGAAGACCTGAAAGGCCTGAAAATGCGGATTCCGGGATTCGGCGCCGAGGTGTTTTCGGCGCTGGGCGCGGTGCCGCAGGCTCTGCCGGGCGGGGAGATTTATCCGGCGCTGGAGCGCGGCGCCATCGACGCCGCCGAGTGGGTCGGCCCCTACGACGACGAAAAGCTGGGTTTCTACAAGGTCGCCAAGTTCTACTACTATCCCGGCTGGTGGGAAACCGGCCCGCAGATCAGCTTCTACGTCAACAAGGAGCAATGGGAGAAGTTGCCCAAGCCCTATCAGGCGGCGTTCGAGACCGCCGCCATCGAGGCCAACCTGCGGATGATGGCCGCCTACGACGCCAAGAATCCCCAAGCCATCCAACGGCTGGTGCAAAACGGCACCCAGTTGCGGCGCTATCCCGACGATGTGCTGAAGGCGGCCTACGAGTCGGCCCAAAAGCTCTACGCCGAGGAATCCGGCAAGAACCCGGATTTCAAGAAGCTCTACGATTCCCTGCACGCCTTCCAGCAGATTTCCGACATCTGGATGGGGCTCCCCGAAGGTGCGCTGGCGAACTTCATGCAGGCGCAGTTGCGGGCGAAGAAGTGACGCTTGCCACGCAAAACTCCCCTCACCCCTCGAAGAAGAGGGGGCGGGGATCCGTAAGGTGATAGCTCGGTCCTGCGAGAGCCCCGTTCGACGCTCTGCCACTTGGTTTACACGTTGCAGCCGCCGAGCAGCCATGTTATATCGACTTCGCTGTTACGCGAGGTGAACGACATGCTATGTAGCTACACCGCCAAATACACCCGACTAGCCGATGGTTATATGGGTCAGCTCGTCGAGTGGCCGGAGGTGGTCACCGAGGGTGCCGATCTCGATGAATGCAGGGCCATGCTGCGCGATGCGCTCCGCGAAATGGTCCTGGCATACCGCGATCTCGGCAAAGAGATACCTTCTTGCAATGCCTTGATCGAGCAACTTCCGGTGGAGATCGACCTTGTCGGTGAGCCGGCGTGATCTGGTGAAATACCTCGAATCCAATGGATTCCGCCTGCTCCGCGAAGGGGCCAATCACTCCATCTACACCGACGGTCAGAAGGCGATTCCGGTCAAGCGCCACCGTCAGTTTGATCGCATCACCGCGAACGAACTCTGCAAACAGGCTGGCCTGGCTCCAAAATACTGACCCCGCCCAATCCCGCTCGCCGCCCGATCAAAAAAACGTATGACCAAGTAGGGCGCCGGTCCGTAACCCATCTTTCGGGGAGCATCCCGGATTCGGCGGG
>RRZT012737918.1_pt1 | contig 10991 bp, 10 predicted proteins | sample 2165551 | NCBI WGS metagenome assembly RRZT01 (sample SAMN10456910, study PRJNA506462) | wastewater metagenome | biome: wastewater; feature: sludge; material: wastewater sludge; isolation source: wastewater sludge with Escherichia coli K12::gfp cells carrying plasmid... | place: USA: Moscow, Idaho...
AAGTTGGCGGCGTGCGCCGCTGCTGCGCAGACGCCCGTCGTGCCGTTCTTCTGGAACAGGCTGTTCGCTGCCACCGGGACGGTCGCCGTCGTGGTCTCAGCGATCCGCCACGCCTGTGTGGTGGAGGCGTTCAGCAATTGGAACACCGCCCGGCCCGAGCCACCCGCGGTCTTCAGGAACGGCTCAAGAGTCGCGTTGGACGCCGGCGGAGAGGTCGCCTGCGTGCAGGTGTTGTTCTGGAAGTACAGGAACGTGTTGTCGTTGATCAGGGTTCCATCCGACCTGTACATGAACAACCCGCCGTCCCCGACATATACACCTAGATAGGACAGGAACGGGCCACCGTAGAAGAACCCGCCGTAGGTCCCGAGCGTCTGCCCCGAGGCATCCTTCACCGACCAGTTGGGGCCTGCCGGCCCGGTCGGCCCGATCGGCCCCACGGACAGCGGCCCTTGGGTCTTGTCGGTGTTCCAACTCTTCTTGACCCAGCCCTTCTTGCACTTCTTGTTCTTCTTCGTGATGAACTTGACGTTGCCGTTCGACTTCTTCACGCAGACCTTGATGGTCTTTGCCTGGGCGGGCGCCGCCACCGACAGTCCCGCCGTGGCAACCGCCAGCGCGCCGACGAGCGCGATCGATCTCTTCATGCTTCCTCCTCGCGGATACGTGCGGCACGAGTGGAAGGGGCGAGATCGAACTACTTCAGGCTCTGCACCATCGGACGCTCCTGCGCAGGCCGCGTATCCGAGGCGGGATTGAGTCCGAAGGCGCCGCCTGTCATCAGACTCAAGACCACCACCGTCACAGCTTCACGCATCCCACTACCTCCCGGCTCTCGCACTACCCGTCGGGAGCGGGCCCAAACCGGCTAGCCCAGGACCGTCTGCAACCAGCCGAAACTGCGGGCGTGGTAGAGCAGGCGCGCGCCGGCCTCACAGTGGTCCCCGGCGCCCTCCGCGGCGGTGAACGTGACGAACTCCTTCGGACACGTCAATGCCGCCACCAAGTCGGGGGCGGAGTTGCTGATGGAGTCGTTCTCGGCGTTGCACACGAACGTCGGACACGTGATGTTGGCCGCGCGGCCCTTGAGCGTGTAATCCTTCGTCAACTCGATGTAGGCCGCCGGCGAATCCACGCCGTGCACGAGCAGGTTGCGCCGCATCGACCACCCAGCGGTGGGTTGGGCGGCCATCTGGTCGAGCATCTGCGAGACGCCCGCGACGGTCTGGGCATCCCCGGCCTCGTACGGTCCGCGGACCTGTTCTGGCAGCCGCGACAAGAAGGTCGCGTACATGTCGAACGTGCCGCAGTCCGCGACACAGGCGGCGAACCGGTGCTCTCCCGAGGCTGCCCGCGGCGCGAGGTGGGCACCGAGACTCAACCCGATCAGAGCCACCTTGGACGCATCCACCTGCGGCTTGGTCAGCAGCCAGTCCACGACCGGCGGGAGCACGTTCTCCCAGTCCGGACGCATCACCACGCCCTGCTGGAGCAGCACCGCACCCTGGCCCGGACCGTCGAAGGCAAGGACGTTGTAGCCGCGGGCCAGCCCGGCCGCTCCGTTGAAGAAGTAGCACTCCTCGGCACACGAGTCGTAGCCGCCGAGCAGCATCAGCGTCGGCCGCGGCGCATCGTCGATGGTGAACCAGTAGCCGGGCAGGGTGATGTCACCGAACGGAATCTGCACGATCTCTGGCGGGCTCTCCAGCAGCGCGACCCCGCGCCGGAACGCGTCGGCCTGCCGCGCGTTCGAGTCCACGAGGCGCTGGTCCAGCGGAACACCCATGAGGATCGAGCCGGCCGCCCGCAGGTAGTTGGAGGCTCGCAGGTACGCGGCCCGGGCGCTCTGTGTGTCCTCGGCGTGCGCGGCAAGGTCCAGCACGCGCTCAGCCAGCGCGAGCCACTGCTCGTACCAACTGTCGACCGGGTTCTTCAGGTCGACCAGACGTGCGGTGGCGATGCATTCGCCGATATCCGCTCCCCCGTACGGTGCAGAGCCGAGCACCCGCAGGAGTTGGCCATCGAGCAGGTCGTCCTGGATCACGAGGGTCATGTCAGACCGGGTCCTTCTGCTTGGTGTAGGCGACCACCAGTGTCGCCACGATTCCGATCAACGGCAGGAAGAACCCGAGCACCGGCCAGCCGATCTTGCTCATTGCGTTGCGTTCGGCGATGAAGTAGCAGAACCAGGCGGATGCGGCGGCGACGATGAGGCCCCAGAGGAAATCCATGCCGCAAGGGTAGTCGCCGCGGCGACGGTTGCACATCGCACAGCACTGGCGGACCTTATGGTGAAGAACGGACACCTCACGTGTCACTTCTTCACCAAGATCCGACCGCGCGGGCCGCACCCACCCTCCGACACGTGACCAGCCGCCTCGAACCTGCCGAGCCGTTCGGGTTCGGCATGAACAGGGCCTGAGGACCCACGATCGGGGGCTGCGCACGTACGTCACTGCACAGCGTTTGGAGGTTGTGCACCCCGGTGAGACCTTCACGTCCGTCGCAGACAAACGGGAGTGTCCAAGGTCTAACGGCTGGACGACCATCTCACGGCAGGCCGCTACTTACACTCCAGTCCGTCTTCAGGCACCTCGCCCTTGACGAGGTAGTCATCAACCGCGTTGTCGATGCACTTGGATCCCGAGTAGTACGCCGTGTGCCCGTCGCCACCCATCCAGCTCACCAGCACGCCGGACTCGAGTTGGTCGGCCAGCGCGACCGACCACTCGTACGGGGTCGCGGGGTCGTACTCCGTGCCGACCACCAGGATCGGTGGCGTACCAGGCGCAGCGATCGGCCCCGGCTCGTCAACTGCCGGCACCGGCCAGTAGTAGCAGGGGAGGTTTCCCCATGCCAGGGCCGCTCCGAAGATCGGCGCCTCCTTGCTCCACTCCTGGGCCTGTTGCTGCGTGGCCTCCGGGTCGAAGCGATCGGGCCGGTCAATGCAGTTGACCGCGTAGAGGGCCTCATTGGCGTTGTTCGCGTAGGTGCCGTTCGGCTTGCGCTCAGTGAGCCAGTCAGCCAGTGCCTGCAGCCCGAACCCGTCACCCTGGAACGCACTGTCGAGGGCGTAGAACAGTGACTGCCAGCCCTCCTCGGCGGAGTACAGGCTGCCGATCACACCGGTGGTGGCCTGCGCGGCCGTCAGCGGGCGTCCCGTGTCGGCGGGCAACGGGTTGGTCTCCACATCAGCGAGGAGGTCGGCGATCTTCTGCACCCCGGCCTGCGGATCGTCGCCGGTCGGGCAGTCCTTCTCACCGGCACACCATTCGGTGAAGCGCAGCAGCGCCTTCTCGAATCCGATGGCCTGTCCCTTGCTCACCTCGGCGTTCGTCAGCGCCGGGTCGACAGCGCCATCGAGGACGAGTTTGCCCACTCGGGAGGGGAACAACTCCGCGTAGGTCGCTCCGATGAACGTCCCGTAGGACTTGCCGAGGTAGTTCAGCTTCTCGTCGCCGACCAGGGACCGCAGGATGTCGAGATCGCGGGCCACGAAGGGGGTGCCGATGTTGGGCGCGAGGTCCGGGGAGTTGGACTTGCACCGGGGGCCGAAGCGCTTCGACACCGCGACTGTAGCGGCGACATCCTCGTCGGTCTCCGGGTTGGGATCCACGTTCAGGAAGCGGTCGAGCTGCCTGTCGGTGAGGCATTCGATGGGCGTGCTGTCCGCCACCCCGCGGGGGTCGAAGCCCACGATGTCGTAGTGGTCGAGGAGATCCCCGGTGACCACGACGCGCGCTGCACGGGCGTACTCGATCCCGGACCCGCCCGGCCCGCCGGGGTTGAGCACCAGGGAGCCAAGACGCTCATCCGGGTTCCCCGCCGGCAGCCGGATGAGTTTGACATCGATGGATTCGCCGTCCGGCTCGTCATAGGTCAGCGGGACGGACATCGTGGCGCATTCGAACTTGCCGCCGCATCCGGTCCAGACGAGGTTCTGGCCGTAGTAGGCCGCCAGCGCGGGATCCTCCGGCTCCACGGAGATGGCCTGACTGGGGCCGACGGTGGTGGCGGGGTCACTGCCCGACGCACACCCGGCAAGGGCGAAGAGCGCAGCGGCAGCCACTGCGAACAGTCGTGGACTCACCCCTCGACTGTAGTCATCGGGCCTGCGGGGTCACGGACGTGGACAATGAACGGGTGCGTTTGAGGATCGCCGACAGCCTGCCCCGCCCCATCGCCTACGTGCTCGGTGGTGGGGCCTCCTACGGCGCGGTACAGGTGGGTCACCTGCGCGCTCTGGCCGAAACCGACATCACCCCGGACTTCGTGGTGGGTACCTCGGTGGGGTCATTGAACGGCGCGATCCTCGCCGAGCACCCCGCGACCGCGCATGAACGCCTCAACGACCTGTGGGGAAGCATGACCCGGCAGGCCGTCTTCGGGAAGATGCTCGGCACCGCACTGAACGTGGCCAAGGGCAAGGCCTCCGCCGTTCCCAGCACAGGGCTGCGGGCGGTCATCGAGAACGCCGTGCAGGCACGCACGTTCGACGAACTCATGCTGCCGCTCACAGCGGTGACCACGGACTTCGACACCGGGGAGCCGGTCCCATTGACCAGTGGGGACCTGGTCTCAGCGCTGCTGGCCAGTGCGGCGATCCCGCTGGTCTTCCCTCCGGTCCAACGGGGCAACCGCAAGCTCGTCGATGGTGGCGTGGTGGCCAACGTGCCGATCTCGATCGCTGCCGACCAGGGCGCGCAGACGATCGTGGTGCTCGACTGCGGCTTCACCGTCATGGCCCCGGAGCAGGAGAGCACGGCAACCGGTCGCCTGCTGCGCACCGCCGCGATCATGGCCGCCCAGCAGGTCCGCCGGGACCTGCGCACTGTCGAGGACCGGGTGGTTCTCTACCTTCCGGGACCGTGGCCGATGCGCGGCCGGCCGGACGACTTCCGCCGCAGCAACGACAACGCCGCCACCACCTACGACCTGACGATGACCTGGCTGCACGGACTCAACGTCGTGGGCGTGGGTCGATACGGCGCGGCCCCGTCGGACATGCTGATCAAGCCCAAACTGGCCGACGACTGATCAGGCCTCGGCCATCTCATCGCGCTTGGCCATCGCGAGGTCGCGCACCCGGGCCAGATCCTCATCGGTGTAGACGCCGTTGACTCCGGAGATCGTCGCGAGCTTCATCCCGTGTTTCAGGCCGAGCTTGTAGATCTCCTTGACCTTCTCCCACTCGATGTTGCGCCCGATCGTGAACGTCTCGTACCGACCTTCGAGCGCAAGCACGATCGTCTCGGCCAGGCACGCGTACGCCACGCCGGGTGGCAGCCCGATGTTCTTCATGTGGACATCGCCGGGCAGCAGGATCTCTCCGGACTCCACGACCAGCACGTCGGGGCGCTTGGCCACGTCCTCGGCGGAGAGGTCGAGGGGCCGCGCAACGTCGGTGATGACCGCTCCGGGCTTCACCTGCATGATGTCCAACACGCGCTTCCCAGCACCTGAGGTGGCCGTGACGATGGCGTCCATGTCGGGCAGCGCATCATCCGGGGTGGCCGCCACGAAGATCTTGGCGCGCGGGTTCTCGCTCTCGATGTCGGCCTTGAGCGCCAGCAACTTCGCCGCCTCCGGGCTGACCATCCACAACTCGTCACATGCCATGGCGAGCAGACGTGCGCAGACCGAACCGATGGCCCCGGTGGCGCCCACCACCATGGCCTTGCCCAGCAGACGGCCCTCTTCGTCGACGTCGGCGATCCCGAGTCGGCGCAGCGCGTCGTGCAAGGCCCACAACGCACCCGAGGCGCTGTAGCTGTTGCCCGTGGTGATCGGCAGCGGCGCGCGCTTGGCCACCGTCACACCGGCGTCACCCACGACCTTCGTGAAGGCCCCGAGACCCATGATCTGCGCACCGAGTTTCTTGGCGATGTCCGCGGCCTGCAGCAGTCGCTTGTAGGTGAACTCGGGGTCATGCGCGAGCAGCTGCTTCGGCGTCCCGCTGACGGTGATCAGCCACCCCTCGGCCTCCGCACCCGTCGGTGAGGTGATACCGGTGACGTGGCTGTAGGTGAAGGGCGGGGCGTAGGCGATCGCCTTCTCCACACCGTCCATGACGACCTGCGGTGACACCTTGGCGATCGTGTTCAGCGGCTCGACCTTGCGGAAGTACTGCTGCGACAGCGGGTGGATCACGAAAGCGAAGCGGCTCTTGCGCTTGAATCCGCCCGGGTACAGCGAGCGTGGCTCGAGTCCGGCGGAGGTGATCATGTCGAGCAGGTCGTCGTCGGTGAGCCGCGCCTCCTCAGCCCCGGTCAGGCCGAGCATGAGCGCCTCGAGCACCGCGGCGTTGACCGTGATGCCCTCGAAAGGCTGCGGGGTGTCGTCGAGCACGAGATCGACGCCGAGTTCGTGGAGAGCCTCGAGCCGTTCCTCCGACACCGCAGAGGTGATCAGCGTCTTGCCGGCAAGCTCCTCGAGCCCGAACATCATGAGCTCGTCGTAGGTGGCGATCAGCACGTCGGCGTCGCGCACAGCCTTGCGCAGCAAAGACTGGTTGAAGCGCCGACCGGGCGCCGTGACCGGGGTGCTGATCTGGTCCGGCACGCGGTTGAGGAACCAACTGCTGACCCCGGCGAAGCGGTCGAGCGCGCTGAACGAATCCAGCATCGACGGCAGCCCGAACTGCAGTACGGCATCGGCGAACTTGATGTTGTCGGTGTACTCGGACAGCACACGTGCGGTGCGGCGGTGGTTGGAGCCGCCGAGCACGACGGTGCGCGCGTTGCTGAACAGGCCGGGCTGGTCGGCCTGGACCTTGCGGACCGTCCACTCCTGCAGGACGTCACGCAGGCGGTGTCCGTTGGTGGTGGGAACGTCGCCGGTGGCGGACTCGAGGCGGCGCAGCGCGTCCTTCTCATCGCCGGACAGGATCCCTACGGTGCGGGCATCGCGCGCCCCCGTGATCGCGAACACCGCGGTGCCCGGCATCCACTCCTGGATCATCTCCTCGGCGCGGTCGACGTCACCATCGGCACCGACCCGCAGCACACGGAAATCCTTCTCAAGGAACGTGACGTTGCTGTCGTAGTTCCGATCCGAGTCGGCCAGACTCACGTCGACGATCGCGGGCAGATCCACAGCCTTCTTACGCGCCACCAGAACCTTCTTTCGTCAGTACGAGGGGTCGAAGGTCCCCGCCGCCTTCCGCAGGCCACTTGTGTATGCCTGCACGTCGAGTACCGCCGGACCCACGATCTGCGTCACAGACTGCTGCAAGTCGGGGGCCGCGATCAACTCGGCGGCCGCCGCGACCAGACCTTCGTAGGCCTCCACGCCTTCACGCAGCCGGGCCGCGACCTCGATACTCGCGTGGTGGGCGGCCGTGGCCGCCTGCGTGCCCGGCATCTGCTGGGTCGTCCGGTACAGGGTGCCGAGCCGCTCCACGAGGGATCGCAGGGCGGGGTCCACATCGGCCAGCGCCTTGCGCAACTGCACTCCCGCGTCGGGGTGCATCTGGTCCACCAGGGGCAGTAGATCGTCCCACCTGTGCGCGGCGCGCGACCAGCGCGCGATCTCATCGGACCCGGGGGTCCCGGTCGGCAGGGGTTCTATCGGCAGCGCAGGCAGTTCCGGCATGGGCGGCGCCTGCAGGTGCTCGCGCTTCTCCTTGGTCAGGAAGGCCAGGATCCCGGACACACCTGCGGCGGTGAACCAGAGCAGAGAGGGCTGCGGGGTGACCGTTCCCACAACGCCCATCACTGACGCCCCTGCGGCACCGGCGGTGTACACGGTCTGCCGGGTCTTCATCCGCTGCCGGCGGCGTTCGTGGCTGGCTAGCCGGTTCTGGTGGTTGGCGATGATGGCCTGCCGCTGCTGCAGAACGAGCTCGCGCGGGGTCGGACGCTTCGGCTTGGTGGCGCGGTACGCCTGGTACCTCTCCAAGCCCGCGGAGAAGCCAGCCTCGACCACCTTGAGCCAGTGGTCGCTCTGCTTGTTCCCCTTCGCCATAGATCTAAGGTACGTGACACATGCGGGGGCGCGCCAAGGAATGGTCGTCCACGGGTGTTCCCTACACGTCGAACCAGGCCAGCGCGGTGGTGTTCAGGCTGCCCATGGCGACCTTGCCGCCGCGCGCCCGCACACCGGTGCACATGTAGAACTGGTCGTGCTCACCGCAGAACTCGTGCACGACGTTCCCGTCGGTGTCGTAGGCGCGCACCCACACCAGGTTGTCCGGCTTCGGGTGCAGCGCCTCCGGAAGCGCCCAGATGATCTTGCGCAGGAACGGCTGTCCCGCGGTCTTGTCCAGTGCCGGCTTGCGGGCGCTGGCCATCGTGACCCAGACCAGTCCGTCGTCGCCTTCGGCGATGTTGTCGGGGAAGGCGGGCAGGTTCATGATCCAGGGCTCGTGCCGCCCGTCGGCGAGCCACACCCGGTCCACGCAGTACAGGCCGGTCTGGGCGACAGCGACGAAGTCGTCGGTGAGGGCCACCCCGTTGGCGAACTGCAGGCCCTCGACGAGCACGTCGACCGTTCCGTCGGGGGTACGCCGCAGCAGCCGTCCTGTGCCTGAGTGCTCGATGATGTCAGCGGTCCAGTGTTCAAGGTCGAAGCGCTGGCTGGAGTCGGTGAAGTACACGGTGCCGTCGGGGGCGACCGCGGCGTTGTTGCAGACCCGCAGGCCGTGTTCACCCTTGCCCACCAGCGTCGTCAGGCCGTCGGCCCCGAGCAGCAGCAGACCCTTCTCCGCATCGCAGATGAGCACCCCCTGCGGGTGCTGTTCCAGACCGAGCGGACGGCCCTGGGTGTCGGCGACCACTTCGATCTGCCAACCGTCAAGGCTCACCTTGACGATGCGGCCGTCCTCGAGACCGGTGTAGATCGCGTCGTCGACGAACAGTGCGTCCTCTGGCCCCGCACCTGGGACCGGCAGGATGTGCAGTTCGGGCAGGTTGTACGCCGGTGGCTTCCCGACGGGTGTGGGCGGCTGCCACTTGGTGGGGGTGATGCCGGGTTTGCTCATGGGGACATTGTGGTTCGCATCGTGGCGGGAAGTGCGGTCATCGCCCTGCCAGACGCGGCGCCCGCAGTTTGACGACCATCGCCTCCATCGCCAGTTGCGGTGCAACGTTCATGCTCAACGCCTGCCGCGCGTCACGGATCGCCGTGATCCGCAGCAGCGTGTCGGCGGTGGAACTCTCGTCGGCCATCCGCTCGAGGTCGACACGCATCTCCTCGTTGACCAACTCGACGGGAGCTTCTTCCTGCAACGCGAGCACGTCCCGGAACCAGGCGAGCAGATCCACCAGGACCCGGTCCAACTCATCACGCACGGCGCGGTTGCGGCGCGCGGCCTGCCGGTCCTCGAGCTCCTTCATCGCAGCCTTGGTCACACGCTTGATGCCCTTACCCTCCGCGCCGGCACCGAGCGCGAGCATCATGTCCGCACGCTCCGTCTCGTCCCGTTCGGACAGCAACGCCTCGGCATCGGCCTTCGCCGCCTCAACGATGTTGCCGGCAGCAGCCATACAACTGGCCAGGTCCGAGAGGTCGCGCATCATGATCAGGACGTCGTGCCGACGGTTGCGCACCGATTCGATGGTGGCCAGCGCGCGGGCGCGACCGATGTGACCCATGGATGCCCGGGCAGCGAACGCCGCGGTACCGGCATCCACGCCCTGCGTCTCAAGGAACGCAGCGACCGCATCGGTGGCCGGCGTGCGCAGGCCCACCACCTGGCACCGGGAACGGACCGTGGGCAGCAGATCCTCGACCGAGGGCTCGCACAGCAGCCAGACGGTCCTACTGGCCGGTTCTTCGATGCTCTTGAGCAGAACGTTGTTCGCCGACTCGGTGAGGCGGTCGGCGTCCTCGAGCACGATCACGTGCCAGCGGGCGCGGGTGGGGGCCATGTCCGCGCGGCCCACCAGGTTGCGCGCCTCTTCGGTCTTGTACGAAAGGCCCTCAGGCCGGACCACCTCGACGTCCGGATGGTTCCCCGACATCACCGCGACACAGTCCTGGCACACCCCGCATCCGGCTTGCGGGCACACCAGCGCGGCACCGAATGCGATCGCTGCGTTCGAGCGCCCCGAGCCGGGCGGGCCGATGAACAACCATGCGTGGGTCATCGTGGGTCCAGCGGGCTCGATGGCTGCGTCCTGGGCGGCCACCTCCAAGACCTCGCGGACGTGGTCCTGACCGACGAGGGTGTCGAAAACACTCATCGCCACTGGTCCGGGATCGATGCCCATACAAGGTCGGCGACTTCTTCGATCGAACCACTGGCGTCGATGACGCTGTAGCGGTGGAGGTCCCGCGCCGCGAGGTCCAGCAACCCGCGGCGCACCCGGGCCTGGAACAGTTCACCCTCGCTCTCCATGCGGTCGATCTCGCCGTCGCGCTGGGTGGAGGTTCCAGTGGGCAGGTCGAGCATGATCGTCAGGTCGGGAATCACGCCGTCGGTGGCCCACATGTTGACCCGCTCCACGTCCTCGACGCCGAGCCCACGGGCGACCCCTTGATACGCCAGCGACGAGTCGACGAAGCGGTCCGAGAGCACCACGGCCCCGCGCTCGAGCGCCGGCCGGATGGTCCGCTCGACATGGTCGGCCCGGGCTGCGGCGAACAGCAATGCCTCGCAGCGAGCCGACATGTCCACGTCGTCGGCGAGCAGCAGGACCCGAATGGCCTCGGCCACCGGGGTTCCGCCTGGTTCCCGGGTGACGACCACCTCGTGCTTGTCACCGAGACGCTCGGCCAAAAGGCGCAGTTGAGTAGTCTTGCCCGACCGGTCAACACCCTCGAAGGCGACGAACAAACCGCTCACAGGCTCACCCTCTCACGAGGTTCGAGCCTGCGTGGCCGTGGTCGGGAGAAGTGGGTGAGACGTACCTGGTTGTCGCCGGCGAGTGCGACGTTGTTGCTGGTTCACGTCTGCGAGTGCGACGTCGTTGTCGGTTCCGAGGCGCCGAAACCAGCAACAACGCGACAATCGACCGCGGCACGCCGCAACAACGTCACAATCGCGCGCG
>RRZT012738080.1_pt1 | contig 10991 bp, 11 predicted proteins | sample 2165551 | NCBI WGS metagenome assembly RRZT01 (sample SAMN10456910, study PRJNA506462) | wastewater metagenome | biome: wastewater; feature: sludge; material: wastewater sludge; isolation source: wastewater sludge with Escherichia coli K12::gfp cells carrying plasmid... | place: USA: Moscow, Idaho...
AAAATTCACAGTAGCGAACATAGGCATCTTTTGCTTCACTTAACGAGCGCAAAATGGTATCGCGTTGTTGTTGCACTATCACTTCATCGATGTGTTTTTCACTGATGGTGCGAATAAGCTCTTGGTCGATAGCATTCCAAATACCAACAGAATCAATCAATGTTCCATCCATATCGAAGATAATGACTTTTTTTTCTTTAAACATACGTTTTTAACTTTTTTACATGTAAAGACGAATCAGCTTAATTGTTTCAATATCCAATGCACTTCCTCGCTTTTCACGCTTTTCATTCAGTGCTGTTTTACGCTCTTGCGTGAGGTTTTGTCCGATTTTGAGTTTAAATGAAGTCTGTTGGACTTTGAAGTAAAAAACAGCTGTGGCTTCAAGCATCTTTGTGTAGATAGGATTTGTCGCGCTGATGCTCTCATAGTGTCCCTCAGGTTGAAGCTTTTGCATTAAGGCATTGAGCCCTTTTGCTTTCTCCGCACTATTTTCAAGAACACTCACCTCCCCCTCCAAACTGACACTTGCAAAAAATTGTGTGGCAGGACAGGCTGAGGTGGTATGGCTGAAGTGAGAAGGAATGAATGCATAAGGTTTTACCACGCTAAAATAAGCTTTGGGGTTGCGAGTTATCAGCTCCACTTTTTTTCCCTCTTTGGCTCCATGAAAGACAATGCCCTCTTCCCACCAAGCAAAATTAAGAGGCACACCATAGGGTGTTTTTTCATCACTCAAACACAATGTACCATACTCACAACTCGCTAATAGCTCCAATAAGGCTTCATGGTTTTTGATGTCAAATTCACTTCTGCGCATGTTTGATTTCTTCGAGTAAGGCGGTGTATTTTTCTTGCAAGGCGCTGTATTTGACTAAGAGAAGATGGTACTCTTTTTCGTAGTCTACAGCATCCTCATGGGTAGATGATGAAGTAAGTTTAGAAGGTATGGTGGCTTGTGGTGCACTGTCGTCTAAAACAAACTCTCGCTCTTCGCCGTTGAGTACTTTTTTGATGGTTTTGATTTTACCTTGGTTGACGAGCTTGACCGTAGCAAACGTGCTTAATTTATGTTTGATAGCATACTGTTGGAGACTGATAAGATTTTCAGGCATCATGTTCCTTCGTTACATGTAAAGTTTTGGGATATTGTACTAAAATGTGGCTTTTAGATAAAACATTAAGGAAAAGACAATGAATCCGTTTCAAAACATTCTCCAATATCAAAAGGCTGTTGTGATAGATGGCGCGTTTGGTACGGAGTTGGAGCGTAAAGGTTTTAACATCAACGATGCCCTATGGTCAGCTAAATTTTTGATGGAAAATCCTTTAGCCATAGCAGAGGTTCATCGTGATTATCTGCTCGCAGGGGCTGATTGTATCACGACAGCGAGTTATCAGGCGAGTTTTGAAGGGTTTATAAAGAAAGGGTTAACTGAAAAAGAGGCGTATGCGCTTATTCAATCAGCCATTACCATTGCGCAAGATACCAGAGATACTTTTTGGGAAGAGATACGACATGATACGCATCGGCAAAAACCTCTTGTAGCAGCTTCCATTGGTCCTTATGGGGCATTTTTAGCCGATGGGTCGGAATTTCGCGGGGATTATGGTTTGAGTGAAGAAGCACTCATAGCCTTTCATCGCAAACGTATGGCGTGTATCGTTGAAACAGCACCTGATATCTTAGCGTGCGAGACGATTCCATGTTTGGATGAGGCAAAGGCATTGTGTCGGTTGTTGAAAGAGTTTCCCCAGATGCATGCATGGGTGAGCTTTAGTGCGAAAGATGGCGAGCATATTAACAGTGGTGAGCGTATTGTTGAGTGCGCAACGTGGCTTGATAGCCAAGAACAAGTGATTGCGATTGGGATCAATTGCACGGCTCCTCAACACATACCCTCTTTGATAGAGCAGATAAAAGCAGTTTCTTCTAAGCTTATTATTGTCTATCCCAATGGTGGAGCGAGCTACGATGCACTGAGTAAGACATGGAGTGGGACTTCTACAGCATCTTCGTATGGACAGATGGGCTTAGCATGGCATAAAAAAGGAGCGAATGTTATTGGTGGGTGTTGTCAAACAACGCCTGAAGATATCCAAGAGATTGCAAAATGGGTTAGACCAGAGATAAAGGGTGTCGTTTAAAACACCCTTTACATGTAAAGAAAGCTTATTTCACTTCACCTTTTTCGTACCATTTTCTAAGCCACGCATCGAGGGGATACATAAACTTATAAATAGCAGGAACCACCAAAAGTGTTAAGATAGTCGAGCTAACAAGTCCTCCGATGATGGCGATTGCCATGGGTGCATTACTTTCATGCCCTGCCCCTGTTCCAAATGCCAAAGGCATCATGGCACCTATCATGGCAAAGGTGGTCATAAGAATTGGGCGCAATCGTTTTTCTCCCGCTTCAAGCAATGCACTATCGACATCTTTACCTTCTTTAATGGCTTGATTCGCAAAGTCAACAACCAAAATGGCATTTTTTCCAACCATTCCCAAAAGCAAGATAATACCAATCATAACGAAAATACTAAATGAATTTCCACTCAAATACAGTGCCACCATGACACCTGTAAATGACAGTGGCATAGAAACCATGATGATAAAAGGCTGTATGATGGACTCATACAAGGCTGCAAGAATCAAATAAATTAAGATAACCGCCAATGCAACCGCAGCACCAAAAGCCTTATTGGTGTCTTCCATATTTTCAACATCGCCTGTAAAGCGGTAGTGATAGCCTGCTGGCAAAATCTCGTCCATTTTTGCTTTCACTTTTCCAACCACATCATCGAGGGGAATTTGGTAGATATTAGCCGTGACTAACACTTCACGCTCTCTATCAAAACGATTAATCGACGCGGCACCTAAGCTTTCATCAAAAGAGAGTAAGCCTTCTAGTGCGACAAATTGACCGTTTGCATTGCGTACTTGGAGTTTTTTCAAATCTTCCAGTGAATTTCTAAAATTATCTCCATAGCGAAGCGTAATGTCAAATTGCTTTCCATTGTCCTCATAGTAAGAAACCGCACTATCGCTCGAATAAGCAGAACCTAAAATAGCCACAATATCTTGAACACTGACTCCCACACGCTGAGCATTTTCACGTAAAATCCCAATTTTTATTTCGGGTTTTCCATTTTCATAGTCTCTATCGATGTCCACAAGACCTTTGGTCTCTTTTAAAAATGCCATGAGTTTTGAAGAACTCTCCTCTAAAATTTCAAGTTTATCCCCCGTGATGACCACTTGGAGGGGTGCCGTTGTGCCTCCCGTATCAAAATCATCGACTTTTTCAACCGCGATACTTAAACCTTCAAGCGATGCTAATTTTTCACGATAATTTTGGATAATCTTCTCTTGGCTCACACCTCTTTCATTAACGGGCTTGAGTTTGGCATAAATACGTGCCTTATGAAGCTCTTTTGCTGAGTTATAGCCAACTGACACGATGGAATACTCGACGTTTTTATCTTCTTTTAACAGCGCATCAATGGGCATGACTTTGGATTTCATGCTCTCCAAGCTCACTCCCACGGGTCCTTTGATGGTGATTTGAAATTCGCTGTTGTCTTGCATCGGTAAAAAAGTCATTCCCACTTTTAGGGTTGTAGAGGCTATCAAAAGTCCAACCGTGACGATAAGCGTGATGGTTTTAAAACGAATCAGTGGTTTTAAAAGCCACACATACGCCCTATCAATCGCTTTTAAAATAGGCTCTGTGGCGTAATAAAAACGGCTCTCTTTTGCACTCAAAACACGCGCACCCACCGTGGGAATAAACATAACCGCCACAAGATAAGAGATAACAATTCCCGCTGCAACCGTCATGGCAAAAGAGTTAAAGAACATGCCAACAATGCCGTCCATAAAGGCAACAGGCACAAAAACGGCTAACAAAACGGAAGAGATAGCTAAAATGGAGAATGCAACCTCTTTGATACCCTCGAACGAAGCACGAAAAGGATCCATGCCCTCTTCCATTTTTTTCATAATATTTTCAATCACAACAATGGCATCGTCAATAAAAATACCAATGGCTAAGGTAAGACCAATCAGTGTCAAACGGTTCAAATCGTACCCAAGGGCATCGATAATGGCAAATGTACCAATGACTGATGTTGGAATGGCAAGGGCTGATACAATCGTTGCGGTGACATTACGTAAAAAAGCAAAAACAATGATGATGGCTAAAATAGCTCCAAAAATAAGGTCAAATCGGACGTTGTTGATGTTGACCATGATTTTTTCAGACTGGTCTTGCAAAATTTTAACTTCATTGTCTTTTCCAGCCAAAAGTTGCAAATCAGGCATGATTTTTTTCACTTCTTTGATGATATTGATGACATTTTCACCAGCAATTTTTTTGATTTCCAAGGTTACACCTTGTTGTCCGTTGTAGGAAGAGTAACTTTTGGCATCGCTCAAACCATCTTCTACGGTTGCAACATCACGCAATCGTACCCCTGTTTTTACAATGATATTTTTAATCTCTTCAACACTTGAAGCATCACCTTGGGCTTTGATGATAATCTCTTGATTGGCATTGACAATTTTCCCCGCCCCTTGCTTGATATTTTGGCGTTGGATAATGCCATTTAAGTCTGAAGCGCTGAGTGCGTATTTATTGAGCAAGAAAGGGTCTAAAAAGATACGAATTTCTCTGTCTTGATAGCCTAAAATATTCACCTCTCCAACACCTTGGACTCTTTGAAGTTTGGGTTTGAGCTTTTCATCCGCGATGCGCATGAGTGCTCCAGTATCTTTACCACCACTGGCGACAAAAAGGCTAATAACTGCACCCGAAGCTCCCAATTTTTTTACGATGGGTTTATCCACTTCAGCGGGAAGATTGAGCGCGCCTATCTTGTCTCGTACGTCATTGGTCGCTTCATCGAGGTCTTTGGTCAGTTCAAACTGAATGGTCACAACACTAACGCCCTCGTAGCTTGCGGACATCAATTTATCGATACCATCCACACCTGAAACGGCTTCTTCGATTTTATCGGTGACTTTGGACTCTACCGTTGAAGGGTCTGCGCCATTGTAGGTGGTTTGAATCGTAACAATGGGAAAATCAATGTTTGGGAAAAGGTTGATGGGCATAGAGTTATACGACATTAAACCAAATACAATAAACATAAGTACGCCCATTAAGGTAGTAATGGGACGATTAATGGCTAATTTGTACATACCCTACTCCACCGTGATGGTGCCATTGCCAAAAAGACCTGGAATAAGTCCTGTGGCTTTGACTTCGGCTTGCATTTCACGTGTTGCACTCAAAATGGTAGGGTAGATTTTGGTGATTTTACCCTCATAGGTTTTGTCACTTCCATCGACTTTATAGGTAAATTTTTGCCCTATTTTTACGTTTTGCCAGTATTTTTCATCAAATTTTAACACCAGTTTTACATCATCTTGTGCGACAACATTTAAGAGTTTGGTTTGAGAGCCAAGAACAATGTTCCCAAGTTCGGTATTTTTCGCCGTCACGACCAAATCATACGGTGCGCGAAGCTCAGTTTTTCGCACAATGATTTCTTTATTTTGTGCATTGAGAAGATTGATATCTCTATCATACGCATAGTTTTCCATCTTCTCTTTGTCGATGACATCGGCGATTTTGGCGTAACGCTCATAGGTTCGTTTGGCATGTTCTGCATTTTTTTGAGCAATCTCGTACTCTTTTTTCTCCCCAGCATTGTTCAAAGCAAGAAGCAATTCTCCTTTTTTAACTTTATCGCCAACGTTTACATGTAAAGAGCCAACAACTCCTGAAATGGAAAGACCCAGTTCAGAATTTTTTTCAGCCACGACATCAAAGGTGGCATAAACATCTCCTGCAAGGAGTGCTTGGATTAAACACAGTGTACTGATTAATATTTTTTTCATTGAATAGCTCCTTTAATTTCTTGTCCCATTTCATATAAGATGATGGCCTTTTGGTATTCGATGTCATTTTGTGCGGTGCTTAAACTAGCGATTGCGGTGTATTTTTCACTTAATGCATCCAAATAAGCAACATTGTCAACAATGCCGTTTTGAAACTTTTTCTTGACTAATTCATACGTTGCATCCGAAGCTTTGACTCGAAGCTTTGCAGATTCGATTTTGGCAAGAGATGTTTTGTAGCTATTGAGTGCATTTTTCAAACTGGCTGTTGCTTTTTGTTTGGTGTATGCCAGTTCACTACTTTTTGAGAGATAGTTTTTATAACTCGCCTCATATGAAGATGAAGTAGCACCAAAATCAAAGATTTTCCATTGGATATTTAAGGAGAGTGTATTTTGATTGTTGGTGCCTAAGATAGTTGCGTAGTCATTGTCATAACGCGAATAGGTATCTTCTAGTGTGATGGTAGGTCTATTGGGTGCTTTGGCACTTTGGGCATTGGCTTTTCCGGAGAGTACACTTTGTTCTTGGGCTAAGATATCATAACGTAGAGTCAAAGGTTTTTGATTTTCTTCTACAACAAGTGTTGAACCCTGCGTTGGAATAATGCTTTGTGTTGTCAAATATTCTAAGGTGTTTAGGTTTTTAGCAATCGCTTCTTGCGTTTGCAATAACTCTACTTTTGTTTGTTCAAGAGAGGCTTGGATACGTAAAAGAGCGTCTTGAGTAGTACTTCCCACCGATAAAAATCTCTCTAAACGGTAAAATTCTGCTTGAAGTTGTTCGATTTTTTGCTCTAAAGCTTCTTGGCTTGAAAGGAGCGAAAAATGGTAAAAATAAGCATAAGTGACTTGTAACGCCAAATCATTTGCGGTAGCATTGGTGAGGAAATGGGCACTTTTTAAATTGGCTTCATACGCGTCGTTTAGGGCTTCTCGTTTACCACCATCATAAAGTGTATACGAGAGTTTAGCAAAACCTGTGGTTGTTTTTTCAGGTGTTGTCATTGTTTCTTCTGTGTTGTATGCGTGTGAACCACCAAGGACGATGTTTGGTAGATAGCTTTGATGTAACGCCTCTTTTTGCAATACAGAAGCTTCAGCACTGTAGCGTGAGGCTTGCATCATTGGGTTTTGGTGTGTAAGTTCAACGAGTTGTTGTAAGTTTCCCGCTACTAAAGAAAACGGAAATAAGAGCCATAAAAGATTTTTTTTCATGCTGGTTTCCTTGTAAAATTTTCAAGTAAAAAAAGAATTTCCTCACTTAAAAGTGCTTGAGCATCGACAAAAGTCATATTGGTTGCTTTTGCTTTTATGAGGACACCTTTTAAAACTAAAACAATGCTTTGTGTTAAAAGATGCACATTGTGTTCTCTAAGTTCCCCCGATGCAATGCCTTCTTTCAAGCAAGCCGATATAAAATCATAGTCTTTTTGAAAAAAGCTTTCAAAGTACGAAGTGTAAAGCCCTGTTTTGTCGATAAGCATCGCACTGACGAAGTGTTGGTAGAGATGAAGAATTTGTTGTGTGTCGAAGATGTGGCAGCATTGCGCAAAGTCAAAAAAGCTCATAATCTTCTCTTTGGCTCCTTGAAGTGAAGCCACCCTTTGTTCAAAAGCAATCATATGTTGTTCTACAATCATATTCCATATCGCAAAGATAATCTCTTCTTTATTTTTAAAATAAAGATAGACGGTCCCCTTCGCTACACCGGCACTTCTAGCTATTTCATCGATGCTAGTTTGCTGAATGCCTTTTTCACAAAAAAGGTCAATGGAAGCACGGGCTATCTCGCACCTCTTCTGTTCTTTGTCTATGACTCTTGCCATAAAACTCCCTTTTTTAAAATGAATGACCGTCAGTCATTTTGTGGAATTGTACAACTTTTGATAACGTATGTCAAGAAAAAAACGCTCTTTTTTTCATCAATATCTGTGAAATATATAGAAAATGGCTTTACATGTAAAGCATGTGTCACTTCCCTCGTCTCTTGTAAGGATAAAAGGTTTAATCAAGGTTTGGCTAAAATCCTTACCATGTAAAAGCGATGCAAATCGTTTGAGGTGCAAGGGGAGCGTGAATGAATAAGATAAACATAGCCGATAACCTAGACTGCTTTGCCGAGCGATTTGAGGGTGTCAGCTTGCACGCTTTACGTTTCAATAAAGCTGAGTTTGAAGAGTGTACCTTTGTCTCATGCGATTTTAGTCAGACCTTTTTTTATGGATGTCGGTTTATCGACTGTCACTTTGAAAACTGCAATCTTAGTGCCATGAAACTCACCGATAGCAGGTTTAGCAATACAGAGTTTTTCTCATGCAAGATGAACGGCATCGACTGGTGCATGTGCAACTGGAAAAGCCTGCTCAATCCTTTGCCTTTAAAATTTACCGAGTGCATTTTAGATGACAGTAACTTTTTTGGTCTTGAGATGCAATATGTCGTCATGAAAATGTGTCGTGCCAAAGAAGTGGACTTTCGCTCCGCCTCTTTTCAACATGCAACCTTTATAGGAACAGACTTCAAAGGAGCACTTTTTGATAAAACACATCTTGAAAATGCCAATTTTACAGATGCAAGTAACACGCACATCGACTTACGAACCAATCATCTCAAAGGTGCGATATTTAGCCGATTTGAGGCATTGAATTTGTTGGAGGGAATGGGGATTGTGTTGGTGGATTAATGTATATAAAACACAATGGCTGGGCACAATAGCAAAAATAACATACCAATGCTCAGCAAATTTCCTTTTAGAGGATTAAAATCATCAAGGATGTTATGCCATTTCATTTTAAAAACATATCGTGCAAAATAGATATCTAAGCAGAGCATGATAATAAACCATAAAGAGCCTATCATCAAACAGTCTTGATAATTCTTAGGAGCAATCCACGGTAACGTAACCCAACAGATAATAAAGATGATGGTAACGCCAGAAAGAAAGCTAAGTTTCTTTGCACTTTTGAGCGTAAATTTTTTTTGTAAAAGCTTTACCCTGATATTTCCATTGATGACTTCTCCCAATGCTATCAATAAGCCAATAATCAACGCTTTAAAAAGCATTTTTGTTTTCCTTCTTTCTTATCTCAAAAAATAGAAAGCTTCGTCTTGGTCGTAAAAAGCTCCAAGGCTTTTGTCCCTGCGTATGAGTTTCCTTTGGAGTTTAGTCTTGGTGACCAGACACACATGGTGAAATGATTAGGCAGTGTGGCTAGGATGCCTCCTCCTACTCCACTCTTGGCAGGTAAGCCTACTCGGTAAGCAAAGTCTCCAACAGAGTCGTACGTGCCACAGGTAAGCATAAGTGCGTTGATACGTTTTGTTTGACGAGGAGTGAGTACTGGCTCTTTGAGCCATGGTTGTATGCCTTGGTTGGCAAGAAAAAGTCCTGCTCGGGCAAGTTCTTGAGTGTTCATCGCGATGGCGCAGTGGTGAAAGTAAGCATTGAGCACACGTGAGGGTTCATGTTCAAGGTTACCAAAGCTTTTAAGAAAGTTTGCCATAGCTTGGTTTCGATACCCCGTGGTCGTTTCTGATTTGGCGACGTGAAAGTCAAAGTTGATGTCATCTTTTTGGGTGAGTGTACGCAAAAACTCCAACACGCTGGCATGAGCGTCTTTAAGATGAGTCAAAATAATATCGGTAACGACTAATGCACCTGCGTTGATAAAGGGATTGCGGGGGATGCCATTTTCGTATTCAAGTTGGATGAGCGAGTTAAAAGGGGTTCCTGAGGGCTCTTTACCGATGCGCTCCCAAATAGTTTCATCAACGCGTTGCATCGCCATAGCCAGTGTAAAAAGCTTGGATATACTCTGAATCGAAAAACGCTTCTCATAATCTCCCACATGAAAGCTTCTTCCATCAACACACACCAAAGACATCGCAAAATGTGTTGGCATGACATTGGCAAGTTCAGGAATGTAGCTTGCCACTTTTCCTTCGTTCAAAAAAGGTTTTATCTCATGTGCTATCTCTTCAAGAATCGCTTGAAAATCTAACATAAACAATGCCCTACTTTCTTGAAATAATACACCGTTGCAAATTCCACAAAAAAATCTTTTACATGTAAAGAATTTATGATGGTGTCACATTCACCGACATACACTTCGATGGTGATGCCTCGCTCTTTTAATGTGTGCAAACATGACTCGTCCCATGTGTGGTGTAAGAGCTCATTTAACTCTTCAATGCTTCCTTTGTGGAAAAAAGGTTGTAGGTCAAGCGTTGATGGATACGCACAATTTTGCATAAAATTTTGTGTATAAGCATCGCTATTCTTAGCAAAAGAGAGGGTTTGGAGCTTTTTAAATTTAGCATCTTTATCCCCAAAGAAAGCAGGTGAAAAGAGTTGTAGGGTGTCGATTCGGGTTTTACATGTAAAGGCATATTCTACTGCTTTGATAGCGCCATAGCTAAAGCCAGCTACGGTAAAGTCGCTTTGGATGAGGTAAGGCTCAAAAAGAGCCTCTTCATTTTGGAGGCAAAAGCCGTTAAAGTATTTCATCCATGATTTCTTTGATGCGAGATTTTGTGATACTCTCTTTTTCTAAAAGCTCATCAGAGATGGCATTGAGCGCTTTGCTCATGCCCTCAAGGAAGTGTTCTATCTCTTTTTGGGCATTTTCTAAGATGAGCAAAACATCGTTTTCATGCGGAAGCATTTTTTCACCCATACCATACACTTCGACCATCTGTTTGGCTATTTCGATGGCTCTGGTTAAGTCCTCGGTTGCGTTGGAAAATTTTTCATTATAGGTGATTTTGGTAGCGCCACTGCCTGCAAGATAGACCTTGATTTTCGAGAGCATTTGAGTTTTAGACTCGATTTCTCTGTCCATATCTTTGAGTCGGTCGTTGACGATGGTTATTTTGTCAAAATCAATTTCAAACCAATAAGCACTTAAAGCCTTTGCCGCTTGGTAAAGCGCTTGGATTTTTTTCTCTTCTTCTGAGAAGCTTAACACTTTGGTTTTGCCCATCAACACTTTTTGACGTACCGCCATAAAATCACTGAGTTCTATCAACGTTGAGTTTCGTCTTAGTGCGTTGATAGCCGCTTCATTGACGAGTGTTGCAAGCGC
>RRZT010896286.1_pt1 | contig 10990 bp, 8 predicted proteins | sample 2165551 | NCBI WGS metagenome assembly RRZT01 (sample SAMN10456910, study PRJNA506462) | wastewater metagenome | biome: wastewater; feature: sludge; material: wastewater sludge; isolation source: wastewater sludge with Escherichia coli K12::gfp cells carrying plasmid... | place: USA: Moscow, Idaho ...
CTGCAATTTTATGGTGTTGCACTTGGATTGGCACAAGAAGTATCTTATCTCTATGGTGCAGGGGACTTATGGAGTGGAGATATCTTAGATGAAGAAAAAGTGACAAATCAATTGATATTATACTGTGGTGTAATGTTGGGTGCATCGGGTGCTGCACAAACAATCAGAGTGCTTTCATCATCTCTCGCAAAGCAAGCTCTAAAAAAACTACCTCAACAAGCACTAACAAAAACATTCTACTACCCCATTATAAAATCTATTGCCAAGGCATTTGGTGCGAAAATGACAAAAGAAGTTTTTGCGAAGGGTGTTTCCAAGGCGGTACCAATTATAGGTGGAGTGGTATCTGGTGGAATTACTTTTGCCACATTAAGACCTATGGGTATACGACTTGTTGATACATTGGAGGAAGCGCATTTTACCTATTCCAAGGCTGACTTTGAATCAGATTGGAGTGATATCATACAAGCAAATGAAGTAGAAACAGATAGTGAAAAAGCCGTGGAAAGTGAAAACATAAATCCGATATTAGACAAAATACAACGAGCTAAGGAAATGCTTGATGTAGGAGTTTTGACTGAAGAGGAGTTTTCCAAAATTAAGGATAGGCTTATTTCAGAAATGTAATGTAAATCTTTATTCGCAAATTTTACATGTTCCTTTATGAACGGTATTTAAAATCTAATTGTGGAGGATATGTAAATGAAAAAGAGGAGTACATTAGGATTGGTCATTGATTTTCTGTTAGTTATGTGCACAGGTGGTTTGTGGCTCATTTGGATATTAATAAGATACCTTAGAAATCACTAAGTACATAAAAAGAACCATAGCGAAATAATTTTCGCTATGGTTCTTTTTTCGTATTCAGCTTGCGTTACTTAGTTTTCCCTTGTGACACAGTCACTTTTGCATACATGGCTTTTTATTGGTGCGAGGGACGAGACTTGAACTCGCATGGTAAAACCACACGCCCCTCAAACGTGCGCGTCTGCCGATTCCGCCACCCTCGCATGGTACACGTTTCCGTGTCACGAATGATATTTTATCATAAAGGCGGCGTGTAAGTCAACACATTTTAAAAAGTATTTGCGAGTTTAGCAAGTATTTTAGCTTTTTCCTTGATAGATTGGCGCAAAGCTGGAATCCAGCGTAACCACCGTATAATACGACGGGTTTTTGGCAAAAGCGCGCGCTTGTATCTGCTCTAAAATATCGCGCCGCGAAAGCGGGCAATCCACCGGCATCATCACGTCAAAAATCAAGTTTGTGTGCGTAGGCCCCTGCACAATGCGAAAATCGTGCAAAGAAAGCGCCGGAAATATCGCCTTTACTTCTTCTTTCATCCATTCGCGCAGGCTGCCAACGGCATCGCTGCCTGTTTGAATGGGGTCATAATGAATCACAAATTGAATGCCGTCGTTTTCCAAAAAGTCGCGCTCGATGTTATCAATAATATCATGGCTTTTCAGCACATCCTCTTCGCTGGCCATCTCCACGTGCACGCTGCCAAAGCAGCGGCCCGGCCCGTAATCGTGCACCATCAAATCGTGTGTGCCCAAAACGCCCTCATAAGACATGATTTTTTTTGAAATATACTCAATCAGTTCGCCGCTTGGCGCCGCGCCAATCAATGGATTGAGCATATCGCGCACGATGCCAACGCCACTCCATAAGATAAACGCCGCCACGCAAAGCCCCATATATCCATCCAGCCGCCAGCCCCAAATACCCTCGATAACGCCGGCCAGCAGCACCACGCTTGTGGTAATTGCGTCGTTGCGGCTGTCGGCAGCAGTGGCCCGCAATGTGGCCGAGCCGATGCGCCGCCCCACCTTATTGTTAAACAGCATCATCCACAGCTTTACCGCCACCGAGAAAACAAGCACCGCCACCGTCCAAGCCGTAAATTCTACCGATGTGGGATGCAAAATCTTGCCGATGCCGGATTTTGCAATCTCTACCCCGATGATTAATATCAGCACCGCCACCGAAAGCCCCGCCACATATTCGATACGTGCATGGCCATATGGATGCTCGCGGTCCGCAGGCTTTGCAGAAAGCTTAAAGCCCACAAGCGTAATCACGCTGGAGGACGCGTCGGAAAGATTGTTCACTGCATCCGCCGTAATGGAGATGCTGCCCGAAAGCACGCCCACCACCAGCTTTGCCGTGCAAAGCAGCAAATTGCACACAATGCCCACCACGCCGGCAAGCCGCCCATATGCTGCGCGAACGGCCGGGTTTTTCACGTCGTCCACGTTTTTCACAAAAATTTTAAGCAAAAAATTGATCATGCCCGCATCTCCAAATTGCAATTTATTTCAATTTATTATACGGCTGCGCCCATGATAATGCAACACAGCAGGCGCATTGTTGCCTATGGCTTACCCATTGTTGCATATGGCTAACCGATTTTTTTGCCGAAAAGCCGCATATTGCGCGAAAGATTTGCCTTTGCGCTTTGGATAGCGTATAATTGCAATAAACAAATGCAAAGTAACGCGCATTGAAAGGGGAATACTATGGAGGACACCGGCAAAATTATCGCGCTTTTGATTGATGCGGAAAATGTGTCGCCCAAATACATTAAAACCATTGTGGATGAAGTGAGCATGCACGGCACGCCTGCCTATAAGCGCATTTACGGCGATTGGACAGCGCCCGACATGGCCAGCTGGAAAAAGGTGCTTTTGGAGTACAATCTCACCCCCATCCAGCAATTTAGCTATACGCAGGGCAAAAACGCGTCCGACAGCGCCATGATTATCGACGCAATGGATATCTTATACGCCAAAAATGTGGACGGGTTTTGCCTTGTCAGCTCGGATTCCGATTTCACGCGCCTTGCCGCCCGCCTTCGCGAAAGCCGCATGGTGGTGATTGGCATGGGCGAAAGCAAAACGCCCGTGGCGTTTAAATCTGCATGCGACACCTTTAAATATTTGGACGTGCTGATGGGCATTCGCCCCGCCGCGCCCACAAAGCAAAGCGCGCAAAAGCCTTTGCCCAAAGCCGCAAAGCCCGCGCCAAAGGCCACCGTAAAGCCCACGCCCAAAAACGCCGAGCCAATTATCGACATGGCGCTTGAGGCCGCGCACGAGGAGCTGCACGAGGATGGCGCACGCGCAGACACAGAGCCGGCGTTTGTATCGCTGGAGGAAATTATCAAGAAAATCAGCCAAATTATTGACCTTGACTCCGACGAAGACGGCTATATGCCCCTTTCGCAGGTGGGCATCATGCTCTCGCGCCTTTTTGCGGATTTCGATTCACGCAATTACGGCTTTTCAAAGCTGCATAAGCTGATTAACGCTGCCGCCGCATTTGAAACACGCTATGAAAACCTGCCAAACGGCAGCCGCAATCTGCTGGTGCGCAACAAATAAAAATCAAACATGCAAAATGCCGCAAAAGGAACGGTCAAGACCGTTCCCTACAGGAGGGGAAACTATATTTAGAATCCCTTTTCTATATCGCCACCTGCTCGTGCCTATAAGATGGCAGCGAAAATTTAGAATCCCTTTTCCATATTATCTACCTGCTCGTGCTAATTGAATAGCACTGCAAACATGGAATTCCTTTTCTATATCGTCACCTGAACGTGCCAACTGGATGGTAGCGCAAATATGGAATCCCATATCCTTATTGTAGGGTTGCGTCTTGACGCAACCGAAAACAGGCATTTTGCTTATATCTAAAATAAACCGCAAGGGGCTGTGACGACACAAAAAATCGTCACAGCCCCTTGCAGTTTTATATTTTACTTTTATCTTTGCCGGCATCCGCCTCATCCGTGGTACTCTTGGGGCGCAGGGGCGTTTCGTTGCCGTTTTCGTCCACCAGCACGGTGTTGTCCAATTGCACTTGCAGGCTTTGCTTCATGGCCGCGATATACGCAGCGCGCAGCTTTGCCTGCTCGGCCTTTTCCTCGGGGGTAAGGCCGCTTGGCGTGCGGCTTTTGGCGGCAAGCGCATTAATCCTTGCGATATCTTCCTTTGTCATACGGGCGTCCTTTCCGGTTTTTAAAGCCGCCGCCCTTTCCCTCAAATCCGTGGCTGGCGCGATGCGGCGCGGCTTTTTCTTCTACTATTGAAAAATGCACCTTTTGTTGTTTAATTTTTGCGTCCTTCATCTCGCGCACCACGGTTTCGGCATCGGCTTTCGCCATTTCCACATCGGTGTGCGACGCATAGATATTAATTTTGCCCACAGCGCCAGCGGTTAAGCCCGTGGCCTCCACAATTGCGCCCACGATAAAATTGGGGCCAATTTTCGCGTCAGAGCCGATATCCACACGCACCCAAGAGCGCCCGCCCTCGTTTTTATGGCCAAATGCAGTGGCTTGGCGCGGCGCACCCGACACAATCGCGCGCACATTGCGCACGGCAGCAAGCCGCTTATTTTTATTTTGCAGCTTTGCGCACAGCGCCGCGGCAATTTCGCGCGCGTCGCAGCCCTCGGCCACCAGCTGGTCAATAAATTTCAGCCATTCGTAGCCCTCGTTCTCGTTTACCATGCGGCGAATATCCTCGGCAAATTCGCCCGAGCGATGCTGCGCAATGCTTTCAAGGCTGGGCACTTCTTTTTCCTCGATATGCGCGCCGATATAGCGCTCAATCTCGCGCACGCGCGTTACCTGCCCGCGGTTTACGGCCAGCGTATAGCTTGCGCCTACGCGCCCTGCGCGCCCTGTGCGGCCAATGCGATGGATATAATATTCATATTCCTGCGGAATATCGTAGTTAAACACAGCCTCCACATCGTCCACGTCGATGCCGCGCGCGGCAACGTCGGTGGCGATTAGCACATTTACGCGCCCGCTTTTAAAATCGGCCATTACGGCGTTGCGCTGGTTTTGCTTTAAGTCGCCATGCAGGCCGGACACGCGAAAGCCCCCGCCGCCCAGCTCTGCCACTAGCTCGTCCACCATGCGCTTTGTGTTGCAAAACACCAGCGAGCGTTTGGGGCGATGATATTCTAACAGCAGCTTTAACGTGTCGTTTTTGCTGCCCTGCGGGATATTATAATAGCTTTGCGCGATGCTGGCCACCGTTTTTTGCCCGCCGTCCACGGCGATTAGCGCAGGCTCTGTTTGGAAATCCTGCGTAATTTTTAAAATGGCAGGTGGCATCGTGGCGCTAAACAGCACGGTTTGGCGCGTGGGCGGTGCCGATTCCAGCACGGTGCGGATATCGTCGATAAAGCCCATGTTCAGCATCTCATCGGCTTCGTCCAGCACAATGGTGCGCAAATTATCAAGCCGCAAGGTTTTGCGGCGCATATGGTCCATCACGCGGCCCGGCGTGCCAATAACGATTTTGGCTGTTTTAAGCTGACGAATCTGCAAATCCATCGGCTGGCCGCCATATACAACAGCCGTGCTGATGCCCGGCAGATATTTGGCAAGCTTGCGCACCTCGCCTGCCGTTTGCACAGCAAGCTCGCGCGTGGGGCAAAGCACCAGCACGCTGGCCTTTGGGCCATCCGCTGCCATTTGCACGGCCGGTATGCCGAACGCAGCGGTTTTGCCTGTGCCTGTGGAAGAGCGCCCCGTAACATCGCGCCCGTCTAAAATCGGCGGAATAGCACCGCTTTGTATCGGTGTTGCCTCGGTAAAGCCCATTTCCTCAATGGCGCGCAGAATCTCCGGTTTCAATTGCAGTTCGCTAAATAGCATGTGTTTTTTGTACCTAATTTCTTTATTATTTTTATTTTATCAAATGATATATAGTTTATTGTATCATACTTTTCCATAAAATTCTACGTTTTGCATAAATTTGTTTAAAGTTTTTTGTGCGCATAAAGCCTTTGTAGCCTTTTAACGTGTACAAAAGCGATAAACATTTTCAGCATAGCGCCAAAATTGGTAAAAAATTCTTTACTTCGCATTTCCCCGTTGCTATACTATAACCAGTTCTTCTTACACCATACCAAGAACTATTTTGGTAGCTATAATAAGGTAGCAAAGAAACTACCAAAAAGCACTGACGCCTTGTCTTCGGACAAGGCGTTATCTATTTGTCAAAATTCGTTATTTTACACAATTTACTTGTAATTAATAGTAAAATTATAGTATAATTTAGTAAATTCATTGCGCAAATAAACAGTTTTTCTGTCTTTTGGCAAAAAGAACGCTTTAGCGTGAAAGAGCGCTCTTGCAAACGCCCAAAGGGGCGATGCTTTTGCTTTGCACCCTTGCGCCCACGCGCGCAAACCGTCTTATCAATCCATTACTTCGCATGATAAGATTGGCGCTTTTACAATTTATGCCGACGCGAAGCGGCAGAACGGATGATTACTATGAAATATGCAATTGGGCTGGATATTGGCATAAGCTCCGTGGGGTGGGCAACGCTTGCACTTAACGAAAAAGAAGAGCCCATGCGGATTATATCTATGGGCAGCCGCATTTTTGACGCTGCCGAAGCGACTGACGGTGCCTCCCTTGCCGCGCCGCGCCGCGAAGCACGAGGCGTGCGCAGGCGGCTTGCGCGGCACCGCTTTCGCTTAACGCGCATTCGCAATTTAATTGTGGCAAACGGGCTTTTGTCTGCCGACGAGCTTGCACATATTTTTGACGGGCAGCTTGGCGATATTTATGCCCTGCGCGCGCGGGCGCTGGAGCAAAAAATCAGCGAAGCGGAATTGGCGCGTGTGCTTTTGCATTTGGCGCAAAGACGCGGGTTTCGCTCTAACCGCAAGGCCGACAGCAAGGATAAAGAGGCCGGCGCGCTTTTAACCGCCGTAGCAAATAACCGTGCGCGTATGCAAAGCGGCGCATATCGCACAGTGGGCGAGATGATGGCAAAAGACGCAGCGTTTGCCGCCTGCAAACGCAATAAAAGTGCAAACTATCTATCCACTGTTTCCCGCGATATGATAGAGGACGAGGCAAAACAGATATTTGCAGCACAGCGCAAATGTGGCGCGGCGTATGCCACTACGGGCTTAGAGATTGCGTATTTAGAAATTTTGCTCGCGCAGCGCGCCTTTGATGAAGGCCCCGGCGCGCCGAGCCCCTATGGCGGGGACCAAATTTTCAAGATGGTTGGCATCTGCACGCTGCAGCGCACTCCCCCTGAAAAGCGCGCTGCAAAGGCCTGCTATTCGTTTGAATACTTTACCCTTTTGCAAAAAGTGAATCATATGCGCATTTTGCAAAACGGCGAATCGCTGCCACTTTCAAAGGCGCAGCGCGAAGCGCTGATTTCGCTTGCGCATAAATCGCCTACTATTACCTATGCAAAGCTGCGCAAAGAGCTTGCCATTGCCGACAATGCGCTGTTTGCCGATGTGCGCTATCGCGGCACTGAGCACGACGAGGCAGAAGCAAAAGAAAAATTTGTATGTTTAAAAGCCTATCACGCCATGCGCACGGCGCTGGATAAAGTGTATAAAGGCCGCATCACAAAGCTTTCGCGCGCGATGCTTAACGAGGCGGGCAATATCTTTACGCTATATAAAACCGATGCTAAAATTATAGCGGCACTAAAAGCGGCAAACTTTGCGCCCGAGGATATCGACGCGCTGCTTACGCTGGGTGGCTTTGCAAAATTTGGGCATCTTTCTTTACTGGCGTGCGATAAGCTGATTCCCCATTTAGAAGCCGGAAAAAACTATAACGAGGCGTGCGAAGCCGCAGGGTATGATTTTAAGGCACATAACAGCGGCGGCGAGCGTGCCACTTTGCTATCTGCGAAGGCGCTCGAGACGGAAAGCCTTACAAGCCCTGTTGTGCGCCGTGCCATAGCCCAAACCATCAAAGTAATTAATGCCATCATCCGCAACATGGGCGAAAGCCCGGTGTATGTGAACATTGAGCTGGCGCGCGAAATGGCAAAGGATTTTAACGAGCGCAAAAAACTGGATAAAGACATGCGCGAAAACGCAGCGCAAAACGACCGCATTATGGAGCGTATTCGCACCGAATTTGGCAAAATAAACGCCACAGGGCTAGACCTTGTAAAGCTGAAACTATATGAGGAGCAGGGCGGCATTTGTATGTACTCGCAAAAGCCGTTGCAAATCGAGCATTTATTTGACCCCGGCTATGCCGAGATTGACCATATTGTGCCCTACAGCATCAGCTTTGACGACACCTATAAAAACAAAGTGCTGGTGCTGGCGGAAGAAAACAGGCAAAAAGGCAATCGCCTACCTATGCAATATTTGCAAGGCAAGCGGCAAGACGATTTTGTTGTATGGGTCAATAACACTGTGCGCAATTTCAAAAAGCGCCAGCGCTTATTAAAAGCAAAACTGACAGATGAAGATTTAAGCGGCTTTAAAGAGCGCAATTTGCAAGACACCAAAACAATGGCGCGCTTTATGTATAATTACATCACCGATCATCTTGCGTTTGCGCCGTCCTCTACTGGCAAGAAAAAGCGTGTAACCGCCGTGAACGGCAATATCACCTCCATGCTGCGCAAGCGATACGGCATTGCAAAGCTGCGCGCCGATGGCGACCTGCATCACGCCGTGGATGCCGTGCTCATTGCCTGCACCACCGATGGCATGATACGCACGCTTTCGCAATATAGCGAGCGGCAGGAAAGCGCCTATGTGCAAAACGAGGCAGGCGCGTATGCTGTGCATCCAAAAACCGGCGAAATTAAAAAGCGCATCCCATATCCGTGGCCACAGTTTCGCACGGAGCTGGAATTGCGCTTATCGGCAAACCCCGCAGAGCTTTTGTGCGAAGCGCATTTGCCCAATTATACGCAAGCGGATATCGACGCGGTAAATCCCATTTTTGTTTCGCGCATGCCGCGCCATAAAATTACCGGTGCCGCGCACAAGGCCACCATCAAAAGCCTGAAAGCGATCGAAGATGAGCTTTTGCTTGTTAAAAAGCCCTTAACAAGCTTGACCTTTGACAAGGACGGCGAGTTAGCAAATTACTACCGCCCCGAACGCGACACCATTTTGTACAGCGCATTAAAAGCACGTTTGTCTGCCTTTGGCGGCGACGCAAAAAAAGCATTTGCCGAGCCTTTTTATAAACCAAAAAGCGGCTCACTGGTTAAAAGGGTGCAGCTTTATGAAAAAGCGACGGTTTATGTGCCGGTGCACGGCGGCAAAGCGGCGGCCGATAACGACAGCATGGTGCGCGCCGACGTGTTTTACATCGAGGGCGACGGTTACTATCTCGTGCCCATCTATGTAGCGGACACAGTAAAACCCATTTTGCCAAACAAGGCCGTAGTGGCGCACAAGCCTTTCAGCGAATGGAAAGAGATGCATGACAGCGATTTTCTGTTTTCGCTCTATGCAAACGACTTAATTTATGTAGAATTTAACGAGTCTAAAGAGTTTTCCATTGTGCAAAAGGAAAGCAGCTTACCTGCGAAGTGCAGCTTTTCAGAAGGATACTTGTATTATTCCGGCATGAATATTTCTACTGGAAGCTTGGGTGTATTTACGCACGACCACACCTATAACATAGCTGGTTTGGGTGTAAAAACATTGCCGAAGTTGCAAAAATGCGTAGTGGACGTGCTTGGCAACATCAGCTTTGTTAAAAAAGAAAAGCGCCAATGTTTTAATCAAAAGAAAAATATATCCAACAAATCCGTTCCTAAATAGGAGGCGTTATGGCGTACCGTAATTTGCTTGTGGAAAGCCCCGCGCAGCTCTCGGTGCAAAATGCGCAGCTGATTGTAAAAACCGACATCGAGCGCAGCGTGCCGCTCGAAGATATCAGCTGTTTGCTGCTGGAAAGCCTGCGCGGCAGCATCAGCACGGCTGCGCTCTGCGCCCTTAGCGAAAACAATGTGTGCGTGCTAATTTGCGATGAAAAGCATTTGCCATCGGCAGTGCTGATGCCTTTTTCGCAGCATTCGCGACATTTGGCCGTGCTGAAAAATCAGCTTGCCCTCAGCACCCCATACAAAAAACGCCTTTGGCAGCAAATTGTTGTATCCAAAATACAAAACCAAGCCACATGCCTTGCGCTTTGCGGAAAAGCGGCCGAGTGCGCCGCGCTGCACGCTATGGCGCGCACAGTAACCTCTGGCGACGCAGGCCATGTGGAAGCTGCCGCTGCCGCCGCTTATTTTCGCGCGCTGTTTGGCGCGGGGTTTGCGCGCAGGCAAGAGGACGTGCGCAACGCCTGCCTCAATTATGGCTATGCCATTTTGCGCGGCGTGGTGGCGCGGCATTTGGCGGCTTATGGGTTTTTGCCCGCCTTTGGCCTGTTTCATTGCAGCGAGCTCAACGCGTTCAACCTTGCCGACGATTTTATCGAGCCTTATCGCCCCGTAGTGGATTTATTTGTGGCCTGCAATGTAAGTGCGGATACCGAAGCATTCACGCCGCAGTTAAAACGCGCGCTATTTAATCTGCTAAATTTGGATATCCGCATCGGCAAGGCATCTTACAGCGTAAACTACGCTATCGAAAAAACCGTGCAAAGCTTTGGCGCATGCACAAACAGTGCAGGGGGCGCCTTGCTTTTGCCACAGCTTTTGGAGGCAAAGCAGCATTGCTATGAATAAGTTTATGCGGTTATTTGTTTTTTTCGATTTGCCCGTCAAAACCAAGCAGGAGCGCCATGTAGCCACCGCTTTTCGCAATTTTTTATTAAAAGACGGTTACCACATGCTGCAATTTTCGCTGTATACGCGCATATGCAACGGCATGGACGCCGTGCAAAAGCACAAAGCGCGCTTATATGGCAAATTGCCGGACAATGGCTCGGTGCGCCTTTTAACCATTACAGAAAAGCAATATGAATCCATTGAAATATTAGTGGGCAAATTGGCGCCCGATGACGCACCGTTTATTTGCGAACAATTGAGTATTTTTTAAAACGAAAGCCTTTATTGATGGGTTTTTTCGGTTTTATTCTAAAACAAAAACACGCCTGCGGCCAAGCCGCAGGCGTGTTTTTGCATAGCCTATTATACCATACCAAGAACTATCAGGGAACTATAACGACAAAATCACAAGTCCGCTTACTATGAAAATTATACCATACCAAGAACTA
>RRZT011838985.1_pt1 | contig 10990 bp, 7 predicted proteins | sample 2165551 | NCBI WGS metagenome assembly RRZT01 (sample SAMN10456910, study PRJNA506462) | wastewater metagenome | biome: wastewater; feature: sludge; material: wastewater sludge; isolation source: wastewater sludge with Escherichia coli K12::gfp cells carrying plasmid... | place: USA: Moscow, Idaho ...
ACCATATCAATTTGAAATGCTATCTTGCTGCCTTAACAAGTTATTTATAAATAGCTCTCTAATTTTTTTAGAGATATTTTAAAAGCTAAAGCTAACCAGCTAAAGCTGGTGGTTTTAACCTTAAATATGGAAATAAAGGCTTGCGGTACGCAACGGCGCACCCTACGCACTGATTCCCGACACCTGTCGCCTGACACCTGATTACCCTTGCCGCGCCAACATACTGCGAAAGCGCAACAGTGCCAAGGTAAGGAATACTGCGCCCATGGCGGTCATGGCGGCCAGCTGCGGCCACACAATCGCCACTTCGGCGCTGCGGAATAACACGTCTTTGCTGAACTTGGCATATTGGGTTACCGGAGAAAACTGGGTGGCTTGCTGTATCCACTGCGGCATGGCTTCCAGCGGCGCATCGGCACCGGAAAGCAGGCGGGTCACCATATAAATCGGCAGGCACAGCAGGCCGAATTGCGGCATATTCGGGGTGAGCGTGGCCAGCCACACGCCTAAAGACGTCATCGAAAACAAATACAGCACTGTGCCGGCCATAAACAGCGCAATCGAGCCGTTAATCGGGATTTGCAGCCACACCATCACCACCAGCCGCAGCGACAGCCACGCCGCCAGCGCAATCACCGCGCTGTTGGTGAGAATTTTGGCCATGGCGATTTCGCTGGCGCGCACCGGCATCACCAGCAAATGCTCGATGGTGCCGTGCTCGCGCTCGCGAATCACCGCCGCACCCGCCACAATCATCGACAATAAAGTAGTACTGGCCAACACCTGCATCATGGCGGTAAACCACGGCGTTTCGCCATTGGGGTTGAACCACACACTCACCACCGGCTTGATTGGCAGCGCCGCTTCTAGTGAGCCGCTGTGGGTGAAGGCGGCCACTTCCTGCTGCACAATCTGGTTGATGTAGCCGCTGCCCATGCCCGCCAGCGTCATCGCGGTGGCATCGGCCAACACTTGGATTTGCGGCGCGCGCCCGGCCAAAACATCGGCCTCAAAATTGGGCGGAATATCCAACACAAACACATAATCGCCCTTGTCCATCAGCGTATCCACATCTTCGCGGGCAATCGGCACCGGGGTTTGGAAATACGGCGGCTGCAAGGCGTCGCGGATGCGGTACGATAAAGCAGAGCGGTCGCCATCGATCACCGCCACCGAGGCGTTTTTCACCTCGCTGGTGATGCCGGTGGCCACCGAATACACCACCACCGAAAACACCACTGCCACCAGCGCCATCAAGGTAACGTCGCCCAGCAGGCTTTGCAGCTCTTTGCCGCTGAGCTGCCACACGTTTTTAAACCAACGCCCAATGCCCGGCCCGCGCAAATGCGCCTGCGGAGCTGCTGTATTTTGATGTGGTGAACGCGGCTTTTGGCTCATATCAACGCTCCTGCTTTTTCAGCAATACGCTGGCCAAGGCCACATACGCCAGTGTAAACAGCAGCAGTACCGGATAAATCGGCGCAAACGCCGCCCAGCCCAAGCCTTTGGTAAAGCCGCCCAAGCTAATCAGCTGAAACCAAGCGCTGGGGAAACCCCACGCCAGCCAATAATTGGCGCCTTCCAGTGTAGACACCGGATACAAGAGGCCGGAAAAATTCATCGCCGGAATCATCGCTGCAATCGAGGAGCCGAAAATGGCCGCCACTTGCGAGCGCACAAAGCTGGAAATCAGCAAGCCAAAAGCGGTGGCGGCAAAAATCAGCGCCAAAGCGCCCACGCTCATGGCCCAAAAGCTGCCTTTCACCGGCACCGCCAGCACCACCACCGCCAGCCACACCAGCAATAAATAGCTGCCCATCGATAAGGCCACATAAGGCAGCTGCTTGCCCACCAAAAACTGCGTAACCGAAGCGGGCGAGGTATACAGATTGGTAATCGAGCCGATTTCTTTCTCGCGCACCACACCCAGTGCCGTCATCATCACCGGAATCAGCATCATCGCCATCATAATCATGCCCGGGGTGATGGCAAAAATGCTTTTAAAGTCGGGGTTGTAGATAAAGCGCGGCTCCACCGCCACCGCGCCATCCAGCGAATAGCCCGCCGCTTGCAGCCGGTTGCGCCCATAATCGGCCATAATGCCTTGCACAAAGGCGCGGATGTTTTCGCCGGTAAACGGCATGGCGCCATCAATATAAAAACCCACTTCCGGCTGTTCGCCGCGCAGCATATCGCGGCCGAAACCGGCGGGAATTTCCACCACCAGCCGCGCTTGCGAGCCGCGCAGCACGCGGTCGATATCGGCCTCATTGTGCAAGGGTGGCGTGGCTTTAAAATACGGCGAGCCTTCAAAATAAGTGGTCAATTCACGGCTTAGGCTGGTGTTGTCGTGATCCAACACGGCAAAGCGCACGTCTTTCACATCAAACGACACGCTCACCGCCGCCGCCATCATCAGCAACACCGGCCCGAACAGGGCAAAAAACAGCCGCACCGGATCGCGCAACAGCTCGCGCCCTTCGCGCACGGCAAACGTCCACACCGTGGCCAGCCAGCCGGATAAGCCGCTTTGCGGTGTGTGCTTGCCATCGGCAAGGCTGCCTGAAATATTTGATTTTGATGCGGCGGTTTCTAGGCTGCCTGAAGCATCATCATGAGCAGTGTCTGCGGCTGGATGGCTGTTGTCGGGATTTTCGCTTTCGGCCTGCTGCAAATAAGCGATAAAAGCTTCTTCCAAGCTGTCGGTGTGTTGGCGCGCACACAATGCTTGCGGCGTGCCCACATCCAGCACCCGCCCTTGGTGCATCAGCGAAATGCGGTCGCAACGCGCCGCTTCATTCATAAAATGGGTGGACACAAACAAGGTGATTTTGTCGCGCCGCGACAGCGTGAGCAGGTATTGCCAAAACATATCGCGCGCGGCCGGATCCACGCCGGAAGTGGGTTCGTCCAAAATCAGCACTTCCGGACGGTGCAAACAGGCGGCCGCCAGTTGCAGGCGCTGGCGGATGCCCAGCGACAAGGCCGCCGGTTTGGCATCGGCCACTTCGGCGAGCTCAAATTGCTGCAAAGCATCGTTTACCGCAGCACGGGCTTGATCGGTGGGCATTTGGTAGAGCTTGGCGTGCAGATACAGATTGCGGCGCACGCTGAGCTCTTCGTAAAGCGAAAACGCTTGCGACATATAGCCCACCCGCATCCGTGTGGCCATGTCGTTGGCATCGGTGGGATGACCGAGCAGGCGGGCGCTGCCTTCGCTTGGCTCCAGCAGGCCGGTGAGCATTTTCATGGTGGTGGATTTACCGCAGCCGTTGGAGCCGAGAAAACCGAAAATCTCGCCTTTTTCAATCACAAAGCTCACATTGTCCACCGCGGTGAAGTCACCGAAGCGTTTGGTTAAGTGTTCGGCTTCCATTGCCGGGGGCGAGGCCGGGTCGGCCACAAACGGCGTGAGCGCCAAGCCTTCGGCGTTGCCGCGTTTGTGCTCCGGCAGCAATTGGATATAGGCCGCTTCTAAGGTGTTGCAGCCGCTGTCGGCCAGCAATTGTGCGGTGGGTGCGGCGGCGAGCAAATGGCCGTCGTCCATCGCCACCACATAATCAAAGCCTTCGGCTTCGTCGATATAGGCGGTGGCCACCAGCACCGTCATCGCCGGGTTTTCGGCACGTAAATCGGCCACCAAGGCCCAAAATTGCCGCCGCGACAAGGGGTCTACGCCGGTGGTGGGTTCGTCCAGAATCAGCAGTTGCGGGTTGTGTACCAAGGCACAGCACAGGCTGAGTTTTTGCTTCATGCCGCCGGAAAGCTTGCCCGCTGCACGCTCGGCAAACGGCGCCAAGCCGGTGGCTTGCAACAGCCGCGCAATCCGCGCTTGCCGCTCGGCTGCGTTCAGGCCGAACAGGCGGGCGTGAAAGTCAACATTTTCATTGATGGATAAGGTGGGATAAAGGTTGTGCCCCAGCCCTTGCGGCATAAAGGCAATGCGGTGCGACAAGGCTTGGCGCGTTTTTTTGTCGGCCATATCGCCGCCCAGCACCTGCACTTGGCCGCTTTGGATGATTTTGATGCCCGCCACCAGCGACAATAAGGTGGATTTGCCCACACCGTCCGGGCCGATCAGCGCAATGGTGGCACCCGCCGGCAGCGCCAAATCCACCGCGCGCAAGGCTTGGGTTTTGCCGTAGCGGTGGCTGAGTTGGCGCAGCAGCACCGCATCGGTGGCGGTGGGCACGGTTTCAGGCAGCATCAGTGTGCGGCCTCCGCTTTAGGCGGGCGCACCGCCCATGCTTCCGGCCAGGCCGCATCGGCATTCAGGCGCACATAGCCGTTGCCGGTGAGGCCGCCTTTGAGCAGGTTTTTGTGTTGCAAGGCAATGTCTGCGGGAATGCGCAGGCGCACCTTATACATCATTTTTTGGCGCTCGGCGGCGGTTTCCACCGCCTTGGGGGTAAACTGCGCCTGCGCGGCAATAAACTGCACCGTGGCCGGCCACACTGCATCGATGCCGTCCACCACAATGCGCGCCTCACCACCCAAAATCAGCTTGCCGGTATCGGCCACCGGCAAAAACACATTCATCGACACATCGGCCGGGTTTAATAACGTGACTATCTTGCTGCCCGCGCCCACCACATTGCCCACTTGGGCGATGCGGTATTCCACCCGTCCGGCAATCGGCGCACGAATCAGCATATCTTGATTGGCCGAAGCCGCCGCATCGGTTTGTGCCTGTGCCTGTGCCACCGCAGCCACCGCTTCCGCGCGCCCGGCTTGCGCGGCTTTTACCGCTGCGGCTGCGGCATCCCGCGCCGCTTCGCGCCGTTGCACTTCCGCCGCCGACACCAAGGCTTCGTTTTTTAAGCGGCGGGTATTGTCCAGCTCCATTTGCGCGGTTTTTTGCTGCTGGCGCTGGGCGGCAATTTCGGCATCTGCCCGCGCCACTGCTTCTTGCGCCCGCTGCTTGGCCGCTTCGGCACCGGCCAATTGGCTACTGCTTTGGTCGGACGACAATTCGGCCAGCACCGCGTTTGGCGCCACTTCATCGCCCTCATCCACCGGCAGCGCCACCACCCGGCCAGCATATAAAGTGGCCACGTCCATGCGTTGCAATTCCAAGCGCCCGTTGCCACCGGCAAAGCCTTCAGGCAGCCCTTGGCTGCCGGTGAGGTTTACCCACACCCCAATGCCCGCCAACACCGCCGAGATTGCCACCCCGCCCCACAGCCATTTCTTTTGCATTGCGCTTGTCCTTAAATTTAGTACATGTCCGCATCAACCTTGCGAACTATACACATTTAACTATATTTATACAACAATGTATAAATACTAATCCATTATCGGCAGCAAATCCAATAGCGGCTCCGCCAATAATAGCGTTATTTCGGCCTCGTCCAAACCCAAAGAACGCAACAGCAATAAACACAAATGGCTGCCTGCTTCACGCCAGGTTTGGCGGCCTTCCAACACCAAAAACATACCGCTGAGCATGGTGCCGCCCACCATGCCTAAAGCCGCCATAATCTGCGCCTCGCCCAGCCGGTAACGCTGCCGGGCAATGGCGGTACGAAAATCGGCCAGCGGGTTGTTATACTCGTTTTCCAGCTCCGCCATCATGGCGGGGTTGTAGGCAAAGGTACAAAAAAAACGTGCCCATTGCGGCTCTTCATGGGCACGGCGCAAATAAAAATGCACCACTTGAACCAGCCGCTGCGGCGGGTCGTCTACGCCTTGTAAGCTGGTGTCGATGTGCTGATCCATTTCCCGCTTCAGGCTCAGACACACATCTTGGAATAAGGTTTGCGGGTGCAAACCATTGTTGTAAATGGTGGCACGGGTAACCCCTGCGGCCTCGGCCAATTGGCTTACCGTAAGCCGGGCACTGCCGTGGCGGGCAAACAAATCAATGGCGGCTTGGATAATGCGTTGGCGGGAAACATTTAAACGGGACATCTAAAAACCTCTAAGCACAAGAATGGTTTGTGGCAACTATGTGTACAGCGAAAATCAAAATCATGCCGACAAAACACGGTTCTGGCAATGACAATGAACAAACGGGTTGTTATGTATCAGCGGATTTATCAGCCGTATTTTACCCAATCCTGATTGAATCAATACGGCAATAAAGGCTGCCTGAAACGGTGGTTACGGCTTCAGGCAGCCTTTGTTATCTTATTTATTGATAAGGTGTATTTTTACGTAATATTCATGTGCAAACAAAAACCAAAGGTTTATCATATCTGCGCTGTTTTTGGCAGCCCTTACCCATCTAATTAAGTTGCCATGCAGCCCGATGCTTCTATTTTTTATAGTGGATTAAATTTGAATCAAGACAAGGCGAAACAGATTTACTTGGTGCTTCAGCACCTTAGTAAATCGTTCTCTTTGAGCTGAGCCGCAGACAGTACAGATAGTACGGAACAGATTTTTGTTGGTGCTTTAGCACCTTACAAAATCGTTCGCTTTGCGCTAAGGCAAGCCAACGCAGTATTGGTTCAAATTTAATTTACTATAAAAACTGAAGGAGACCCGCATGTCCAAACCTGCCATCATCACCAATCCCCTCACCAACCGTGGCACCGCCTTTACCCATGAAGAGCGCGCCCAACTGGGCTTGGTTGGCCGCTTGCCCGCCGCGGTGGAAACGCTGGATCAGCAAGCCGCGCGTGCCTACCGGCAAATCAGCGCCTATGAAACCGATTTGGAAAAATACATTTATCTCGACCAGCTGCACAACCGCAACGAAATCCTCTATTACCGCGTGATTACCGACCACTTGGCCGAAATGCTGCCGATTGTATACGATCCCACCATCGGCGAAGCGATTAAAAAATGGAGCGGCGACTACCGCCAATCGCGCGCGGTGTATTTATCGATAGACCGCCCCGAAGACGTGCGTGCTTCGTTTGAAACACTGGGTTTTGGCCCCGACGATATCGATTTGCTGGTGGTGTCCGATGCGCAGGAAATCCTCGGCATCGGCGACTGGGGCGTGAATGGCACCGATATTTCCGTGGGCAAGCTGGCCGTTTACACTGCTGCTGCCGGTATCGACCCCGCGCGTGTGATTGCGGTAAACCTAGACGTGGGCACCGACAACGAAGCCCTGCTCAACGATCCGGCCTATCTTGGCAACCGCCATGCCCGCGTAAACGGCCAAGCTTATGATGATTTTATCGACCTGTATTTGAAAACCGCCAGCGAGCTTTACCCCAACGCCCTTTTGCATTTTGAAGATTTCGGCCCCGGCAACGCCCGCCGCATCTTGGTGAACAATGCCGACAAATACCGTATTTTCAACGATGATATGCAAGGCACCGGCGCCATTGTGATGTCGGCGGTGATTTCCGGGCTTAAAGTAACCAAACAAAGCTTTGCCGAGCAGCGTCTGCTGGTGTACGGCGCCGGTACCGCCGGCACCGGCATGGCCGACCAAATCCACGCCGCCATGATGCGCAGCGGCTTAAGCGCCGAAGAAGCCAAAGCGCGCGTGTGGCTGGTGGACATCAACGGCTTGGTCACCGACGACATGCAAGACGCGCCCGACTACCAGCAAGCCTATGCCCGCCCTGCCGCCGAAGTCAAAGACTGGGCGCGCAACAACGGCAAAATCAGCTTGCTCACCGCAGTACAGCAAGTGAAGCCCACCATCTTAATCGGCACTTCCACCGACCACGGCGCGTTTACCCAAGCCGTGATTGAGGCCATGGCCGCCGGTGTGGCGCGCTCGATTGTGCTGCCGCTGTCCAACCCCACCGAGCGCATCGAAGCCATGCCGGCCGACATTATCCCGTGGAGCCAAGGCCGTGCGCTGATTGCCACCGGCATTCCGGTGGCGCCGGTAGACTATCAGGGGGTGCGCTACCACATCGGCCAAGGCAATAATGCCTTGCTGTATCCGGGCTTGGGGCTGGGTGTGATTGTGTCCGGTGCCAAACACGTTACCGACGGCATGCTGTTGGCCGCCGCCGAAGCCGTGGCCGGACAAGTGGATGTATCAACACCGGGCGCGGCATTGCTGCCGGCGGTAGACAATCTGCGCGCCAGCTCCGCCACCGTGGCATTGGCGGTGGCCAAACAGGCCGCTGCCGACGGCGTGGCCACCCGCCAGCACAGCAATCTGGTGCAAGCGGTGCAAGACGCCATGTGGCAGCCGGTTTACCCGGCCACATTGGCGGGCTAAACGGCGAACGCAATGGTTTCAGGCAGCCTCAACAGGCTGCCTGAACTGTTTGCTTGTTTTAGAATTGGCATTCATCCCTATTTTCCAGCTTGCGAGAACACCGCCATGCTGGCGGCCAAAGCCCTGCGTTTCAACACAATCCGCTAAGTACAAACCCGCCACAGCATATTTGATGCGCCCAATACATTTCTTAACAATGGTTGTTTATTGTTTGATTTGCATCAAAGCTCAAAAAAAACAGGCCGCTATAATCGCTACATCTACTCAAGCGGCACCGCCGCCAAATCCAATACTGACTTAAGGGAGCGCTTTATGGAACTGTTTGCCGAATTATTTAAATCTCCGGTCGGCATTTTGTCCCTTATTACCATTGTGGTCATCATTATGATTGCCACCTACCTTTTTTTCTGGGTAAAAAAACAGGTGGAAAAAGACGGCAAATAAACCGCTTGCCTGTATTAACCTAGCATTTATTTTGATTTCCTCTTGATGTGTGTGTGTTTGGGTGTGGCTTTGGCCACACCTTTTTTTGCGTGCCCGCCATGCAGCGGCTTATACTGCGCTCCAGTTATCCAGCCCCAACACCACCACATGACAGCCAAGCTAAGCCAGCGCCCTTTCGGCCACATCCAACAACACCCCGCCACCTTATACACCCTTAGCAACCGCAATGGTATGTCGGTATCGGTGAGCGATTTCGGTGCCATTATCACCTCAATCCAAGTGCCCGCCCGCCACGGCCTGCATGAATGCGTACTCGGTTTTGAGCAAGCCGCCGATTATGCTGCCCCCGCCTATCGCGCCCAATATCCTTATCTGGGCGCGGTGATTGGCCGCCATGCCGGGCGCATCCGCCAAGCGCGTGCCCCGTTAAACGGGCGAACTCTGCAATTGGCGGCCAATCATCAGGGGCATCAGCTACACGGCGGCCATGTGGGCTTTGACAGCGTGCCTTGGCGTTTTGCCGGCAGCCACTGCGACGATGGCGGCGTGGAAATCCGCCTCAACCACCGCAGCCCCGATGGCGATCAAGGCTATCCGGGGCAATTGGATGTCAGCGTGTGCTACCGCTTGGATCAACACAACGCTCTGAGCGTACACTTTGAAGCCCGCAGCAATGCCGATACCTTGCTCAACCTTACCCAACACAGCTATTTCCATTTGGGAAAACCCGGCAGCACCGTGGCCGACCACCAATTGCAGATTAACGCCAACCACATCCTCGCCACCGACAGCGAGCTGATGCCCACCGGCCAACTCAGCGCCGTGGCAGGCACGCCGCTGGATTTTTGCCAGCCGCACACCATTGCCGCTACCGCCATCGACACGGCTTATGTGCTGCCTGAATATGCCCAGCCTTTGCAACACATTGCCGCCCATTTACACCATCCCAACAGCGGCATCGGCCTGCGTGTCTACACCGACAACCCCGTGCTGGTGGTGTACAACGGCGGCTTTCTGCCCAACCTGGCCGTGCCCGGGCGCAAACCTTTACAGCCTTACGGCGGCATTTGTTTTGAAGCGCAAGGCTATACCGATGCGGCCAATCATCCCGAATTTCCCGCCAATCTGCTCCGTGCAGGGGAAATTTATCGGCGCAGCACGGTTTATGCGTTTGTTTGGTAACTGAAGATACGCATCGGCTTATCTAAGGCAGCCTGAACAGTAAGTGCGTATCTTCAGTTATCCAACGGCAAAATCAAACCCCACCCCGCCTTGCTGCATCCCAGCAAACAATGCGATAATTTGCCCCGTTTATCTTAGCGCCTGTTCCTGATTTTTTTGTAGCCGGTTTTCAGTGTAGAAACCGGCGCAGGCAACACCGTAATACCCCAAAATTCCTTTCAGGCGGCCTTTTTAAAGCAGCAAGCCAAGGCTACCTGCAACTTTAACCACAAAGGCAGATTATGGCTTCCCAACTGGCAAACGCCATCCGTTTTCTTTCCGCAGACGCCGTGCAACAGGCCAATTCCGGCCACCCCGGTGCCCCGATGGGCATGGCCGAAATGGCCGAAGTATTGTGGACACAGTTTTTAAACCACAACCCGGCCAACCCCAAATTCTACAACCGCGACCGCTTTGTTCTGTCTAACGGCCACGCCTCGATGATTCTGTACAGCCTGTTGCACCTCACCGGCTACAACGTATCCATCGACGATTTGAAAAACTTCCGCCAGCTGCACAGCAACACCCCCGGCCACCCGGAATACGGCTATACCGACGGCGTGGAAACCACCACCGGCCCGCTCGGCCAAGGCATTGCCAATGCCGTGGGCTTTGCGTTGGCGGAAAAACTGCTGGCCGAAGAGTTCAACAAAGACGGCTTGAATATTGTCGACCACCACACTTATGTGTTTTTGGGCGACGGCTGCCTGATGGAAGGCGTGTCGCACGAAGCCTGCTCGCTGGCGGGCACCTTGGGCTTGGGCAAATTGGTGGTGCTTTATGACGACAACAATATTTCCATCGACGGCAAAGTAGACGGCTGGTTTACCGAAAACATCCCCGAGCGCTTTGAAGCCTACGGCTGGCATGTTGTGCCCAATATCAACGGCCACGACACCGCCGCGCTCAAAGCCGCCATCGAAGCGGCGCGCGCCGAAACCGGCAAACCTTCCATCATCTGCTGCAAAACCTTAATCGGCAAAGGTGCTGCCACCAAAGAAGGCAGCCACAAAACCCACGGCGCACCTTTGGGCGCGGAAGAATTGGAAGCCACGCGCAAACATTTGGGCTGGAATTACGGCCCGTTTGAAGTGCCGCAAGAAATTTACGATGCGTGGAACGCCAAAGAAAAAGGCGCCAAGCTGGAAAACGAGTGGAATAATTTATTTGCGCAATACCAAGCCA
>RRZT011493939.1_pt1 | contig 10988 bp, 8 predicted proteins | sample 2165551 | NCBI WGS metagenome assembly RRZT01 (sample SAMN10456910, study PRJNA506462) | wastewater metagenome | biome: wastewater; feature: sludge; material: wastewater sludge; isolation source: wastewater sludge with Escherichia coli K12::gfp cells carrying plasmid... | place: USA: Moscow, Idaho ...
ATAGCGCTGATCTATTCCGCCAAAGGGCACTTGTGTGGTGATAATGACTGCACATCCTTGCTGCCTCAGCGCTTGCAATAGCGCGCTGATATCTGCGCTGACAGCAATGTTGCCTGTTCCAAAGCCTTGCAAAATAAGGACATGTGGGGGATTGGAGGCAATTGCCTGCAGATTGGCAAAGAGCAGTTCAGGCGCTATGGGCTGCATCATCAGGCTCATGCAGTTAAAATGGCGCGCTTTTTTTATCAGCGGTTCATGCACTGCCAGCGGTTGCCAATCGGCATGGCATTCATTGTCTTCTGTTGAGCCTGCAAAAGCGTTGAGGGCCGTGGTATGCATTTTTAAGGAAGTTGATGCATGAATCAATTGATGATGAAACGCTAAGTAGACGCCAGCCGGCGCTTGCACTGCAGAGTCCAGTGCAAAGTTCAGGTTATCAATCGCATCCGTAAATTTACGGCTGTCAGATCCTTGTGCATTCAGCAGCGGGTATTGACTGCCGGTCAGCACGACATGCGCCAATTGGCCCATAAAGCGGGATAAGACGGCGCTGGCGTAGCTTAGGGTATCTGTGCCATGAATAATCACAAAATGCTGATACTGCTGCAGCTGTAAGTGCTGAATCTGTTCCAGCAGCTGCAGCCAGTCACTGGCAATGCACGCGCTGCTGTCCCGTATAACGGGCGCAGTAAAGCAGTCAATTTCAAGATGCAGCGGCAGAATATGCTGCAGCTTGGGGATAAACTGCTCCGCAGGCATTGGGCTTAGCGGTTCACCAATACAGCCAAAGGTGCCGCCCATGTAGATCAAGGCTATTTTTTTCATCATAAAAAAAGCAGTCAAGGATGACTGCTTTAGTTTAAATCGAATCGGGTTAAGATGCGATTTGATTCAGTAACAGATCTGCCTGCTGGCGCTGCTCAGTTGAATACTCGGTTTCTTTTTCTGCCAGCAGTTCACGGGCTGCATCGAAAGCGCCGAGTTTGATATATTGCTGGGCAAGTTCAAGATTAACCTCAATGTCATTGCTTTCAGCCAATGCAGGGAAGGATTGAATCAGCGGGTCGCTGCTGTCAGCAGGCGCTGCTGATGGAGAGCTGACGCTGCTGATATCAAAATTCACACCTGTCTGTGCAGGCTTTGCAGCAGCAGGTGTTTCTGCAGCTGCTGCATCCAATGAATTCAGGTCAAAACTCAGCGGCGATGCGTTTTCAGGCTTTTCGACCGGCTGCGGCGCATCCACGGAGAATGAGAAATCTAAAGGCTGAATTTCTGCTTGAGCAGGCGCTTCCGGTTCAGTTTTGGCTGCAGGCGCTAAATTTAAGGAGAAATCTAGAGGTTGAATTTCTTCTTGGGCAGGCGCTTCCGGTTTAGCTTTGGCCGCAGGCGCCGCCTCTTCTAAAGAGAAAGAGCCAAAATCGATAGATGGCGCAGGCTCTTGCGCCGGAGTTGCGGCCTTAGGCGCGCTATCAAAAGAGAGATTAAACTCTAAGGGTTGAATCTCTTCAGCGGCCTGCTGCACTGGCTTTGGCGCTGTTGGTGGCTCAAGCTGTTCAAAAGCGAGATCTGCTTTAGGTTCAGCAGGTGCGGCAGATCCAGCCATTAATGCATCAAAATCAGCAGTATTTTGCGCTTTTGGCGCTGCAGCGGCAGGTTCTGGATTAATCGTTGGGCTGACAAAGGCAATCGCTTCATCCGACTTATGCTGTGATTTGTCAAATTCGGCTTTTTTCGCTTCCGCCTGCGCTAAAATATCATCCAGCTCTAATGAGCGCACATGATTGAGCAGCTGGCTGATGGCGAATTCATCTTTTTGCAGAATATGAATATCCAACAGATACAAATACAGCTCATGCTGCGAGTTGTCTCTTTTCAGCACCTGATTAATTTGCGCTTCTGCAGAGAAGAAATTGCGCTCTTGAATCAAGCTTTCAATTTTATTGCGGGTTTCCGCAGACAGCGGCGTAGTCTGCTTTTTTTCGACTACTGAATCTTGAACAGCCTGTGTCTTATTTGGGGCAACTTTCGCTGATGAGCTGGCTTTTTTCGCCTTGCTTTTTTGTGTTGCCGTGGTTGCAGTGGATTTTTCAGAACCCTGTGCGTCTTGACGTTTTTTTAATACCACCAAAACGATCAGCAAGATCACAAATGGAATCACATACAGCATGTTATTACCCCTTGGGGATAGAGCGCAGAGAAAGTGCGCTCATCCTTTTAAATCATCATATGTAACTTTTTAGTTGATTGGCTTTTTCTCTGCCTGGCGTGCTTTCAGCTGCTGCTCAAGCTGCGCAAGACGAGTGTTTAATAATTGAATTCTATGATCCTTTTGATTTAGCGCCAATTCTAATTGGGTTACGTTTCTCTGTAATTTAACGGTTTTTTCACGAGATGTCATAACTTTTAATGATAACTCGTTCGAAGTTTGATTTTTTTCTGTGCTTTTATTTGCAGAAGCATGCGCCGAATCTTGCGTTTTCTCCGCTACCAGGCTCATTTCCGCTTCATTCAGGCGGTATTTGGTCTTGCCGGATTGCGTGGACGGCATCTGTTCCAGCGCGGCTGCGGAAATTTTCTGACGTTCCTTTGAAAGGGCAGCTCCATTCAAATTCAAAGCTGCGCCTCGTTTCAGCCGGTTGGAATCACCCTGAATGAACGCATGTGCATTGTTGGCTTTAATTTGCTTCATCACGTCGCCCACAGGACGGTTTTCAGTGGATGCGATACGTGAAGCAATGCCCCAGAGGGATTCATTTGATTGAACCACATATTTTTGCGCAGCAGGTTGCGGCGCGGGTTTTACGGACGGCGCACGTGCAGCGTCTTGCGGGCTTTTTACCGCTGCTGCAGGCGCTTTGAGCTGTGCAGTCTGCTGTTCCGCCGCATATTTTTGAGCCAGCGGGTCACTCGAGACTTGCTTTTGCACAGCTTTACCTTGCGGCGCTGCATGCGTATTGGCATTATTTGACGCCGAGGCTGCAGGCGCGGCTTCAGCGGATACGGCTGGCTGCGGCGCAGGTGCAGCGCTTATCGAGGGTGCAGAAAACGGCGCTGAAGCGCTATTTTTATCCATGCTCGGCGGCAGCGATGAATTTAAAGAAAGAAGGGTTTCTTTGGGTTTTCCGGCGGCATTCGGCTTAAGCGCGGCATATTGGGCGCTGACAGGCAAATTCAGCGCAATGTCGCGCTCATTGCTGATGATTACCGGTGCAAGGGTACGTTCGTTGCGCGCAGCATTCATTTGCTGGCTGATTGGCATGCTGCGCTTAAGCGGTGTTTTGATATGCTGCAGCCGTGAAGAATTGCCTTCACTGATTTTGACGATAATATTCAGTTCAGCATCGGTCAGCGGCCGCGATGATGTAATGGTAATCACGCCCGAACCAGAACTGTCTTTGCGGGTAAAGAAATTCAAATGGCCCGGAGGCTGATGCCCGGCACCCATTGCAATTAAGTCTTCGGCAGACGCTAAGCCGGCGCGAATTGATGCGTCCGGATCCGCATTGCGGAAATTGATTTCCGCATACAGGAGTTCCCCAGGTGCCGACTGAATTTGAATCGGGTCAAGTGTCATCGCATGAATGTTCTGCGATGCAATTATGGCTAAAATGGCGATCTTTAATTTGTTATATACATTCATCTTAATCTTTAGCTCAGGCGATGCCGCATAGCGAAAATGATAGAGTAACGGCATGTTGAAGAATTGTAAAATAATTACAAGACTGCTACACAAAAAAGCCGATCAATTGAGATCGGCTTTTCATATTTTGAGATTAGTTACATGATGCTCACCATGTAAAATCAGGCATTTTTATAGTCGATTAAAATGCGCAGCATGCGGCGCAGCGGTTCAGCCGCGCCCCAAAGCAATTGGTCGCCGACGGTGAAGGCGCCCAGATACTCTTTACCCATGTTCAGCTTGCGCAGGCGGCCCACTGGAACAGACAAGGTGCCTGTGACTGCAACTGGCGTCAGATCCGTCATGGATGCTTCACGGGTATTTGGAACCACTTTTGCCCACTGGTTCGCGCTGCGTAACATATCTTCGATTTCATCCAGCGGAACGTCTTTTTTCAGCTTTAAAGTCAGGGCTTGCGAATGGCAGCGCATTGCGCCGATACGCACGCAGTGGCCATCAATAGGCACGATCTGCTGATTGCCAAGAATCTTGTTGGTTTCAACCTGGCCTTTCCATTCTTCTTTCGACTGGCCGCTTTCCAGCTGCTTGTCGATGTACGGAATGAGAGATCCTGCTAGAGGCACGCCAAAGTTTGCGGAAGGGAAGCCTTCGCCACGCTGCAATTGCGCAATTTTAGAGTCGATGTCTAAAATTGGAGAACGCGGATCATCCAGCAAATCTTTAGTGTTGTTATATAAATAACCCATGCCGGAGATCAGTTCGCGCATATTTTGCGCGCCTGCACCTGATGCCGCTTGATAGGTCATTGAGGTTGCCCATTCCACCAAATTGTTTTGGAATAAACCGCCTAGGCCCATCAGCATTAAAGAGACTGTACAGTTGCCGCCCACGAAAGTTTTCGTGCCTTTGACTAAGCCGTCTTTAATCACGTTCATGTTCACTGGGTCAAGCACGATGATCGCTTCATCATCCATGCGCAGTGTGGATGCAGCATCAATCCAGTAACCGTTCCAGCCTTCCGCTTTTAATTTAGGGAAAACGTCAGTGGTATAGTCACCGCCTTGGCAGGTAATAATGACATCCATCTGCTTCAGACTGTTAATGTCTGACGCATCCATAAGTGCTGGGGCGGTCTTGCCGCCAAACGCAGGCGCTTCACCGCCAGCATTACTGGTAGAAAAATAAAATGGCTCAAAATGAGCAAAATCATTTTCTTCAACCATACGTTGCATCAGGACGGAACCAACCATCCCGCGCCAACCGACCAGACCTACTTTCATGTCACTTTGCCTCGGTGCGTTAAAAATAAAAGGGGGTTCGAGTGTATCAAAAGAGCGCGCAACTGCAAGCGCTACAGAATGAAAACAGCAATTATATTGTGCAATATATCTTGTTTATGTTACATGCAAAATTGATATAAATTTATGAATCAATAAAAAATTAAGAATATAAAACGGAGGCGCCAATGATTTGGGTGGAAGTGCTGTCAGCGCTTGTAATTTGGCTCAGCGCCTGGTCATTGATCCGCCGCGATGAATGGTGGTTCCGCGGCGCGGATTTCCCGCGGCTGCAGATTTTGGCGCTGGGCATGCTTGCACTGATACTGATGCTGTTTTGGCCTGAACCTTGGGATATCTGGCGTGAAATCCTGTTAGTCGGGCTGATCGCCGCGCTTGCTTTTCAGCTGAAAATGGTGCTGCCCTATACTGTTCTTTGGAAAAAGCAGGTCAAGAAAGTCCGCGGGCATCAGCTGAATCCTGAGCGGCAAATCTCTGTGATTGTCTCTAATGTGTTAACGCCCAATCATCAATATCATTTGCTGCTTGCTGAAATTGAAAAATATCAGCCGGACCTGGTGCTGACTTTAGAGTCGGACCTCCGCTGGGAACAGGCCTTGAGCGCGCTGGGAGATGACTATCCCTACCGGGTTGCAGTGCCGCTGAATAATCTGTACGGCATGCATTTATTCAGCCGGCTGCCGCTGCATGGCACGCAGGTCAAATTCATTTTAAGCGATGAGATCCCGTCTATCCATACCGCTGTGACTTTGCGTTCCGGCGAGACTGTACAGCTGTACTGCCTGCATCCGAAGCCGCCCAGCCCAACAGAAGCAAAGGATTCCACCCTGCGCGATGCTGAGCTGCTGATTGTCGGCGATCAGATCAAAGATCTGGATGAAAGCTGCATTGTGATGGGGGACTTAAACGATGTAGCGTGGTCGCGCACCACACGCCTTTTTCAGCGCATCAGCGGCCTGCTGGACCCGCGGGTGGGGCGGTATTTCGTGAATACCTTTCATGCGGATTACCCTGTATTGCGCTGGTCGCTGGATCATGTATTTCACAGCACCGATTTTGCTTTGGTCAGAATGAAGCGCTTAGCTCACGTAGGTTCAGATCATTTTCCTGTATATGTCTCACTGCAAACCGGCCGTGTGTTTGCACAGATACAGCAAGAGCTGGAGCAAAGCGATGTGGATGAGCGGGAAGCGCAGGAGGCGATACAGGAAGGTATTGAAAAAGCGGAGAAAGAGGAAAAAACAGTGACCGATGACATTGCGCAGGACTATAAGGACGGCACCAAGGCGCCCTGAGCGGCTCTGTGATTTTAAGAGAAAAGTGTAAGAAATAGCTTACATTGATTTCGGCTGATGGCGCATAGGCAAGCTTTAGAAAACCGCCTATCCTACATTCATCGGCAAATGGAACAGGGAACGGATTATCCCGCTAAGGAAGACTGCGCCGATGGCAATCATCATGGATATGATGCAGGAAAGGAAAGCCACCCGAAAAGAATAATAAGACTTGTGAAAGCACAACCTCATCAACCCGAGTTTTGCAGGATGCAGAACTCGGGTTTGGTCTATCTGCAGGCCGCATTTTTTGCTTTGCATTTGGCGCCCAGCATTTTAGAGTAGGGCGCAGAACAACGAAATGAAAAAAAATAAGTGAGTTTTATGAGCATCTCTCTGCTTTATGAATGGCGCACAGCCTTTCTGCAATTGACCCAATTGTCCCATGATGCTTTGCTGATTTATCTGGGTGCGCTGCTGTTTTTCTTGATCGCCTTTTTTCATCAGCGCCAATTGAAATCCAATTATGCTGTATGGGCTGTGATTCTTGCCGCCGTTGCATTCGAGCTGTTCGGCGCGCGCCACGATATTTTAGACAGAGGCTATTGGAAGGTAGGCTCCAGCCTGCGTGATATTGTGAATATGATTTTGATGCCGCTGCTGATTTGGCTGATGGCGAAATATCGGGTCTGGAAGGGGTGAAATCCGGTCAGAATGCTGAGCGGAAAGTCTGTTCATTGCCTGAGAGACGCCGGTCAGAATGGAAAGGCAGCACTTGATTTAAGCGCTGCCCCGGGCTTCCCTGCTTTTAATCTTTGCCGGATACTTGTTTGTACAGCGCAAGCGTCTGATCACACATGTCTTTTAAGCTGAACATGCTGACGGGGGCAACCTGCTGCGGCGCATCAATATGCTGTTTCACCGCGCTGAGCAAAGCGCTTTGGTCATCCACTGCAATTAAGCCTTGCGGATAAACATGGGATAAAATTTCTGCAACACCGCCACGGTTCCAGCCAATCACTGGTGTGCCTACTGACAGCGCTTCTAAGGCGGTGCGGCCAAAAGTTTCCGCCTGATTAGACAAGGACAGCACAGCATCACTCAAAGCCAGCCATTCGCGGATATCGGAACGGTGGCCGGTGAAGGTAATTTTATCACTCAGGCCTTTGGCCTGAATGCTGTCATGCATTTCTTTTAAATAGGCCGCCTTTTTCGGGTCAGCGCCGCCGACGACGACAGCATGCAGCTGCGGGTAGTGCGGATGCAATTGCTGCATCAAGGCAATTAAGGTTTCATGGCCTTTCAGGCGGGTAATGCGGCCAGGCAGGCAGATCAGGAACTTATTTTCCAATTCTGGAAAATCTTTAAAAGTCTGATTGAGCCATTGCGCGGATGGCTGATAGCCGTGCGGAAATGCCTGCGGGTCAATGCCGCGGTAAATGCGCACAATATCTTCTGGCGGGCAGTTTCTGTAGTTGTCCTTGATGTATTGCACCACGCTGTCGGATACCGCAATGACTTTTTCCGCTTGGGTCATAATTTGACTGTAGCGGTTAATGGAGTAAAAGCCATGTACCGTACTGATGAGATGCGGGCGCTGATTTGCCGGCATGCCGTTGAGCGCAAAGTGCGCCAGCCATGCCGGAACGCGTGAGCGCACATGCAGGATATCCGGCTGATGCTGCGCAATCAGTTTGCGCAGCGGGCGGATTTGCCAAAGAGAGGACAGCGCTTTTTTATGGATAGGCAGGGTTAAGTGGGTTGAGCCCTCAGCTTCCAGCTGAGCCACCATGCGCCCGCCGTTCGACACCACCAAGGACTCATGGCCATCGGCAATCAGCGCGCGGGCAATTTCTAAAGTGCCGCGTTCCACACCGCCGCTGTTCAGTTCAGGCAAAAGCTGCATCACTTTCATTGCGTGTCTCTCTCTGTTTTTTGTCAGGACTATGAGTGTGTTGAGTAAAACTCAGTAAATTTCATCAAAGCCTTCTGGGCGGGTTTTAAAGCGGCGGTGAAACCACATGTATTGCGTCGGCGCAATCCGCAGCTGGTTTTCGATGATTTTATTGACGCGTATCGCATCGGCAACTTCATCTTCGCTGGGGAAGTGATCTAAAGCGGGCTCAAGGCGGACATGGTAGCGCGGGTCTTTAATGTCGCCATCGCGGTAAAAATAGAGGGGAACCGCTACGGCTTTCGAGATTTTCATTAAACGGCGGTGCGCAGTCACGGTGGCTGCAGGGACGCCAAAAAATGGCGCCATTACGCCTTGCTTCAAACCGAAGTCCTGATCGGGGCTATACCAGATGGCGTGGCCATTTTTTAACTGGCGAATCAGCCCGCGCATATCAGCATGATCAATTTGATGCTCATAAATGGTTGCGCGGCAGCGGTAAATCAGCATGTCCAAGAGCGGATTGTTTTGCGGACGGTAGACCACGCCTAATTTGAAAAACTGATCGCAGAGATAACCGCCCGCATCGAGAAGCGTTGAATGAGTGCCTAGCAATAACACACCTTGACCCTCTGCCTGCGCCTTTTGAAGATGCTCTAAGCCTTCGATGCTGAAGCGGCCTTTAAACCAATACGGGCAATACCAGGCATTCAAGGTTTCAAAGATGCCAATCATCTGGTCAATAAAAACTTGGCGGGTGTTGTCCTGTACTTGCGCTGCAGACCATTCAGGAAAGCATACTTCAAGATTGCGGGCTGCGGTTTTTCGGCGTGATTTTAAATGCTTAAAAGCGGTCTCGCCCAAGAAGACAGCCAGGCGGTACTGCAGCGCCCACGGCAAAAGCGCTAAAATCATCAGGAAAACAATGCCAATCCAAATGCCCCAATATTGCGGCAATAGAAAGGACCATTGAAAGGCGCCGGGCTGATAATCTGGCTTTTGACTCATAAGCACTAAATCAAATTTTAAAAAATAAGGCACAGTCTAGCATGAAGCTGAAATAAAAAAGAAAGTTCAGGCAGAACTGGGCGCCCGGCTTAGCCTTTGACTAAACCGCCATCCACAATTAAGTTTTGGCCTGTGACCGCGCGTGAATAGGGCGACAGGAACATCATGATGGCGGATGCAAATTCTTCAGGCGTCGTGACGCGGCGCAGCGGGGTAGCGGCCGCAATCATCTCAAATACCGCATCCGGAGTGGCTTTGCTGGCATCCGTGGCCTGCAGCAGGCCGCCCGACAGCATATTGACATTAATGCCGAACTGCCCCAAGTCCTGCGCTGCGGTGCGGGTAAACGCCAAGAGCGCCGCTTTGGCTGCGGTGTAGTCATGGTAAGGCACAACGGGGTTCTGAACCAAGTTGGTGCCGATATTGATAATGCGCCCGAATCCAGCCTGTTTCATATCATCCAAAGCGGCCTGTGTCGTATTGATGGCGGCCAGCACAGCGCCATCAAACTGCTGCAGCATGGTTTCAGCGGTCAGGTCTTCGACTTTGGGGCGGGCATCGCCATTGAATTCGAAGCAGATCAGGGCATTATTCACCACCGAGGTGATGGCGGCGCCAAAATGATTTTTTGCCGCGGCAAATAGGCGCAATACCTGTGCTTTATCGGTGACATCGGCTTGGCAGGCAAAGACTTGCTGCGGGTGCTGCAGGGCTAATTGTTCCGCTTGGGCTTTGCTGGCGTGGTAGTTCACCACGACGCGCGCGCCTTCAGCAATTAAGCATTGGCTGATGGCCAAGCCCAAACCGCGCGCGCCGCCTGTGACTAAGACCACTTGATCATGAATTTGCATCTCTATAAGCCCGAATAAACGATTTATTTGAAACCTTAGCAAGCTTTAAAAACAAATGCCAAATGAAAATTTAAGTGCTGTAAATGATCTTCACCTTTCTGCGGAAGAAGGGGCTGCGGAAGCGGAGAGTGCAGCAGCTGCAAGCAAAGCGGTTAAAAACTCAAAGCCAAAAAAGCCGTCAAAGTGACGGCTTTTTTGGCGGGGGAAATTTAGCCTTTGGCCATATTTTCAAGTTCTTCCAGCCGTTCCATTTTTTCCAGCATTTGATCATCAATTTCTGCAAGGCGCTGCGAGGCTTTCGCTGCCGCGCCTGCATCCGTGATAAACCAGGAGCCGTCGGCCAATTTTTCTGACAGCTGCGCCTGTTCTTTTTCCAGCGCTTCTATTTCAGCAGGCAGCTGATCCAAAGCGCGCTGATCTTTATAGCTGAGCTTGACTTTTTTAGCAGGCGCTGCGTTTGCTTCGGCTTTCGCCGCTGCTTTTTTCACAGCGCTTTTTTGATCAACTGCAGTTTGGTCAGGGCGCTGCTGTAAGTAATCCTGGTAACCGCCGATGTATTCATCGATATTGCCTTTACCGTCGAACACCCAAGTTGAGGTTACCACGTTATCCATAAAGGCACGGTCATGCGAAATCAGCAGTAAGGTGCCTTTGTAGTCGGACAGCATTTCTTCCAGCAGCTCGAGTGTCACCATATCCAAGTCATTGGTGGGTTCGTCCATCACGATTAAGTTGGACGGCTTCAGCAGCAGCTTGGCTAACAGGATACGGTTGCGCTCACCGCCTGAAAGGGCTTTGACTGGTGTGCGCGCACGTTCCGGTGAGAAGAGGAAGTCTTGCAAATAGCTGTAAATGTGGCGGCGGCTGCCGTTGACATCGACATGGTCAGAACCTTCTGACACATTATCTTTGACTGATTTTTCAAGGTCGAGAGCATTACGCAATTGGTCGAAGTAGGCCACTTCCAATTGCGTACCGGTTTTCACCGTACCGGTATGTTCCTGTTCGCCTAAAATGGCTTTA
>RRZT012154741.1_pt1 | contig 10988 bp, 5 predicted proteins | sample 2165551 | NCBI WGS metagenome assembly RRZT01 (sample SAMN10456910, study PRJNA506462) | wastewater metagenome | biome: wastewater; feature: sludge; material: wastewater sludge; isolation source: wastewater sludge with Escherichia coli K12::gfp cells carrying plasmid... | place: USA: Moscow, Idaho ...
TGAAAAAGTTGTTGTTTTTTATGGTTATACAATTGGCTTTTATCCAATTGGGGGCACAGGAACCCGAATACGACCATGTAATATTTGATAACAGCCTGATGACCGGACGCTATTATTACAGTAAGGCTGATTACAAATCTCCGAGTTATATTCAAAATGCGGAGAATAAACTGCTTGTTTCTGAAAAAGAGTTTTTTACTGCAAAAAATTCATTATCATTCAATTATGTTTCAGCCGCTGGCGGAAGCTGGTCGGCTTCGGTTCTTTACCGCGATTGGCGCGGAAAAGACTTTATAAAAGAAGGCAAATCATTAGATTTCTGGTTGCTTGTCAAATCGGAAACAAAGAAAGAAGAGTTGCCCCTCATTGCAATAGGTACTATCAACAAAGAGGATTCGATAATATCATCTCACCTTAGCATAGGAAAATATATAAACATACTGGAACCGGATAAATGGATACATGTAAGTATTCCTGTTGCTGATTTCAAAGACATCAATTATACGCACACGAAAGAAATAAAGGAAATCCTATTCAAACAAGGTTCACAGGACGGAAAAGAACATACAGTATATATAGACCAAATAGAACTTGCCCCTGTATACAAATCAGCAGCACAAATATCGACACCATCGGTAAAAGCCAAGGCATACGAAAGGCATGTTGATGTAATATGGAACAAGGCGGAAGCGAAGAATGCGAAATATATAAAAATATATCGTTCTACCAACGGGAAGGAATTTATCTCTGTCGGTATACAAAACCCTTTTATCGGACGATACAGTGATTTCACTAACGAGCCGAATAAAGTATATAAGTACCGGATTTCCTGTATTAATTACGATTATACCGAAACACAATTATCAGATATAGTAGAAGCCACCACCCATGACATGACTGACGATGAATTATTGACAATGGTTCAGGAAGCAGCCTTCAGGTATTTCTGGGATGGTGCCGAACCAGACTCAGGTCTGGGGTTAGAGAATATTCCGGGACGAAGAAATATGATCGCTACAGGCGCATCAGGTTTTGGGATGATGGGAATGATAGCCGGAGTAGAAAGAGGGTTTATCACAAGACAAGAGGCAGTGGAACGGTTTAAGAAAATAGTAACATTTCTTGACAAGGCCGATACTTTTCATGGAGGATACGCTCATTTTATAGATGGGATAACAGGTAAAGTTGAACCGTTTTTTGGTAATCACGATAACGGAGCCGATATGGTAGAAACTTCTTTCCTGTTCCAAGGGCTGCTTACCGCCCGTCAATACTTCGACAAGGACAATAACGATGAAAAATTTATACGCAACACCATCACCAAGCTTTGGGAAAATATAGACTGGCAATGGTTTAAAAAAACAGAAGACAGTAAATACCTGTACTGGCATTGGTCGCCCGATCAGGGTTGGATTATCAATCATAAACTCATAGGATGGAACGAGACGATGATCACTTATCTGCTTGCCATTGCTTCCCCTACACATGGAGTAAGCCCTGATATGTACTATTCGGGCTGGGCCAGTCAGGATCAGGAAGCCTATGACTATCGTGCCGGTTGGGGACAAACAACCGATGGAGCAAGATACTATAACGGCAATACCTACTATGGGGTAAAGTTGGATGTGGGAGTCAATACGGGAGGGCCTATATTTTTTACTCATTTCTCATTCTTTGGATTCGATCCGAGAGGGTTGAAAGATAAATATACCAGTAAAGACTATTTCGACAACCTGCGGAATATAGCCCTTATCAGTTACAGATATTCTATCGAGAATCCGAACAAGCGTTTGGGATTTGGTTCCGGTTGCTGGGGGCTTACAGCCAGCGAAAGTCCTTGGGGATATGCTGCCGCCGAAGCCATGCCGCATCACGAATATGGCACGATGTCTCCGGCAGGAGCGATAGCTTCTATTCCTTATCTGCCGGAAGAATCTATGAACGCTCTAAAAAATTACTATCGTAATTTCGGAACATTCCTTTGGGGTGAATACGGATTTCGGGATGCATTCAATCTCGATATAAACTGGTGTTCGAATATTTATATGGGATTAAGCCAAGGCTCAATAGCCACCATGATCGAAAATTATCGTACAGGCCTGATCTGGAAACTGTTTATGAAAGACCCGGATATTCAGAAAATGAGGGATAAAGTATTTATCAAATAAATATGCGATGAAGTTAAAACGAATTACACCTTTAATATTCTGTTTCTGCCTGACTATATTGAGCGGATGTACTAAAAAATCGGATACGGCAGACAGTGAGATGGACAGGTTTATCGATGATCTACTCAGCCGGATGACATTGGATGAGAAGATCGGGCAAACCGTACTATATACTAGTGGCTACGATGTAATCACAGGACCTACCGTAGACCCCGACTATAAAGAATATCTAAAGAAAGGAATGGTAGGAGGTATTTTCAATGCAGTAGGTGCCGATTATACTCGTAGTTTGCAAAAAATAGCGGTTGAAGAAACCCGGCTGGGAATTCCATTGATCTTCGGATACGATGTTATCCACGGGCAACGAACTATATTTCCCATTCCTCTTGCCGAATCGTGTAGCTGGGATTTGGAAGCGATGGAACGTTCTGCCAAGATAGCTGCATCAGAAGCCACGGCTGAAGGTGTAAACTGGATTTATGCGCCAATGGTAGATATTTCACGTGATCCCCGCTGGGGACGGGTAGCCGAAGGAGCGGGAGAAGACGTGTATCTGGGTTCGTTGATCGCTGCCGCACGGGTGAAAGGTTTTCAGGGAAATAGCCTCAAAGATAAAAATACCGTGGTGGCCTGTGTCAAACATTATGCCGCATACGGTGCAACGATGGCCGGACGTGATTACAACACGGTGGACATGTCCCTCAACGAACTGTGGAACACTTATTTACCTCCGTTCAAAGCCGCTTTGGATGCCGGATGCGGAACAATAATGACTTCGTTCAACGACCTTAACGGTATACCTGCAACAGGGAATAACTATCTGTTGAAAGAAATCCTTCGCGATAGATGGAACTTCAACGGTTTTGTTGTTACCGATTATACTTCAATCAATGAAATGATTCCGCATGGTTATGCCAAGGATGAAAAACATTCAGCAGAAATAGCGATGAATGCAGGAGTGAATATGGATATGCAGGGCGGAGTATATATGAATCATCTGAAAACGCTTGTTGAGGAAGGAAAAGTATCTGAAAAAGAAATAACCGAGGCTGCACGTGCCATCTTGAGAATAAAGTATAAGTTAGGATTATTTGAAGATCCTTACAGATACTGTGATACCGACAGGGAGAAAACAGATATACTGACTGTAGAGAACAAAGAAGCAGCACGGGATATAGCTCGCAAATCAATGGTACTGTTGAAAAATGACAATCAAACTTTACCGCTAAAAGAAGATAAACGCATTGCTCTTATAGGCCCGTTGGCTAAAGATCAGTATGAGATACTCGGATGCTGGTCGGCGATGGGCAACCGCGATACTATTCCGGTGAGTGTGTATGAAGGACTTGTTGACGCCATAGGTGAAAACCGCATATCGTACGCCAAAGGGTGTGATATACAGAGCGAAGACACAAAGGGATTCAATGAAGCTGTCAAAATGGCTTCCGCAGCAGATGTAGTAGTGATGGTAATGGGCGAATATCATAATATGTCGGGCGAAAACAACTCCCGTACCGATTTGTCGCTTCCGGGTGTTCAACTGGATTTGCTGAAAGCAATCAAGAAAACAGGAAAACCGATCGTATTAGTTCTGATGAACGGACGCCCGTTGACAATAAACTGGGAAAAGGAAAATATGGATGCCATTCTCGAAGCGTGGTTTCCGGGTACAATGGGAGGTGCTGCTATTGCAGATGTTCTGACAGGAAAATACAATCCTAGCGGAAAACTCACCATGACATTTCCTCAGCGTGTGGGACAAATACCATTGTTCTATAATCACAAGAATACCGGACGCCCTTTCGACCCGAATGATCCGCAATTTGCTTATGGTTCTAAATATTGGGATGTATCTAACGATCCGCTTTATCCTTTTGGTCACGGACTTAGTTATACGACATTCTCTTATTCCGACCTGACTTTGTCTTCTAAAGAAATAACTAGTACCAACCCTCTTAAAATAAGCATAAAGCTCACCAATACGGGCAAATATGATGGAGAAGAGGTTGTACAATTATATACCCGCGATTTGGTAGGGAGTATAACCAGACCCGTGAAAGAACTGAAAGGCTTCAAAAAGGTATTTTTGAAAGCAGGAGAATCGCAAAATATAGAATTTACCTTAACCGTTGACGACCTCAGGTTCTACAATGCCAATTTGAAATATGATTACGAACCCGGTGATTTCCATCTCTTTGTAGGAGGAAGTTCCGATACAAAAATAAAAACCGGATTTGTACTGGAATAAAAAATAAGTTATTAGTATATAAAACATTATTAGAGATGAAAAAACTACTGTTATCAGTCTTGCTGGGATGTGCAGCGTTGTTTATGAATGCGCAGTCGCAGAGTAAAGATCTAAAAATGGATCGCTTCATAGGCGATCTGATGAGTAAAATGACTATTGATGAAAAAATCGGTCAGCTCAATTTGCCCGGTTCGGGTGATATCGTAACTGGACAGGCTAAAAACAGCGATATTGCAGGTAAAATAAAAAGAGGTCAAGTCGGAGGGTTGTTCAACATAAAAGGAGTAGAAAAGATCAGGGATGTGCAGCGTGTAGCCGTAGAAGAAAGTCGGTTAGGTATTCCTCTTATTTTCGGTATGGATGTGATCCACGGATACGAAACTGTATTTCCTATTCCTTTGGGATTATCTTGTTCGTGGGATATGGAAGCTATTGAGAAATCGGCGCGTATAGCGGCTATCGAAGCCAGTGCTGATGGTATTTGCTGGACATTCAGCCCCATGGTTGATATTTCAAGAGATCCTCGGTGGGGGCGTATATCGGAAGGAAACGGCGAAGATCCATATCTGGGCGGACAAATAGCGAAAGCAATGGTACGCGGATATCAGGGAGTTGGCGACAAAACTTTTGCGGCTAACAATCAGATAATGTCGTGTGTGAAGCACTATGCCCTCTATGGTGCAATTGAGGCAGGACGCGACTACAATACGGTAGACATGAGCCATCAGCGAATGTATAATGAATATTTTTATCCATACAAAGCAGCCGTAGAAGCGGGAGTCGGAAGTGTAATGGCTTCTTTCAATGAAGTTGACGGAGTTCCTGCAACCGGTAATAGATGGCTGTTGACCGAGGTGCTGCGTAATCAGTGGGGATTCAAAGGCTTTGTCGTGACCGATTTTACAGGTATTAATGAAATGGTGGATCACGGTATCGGGAATTTGCAGACTGTATCGGCACGTGCCCTTAATGCCGGAGTAGATATGGATATGGTTGGCGAAGGGCTTCTTAATACCCTGAAAAAATCATTGGACGAAGGGAAAATAACAGAAGCAGAAATTAATACAGCTTGCCGTCGCATGCTGGAAGCGAAATACAAGCTGGGTTTATTTTCCGATCCTTATAAATATTGCGATGTAAGCAGAACAAAAATTGATATATACACTCCTGAACATCGTGCTGTTGCCCGTAAAATAGCAGGAGAAAGCTTCGTGCTGCTTAAAAATACCGACAATATGCTTCCTCTGAAAAAACAAGGGACTATTGCCGTTGTTGGCCCATTAGGCAATACAAAGGAAAATATGCCCGGAACGTGGAGCGTTGCCGTCGATTTTAAGAAAGCCACAACTGTCGTCGATGGTCTGAAATCGGTACTTGGCAACAAGGCCAATGTTGTATATGCAAAAGGCAGCAACCTTACAACCGATCCGGATCTGGAAGACAGAGCTACTATGTTTGACCGTAGTCTGAAACGTGATGGACGGACAGAAGAAGAGTTAAGGAATGAAGCCTTGCAAGTAGCCAAAGATGCTGATGTCATTGTTGCTGCTTTGGGCGAATCGTCTGAATATAGCGGAGAGTCGAGCAGCCGCTCCCAAATCGGTATTCCAGATGTGCAACAACGTCTGTTAAAGGAACTTCTGAAAACAGGAAAACCGGTTGTTTTCGTTCTATTTACAGGACGTCCGTTGACTCTTACTTGGGAGAATGAAAATGTGCCTGCAATCTTAAACGTTTGGTTTGGAGGTACTGAAGCTGGATATGCCATAGGAGATGTGTTGTTCGGGGATGTAAATCCAAGCGGAAAACTGACTACTACTTTCCCTCAAAACGAAGGACAAATCCCATTATACTATAATCATAAAAATACAGGACGCCCATTGGCCGAAGGTAAAACATTTGAGAAATTCCGCAGCAATTATCTGGACGTAACGAATCACCCTGTTTATCCTTTCGGATATGGATTAAGCTATACTACATTTAGCTACAGTGATGTAACGTTAAGTTCAACAAATATAAATGCTAGCGGAGAGCTGACTGCAAACGTAACAGTTACAAATACAGGAAAGTATGATGGCTCGGAAACCGTTCAGCTTTATATACGCGACATTGTAGGCAGTGTGACCCGTCCTGTAAAAGAACTGAAAGGTTTTGAGAAAGTATTTTTGAAAGCAGGTGAATCGAAAAATGTCAGCTTTAAGATAACACCGGAATTATTGAAATTCTATAATTATAATCTTGAATACGTTTTCGAACCGGGTGACTTCGATGTCATGATTGGAGGCAACAGCCGTGATGTAAAATCAGCAAGGTTTACGTTGAATTAGTTTAACACCCAAACAAGGGGACACGAGCTCTCAATTTTAAACGCGAAAATACAATGAATAAGATAAACACATCGATTGTTTTTACCATAGGACTCCTGATTTTTTTCTCGGGATGCAAAGATACGAAGAAAGATGCAGCTGCACCCGACCCGGGTATGGTAGCTATATCAGATAATGCCTTACTGGATTCGGTACAGCGTCGTACTTTCAATTATTTTTGGGACGGAGCCGAACCTGTTAGCGGCATGGCTCGTGAACGGTATAATATGAACGGTGTTTATCCCGAAAACGACAAGCATATTGTTACTTCCGGAGGAAGCGGATTCGGTATAATGGCTATATTGGCGGGTATCGATCGTGGGTATGTTACCAAACAACAGGGTTTGGAACGTCTTGACAAGATAGTTTCCTTTATTGAAAAGGCTGACTCGTTTCACGGTGTATTTCCCCACTGGTGGAATGGAGAAACAGGTAAAGTAAAACCTTTCGGTTACGATGACGATGGAGGAGATCTTGTTGAAACATCTTTTCTGATGCAGGGATTACTTGCCGTACATCAGTATTATGTAAACGGAACGGATGAGGAGAAAGCCTTAGCCGCTCGTATAGACAAGATATGGAGAAATGTTGATTGGGACTGGCATCGTAAGGGCGAAAATGTATTATACTGGCATTGGAGTCCCGAATATGCATGGAAGAAGAATTTTGCAATCAGGGGATATAATGAGTGTCTGATCACTTATATTCTGGCTGCATGTTCTCCTACACACGGCGTGCCAACTGATGTATATACACAAGGATGGGGTGAGAGTGGTGCGATAGTAGAACCTCATGAGGTGGAAGGTTATCAATTAAATATGCGCTATCAGGGAACACAGGTAGGCCCTTTGTTTTGGGCACACTATTCGTTTCTTGGTCTCGATCCGAACGGATTAAAAGACAGGTATGCGGATTATTTTCAGGAAATGAAAAATTATACGCTTATCAATAGGGCATATTGCATCCGCAATCCTAAAGGCTTTAAAGGTTACAGCGAAGATTGTTGGGGTTTAACTGCAAGTTATTCGGTCAAAGGATATGCGGCGCACGAACCAAGCGAAAGAGGTGACCTCGGAGTAATATCGCCCACTGCCGCCCTTTCATCCATTGTATATACACCTGAGGAATCGATGAAAGTAATGAGAAAACTTTATGCCATGAGCGATAAATTGATGGGACCTTACGGATTCTATGACGCTTTCAGCGAAACTGATAATTGGTATCCACAGCAGTATCTGGCTATAGACCAAGGGCCGATTGCTGTAATGATAGAGAACTACCGCACACAGTTATTATGGAAATTATTTATGAGTCATCCCGATATTCAGTCCGGACTGAAAAAATTGGGGTTCGAATCGCCTCATTTACCTTAATTTTCTTTTTGTTACTTTTGTTTGAAAATTTTATTTGTGATAAAAATGAAAAAGTTCATGTTCCTTCTGTTGCTGCCTGTTATTGCTATGAGCCTTTTGGCACAACAGAAAACTTATTGCAATCCGGTAAATATCGATTATGGATACGGGCCTATTCCTAATTTTACAACATGGGGGAAACACCGTTCCACAGCCGATCCTGTAATCGTTAACTACAAAGGAGATTATTACTTATTCTCTACCAACCAGACAGGTTACTGGTGGAGCAGCGATATGCTGAACTGGAATTTCGTATCACGCCGTTTTCTTACACAGGAGGCTATTGACAATACGCCCAATAAATGGGATGACCTTTGTGCTCCGGCTGCATGGGTACAAGGCGACTCGTTGTGCGTTTTCGGCTCCACATACTCGCGGCTATTCCCAATATGGGTAAGCACAAACCCGAAAGAAAACCAATGGAGTAAAGCGGTCGAACATTTCGACATAGGAGGCTGGGATCCTGCTTTCTTTGTTGATGACGACGGTAAACTTTACATGTATAACGGAAGCAGCAATGTATATCCGTTGTACGGCATAGAACTTAATCGAAAGACTTTTCAACCGATAGGCACACGCAAAGAACTACTCTTACTCAATGATGACAAAATCGGATGGCACCGCTTCGGTGAACATATGGATAATACGTTCCTGAAACCATTTATGGAAGGTGCATGGATGACGAAGCACAATGGAAAATATTACCTGCAATGGGGCGGGCCTGGAACCGAATTCAGCCATTACGGCGATGGAGTGGCGGTCAGCGACAGCCCCCTCGGAAACTTCGAGCATGTTTCCCTGCCTTTCAGCATGAAGGCCGGAGGTTTTATCCGGGGAGCCGGACATGGTGCTACATTTCAGGACAACTGGGGAAATTACTGGCATACATCCACAATGGTCATCAATGTAAAAAATAATTTTGAGCGTCGGATAGGTATATGGCCTGCCGGTTTTGATAAGAATGATGTAATGTATTGTAACACGGTGTTTGGTGATTACCCTCACTATATACCTGATGAAAAGGCTGATCATCTCCAAAGCCGTTTTACAGGATGGATGCTTCTCAATTATAATAAACCTGTTTTAGTTTCGTCTACTTTCGGGACGCATTATGCAAACAATATTGTAGATGAAAATATAAAAACATACTGGAGTGCAAAAACAGCGGATAAAGGAGAATGGCTGATTTCTGACCTGGGTGAAGAATCGACCATACATGCCATCCAAATAAACTATGCCGATCAGGATGTGGAATTTTCAGGTAAACAACAAGGCACTTACCATCAGTATATCGTTTACAGTTCGCCTGACGGAAAAAATTGGAAAAAGCTGATAGATAAAAGTCAGAATAAGAAAGATGTCCCACATGATTACATAGAGCTTGAAAAGTCTGTAAAAGCCCGTTACCTAAAACTAGAAAATATACATATGCCAACAGGCAAATTTGCCATATCGGGATTCAGGGCTTTCGGCCTTGGCTCGGGACAGAAACCTGAGGCTGTGAAGCAGTTTATAGCTTTGCGCAACGATGATACAGACAGGCGTAATGGATGGCTCAAATGGCAGCCTGTAGACAATGCTTATGCTTACAATATATACATCGGCCAGCAACCTGATAAACTATACAACTGCGTTATGGTATACGATGTGAACGAATATTACTATCCGGGTATGGATAAGACCAAACCATATTATTTTGCAATAGAAGCAATTAATGAGAATGGCACTTCAGAATGGACAAGAGCAGAGGCTTTGTAGCCTAAATACTATAAGCCAAGCCATTATGATTAAAAAATCCCTGCGACATAAAATTACAGGGATTTCTTATTTTATTAATCCGGGGTTAATCGGCTACAGTTACTTTATTATCAATCAAATTCTTTTTTCAACTGTTCTACCCAGTTTTTAACCCGTTCATCGGTCAGTTTCGATTGGTTTTCCTTGTCGATAGCCAGCCCGACAAATTTTCCATCCCTGAGAGCTTGTGAGCTTTCAAATTTATATCCTTCAGTAGAAGTAAATCCAACCACCTTAGCTCCAGCCGACTCGAATATCTCTGCCAAAATGCCTACCCCATCGATAAAATTCTCAGGATATTTAACCTGATCTCCAAGCCCGAAAACAGCAACCTTTTTACCCTTCAAATTTAAAGATTCCAGCTCCGGTTTTACCTCGTCCCAATAAGAAGGAAGTTCGCCATCGAACCATGTAGATACCCCTACAATGATGTTGTCATAACTTTCAAATTCTTTTTCAGAGGCATCCTCCACCGCAACAAGATCAACCTCGGTGTTACCGAATGCCTCCTTTATTTTTTTAGCGATAGCAGCAGTTTTGGTCGTACTTGTTCCGTAAAACAATCCTATCTTTTTCATTATAATTATTTTTAGCCCTCCCGACCTCCCCCGATGGGGAGGGGAAAGGTTTGTTTTTTGATTCTTTATGTTCTTATATAAATCCCTCTGCGGGAGATTTAGGAGCTTCTAGTATTCCAGTAATTTCTTCGCTGCTTCGTATATCCGACCCTCATCAGGAAGTACGGCTTTTTCCAATATCGGATTGAAACCTACAGGAGTAAAGGTAGAACCCACACGTTGTACCGGTGCATCCAAATACTGGAACATCTCCGAACCGATGATAGCCGAAATCTCCGCACCAAAACCGGAGAACACTTTATCTTCGTGTACAATAAGTACCTTACTGGTCTTTTTCACTGACTCCAGAATAGCGTCTTTATCCAACGGAACCAAAGAACGTAAATCAATCACTTCCACATCCCAGTTTTCTTTAGCCA
>RRZT010776694.1_pt1 | contig 10987 bp, 6 predicted proteins | sample 2165551 | NCBI WGS metagenome assembly RRZT01 (sample SAMN10456910, study PRJNA506462) | wastewater metagenome | biome: wastewater; feature: sludge; material: wastewater sludge; isolation source: wastewater sludge with Escherichia coli K12::gfp cells carrying plasmid... | place: USA: Moscow, Idaho ...
CGATGACACGCTCATGGCTCGTCGCCATGAGGTGCGCCTCGTCGTGCAATCGACCGCCCGCGCGCACGCCATCGTGCCGACCTTCGAGGAGGAGCTCGCGGCGGTCCGCACGCCGCGCGTCGGCGAGGAACAGGCGCTCTGGGCGATCATCGAGCGCGGCGAGATGGCCGGGGTGGTGCGGGTCATGCTCCGGGACGACCACCCGCACACCGCCAGGGCGCAGATCGAGGTGCTGCCCCGGTTCCGCCGACGCGGCTACGGCGCTCGCGCGCTGATGACCGTGATCGAGTATGCCGCGGCGCGCGGCCGCCGCCGGATCGTCGGTGAGGCCTACTACCCGCCCGCCGAGGCGGCCGACCACGAATACCGGGTTTTCTTGGAGCACAACGGGTTCCGGTTGGTCTCGACCGACTTCGTGCGCGCGTTGACGCTGCCGGTGCCGCGGGTGCTGCTCGACGGGATCGCCGCTCAGGCGCTCTCGGCGTATTTCGACGAATACCGGGTGCTGACCTTCGACGAGGTGCCCGCTCAGGTGCTGCCCTCCCTCGTGCAGCTGATGAACCGCTACCGCACCGAGGCACCCACGCGGGAGATCGACTGGCTGCCCGACGCGCTCGACCCGCAGCGCTACGTTGAGTTCCGCCAGACCGCCGCCGACACCGGTCGCGATCGGCTCACCACGATCGCCGTCGACATGGCCACCGACCAGGTCGTCGCCTGCACGGAGTTGCTGCTGCGCCCGGGCATCACCCAGGTGGCGCAGCTGGCGACCTACGTGCACCCGCACCACCGCGGCCACCGCCTGGGTCAGGCCGTCTGCGCGGCCAACCTCCGGGCCCTGCAGGAGCAACACCCGACCCATCGCGACGTGCACACCGAGGTCAACGTCGACACCCCCTGGTTGGCCGGGGTGTACGAGTCGCTGGGCTTCCGGCCGATCGAGCTGGTCGGCTCCTACGTGCGCGACCTCGGCTGACCCCTCGATCGCCCGGCCATCGCGCCGCAGGCGTCGAGCAGCAGGGCTCGATCAGCTGGGGTCGATGGTGCGGTAGACCCGCATCGAGGCCGGCAGCAGCGCCACCTGCGCCGAGGTCGAGGGCTGGGCGGGCGTCGCCGGCGGCCGGTCCCAGCCGCTGTCCCAGAGCAACTGGTATGCCGTGAGCCCGGGCGGCTTGGGCAGCGTCACCGTGGCCTCGTGCGCGCCGCCGTGGAAGATGACGAGCAACGATTCGTTGCCCTGCCAGGCGCCGTTGAGCAGCATCTGCAGCGTGCGGATCCGTTCGTCGGCCCAGCGCTCCATCGTCATCGGGCGCCCGTCCGCGTCATACCACTCGAGGTCCTTGGAGCCATCCAGGTGCACCTGGGTGCCGGAGAAGTGCATCCGTTGGCGCAGCACGGGGTAGGCCTGGCGCAGCGCGGTGAGGTGCTTGGTCGTCGCGAGCAGATCCTGCTGCCACGGCTCGAGCTCCCAGTCGTACCAACTGACCTCGTTGTCGTGGCAGAAGGCGTTGTTGTTGCCGTGCTGGGTGCGCCCGAACTCGTCACCGCCGTTGATCATCGGCACGCCGGTGGACAGCAACAGGGTGCCCATGAGGTTGCGGATCGAGCGCTGACGCAACACCGAGACCCCGTCGTCGATCTGGCCCTCGATGCCGTGGTTCCACGAGCTGTTGTTGTCGGCGCCGTCGCGGTTGTCCTCGCGGTTGGCTTCGTTGTGCTTGTGGTTGTATGCCGTGAGGTCGGCCATCGTGAAGCCGTCGTGGGCTGCGACGAAGTTGATCGAGGCGATCGGGCCCCGGTCGTGGTGGTGGAACAGGTCTGCCGACCCGGCCAACCGGGTCGCGAGATCCTGCACCCCGTGACCGGTCTGCCCGGCGAGATTGCGGGCCAGGTCGACAAGCCAGAAGGAGCGCACCCGGTCGCGGAAGCGGTCGTTCCACTCCGAGAACGGCGGCGGGAACTGCCCGGTGCGCCAGCCCTGGATGCCGAGATCCCACGGCTCGGCGATGAGCTTGACCTGGGAGAGCACCGGGTCGGTGCGCAGCGCGATGAGGAACGGGTGGTCGGGGTCGAACTCGTCGTTCTTGCCCCGGCCCAACGCCACCGCGAGATCGAAGCGGAACCCGTCGACGTGGTAGTCCTGCACCCAGTGGCGCAGCGAGTCCAGGATCATCCGGGTCGTGACGATCTCGCGGACGTCGAGGGTGTTGCCGCACCCGGTCACGTCGATGTCGTCGCCGCGGCCGTCGAGCCGGTAGTAGGTCTTGCTGTCCATCCCGCGCCAGGACAAGGTCGCCCCGCGGATCGACTGCTCGGCGGTGTGGTTGAAGACGACGTCGAGCAGCACCTCGATCCCGGCGCTATGCAGCGCCTTGACCATGGTCTTGACCTCGTCGACGACCCCTTGCGGGTCCTTCGCCGCGGCATACCGGGCGTGCGGGGCGAAGAAGCCGAGGGTGTTGTAGCCCCAGTAGTTGACCAGCCCGCGTCGCCAGATCTCCGGCTCCGTGGTGAAGGCGTGGATCGGCAACAGTTCCACCGCCGTGACGCGCAACGCGGTGAGGTAGTCCAGGGTCGCGGGGTGGGCCAGGGCGGCATACGTGCCGCGCAGCGCCTCTGGCAGCCCGGGCAGGCGCATCGTGAGGCTGCGCACGTGGGTCTCGTAGATGATGCTGTCCGACAACGGCCGGCCGGGGTGGCGATCACCGGCCCAGTCGAAACCGTCCGCGACGACGACGGAGCGGGGCACGTATGCCGCGGAGTCCCGCTCGTCGAGCTGGTAGAGGTCTTCGGGGCGCAGGTCGGAGCCGGCGCGGTGACCGAACACCTCGGGCGACCAGGTGACCTCGCCCTCGACGGCGCGCCCGTAGGGGTCCAGCAGGAGCTTGTGGTGGTTGTGCCGCAGCCCGTCGTGCGGGGCCCACGGGCCGTGCACCCGGAAGCCGTAGCGGGTGCCCGGGGTCAACTCCGGCACCGTGGCGAACCAGTGGCCGTAGAGTCGTTCCGGTAGCGGGATACGCCGCTCGCTGGCTCCCGTGCGGTCGCCGGGCTCGAAGAGGCACAGCTGCACCGCGTCGGCCCGACCGGCATACACGCAGACCTCGCCGCCCTGGTCGGTGAGGGTCACTCCGGGCGCGGGTGGGTGGTCCCGTTTGGTGAGAGATCCGGACCACATGCCCGTGAGCCTAGACGGACACTACGGTGGTGGGCATGACGGATCCGACATCCTTGCCCAACTTTCCGCCGCCCGCCGACGAGCACCCGTTGCGCGGGCGGGTGCTCGACGTGGTCAAGGACCTCGGCATCAATCCCGACATCGACGCCGACGGTGACGTCGCCTTCGTGCTCGGCGAGCCGCCGCAGCAGTTGTTCGTGCGCTGCCACGACGGCGACTACCCGGTGCTGCGGGTCTTCGGCCAGTGGCAGATCGCCCCGCCGGTGCCCGAGGACCCGCTGGAGCGGCTGATGCGCTGCAACGACTTCACCCTGCAGCTCAACGTCGCCAAGGTCGGCATCGCCGGGGGCAACCTCGTCGTCTGCTGCGACCACATCGTCACGCCGGACACCGACCTGTCCGAGCTGTTCAAGGTCACCGTCGACCTGCTCATGCAGGTGGTCGGCGCATGGTTCGGATCGTGGGACGAGGGGCGACACGAGGCCCCGGAGACGACGGAATAGGGAGGCAACGATGGGTGAGCTGGCACGCCTGGAGGTCGCGGACGGCATCGGGACGATCCGCTTGGACCGCCCCAAGATGAACGCCCTGAACATCGCCCTGCAGAACGACATCAAGGCCTGCGCTCAGGAGGCCGCCGACCGCGAGGACGTCAAGGCGGTCATCGTCTACGGCGGTGAGCGGGTCTTCGCCGCCGGGGCCGACATCAAGGAGATGCAGCCGATGTCGTTCGTCGACATGGCCAAGGCCATCGACGGGCTGCACGCCTACGTCAGCGCGGTCTCCCGGATCCCCAAGCCGACCGTCGCCGCGATCACCGGCTACGCCCTCGGCGGCGGCTGTGAGTTGGCGTTGTCCTGCGACTTCCGGATCGCCGGCGAGTCGGCGCAGCTCGGTCAGCCCGAGGTGTTGCTCGGGGTCATCCCCGGCATGGGTGGCACCCAGCGGCTGGCGCGCCTGGTCGGCCCCACCCGGGCCAAGGAGCTGTGCTTCTCCGGGCGGTTCATCAAGGCCGACGAGGCACTGCGGATCGGGCTGGTCGACAAGGTGGTCCCGGACGACCAGGTGTATGCCGCGGCGCTGGAGTGGATGACCCCGTTCACCAAGGGCGCCTCGATGGCGATCGCGGCGATCAAGGAGGCCATCGACCGGGGCACCGAGATGGACCTGGAGAGCGGCCTGGCCCTGGAACGCTCCCTGTTCACCGGCACCTTCGCGACGAACGACCGTCTCGCCGGGATGACCTCGTTCATGGAGCAGGGGCCCGGCAAGGCCAACTTCGAGGGCCGGTGACCGCGGCGCGGGCAGCGGGATCGGCATGAGCGACCCGCCGCCGGACGCCCCACCGGCCGACTCAGCCGACCCGGCCGACCCGAGTCAGACCGTCGAGTCCTACGAGATCTACCTGCCCGGGGTGCGCCCGCAGCAGGCCTTCGACGGGTGGGTCGGCGGCATCGGCCACTGGTGGGGTGCCGCCGCCCCCGGCGACGACGGTGGCACCGGGCTGGCCTTCGACGAGCGGGAGCCCGGCGGCATCGTCGGCCTGCGCGTGGGGGGTCAGACCGTGCCCTGGGGCCGGGTCACCCGCTGGGAGCCGGGGCGGGCGGTCACCCACACGATCCTCGCGCCCGAAGGGGTCGCCCCCGCCGAGGTGGCCGTCGAGTTCCTCCCCGAGGGCGACGGCACCCTGGTGCGCCTCGGGGGCGATGCGGTGACCGAGCTGGCCGCTGCCGACGTGCACGGCGGCGACCACGCCTGGGCGATCGTGCTGGCCCGCTACGCGGCATACGTGTTGGACGGCGACGGCGAAGGGGCGGTCGGCACGGGCCTGGCCCGGCTGGTGGCCGGTGTCCGCCAGCTCGGCCCGACCGGGTCGCTGGGCACCCTCGGGGCGCTCGGTGACCTCGGGGTCTACGGCTCGCAGGCCCCGCTCGTGCTCATCGAGGCGATCACCACGATGCTGCGCCGACGGGCCGCCCAACTGCGCCACGTCACCGGCGTCGAGGACGCCGACCAACTCGACGTGCTCGTGGCCTACGTGCCGATCACCGCGACGAACGCGGTGCTGGATGCCGTGTTCACCGCCGGGGCGGGAGTGCTCGGGGACTACCGCGAGTGCGCCTTCGTCTGCCGCGGGATGGGCCAGTTCCGGCCCATCGGCGACGCCCGCCCGGTCATCGGCCGGCTCGGCGCCCGCGAACGGGTGCCCGAGGACCGCATCGAGGTGACCGTCCGGCGGCGCCTGATCGGCCCGGTCGTCGCGGCCCTGCGCGCCGCCCACCCCTACGAGGAGCCGGCCTTCCACGTGGTGCGCACCGCCCGCGTCGACATCGATCGGTGACCATTTCCGCCGTGAGCACTGCAGCGGCGGTGGAACCCGTTCGCAGCACGTGGCCCCTTTTTGGTTTCATCGTCAGGTGACACCACAGGGGAACGAAACCTTCCATGTCGACCTGCGCGGGCTGGTCGACCTGCTCAGCCATCACCTCTACTCCAGCCCGCGGGTCTATCTGCGCGAACTCGTGCAGAACGCCCTCGACGCGATCACCGCCCGCACCGAGCTCGAGCCGGGCTGCCCGCGGGAGATCCGGATCGTGCCCGCCGACGTCGCACCGGACGGGTGCCTGCACGTGCACGACAGCGGCATCGGCCTCGACGACGAGGGCATCCGCAGCGTGCTCGCGACGATCGGCGCGTCGAGCAAGCGCGACGAGCTGGGCTTCGCGCGGGAGAGCTTCCTCGGTCAGTTCGGCATCGGGCTGTTGGCCTGCTTCCTGGTCAGTGATGAGATCCGGCTGATCACCCGGCGCGCGGGCACCGAGACCACCTGGGCCTGGGTGGGCCGCTCCGACGGCACGTATGCCGTGTCGCCCGCCGGTGAGGTGGCCTGGGCCCCGCCGCGGGACACCCCGGGCACCGAGGTGATCCTGGCCCCCCGGCCCGGGTACGGCGCCGGGCCCGCCGCTGGCGTCGATGTCGGGTTGCTCGGCGAGGCGAACGTCACCGCGCTGGTGGGGGAGTACGCGGCATACCTGCCGGTGTCGATCACGGTGCACGGCGCGGGCGGGCCGCAGCAGCTCGCCGGCCGCGAGTTCCCGTGGGAGAGCGCGGATCCGGCGTTGCCCGGTGCCGAGCGGCAGCGCCGCTCCCGGGCGTTGGCGCAGCAGCTGCTGGGCTTCGAGCCGCTCGACGCCATCGAGATCGCCGACCCGGTCAGCGGAGTGCGCGGGGTCGCCTACGTCACCCCGGTGCCGACCGGGGCCCGCGCCGCGCACCGCGTCTATGCCCGCCGGATGCTGGTCGGCGAGTCGGTCGTCGGCATCCTGCCGGATTGGGCCTTCTTCGCCCGGGCCGTGCTCGACGGGCAACGGCTGGAGCTCACCGCCTCCCGGGAGGCCCTGCAGCAGGACGAGTCGCTCGAGGAGACCCGCGAACGGCTCGGCGGGTCGCTGCGCCGCTGGCTGGTGCGCACCGCGGGCACCGACCCGGCCCGGATGCATCGCTTCCTCGCGGTGCACCATCTGGGTGCCAAGGCGATGGCGGCGCAGGACGACGAGATGCTCGACATCGTCGCCGGGCTGCTGCCCTGGGAGACGACGCAGGGCGAGCTGACGCTCGACGACTTCGCCGCGGTGGCCCGCGAGCACGGCGGCGTCGTCAGCTACACCGAGTCGGTCGAGGACTTCCGTCAGATCGCCCCCCTGGCCCCGGTGCTGGACCTCGCGGTCCTCAACGCCGGTTACGCCTACGACGCGCAGATCCTGAGCCGCTGGCTGGCCCGGCACCCCGAGCTGGACTCCCGTCGGCTCGCGCCGAGCGAGCTGACGGCCCGGTTCGACGAGCTCGACCCGGAGGAGCGCGCGGCATACCAGGGCCTGTTGGAGGTCGCCGACGAGGTGCTCGCCCGCGCCGGGGTGCCGGCGCAGGTGAGCCGGTTCGGGCCGGCCGAGGTGCACGCGGTGCTGCTGCTGGACCGGGCGGCCCGGCACGAGCGGGACCGCGTGTCGGTGCTCGACGAGCTCGACGCGGACGGGCCGTGGGCGGCGCTGCTCGGCGGCGCCGCGCCGACACCGGTGGCGCGGGCCGCCTTCGTGCTCAACGCCGCCAACCTCGGGGTATGCCGCCTGGCCCAGTCCCGCGACCGGGAGCTGCAGCGGGTCGTCGTCGAGGCGCTCTACGGGCACGCCCTCGTCGCCGGACATCACCCGATCGGGGCCTTCGACGCCGCCTTGGTGGCCCGGGCGCTGCCGGCACTCATCGACCGGGCCCTCGACCCGGCGCCGACCACACCGGGCGATCACACCGGGGGGAGCCGCTCATGACGATGCCACACGACTGCGACCCGGAGGTCTTCGAGCTGCTGCGGGCCGCGGCCGAGCTACCGCACGGCCGTGAACAGGTCACCCTGCTCGAGCAGGCCCTGGCGACGGCGCAACGCCTGGGTGGCTTCGACAACGAGTACTGGGCCCGCAACCAGTTGATCGAGGCCCTCTACTACGCGCCGAGAGAGCGGGCCACCCTCACCCACTATGCCTGGTTGCGCCGGGCCCTGGACACCGCGGGTGACCGCCTCGACACCGAGGACCGGGCCCAGGTGCTGTGGAAGCTCAAGTGGGCCATGGATCACGTGATCGGCGTCGCCGACCTCGATCTGGCGACCGTGCGGGCCACCATCGACGATGTCGAGGGTGCCTTCCGGGCGCACGGCTATCGGCTGCGCCCGGTCATGCAGATGCGCCACCGCCTCGCGGAGGATCTGGACGACCCGGCCGGCCAGGCTGCGGCCGTCGCGGTGTTCCGGCGGGAGCCGCGCGACCGCCTGTCGGACTGTCATGCCTGCGAGCGGTCGTTCGAGGCAGACCTGGTGCAGGATCGGCCCGCCGAGGCGCTTGCCGCGATCGAGCCGATCCTGCGCGGTGAGCTGACCTGTGCCGAGCAGCCGGGCTCCGCGCTGGCGCAGGCGATCGGTTGGCACGTCGACCTCGGTGACCACGAGGCCGCGGTGGCGGCCTACCGGCGGGGCTGGCCGCTCATCAAGGACGACTCGAAGATGGTCTTGCCGGCCGCTCGGGTGCTCATCGGCTTGGTGCGGCTCGGCGAGCTGGACCGCGCGATCGACGCCCTCGTGCCCCGGCTCGGTTGGCTCGACGGCACCGACGACGACGCGCACCGGCGGCTCTTCGCCGCCGCAGGAGCCCTCGTGCTGGGTGCGGCGATCGAGCACGGCCTGGCCCCGGAGCTCGTCGGTGGCCGCCCCGCCGCCACCGTGCGCGACGACCTGCGCGAGCGCGCGTATGCCGTGGCCGCGGCCTTCGACACGCGCAATGGCACGACGGTGCACCGCCGTCAGGTCGAGCGGGTGCTGGCCACCCAGCTCGGCGCCACGCCCAGCCTGCCGCCATTGCGCCTCGGCACCGACCCGGGGACCCTGGCCGGGCCGGGGCCGGCTGGCTCAGGGTCGGCCGGCGCGGGGCGGAGCGGTTCGGGGGAGGGCGGGGCCGGGGCGGAGGGCCTGCCGGATCGGCAGATGGTGGGGATCGCCGAGCACGCCGAGGCGTTGCGGGAGCAGTTGGATCTGCTCTCCGACGACATCGAGACGTTGCTGCAGGCCTGGCGCGACCAGCGGCCGGAGCTGCTCGCCGGTCTCGCCGACGACGACCCGGCATGGGCCGACGTGGCCCTGCTGGATCGGATCGGCGGCACCGGGCTGGAGCCCGACGCGGCCGAGCCGCTGCTGAGCAGCGCGCTCGGCGCGGCCCGACGCGCCGGCGACTCCGTCGCCGAGCGCCGGGCCGAGCTCGAGCTGGCGCTGCTCGCGCTTGAGCGCGAAGCCGCCGCGTCGACCGACGGCCCGCAGCAGCTCACGCCCGATGACCGCGAGCGCGCGGACCACGAGCGTGCTGACCATGAGCGTGCTGACCATGAGCCGGCTGACCATGAGCCGGCTGACCATGAGCCGGTGGACCACGAGGCGCTGGACCATGAGCCGGCCGACCATGAGCCGCTGGACCACGGGGCGGTCTACGCCGAGGTGGCCGCGATCGCCGAAGGGCTGGAAGCGCAGGCCGATTGGGTCAACGCGGCGGCGGCATGGCGGCGCATCGGGCTGGTGTTCCGCTCGGTGCTCGAGATCGACTTGGCGCGCACCGCCTTCGAACGAGCCCTGCCGGCGCAGCGACTGGCCGGCCCTCCGCTGCGGGTTGCGCTCGTGCTGACCGAGCTGTCCCAGCTGCTGCCGGGCCTCGACCCGGCTCGGGCGCAGGAGTACGCGGACGAGGCCGCAGAAATCGCCGAAGCGGCCGGTCACCGGGTGCTGATCGCCGTGACCGCCGACCTCCGGGCCCGATTGGCCTGCCAGGGAGGCGATTTCGACACGGCACACGAACTGCTCAGCGCCGCGTTGCCGGCGGCGACCGGTGGGTCCGCCGAGGTGCCGCTGCGGCTGCTGCACGCTGATGTGTGCATCGACCGGCAGGACTGGGCCACCCTCGAGCAGCAGGGCCGGGCCCTGGTCGCGCTGGGCCAGGCCCGTCGCGACCAGATGCTGCTCACCCTCGGGCAGCGTCATCTCGGTCTGGCCCTCGTGGAGACCGGGCACCACGCCGAGGCCGCCGAGCTGCTGGAGGCCGCGATCGCCCGGGCCCGCATCGATGAGCCGCTGCTGGTCGGGCCGGTCGGGTGGGCGCTGGGCAACGCGCTGTCCGGGGCCGGCGAGCCGGGGGCGGCGCGCACGGCATACGCGAGTTCTGCGACGGCCTTCGAGGCGGCGGCGCGCCCCGACGAGGCCGCGCATGCGCAGGCCCGCGCGGGCGACTGCGCCTGGGACATCGGCGACACGCTGGCGGCGGGTGCCCACTACGAGGCGGCCGTGCAGCACGCCCGGGTCGCCGGCTCGGTCGATGTCTATGCGACCGCCCTGCGCAGTCTCGCGGCGCTGCGGGTGGGTGGCGGCGAGCTCGCGGCCGGGCTCGCCGACCTCGACGCGGTGCCGGCGCTGACCCGTGACTTCGCGGCCGAGCACGGTCACGAGGATGCCGACGAGTGGCCCGAGCGGTTGGGCTTCGGCATCGCCCGCCAGGGCGCGCGACTGCTTCTCGGAGCAGGTGAACCGCACGCTGCGGCAACGCGATTGGCCGCCCTGGAGCCCACCCTGGTCGGTGAGGCGGCAGCTGTCGTGCGAGCCGAGCGCGGCAGTTACCTCGCGGCTGGGGGCGACCTGGCCGGGGCCGAGCCGCTGCTGGTCGAGGCGCTGCCGCTGCTGGATGCCGAGCACCTGGTCGGCTTCCGAGTCGACTGCGCCGGGCGGTGGGCCCAGGCGCTGCACGACGCCGGGCAGGTCGAGCGGGCCGACGAGGTGTGGCAGCGCTTCGGCGGCTGACGCTCACTCTGCCTCGCGTCCGGGTCGAGAGGGTCGGTCGCGCGGCGCGGGTGGCTCGCGGGGTGATTCCGCGGAGGCGACCGCCCGACGCGCACCGCGACCACGGCCCCGCGCGGCGAGAAAGCGCCCGAGAGAGCGCCCTGAGGCGTGCCCCCACACGCCCCCAGACGACGTCATGGACGCTTTCCCGCCTCCCGCGCAGACTTCCGTCTCAATCGGGTCGAGCCGGTCGGTGACTCACTCGGGTGATTCGACTCACCTTGCCCGTCGCTGTCGCGCTCGATTACCCGCGGGTAACATCTGGGCAGCCGCGGCGGGTGGTGGGTATCACGCGCTCGGCCGGGGGTCGCCCCCGACTCGTCCTGACAGGATGGACGAGACCAGCACCACCTTCTGCACTCCCCACAGCACACGGAGGACGTCCGACCCATGAA
>RRZT010559142.1_pt1 | contig 10985 bp, 9 predicted proteins | sample 2165551 | NCBI WGS metagenome assembly RRZT01 (sample SAMN10456910, study PRJNA506462) | wastewater metagenome | biome: wastewater; feature: sludge; material: wastewater sludge; isolation source: wastewater sludge with Escherichia coli K12::gfp cells carrying plasmid... | place: USA: Moscow, Idaho ...
AAAAAGAGCGAATCGCTTTGAAATTGATCTTTTGTCTGAAAATGTACTCCTAAATATCCTTCTTTTTTGAAGGAAAACGAAGGTTAAAATAATCAACGCAACCAATACAAAAATGATTAATGGCAATGGATAAGATTCGTTGATGTTCGAAACAACTTCGTAAGTGTAAATCAGATAATCAACCGCAATAAAATTGAACCTCACGCCAAATTCATCCCAAAAAGGAATCTCCGCCAACAAACTGAAATAGATGACGAGAAGTACAATCGCCAGATAAACATAAGTGAAAATTTTATCGAATCTGGAACCAACCCATCGTTTCGGAAACACCAAAAGATAAATTGAATACAGTAATAAAAATAAAGTTCCAACCGCAAAATCATAGCAGAATCCTGTAAAAAATGCCCTTAAAATATAGAACAAATTAAAATCTAAATCCGTTGAAGACCAGAACAGAAATCCAATCCTGATAAGGGTTGAAAATAAAATATATAAACTTAAAATTGAGAATAAAACAGCAAATCTGCTGTCAAATATTTTTTGAAATTTTTTAAGAATCATTACTTTTTACGCGTTTAAAAACGTGTAAAGATGAGACTCAATTTAGAAGAGATTTAGAATTTACAGTTTTACCGAAAAAATATGATTATAATTTTCGAATCTGTAATCGATAGTCCAATTCTGAGATTTGCAGATTTCTTGGACAATGGCAAGTCCAAGTCCGCTTCCGTTATTATCTTTCGAGAATCTTGAAAATCTTTTGAATAATAGATCTCCGTTCAGTTTGTCCGTGCCGGAATTGGATACTTCAAACTCAGATTGGCTTAATCTGATCAAAATTGAACCATTAATAGAAGTATGTCGAATAGCATTTAAAATGAGATTATTAATCAAAACTTCGGTCAATCCAATGTTTCCATTAACTTTTACATTATCAGAAATTTCAGTTTTTACAGAGATGTTTTTTTGTTCAAAATGTTCCTGCAAGATTTCAAGACTTTGATTCAGTACTTTATCCAGATGAAAAGTTTCGGAATCAAATTGCTTATTATCAATTTTTGCTAATAATAAAAGGTTTTTGTTGATTCTGGAACTTCTGGACAAAGCGCGGTTCATTTCTTCGGCAATTTGATATTGTTTCTCCGTCAAATCTTGATTTTGTAACAGAATATCGAGTCTGTTTTTCAGAATCGCCAAAGGTGTCTGCAATTCGTGAGAGGCATTTTCTGTAAACTCTTTCTGGGTTTTGTAAACCGAAACGTTATGTTCTATTAATTTAGTTAATGATTGATTCAGTTCATCAAATTCGGAAACATCCGTTTTTGAAAATTCAATTTTTGTCTGATTATTAAGACTGAAGGTTTTCAGTTGATCCAAAGTCTCACGAAATGGTTTCCAAACCGATTTTGAAAGTCGTCTGTTGAGAAATAACAATCCGCCGACAATCAGAACAAAAAGGAACACAGTCGTAATCGAGATAAAGAAAATGGTTTCCTGAGTTTCTTCGATATTGGTTTCTATGTTGAAGCGATAAGGTTTTTTATTGAGGTAGATAACTTTTGACAAGCATCGGAATCTGTCAATCTCTTCGAAATGGAGAAAATCATGAGGTTTTTCTACGATAAAAATGCTGTCTTTCAGGTTATCATTTTTTTCTAATTTCCGGATATTAGTACTGGGTTGGACATCGTTCCAAAGTTGTATAGTTTCAATCAGTTTTTCCTCAGACAACTTCAAACTATTGATTTGGGAAGCTGTTTTTCTGGCAACAATATCATTATGTTCATCCAACTCGTGCTTCCAGATGGCATCAACCACCAGATAATACGCAGGAATACTGATGACCAGAATAATCAGGACATAGATGATGAAGGGTTTGGTGGTTTTACTAAGTAGCGGTTTCAAATCAGTTGTAAGTTAAGAATTTTCCCATTTGTAGCCAGTTCCGTAAACTGTTTTTAAGTATTGTCCACAGCCTGCATCATTTAATTTCTTCTTTAAATTTTTAACGTGGGCATACACAAAATCGTGATTGTCCAACATATCTGCAAAATCTCCGGAAAGATGCTCTGCTAAGGTACTTTTTGAAATGACTTTATTTTTATTCCCGATAAAATAAATCAGCAAATCAAACTCTTTTTTTGTCAATGCAATCACTTCATTATTAACAGAAACGGTTTTGGATAAAAGGTCAATTTGTAATTCATTTTGAGTAATAATATTAGAATTGTTAAACTGCTTTCTCCTGATTATAGAATAAATTCTTGCCATCAATTCTGGCAGATGAAACGGTTTTGTAAGATAATCGTCTGCCCCTAATTGCAAACCTTTTATTTTATCATCCAAAGCATTTTTTGCAGAAACAATGATGACACCGTCTTGCTTATTTTGAGATTTCAATTCTTCCAAAATCTTGAGTCCGTTTCCGTCGGGAAGCATAATGTCGAGGATAATGCAATCATACTGAAATGTCTCTATTTTATACATCGCTTCGTAGAAGGTAAAAGCAAATTCGCAGAGATAGCTTTCCTCGGAGAGATATTCTGCAATGCTTTTTGCCAATTCGGTTTCGTCTTCTATAATCAGGATTTTCATCAGTAGTTCTATTTTATAAAGATCGGAATTTTTCTTCAGCGAATTTATAGTTTGAATTTAGAAGAAATTTTGAATAAAAACTCAATATTCAAAAAAGTAAAATTTTAATTAAATTTTTGAATTATTAATAATAAACCTACAAGATACAAAATGTATAGGAAGAGTATAGCGACCTTATAGCGATAGCACAATATTGCTAATATTAAGTTTTCAATCATAATTTCATTTTAATATAGATTTATGTATCAGGTTGGCAAACGTTTTGTTAAGTACGTTCTACACTCATCACAACTTATAAATCACAATTAATATGGAAGCGACAGAACTTAGACTCAACAATCTGCTTATGTATGAAGACTCGATTGTGCCAATTATCGGAATGGAAAATATTAATGAAGAAATCCTTGTGAAAATTGATTCTGAAACTGCTATTGATTCTAGAAAACTAAAACCAATTGCATTAACTGCCGAATGGTTTTCAAAATTGGGGTTTAAGGAGGCTTATCGTTCTCAAAGCAGAATAAGATTCGACCTTCCAAACTATTGCCGATATGATTTTGATCTCAATTCTAATAAAATTTTAGAAGGTTTTTTGTTTTTCGGAAACTATATCAAATGTAGTTATCTTCACCAATTGCAGAATATCTACTTTACATTAACAGGCGAAGAACTGAAAATAGAATACGAACGTCCTAAGCTCCAAACCATTTTATCATAAATATCCTCGAAACCTGATTGTAAAAAATCAGGTTTTTTATTTTATGATTAATGATGAAAATCTTACTTCTCACTTCTAATTTCTAACATCTTTCAAAGAAAACTCCTTACTTTTGTGTAAAATTATATTGAATTGAAAACCCATTTCATTGCCATTGGCGGTTCTGCGATGCACAATCTTGCCATTGCGCTTAAAGATAAAGGCTATCAGGTGACCGGTTCCGACGATGCTATTTTCGAACCTTCAAAATCCAGATTGGAAAGAAAAGGAATTTTTCCTGCAGAGTTAGGTTGGTTTCCCGAAAAACTGACTTCGGATATTGATGCTGTCATTCTCGGGATGCACGCACACGCAGACAATCCCGAATTGGCAAGAGCGAAAGAATTGGGATTGAAAATCTATTCTTATCCTGAGTTTCTTTACGAACAATCCAAAGAGAAAACGAGAGTTGTAATTGGTGGTTCTCACGGGAAAACGACGATTACATCAATGATTCTTCACGTTCTTAATTTTCATCAGAAAGACATAGATTATATGGTCGGCGCACAATTGGAAGGTTTTGATTGTATGGTGAAAATCACGAATGATAATGACTTTATGATTCTTGAAGGTGATGAATATCTGTCTTCTCCAATTGATTTACGTTCAAAATTTCTATTATACCAACCCAATATTGCTTTGATTTCCGGAATTGCTTGGGACCACATTAATGTTTTCAAAACCTTTGACGATTATGTGGAGCAGTTTAGAAAATTCGTGGCAAGCATAACTCCAGGCGGCGTTTTGGTTTATAACGAAGAAGATGCTGAAGTGGTAAAAGTAGTAGAAAGTGCTGAAAACTACTTCAGAAAAATCCCTTACCATACACCTGATTATGAAATCGTTAATGGAATTGTAAACCTGAAAACCGATATGGGAGAAATTCCGTTATCAGTTTTCGGAAAGCATAACCTTCTGAATATGGAAGGCGCAAGATTCATCTGTTCTCAGTTGGGAATTATGGAAGAGGAATTTTATGAAGCGATTATGAGTTTCAAAGGGGCTTCCAAAAGATTGGAGAAAGTGGAAAGAAAAGATAGTGGTTTGCTTTACAAAGATTTTGCGCACGCACCGAGTAAAGTGAAAGCAACGGTTTCAGCTTTTGCAGAGCAATTTTCAAAAACTGAGACTTTTGGTTTCTTGGAATTACACACTTATTCCAGCCTCAATCCAGTTTTCTTGGAACAATATGACCACGCAATGGACGGTTTGGACAATGCTGTCGTTTTCTATTCGGAAGATGCTTTGAAGATTAAAAGAATGGAACCCATTTCTCCGGAATTAATCAAAGAAAAATTCAAGAATCAAAACCTGAGAGTCTTTACCAATGCAGAAGATTTGCATAAATATTGGGAAACCTTAGACAAATCTAAAGGCGCTTTTCTGATGATGAGTTCCGGCAATTTTGGTGGGTTGGATTTGACAAAATAAACTTAAGACAAAAAGACATCAGCCTTCTGGATTTATTTCCGGGGGCTGTTTTTTCATTTTTCTACCTTTGTACGCTTATGATCATCTCGTCCAAAAAGCGTACTTGTAATCTTCAAAATACTGTAAGCAATTAATGAAATATCAAGGTTCTTAAATTTCAAAAAAAGTGTGCTTTCCAGTTCTCAGAAAAATATTACATTTGAGAAAAGGCAAATCTAGTAAAATGAGATACGTTCAGCTGGGGAAAATTCCTCCAAAAAGACATACGATTTTCAAATCAGAAGATGACCAGTTTTATTACGAGCAACTCTTTGGCACAGAAGGTTTTCACGGGATTGCATCGTTGCTTTATCATACACATCGCCCGACTCAGATCAGATCAATTGGCAATGTAAAAGACGTAACACCCAAAATTGCGGTGGAAAAAAATGTAACACCAAGGATGATAAAAGGGGCAAAAGTATCGGCTGAGGATGATTTTTTGGAAAGTCGGAAAGTCCTGATGCTTAATAACGATCTCAAAATGGGTCTTGCAAAACCTAGAAAATCTGCTGATTATTTTTATAAAAATGCAGAATGCGACGAGTTACTTTTCGTCCACGCCGGAAAAGGAACTCTGAAAACAATGCTAGGAAACATCGATTTTTCTGTTGGCGATTATCTCATCATTCCCAGAGGAACAATTTATCAGTTGGAAGTTGAATCGGAACAAAATGTTTTCTTTTTCATAGAAGCACATTCCCCGATTTACACGCCAAAACGTTACCGAAATGAGTTCGGGCAATTGCTGGAACATTCAACGTTTTGTGAGCGAGATATTATTCCACCAACATTCGTAGAACCGCAAAATGAGAAAGGCGATTTTCTTATCAAAGTCAAAAAAGAAAATCAAATCACCGATTTTGTTTACGCGACACATCCATTTGATGTCGTTGGTTGGGATGGTTATTTTTATCCTTACAAATTCAATATTAAAAATTTTGAACCCATTACAGGCAGGGTTCATCAACCACCTCCGGTTCATCAGAATTTCGAAGCACACAATTTTGTGGTTTGTTCTTTTGTGGCAAGAATGTACGATTATCATCCGCAAGCTATTCCCGCGCCTTACAATCATTCCAACATCGATTCAGATGAGGTTTTGTTTTACACGGAAGGTGATTTTATGAGCAGAAATCACGTAGATCTGATGGATTTTTCGCTACATCCCGGCGGCATCGTTCACGGTCCGCATCCAGGCGCAATGGAACGAAGCATCGGTAAAAAATTTACCGCCGAATATGCAGTAATGGTTGACCCTTTCCGACCTTTGAAATTGACTGAAGAAGCAATAAAGGTTGAAGACCCGAGTTATAAAACGAGTTGGTTGGAATAAAAAAAGTAAATGCTAGCAGAGATGTTAGCTTTTTAATTTACTTTCAATATCTAATTATCAACTGCCCGCCAACGGACTTCCAAAAATCCCAACCGCCAGTTCTGCCCAGACTAAAGCTAATAAAACAACGATTCCAACAATCAATATCAGCCGGGATTTTAAAGTCTTGAATTTCTTCAAAAGAAAATCGATGGTAAAAACTGTTGTAAATAAAAGTATTCCCATTACAAGGAAATCAGAGATAGTCCAATTGACTTCTTTAGTAAACTGCATCGCCATGAGCGGAATGCTTAATATTACAAATGGAATTGAGTAGAGTAAAGTACTTCTTTGAGATTGTGTCATCATAATTTGCGAATTTTAACTATTGTAAGGAACTTTAAAGGACTAAGTAAAATATTATTTTTGGTTTGTCAAAGAAAATTCTGATTTTTATCATTTAGGATAACAAATTGACACATAACTGATAAGACTCATCAAATATTTTATCAATAATAATTAATTTTGAAAAAAAAGAAAGCTATGTTGAATTATGTTTCGGTAGAAGAAGCGGTTTCTGTAATAAAAAGTGGCGACAGGATATTCGGCCACGGAAGTGCCTGTACACCCAATCTTTTTTATGATGAGCTTGCAAATCAGGCCCACAAGCTAAAAGATGTGGAAATGGTTTCTATCACCCAACAAGGAAATGTTGAAATTGCAAAACCTCAATATAAAGACAGTTTTTATATCAATTCCCTCTTTACTTCTGCTCCTGTACGCGATGCAGTAAACTCGGAAAATGGTGATTTTGTCCCAATTTTCCTTAGCGAAATACCGATACTTTTTAAAAACGATATTCTCCCGTTAGATGTTGCAATGATTACCGTTTCGCCTCCGGATAATCATGGCTATTGTACGTTGGGAACTTCTGTGGACATTGCCAGAAGTGCGATTGACACAGCGAAAATAATTATTGCAATTGTTAACCCAAAAATGCCAAGAACGCACGGAGACGGAATGATTCACATTAGCCGGATTGCAAAAGCAGTCTGGAGTGAGGAAGAACTGCTAACCATCGATTACGGTGCAAAAGTAGGAGAAGAAGAAATGCTTATCGGGAAGAATGTTGCGGAACTTATTGATGACAAAGCAACCATACAAATGGGTATAGGAACCATTCCAGATGCTGTTCTGAAGTGTCTTAATAATCATAAAGACTTAGGCGTTCATACAGAAATGCTGAGCGATGGGGTTATTGATCTGATTCTGAATGATGTCATCAATAATAAATATAAAGGAACACACACCAATAGGACGATTACCAGTTTTTGCTTTGGAACAAGACGTTTATATGATTTCGTGAATGACAATCCTGCAATTGCCTTTATGGATGTGCAGCATGTTAATTTCCCGATTAACATCATGAAAAACAAAAAAATGCACGCTATCAATTCTGCGATTGAGATTGATTTGACAGGGCAAGTTTGTGCAGATTCCATAGGAACATATCAGTTCAGCGGGATTGGCGGGCAAATGGATTTTATGCGCGGCGCGGCGTTGAGTGAAGGAGGCAAACCAATCATGGCAATATCATCCAGAACTAAAAAAGGCGTTCCTAGAATTGTCCCTTTTCTGAAACAAGGTGCCGGCGTTGTAACCACCAGAGGTCATATTCATTACGTTGTAACGGAGTTTGGAACTGCCTATCTTTACGGGAAAAATCTCAGACAGCGCGCAAAAGCTTTAATAGAAATTTCTCATCCAGATGATAGGGAAATGCTGGATAAAGCAGCTTATGAAAGATTCAAATAAAATGTTAAATTCTTACTGAAAAAACCTGTATAAATGCTTTTTTTATTAAATTTGATATAAAACAATAACCGATTGAAATCTATTTATAATTTAATAAAAGAAGAAGTACGAAGGCATCCTATCATAAAAAATTCTATTTTAGCCACTTCAATTAACTGGAAAAGAAGTCATTATATAATTTTAGCCGAATTGATTTCTGAAGAACTGTCTGAAAAAGAAGAACTTCGGAATGAGAAAAGATTCGAACTAGGAACGAGTATTTCTCATATCACATTGCAGCGCTTTTTTGAGAGTGATTATGATTATAAAACGCACAATGATTTGCGCTTTATTAAAACGCTGGATAAAATCTGTATTTTTTTAGGTTTCAAAAATCTTAATTCCTTTGTCAAAAGCGTGAGAGGAAAAAACAGTTATGATGAGTCCAAATTAGGAAAAGAGTTTGCTACCGATATCGTTTATAAGTTTTGTCAGAAAAACTTCGAGTTTTTTAAATTTTTTCCGGACTTAAGGTTCGACCTCTTCGACGATTTGATTTTTAGGAATTCTCCATTTATTGAAAGAATAAAAAGTTTCAGCTATCAGCTGGAAGACAGTAAATTAAACTTATTTACGAATAATAACCGGTCAAATTTCGAAATTTTTGATATCGTAGTGGTCTCTGAAGAAAGTGAAATGATTGTGGTGAAAGCTCAGGAATTTTGGAATCTTGTTTTTAAAATTGAAAATACTGAGAAAGAATATATCATCAATGAATTGGATACGCACATCTATTTCATTAAAAGGATTGATAATGTTTGGAAGTTATGGGATAGTTATATTCCAAATTCTGGAGTACTTAATATTTTAATCCAACAAAAGCCGTAATACGGCTTCTCATCGGTCTTTTCATCACTATTTTTAGAATACTAATTTATTGGCAGCAAAGTTATAACACAGGCATTAATATTTGTAAACTTAAAAAAACTTAAAAAAACTTATTACTTCATTAAAAATAAAACACTTAATTCTATTAAAATAATAATTTTAGCAAATTGATTACACTAGAGAATTCGGTAATTTGTTAATTAATAATTTCATTGAAATCGTTTCTTCTAAGTAAACTAACAAATGTTAGTCTACATTGGAGAAAATTATTATCTTGGCAAAACAGATAATCAAGTAAAAAAGTAAAATGTCAACACTCACTTTTGCCGAGAAAATCGCACAAGCCGAGAATTTTCTCCCGATCAACGGAACCGATTTTATTGAGTTTTATGTAGGAAATGCCAAGCAAGCCGCCCATTTTTACAAAACGGCGTTTGGATTTCAATCCGTTGCTTATGCTGGTCCAGAAACCGGTGTCAGAGATAGAGCATCTTATGTTTTGCAACAAGGAAAAATCAGATTGGTTTTAACTTCTGGTCTTAGGTCAGACTCTCCAATTTGTGAACATCATAAAAAACACGGTGATGGTGTTAAGATTCTGGCACTTTGGGTAGATGATGCTTACAAAGCTTTTGAAGAAACTACAAAACGAGGCGGAAAACCTTACTTAGAGCCTCAAACTTTGACTGATGAATTTGGGGAAGTAAAAATGTCTGGCGTTTATACTTATGGCGAAACTGTTCATATGTTCATAGAGCGCAAAAATTACAATGGTGCTTTTATGCCAGGCTATGAAAAGTGGGAAAGTGATTATAATCCTTCTGATGTTGGGTTGTTATACGTTGACCATTGTGTAGGAAATGTCGGCTGGGACAGAATGATTCCAACGGTGGAATGGTACGAAAAAGTTATGGGATTCGTGAATATCCTTTCGTTTGATGATAAGCAAATCAATACCGAATATTCTGCATTGATGTCAAAGGTTATGTCTAATGGAAATGGTTTTGCTAAATTCCCAATCAACGAACCGGCCGAAGGCCAGAAAAAATCTCAGGTAGAAGAATATCTGGACTTCTACGAAGGTGAAGGTGTTCAACATATTGCTGTTGCCACAAAGGACATTGTGAAAACCGTAACAGAACTTAAAAATAGAGGCGTAGAATTTCTTTCTCCACCGCCGGAAGCTTATTACGAAATGATTCCGGAAAGAGTAGGAAATATTGATGAAGATATCAAAAAACTTCAGAATCTTGGAATTTTGGTGGATTGTGATGAAGAAGGTTACCTGCTTCAGATTTTCACAAAACCTGTGGAAGACAGACCAACTTTGTTCTACGAAATCATCGAAAGACACGGTGCACAAAGTTTCGGAGCTGGGAATTTTAAGGCGCTTTTCGAAGCTTTGGAAAGAGAGCAAGAGAGACGTGGAAACTTGTAAACCCAAATTATTTTCATATATTTTTACAATTAAAGCATTATTTTTAATGCTTTAATTTTTTAATCTAATTCTAAATTCAAAAAATGAAATGCTTCATCAATTATCCTTCAGATTCCGATTTTTCAATTCATAATATTCCGTTTGGAGTTTGTGTTTTTAACAAAGAATTTATTGCTTGTGCTACAAGAATTGGCGATATCGTTATTGATTTGGCAACATTATTTGACCTTGGTTATTTTGAAGATATCAAAGGTTTCGAAGAAAATGTTTTTGAAGGTTACACGATTAACGAATTCATAGAATTGGGAAAACCAATTACGAATAAAGTTCGTGAAAGGATTCAGCAATTGCTTTTAGAAGATTCTTTGCTTTCGAAAGATGAAAGAGCTTTGGAAGAATGTTTCTATAATCTGGATGAAATCCAAATGATGATGCCTTTGCATATCCCGAATTATACTGATTTTTACAGCAGTATTCAGCACGCCACTAATGTTGGAATGATGTTTCGCGATCCGGCAAATGCGTTATTACCAAACTGGAAACATTTACCAGTTGGTTATCACGGTCGCGCTTCGTCGATTGTTTTATCAGGAATTGATATTACAAGGCCTTGCGGACAAATCAAACCTGCTGATTCAGATAAACCGATTTTCAGCGCTTCAAAAGAATTGGATTTCGAATTGGAAATGGCTTTTGTTGTCAATAAAAATACAGATTTGGGAGAAAGG
>RRZT012134940.1_pt1 | contig 10983 bp, 9 predicted proteins | sample 2165551 | NCBI WGS metagenome assembly RRZT01 (sample SAMN10456910, study PRJNA506462) | wastewater metagenome | biome: wastewater; feature: sludge; material: wastewater sludge; isolation source: wastewater sludge with Escherichia coli K12::gfp cells carrying plasmid... | place: USA: Moscow, Idaho ...
GACCGTCGAGCGCAGCGCCGCGCCGGCATACGCCCAGGTGGGCACCACCGGCTGGGACCCGACCACGGCCAGCGCGGGGCACGCCGACGCCGGCAGCAGCTCAGCCGGCCCCGCGGTGAGCGGGCCCCCGGCGCTGGCGGCGGCCGGCGGTGGCGGCCCCCGGGTGCGTGCCGACGACCCGCCCCGCGACCCGGCCCGCAGCGGCGCACACACCCTCGAAGCCTTGGCCCAGGCCCACCTGGACACGCTGACCGCGGCGACCGTCACCGCCAGTTTCACCTGTGACGGCAACCCCGCGATCCGCGCCGGGCGCAGCGTTCGGGTCAGCGGCCTGGGCGGCGACCTGGACGGCACCTATCTGGTGACCAGTTGCCTGCACCGGGTCGACGCCCAGGGCTTCGTCACCGAGGTCGACACCCGCCCGCCGGCCGGGCCCCGACCGCGGGCCCGTGACCAGCTCACTCTCGGCGAGGTCACCGACGTGCGCGACCCGCAGGGCTGCGGTCGGGTGATTGTGCGCCTGCCGGCATACCAGCCACTGCAGACCGATTGGGCACCGGTGCTGACCGCCGGCGCCGGCCCGGACAAGGGCGTTGTCGCGCTGCCGGCGGTGGGCGACACCGTGCTCGTCGCGCTGCTGGCCAGTGACCCAGCGCACCCGATCGTGCTCGGGGGTCTCTACGGCAACCATCGGCACCCGGCGGCACCCGGTGACTCCCCCGGCGCCGAGCTCGTCCTGCGCACCGCGACCGGGCAGCAGATCACCGTGGACGGCACCCGCCGCACGCTCACCCTGACCGACGGGCAGTCGGTGCTGGAGCTGGCCCCCGACCTGCTGCGGATCAGCTCCGCCACCGACGTACTCGTCGAGGCGGTCGGCAAGGGGCTGCGCTTCCGCGCCCGATCGGTCGACTTCGAGGAGGCACCGTGAGACTGATCGTCGCCGAGGCGATCCTGCGCTGCGGGCACGACGCCCTGGTCGGCAACCAGCCCTCGCAGACCTGGGTGCGGGTGAGCGGCATACCCGTGCTTGTCGAGCCGGACCCGCAGGGCCGCCCGATCGCCGGCTGCCCCAATGTCGGCGTCAACCTCAAGCCGTGCACGAGCACCCTGGCGGTCCGGCGCGGCTACTCGTCGTGGGTGCGCATCGGCGGACACCAGGTGGCCTTGGACAGCGTCGTCGGCTACACCGACGGCACCCCACCGATGGCGGTCGACTACACGGTGCGCGACCCCGGTCAGACCCTGGTGGGGGTGAGCTCATGACCCGCAGGCGCTATCGCGCCCCGCTGTTCCAGGTGCCCGGGCTCGAGCAGGTCGACGCGGTCGGGTTCGCGGTCGACGGCCGGGGCCGATTGGCCACCGTCGAGGACGCCGCGTCGATCCGCCAGGCGCTGTTGTTGCTGCTGTCCACCCGCCCCGGCGAGCGGGTCAACCGGCCCGACTACGGCTGCCACCTGTGGCGGATGGCCTTCGCCCCCAACGACGACACCACCGCCGGGTTGGCGATGCACTACGTCGGCCGCGCCGTCGAGCAGTGGGAGCGCCGGGTCGACGTGCTGTCCGTGGACGCCGGGCCGGACCCCGACGAACCGGCCCTGCTCACCGTCACCCTGCGCTATCGCATCCGCGCCACCCAAGGCGTCGACGAGCTCACCGTCGCCGTCCCGCTGACCGGAGGTCCCCGATGAGTATCCCCGTGCCGGACCTCGACGACCGCAGCTTCGCCGACCTGGTCGCCGAGGCGCTGGCGCACGTGCGCCGGGTCGACCCGGCGTGGACCGACCTGACCGTGCACGACCCGGGGGTCGTGATGATCGAGGGCTTCGCGCACCTGACCGACGTCCTGCTCTATCGGCTCAACCGGGTGCCCGAACGCCTGTATGCCGTGTTCCTCGGCCTGCTGGGCGCCAGCGTCGGCCCGCCCCGCTGCGCCGAGGCGACCCTGCGGTTCACCCGCACCGCAGGCACCGGCCCGGTGACCATCCCGCGCGGCACCCGAGTCACTGTCTCGGCGGCCGGCGGGGCCGGCGCTGCCGGCCCGACCTTCCACACCCAGGCCGACGCGGTGATCGCCGAGGGCCAGACCAGCGTCGAGGTGCTCGCCGCGGACGCGGCGCTGCACGACGCCGTCGTCATCGGCACTGGCACCGGCGGGCCGGGACAGAGCTTCACGCTGCCCGCCGCGCCGCTGCTGGACGGTCCGGTGGTGATCGGCGTGCAGGTGCTCGACGCCCGGGGGGCCGGGGCCGAGGTGCTGGTGGCCGGCCAGAGCTTCCGGCCGTGCCGCGAGGTCGAGGTGTTCGCGGACGCTCGCGCCGGCGAGCTGGTATGCCGGGTGGACCGGACCGCCGGCGTGGTCACCTTCCCCTGGTTCGACCCCACCGATCCGGCCGGCATGGCCCCGGCCGTGCCGGGGGCCGGGATGACGGTGCGGGCCTGGTACCGCACCGGCGGCGGCACCCGGGGCAACGTGCCGGCCGGCTCGCTCACCGTGCTGCGGGACACCATTGCCGTGCCCGGCGGCAAGCTCGAGGTGACGAACCCGGCACCGGCGGCCGGCGGCCTGGACGTCGAGCCCATCGAATCGGCCAAGCGCCGGGCCCCGCAGCTGTTCCAGGCTCGAGATCGGGCCGTCACCGCGCGGGACTACGAGGCGCTGGCCACCCGGCACGGGGCGGTGGCCCGCGCCCATGCGGCGACCCGTCGCTCGCTCTGGGCCTTCGCCGCGCCGGGCGAGGTGGAGATCGCCCTGGTGCCGCACGTGCCGACCGGGCGAGCCGACCGGGCCGGGCTCGCGGCATACGCGGATGCCCGGGTGCTCGCGGAGGTGACCGAGCAGTTGCGCGCCCGGGCCACCATCGGAGCCGAACCGGTGGTCCGCTGGGCCGGATGCAAGCCGGTCCGGGTGGTCGCCCGGGTGGTGGCCCGGCGCGACGAGGACGTGCCGGCGTTGCAGGCCCGGATCGAGCGGCGCCTGGAGCGCACCATCACCCCGCTGCCCGACGACCTGGCCGGGGCCGGGGACTTCGGGCGGACCTTGCGGGTGTCCAACCTCTACCGCACCATCGAGCACGAGGAGCCGGGGGTCCGCTACGTCGATCGGCTGCGAGTGGAACTGGCCGAGGTGCCCGACCGCGACGCGACCGACCTGGTCGGGGTGGCGGCGCAGCCCGGCTGCTGGTTCGTCGCGCAGGGCACCGCGGTCTTCCGCACCGTCGACGACGGGGCCGGGTGGGAGCTGTGCACCCAGGTCGCCGGGGAGGTCCGCGCGATCCGGCCCTGGCCGGGGCCGGTCGGCCCCCAGCACCGCCGGTTGGCCGGACTGGTCGCCGTGGCCGACCGGGCCGCGACCGGCTCCCGGGTGCTGCTGTCGGAGGACCTGGGCACCTCGTGGCGCGAGCTGGCCGGCTTCGCCTTCGGGGTGCACGCGCTGGCCTGGACCCTGCGCGACGACACCCCGGTGCTGCTGGTGGCCGGGGAACGCGGGCTCTACGAGCTGCCGCTGAGCCCCGGCGCGGTGCCCGTGCAGAACGTCGTCGACCCGAGCCAGCCGGACCTGGGCTGCTATGACGTCGTCACGATGACCGACCTGCGCGGCCAGACCGCGGTCGCGGTGGCCGCGGAGGGTGCCGGCGGGGTGTGGCTGTCCACCAGCGGCGCCGGCGGCTTCGCGCAGATCCGACGCCCCGGCGAGGACATCCGGTCACTGACCGTGCACCGCGAGGGCCCGTCGTTGACCCTGTGGGTGGCCCGGTCGGTGCCCGACGGCGACGGCACCGGGTGCGCGGTGACCGTTTTCGACGAATTCGCTCGTGTCGATCCGACGAAAACTGCGTGGCGGGAGTTCACCGCGGGCTGGTCCGGTGGCAGCTGCTCCCAGGTGGCGGTCACCGGCACCCAGGTGTATGCCGCGACCCAGAGTGGCGGGGTGCTGCGCCTGGACGCGGCCACCGCCGACCCGACGTGGCAGGCGGCCGACGTCAACTGCGGGTTGCCGCTGCGCGACCGACGCCGGTTCACCCCGATCGCCGCGGTCGCCGTGGCCGACCCGGCACCCGGCACCGGACCCGGCGCGCCGCCTCGGCTGCTCAGCGCGGGGGCCTCGGGCATCTGGCGCTCCAGCGACGGCGGCGAGCACTGGAGCAACGCCAGCGCCCGCCTCGTCGACGACGCGGTGACCCTGCCGCCGGGCTGGCTGTTCTGCTCCAGCGAGCACGCCGTCGAGGTGTCCGCCGATGACTAGACCCCGGCTGCGCAGCACCCTGCCCGAGGTCTTCCAGAGCGCCGCGGCCGGCAGCCCGCCGTTGCAGGCGCTGCTCACCGTGGCCGACGCGATGCTCGGGCCGGTCGCGGACGCCCTCGATGCGATCGAGGTGGTCGCCGACCCCTACCGGGCCCCCGACCATGTCGCGGCCGCGCTGGCCTGGTGGGTCGACCTGGGCTGGCTCACCGCCGCGGATGCCGCCGCCGGGGCGGTCCACGGCACGGTGCCGACCCGGCATACCGGTCGGGTCGACACCCAGCCCCGGTTGCGCTCGATCCTGCCCGGCGGCACGACCTCCCTGCGTGACCTGATCGCCGCCTCGGCCGAGCTGGCCGCGCATCGGGGCACCGCCCTCGGGATGACCCGCTTCCTGGAGCTGGCCACCGGGGCGACCGGGTGGCGGCTGGAGGTGGCGCCGGACGACTGCCACCTGCGGGTGCACCTGCCGGCCGGCGCCGAGAGCGCGTGGGCCACCGTTGCCACCATCGTCGAGGCCATCAAGCCGGCGCACGTCACCGCGTCGGTGCACGCTGCCCCGGCTACCCGACCGGCGACCGCCCCGGTGACCGGCCTGCAGACCGAGCCGCCCGCCGAGCCGCCCAGCGAGCCGACCAGCGAGCCGTCCGGCAGTTGGCCCCTCGTGCCGCCCACCGAGGCGATCCCGGTGGCCGCGCCCGAGCGGACCCGCGCGCCACGCAACCCGTTCGTCGACCCGGCGAGCGGGGCGGCCGCCCAGCCCCTCGACCACACCGATCCCGGGAGCCAGCCATGAGCACGATCACCCTGACCAGCGCCGCCTCGAGCCTCACGCTCGTCGGCGGTCGCGCAACGGCCACGGTGTCCGTCACCAACAGCGGCACCCAGCCCGAGCGGGTCACCGTGGGCGTGTTCCCGCCGGCCGGAGCCCCGCCCACCTCGCCCGCGCCGGCCGAGTGGGTCGCCGTTGATCGCCCGACCCGCGACCTCGCACCCGGCCAGACCGAGCAGCTCACCGTGACCTGCACCGCGCCGCCGACCCTGCCGCCGGGCCAGCATCGAGTCCGGTTGATCGCCTATTCGGCCACCCAGGCGCCGGAGGAGAACGCCGCCCAGGCCCGTGAGCTGGAGATCCTCGCCCCGGCGCCGCAGACCGCCCCCGCCGCCAAGGCCGGGATCCCCTGGTGGGTGTGGGCGGTGGCGGCCGGGCTGGTCGTGCTGGTCGTCGGGGTCGGGTTCCTGCTGCTGCGCGACCGGGGCGAGCCACCGACTGCTCAACCCACGGCGAGCCCCACGACCACCACGGCCGCGCCGTCACCGAGCACCACCCCGCTGCCCAGCGGTCGCTGCATCGAGGGCTATGTCGAGCGCCGGGCCCGGCCCGCCGACGTGGTCTGCGTGGTGCCGGCCAGCGCCTTGCAGGCCGAGTTCGACAACCGCCCCGACGTGCAGAAGGCCCGCAAGAACGACCCGCCCGGCGGCCCTTTCGGCCCGGAGACCTGCCGGGTCGGCTGGGTCTGGCGGGATGCCTTCGCGGGCGACACCATCTGCGTCACCGGTGATGTCCGGGCCCGCACCGCCCAGGAGAACGCCGAGGCGTCCCAACACCGCCGCCCGCTGCTACCCACCGGGATCGTGCAGACACTGCTGCCCACGGCCAACGTCACCTGACCCGATGGACCGCAAACGGCTGGTCGTGGTCATCGCTCTTGCCGTCCTCGCGATCATCGGGTATGCCGCGGGGGCCCTGGGCCGATCCGACGACGGTGCCGGCGCGGACTGGCGGCAGCGGTTGGCCGGGCCTGCCGACGCCGACCCGCTGCGCCCGGGCGACCTGCGCCGCATCTCGGGCAGTTGCCAGTGGGAAGGCCAGGTGCTGCGGGTGCCGAGCAGTTGCACACTGCGGGTCGACCCGCTCGCCCAGCAGCTCACCACCCGGCCGGTGCGCACGGCGACATTGCGCAGCACCGAGCGGGTGCACGTGGTCCTCGTCGTCGAGGGCAAGCGGATCGAGCTGGACCTGGACCCCGGTAAGGACCTGCGGGTCACCGCCGGGCCGGCCGGCACCGACCTGGCCCTGGCCTGCCTCGCGCCGGCGCCCACGCAGTGCCTGCTCACCCAGGCCAGTGCCTGATGCCGCTGAACCGACCGTTGTTCGTGCTGGCCTGTGTCGCGGCGGTGCTGGCCGTCGTCGTCGAGCTGGCCCTCGGTTCGGCGCTCGGGGGCGCCGCCGCCGGGCCGCTACCACCGGGAGCCGGCGGGCTCACCGACGTCAGCCCACTCACCCTCGCTGCGGTCCAGGCGCAGACGCCGCCGGGCGCCGGCATCCGGCACCTGGCCCTGCTCGACGGGCTGTTGTGTTTCGCGTTGGCCGTGGTCGGGGCCGGCGCGTTGGGCAGCCAGCGGGCCACCGCCCGGGTCCAGGGCATCGTCACCCTGGTCGTCTCCTTCTTCTGGCTGTTGGGCGCCCTGGTGGCCGCCGTCCTTGCCTTCGTGCAGCTACTGGTGATGGTCGGGCTCTTTGTCGCCGTCCCGTTCGGCACGATCGCCTACCTGGCGATCTGGGGCTTCTTCCCGGTCGGGTCGGCGGCCACGCTGCTGGGCCTGCTGCTGGTGCTCAAGCTGGTCATGTTCGGGTTGCTGCTGGCCGCGCAACCGAAGTTCCTCGAGGTCAAGGGCCTGATGACGCTGATCGCCCTGTCCGTGCTGCTGCAGCTGGTGTTGGGTCTCCTGCACGGTTGGTTGCCCCGGCCGGTGGTCGCCATCGGCGACCAGCTCTGGGCGCTGGTCACCGCGATCGTCGCGCTCGTCTGGGCGCTGATCATGCTGATCACCTCGATCCCGGCGGTGCTGCGGGCGATCCGGGTGTCCGCCGCCCGCCGGCAATAGCCGCCCGGACCGCCCGGCGGGTCTGGGAGACTGTCCGGATGCCCCGACGCGCACCGGCCCCACGGCATCGCGCCCGCCGGGAGGCGGCGCGCAGCCTGGCCGACGACCTGCGCGGACGCCTCGACGACGAGCTGGCCCGGCTGCTGGTCGACCGACCGGACCTGGCCCGGCCCGCTCCACCGGATCTCACCGCCCTGGCCGCCCGGGCCAGCACCCGGGCCAGCGTGCAACGCGCCGTCGAGCGCTTGCACCGCGGCCTCTGGTATGCCGCGCAGGCCGCGGTCGTGGCCGCCCAGGCCGGGTCGACGGATCCCACCCAGGGCCTGGCCGGGCCGGTGGAGCCGGCCGCCGTCGCCGGCCTGCTCGGCGCCCGTGGCCCGCGGGTCCGACCGTTGCTGGAGCGGTTGTGGGAGCTGGCCCTGCTGTGGCGCTCCGAGCGAGGGCTGGAGCTGACCCGGGCGCTGCCCGAAGCCCTCGGGCCGCACCCGGCCGGCCTGGGCGTGCGGGCGGCCGACATCAACCCGCGGTATGCCGCGCACACCCCACCCCTGGGCGCCGACCTCGACGCGCTGCTGCAGCACGCACCGGCCGAGGCGCTCGCCGTGCTCGACCGGTTGACCTGGGCCGGACCGACCGGGCATCTGCCCGGCAGCGGGCCGGCGCGCCTGGGCGCCCAGTGGCTCGTGGACCACGGCCTGGCCGCCCCGAGCGGCGTCGGGCACGTCACCCTCGTGCGCGAGGTGGCCCTGGCCCGCCGTGGGGGCTGGTTGCATCGAGAGGTCACCCTCGACCCGCCCGAGCCCGCCCTGACGACTGTCGACCCGGCGGCCGTCGAGCGCGCCGCAGGGGCCGCCGCCCGCGAGGTGCTCGACCGGGTCGACGAGCTCGCCGGGCTGCTGAGCAGCCTGACCCCGCGGGTGCTGCGAGCCGGCGGGATGAGCGCCCGCGACGTCGCCCGGTTGGCCACCGCGCTGGGCAGCTCGCCCGAGCACACCGCGTGGCTGCTCGAGACGTCGGCCGCCGCCGGGCTGCTCGCCGACGACGGGGAGTTCGTGCCGGTCTGGGCACCGACCGGACGCTTCGACGAGTGGCAGGCCGAGGCGGCCGGCACGCGGTGGGCGTACCTCACCACGGCCTGGCTGAGCAATCCTCGAGTCGCCCCGCCGCCCGCGGAGCCGGGCTCGACCACGCCCGCCGTGACGGCCCTCGGCCCGGACGGGCAATCGCCGGGCATCCGCGGCGCGCGCGCCGACGTGCTGGCCCAGCTCGCCGAAGTGCCGGCCGGGCAGGCCATCGGTGAGCGCGACCTGGTCGAGCTGCTGGCCTGGCACCGCCCGCTGCGCGACGCGCAGCTGACCACCAGCTGGGCCGCGGCGGTGCGGCGCGAGGCGCACTGGCTGGGGCTGGCCGGTCTCGGTGCGCTGAGTCGACCCGGTCGCGCCCTCGCAGCCGGGGCGTCATTGACGCAGCTCACGCAGGCCGCTGCCGACGCGCTACCCGGCCCGGTCGATCACATCATGTTGCAGGCCGACCTCACCGCGATCGCCCCCGGGCCACTGGAGGGCGAGCTGGCCCGACTGATGCGCCTGGTCGCCGACGTCGAGTCGCGTGGTGGCGCGATCGTGCTGCGGTTCACCGCCGACACAGTGCGGCGTGCTTTCGACGCGGGCTGGGGCGCCGAGGACCTGCTGTCCCGGCTGGCCGCGGCCAGCAGCACCCCGGTCCCGCAGCCGTTGGACTACCTGGTCCGTGATCTCGCGCGGCGCCACGGCCAGACCCGGGTCGGCGGCGCCACGGCATACCTGCGCTCCGACGACGCCGCGACGCTCGCCGCGATGCTTGCCGACCGGGCGCTCGCCCCGGCCATGCTGCGCCAGATCGCCCCGACCGTGCTGATCGCGCGGGCCGAACCGGCCACCCTCATCGGCTTGTTGCGCGATTCCGGCTATGCGCCGGTGCACGAGGCCTTCGACGGCAGCTTGGTCATCGCCGAACCGGTGACCCGGCGGGCCCGGCTGGGGCAGCGCCGCGGCACGGCCCTGGCACCGCCCGAAGCCGGCCTCGACCGCACCCATGCCGCAGCGGTCGTCACCGCCCTGCGTGCGGCGCCACCGCGCCCGGTGCCGGGTCAGGCGCCGGCCCGGGTGCTCGACGGCGATCCCGCCGACACCGCCGCGCAGCTACGCCAGGCCGTGAGCGACGCCCTCGCGGTGTGGCTCGGGTATGCCGACGGCAACGGGCGCACGACCCGCCACCTGGTGCGGCCCGTTCGGGTCGACGGCGGGCGCGTGTATGCCGTGTCCGCCGACTCCGACTCCGAGCAGCTCTTCCTGCTGCACCGGATCACCGGGGTCGTGCCCGCCTGAGTAGGGCCGTCAGCCGCCGGTCAGCGCGCGAACGACCCGGGAGGCCGACGGGCGGCCGAGGATGCCCGCCAGCCAGGCACTCGCCTCGACCAGCGCCGGCAGATCGACGCCGGTCTGCACCCCGGCACCATGCAGCGCCCAGACGAGATCCTCGGTGGCCAGGTTGCCGGTGGCGCTCCTGGCGTAGGGGCAGCCGCCCAGCCCACCGGCCGACGAATCGACGATCGTCACCCCCGCGCGCAGCGCCGCCACGGTGTTCGCGAGGGCCTGGCCATAGGTGTCGTGGAAGTGCACCGCGACCCGATCCCGGGTGATACCGGCCGTCTCCAGACCGTCGAGCAACGCCTCGACCTGCCCGGTCGTCGCCACACCGATGGTGTCGCCGAGGCTCAACTCGTCACAGCCGAGGTCCATGAGTCGCCGCGCCGCGTCCACGGCCGCAGCGGTGGGGACGTCGCCCTCCCACGGGTCGCCGAAGCACATCGACACGTAGGCGCGCACCCAGAGGCCGTGCTCGCGCGCCTGCGCGACGACCGGGGTGAACATCGCCACGGACTCGGCAATGCTGCGACCCAGATTGCGCTGCGCGAACGTCTCCGTGGCGCTGCCGAAGATCGCGATGGCCTGGCAACCAGCCGCGATGGCCCGGTCCAGGCCCCGGGTGTTGGGCACGAGCACCGGCCGATCCCGCCCGACCCCCTGCGGCCCGAGCAGTTCGAGCACCTCGGCCGCATCGGCCAGCTGCGGCACCCACTGTGGGTTGACGAACGACGTCGTCTCGATGACCGGCAGCCCAGCGGCGGCGAGCCGCCGGATGAACTCGGCCTTGGCCTGGGCGGGCACGACGGTCGACTCGTTCTGCAAGCCGTCACGCGCGCCGACCTCGTATATCCGCACCCGCGACGGCAGTCCCGCCGCGGTCTGCACCTGTGGTGACCTCACACTGTCTCCTTGCTGCCGTGGGCATTGTCGCAAGCCACCTCGACTCCATGGGCGTTGGGTCAGGCCGCCTGCCCAGGCCCCAGCCACGGCGAAGAGGTAGTCTGCGGCGACAACGCGAGGAGGCACCATGACCGAACCCGACCCGAGCGCACCGGTCGATCCGCCCGAGCCGAGTGCCCAGGGGTGGTCATCGCTGGAGGAGGTGCTCCGCTCCAGCCGCACGCCCAGCCCGCCCACGGAGACCTTCGGGGCCACCGAAAAGACCGGCGCCGCCGACACGGCCGACGGCGCCACGGGGGCCGGTTCGCTCTACTCGGGCACGCCGCTGGGTAGCCCGCCCGTGTCCCCGCCATCGGCTCCGCCCGCTCAGTCTGCCTACCCGCCGCCGGCGGCGCCCCACACCCCACCACCGGTGTCGCCCTACGCTTCGCCACCGGCCGCGCCGTCCTACACCCCGCCGCCCGCGCCGTCCTACACCCCACCACCGGTGTCGCCCTCCCCTCCGCCACCGGTGTCGCCCTACCTTCCGCCACCGGCCGAGCC
>RRZT010100576.1_pt1 | contig 10982 bp, 7 predicted proteins | sample 2165551 | NCBI WGS metagenome assembly RRZT01 (sample SAMN10456910, study PRJNA506462) | wastewater metagenome | biome: wastewater; feature: sludge; material: wastewater sludge; isolation source: wastewater sludge with Escherichia coli K12::gfp cells carrying plasmid... | place: USA: Moscow, Idaho ...
AAAGGCAAATATATGGGTACGTTTTTTGAGGAAAACGCGCTGTGCGCCAATTAAACGCAGTGCGTGCCAAGTGGCTAAAAAATGTTGGCAAAAAAAGTTGGCAAAAAACAGCTTGTTTTTATAACTTGTTTTTTTATAACTTGTCTTTACAAGCTGTTTTTATAACCTGTTTTTTAACGCACTGCGCATCAGACGCAACACACAAACCAGGGCGCAGCATTCAAGCCACACTGCTCAGAAAAAGCATCTCTGCGCCCTATGCGTTCGCTCCTGCACTTGCTCTTGTGCAGGCAAGCACGCAATTGCTTGTTAATCGCGGCTGGCGCGTTTGCGCTCGTGCTCTTTCAGGTGGCGCTTGCGCAGGCGAATGGATTTGGGGGTAATTTCCACCAACTCATCGTCTTCGATAAACTCCACCCCATACTCTAGCGACAATTCAATAGGCGGTGTCACCTTAATGGCATCTTCCTTGCCGCTTACGCGGAAGTTGGTAAGCTGCTTGGTACGTGTGGCGTTCACCACCAAATCGTTATCGCGGTTATGGATGCCAACAATCATGCCCTCATACACGGGGTCGCCAGCGCGTACGAACATGCGGCCACGGTCATCGAGCTTGCCCAGTGCGTAGGTGAAAATTTCGCCATCGTCCATGCTGATAAGCACGCCGTTTTTGCGCCCGCCAATATCGCCTTTGTGGGCTTCGTAGCCATCAAAAATATTGCTAATCAAGCCCGAGCCGCGCGTCAGGTTCATAAATTCGCTGGTAAAACCAATCAGCCCGCGTGCGGGAATGCGGTATTCAAGGCGCACACGGCCGCGGCCATCGGCTTCCATATTCACCAGCTCGCCTTTGCGCTCACCCAGCGCTTGCATGACGCCGCCTTGGTGGCCTTCTTCAATATCGGCAGTTACCAGCTCAATGGGCTCGCAGCGTTCGCCATCAATCTCGCGGAAAACCACGCGTGGCTTGCTTACAGCCATCTCAAAGCCTTCGCGGCGCATGTTTTCAAGCAAAATAGTCAGGTGCAACTCACCTCGGCCAGAAACCTCAAACACGCCGTCTTCAGCCGTTTCGCGCACACGCAGCGCCACGTTGCTTTGCAGCTCTTTTTGCAGCCTGTCCCAAATCTGGCGGCTGGTCACAAACTTGCCTTCGCGTCCAGCCAAGGGGCTGGTATTGACGCAAAAGTTCATGGTCAGCGTAGGCTCGTCAATTTTGAGCATGGGCAGCGGCTGGGGGTTGGCCATGTCTGTAAGCGTTACGCCAATGCCGATGTCTTCAATGCCGTTAATCAGCACAATGTCGCCAGGGCCGGCTTCAGTGGCCTGCACGCGGTCAAGCCCCTGGAATTTCAGCACCTGATTGACGCGGCCCTTGAAAGATTTCCCGTCTGGCCCTTCCATTACCAGCACATCAGTAGCGGGCTTGAGCGTGCCAGCATTTACGCGGCCTACGCCAATGCGCCCGACGAAGGTAGAAAAGTCCAGCGCAGAAATCTGCAACTGCAAAGGCGCATCGGCATCGCCCTCGTGCGCGGGAACGTGTTTGAGAATGGTGTTAAACAGTGCCGACATGTCTTTGCCCCACTGCTGGCCTGGCTCGCCTTCTTCGAGTGCGCTCCAGCCGTTGATGCCTGATGCGTACACAACAGGAAAGTCAAGTTGCTCGTCATTGGCACCGAGTTTGTCAAACAAGTCAAAAGCGGCATTAATCACCTTGTCGGGGTTGGCACCTGGCTTGTCTACCTTGTTTACCACCACGATAGGCTTCAAGCCCAGAGCCAGCGCTTTCTTGGTCACAAAGCGCGTTTGCGGCATGGGGCCTTCCTGCGCGTCAATCAGCAGCACCACGCCATCAACCATGCTCAATGCACGTTCTACCTCGCCGCCAAAGTCCGCGTGCCCGGGGGTATCGACGATGTTGATGTGTGTATTTTCCCAACGCACGGCGCAGTTTTTGGCCAAAATGGTAATGCCGCGCTCGCGCTCGATGGCGTTGTTATCCATCACCGAATCCACCATTTTTTCGTTCTCGGCAAAAGTGCCTGACTGGCGCAGCAATTGGTCGACCATGGTGGTTTTGCCGTGATCAACGTGGGCAATGATGGCAATGTTTCTGATTGGTTGGGTCATATAAGTTACAGTTTTAAGAAAATTGAAATACGTAAACAGTCTGCAAAAAAACGATAGCTGCCATATTGCTACTGTCTACGTTTAGGCTTACTTTTTGGCTTTACTCTTGGGTGTCAAAGACACCATTTTTGCTACATACTTGAACGTGTGCTTGGTGGCGCTATCACTCGCTGCCAAAAGCATTCTGTACCTGCCTTAACCTGCATCGGGCGGGTGCAGCATTTGCTGTATTTCCACTGGACTGAGCAAGCGCTCGGGTATCAACTCGCCCGCTTTGACGTGCGCCGCACCCAAGAGCACAGCACTGGCAAGCGCCACCCCATCGGGCACAGGCGGCGGGCCATACACCCGCACTTGCGGGGCATCGGGCCAGTCGCCTCGGCGGCGCAAACCACTTAAAAAGCGCCCTGCATTGTCCGCATCCAGCATGACAGGGCTGTGGCTTGGCAACAAAGCATCCACGGGCAGCAAGGCTTGCAGGCGCTGCGCAGGCGGCAATGCTTCGAGTTCTTGCAAAGTAATGCAGCCCTTGAGCGTAAATACCCCCGTTTGCACCCGCCGCAAACCAATCAGGTGTGCGCCGCAGCCCAGTGCCTCGCCAATGTCTTCTGCCAGCGTGCGGATATACGTTCCTTTGCTGACTGCGGCACGGATTTTCAGCACCGTGCCTGCAGGGTGCGCCTGTGCGATAGCATCTGGCACGGGCAGGCGCTCAATCTCGAATACGGTTATCTGCCGCGCCTGGCGCTCCACCGTTTGCCCGGCGCGCGCGTATTCGTACAGTGCCTTGCCGTCTTTTTTTAGCGCTGAATACATAGGCGGCACTTGCTCTTGTGCGCCTGTAAACTGCTGCAATACGGCAGCAATTTGCGCTTCAGTCGCATCAACTGCGCGGCTTTGCAAAATTTCGCCTTCGGCATCACCCGTGCTGGTCGTCTGCCCTAGCCGCAAAGTGGCTTCGTAGCTTTTATCCGCATCCAAATGCAACTGGCTGAATTTGGTTGCCGCACCAAAACACAGCGGCAACACGCCAGTAGCCAGCGGGTCAAGCGTGCCTGTATGCCCCGCTTTTTCGGCGCACAGCAACCACTTGGCTTTTTGCAAAGCCTGATTGCTGGACAAGCCCAGCGGTTTATCTAACAGCAACACCCCATGCACAGGGCGCCGCTGCACCCGTGTGCGTGGCGCTGTCATGGTCTTATTCGTCCTTGGAGCGCGATGAAACAGCCCGCGCAATGAGCGCATCCATGTCTGCGGCACGCTCAAGCGTGCGGTCAAACACAAAATGCAGCGTAGGCACGGTGTGGATATGCAGCCGCTTGAACAAGCCATTGCGCAAATGCCCCGCAGCATGGTTCAGTGCTTCTTGCGTTTGCTCGGCATCACCCGTAAGCACGGTAAAAAACACCTTGGCATGGGCATAGTCAGGCGTTAATTCCACGCCTTGCAGCGTCACCATGCCCACGCGCGGGTCTTTAAGCTCGCGCGCAATCAGTTCAGACAAATCACGCTGAATCTGGTCGGCTACTTTGTAGCTGCGGTTGGTAGGAGGTTTTTTAGTTGCCATGCAGTGCTATCCGTTTGCTTCGCTCCCTGTTTTACAGGGTACGCGCCACTTCCTTGATTTCAAAGAACTCCAGCACGTCGCCTTCAACAATGTCGTTATAGCCTTTGATGGTCAGGCCGCAATCGTAGCCTTCCTTGACTTCTTTGGCATCGTCCTTGAAGCGTTTGAGTGAATCGAGTTCGCCCGTAAATACCACCACGTTGCTACGCAGCAAGCGCAGCTTGGCTGTGCGACGCACCACGCCGCTGGTAACCATACAGCCTGCAATAGCGCCGATTTTGGAGACACGGTAAATTTCGCGAATCTCGGCTGTGCCGATAACTTCTTCTTTCTTGTCAGGCGTAAGCATGCCACTCATGGCGGCTTTCACATCCTCAATGACTTCGTACAGGATGTTGTAATAGCGCACATCAATGCCGTTGTTTTCGGCTGCCTTGCGCGCATTGGCATCAGCGCGGGTGTTAAACCCAATGATGACGGCTTTGGAAGCAATCGCCAGATTTACGTCGCTTTCGCTGATGCCGCCAACTGCGCCAAATACCACCTGCACTTTCACTTCATCGGTAGAAAGTTTCAGCAATGAAGCAGCCAGCGCCTCTTGCGTGCCTTGCACGTCGGCCTTGATGATGATGGGCAGGTGCTTGACTTCGCCTTCAGTCATGTCCGAGAACATATTTTCCAGCTTGGCTGCTTGCTGCTTGGCCAGCTTGGTGTCGCGGAATTTGCCGCTGCGGTAAGTGGCAATTTCACGGGCGCGGCGCTCATCGGCCAGCACCATAAATTCGTCACCTGCTTGCGGCACTTCGGTCAAGCCCTGAATCTCTACAGGGATAGACGGGCCCGCTTGCTTCACGGGCTTGCCGTTTTCATCGAGCATGGCGCGTACACGCCCCCAGGTTTGCCCTGCCAGCACCACATCGCCAGCAGCCAGCGTACCCGACTGCACCAAAATCGTTGCCAGCGGGCCGCGTCCTTTATCCAGACGCGCTTCAACCACCAACCCTTTGGCAGCCGCATCTACTGGGGCTTTGAGCTCCAGCATTTCGGCTTGCAGCAACACTTGCTCAAGCAAGTCATCAATACCTTGGCCAGTTTTGGCCGAGACAGGGACAAAGGGTGAATCACCACCAAATTCTTCTGGCACCACTTCTTCAGCCACCAGCTCGTTTTTCACGCGCTCGGGGTTAGCTTCGGGCTTGTCAATTTTGTTGATGGCAACCACAATTGGCACACCAGCGGCTTTGGCGTGGCGCACTGCCTCTTTGGTTTGCGGCATCACACCATCATCGGCAGCCACTACCAAAATCACAATATCAGTGGCTTTGGTGCCACGGGCACGCATGGCGGTAAAGGCTTCGTGGCCAGGGGTATCGAGGAAAGTAACAATACCGCGCGGCGTTTCAACATGGTAAGCGCCGATATGCTGGGTAATGCCGCCAGCTTCGCCTGTTGCCACTTTGGCACGGCGGATATAGTCCAGCAGCGAAGTTTTGCCGTGGTCTACGTGACCCATCACGGTAACTACGGGAGCGCGTGTCAGCGCCTCGGCGCTTTGCGCTTCTACTTCTTCAGCGGTAAAGGCTTCGGGGTCATCAAGCGCGGCTTGCACGGCGGTGTGCCCCATCTCCTCCACCACAATCATGGCTGTATCTTGGTCTAGCGGCTGGTTGATGGTTACCATCTGCCCCAGCTTCATCAGCGATTTGATGACTTCAGAAGCCTTAATCGACATTTTGTGCGCCAACTCGCCTACGGTAATGGTTTCTGGCACATGGATTTCAAGCTGCTTGAACTCAACTGGCGCTGGTGCGTAGGCTTCTTCGCGGTTATTTCTGTCACCACGGCGGCCACCACGGGAACCTGCTGCACGCCAGCCGCTGTTGCGCCCGGCGCTCGTATCTCCACGGGTTTTGATTTCGCCTTTTTTCTTGCCGTCGGCCTCACCCGCCCAGCTTGAAGACAGCTTGGCAGACTTCACCTCTTTATTGGGCGTTGCACCTGTTTTCGCTGCGGCAGGCTTGGCTGCTGCTTTCTCTGTTTTTTCGGTTGCAGCAGGTTTGTGCAGCGTGCCTTTGGCAGCTTTTGCCTCTTCGACTTTTTTCGCTGTCAAGACCCTTGCAGGCGCATTCATCATGGCGCGAATGGCATCAGCCTCAGCCAACGCCTTGCGGCGGCGCTCTTCAAGGTCTTTGGCGCGCGCTGCTTCTTCTTCGATTTGTGCTTTTCTATCGGCCTCGGCTTGCGCTTGCTTTTCGGCCACTGCAAGTTGCTCGGCTTCTTTTTTCTTTTGCTCTGCCTCTGCCTGCTTTTGAGCAGCCTCAGCAGCTTGCGCATTTTCAGCACTCGCGTTCTGGCGCGCCAAGCGCTCGCTTGCGCGGGCGTTTTGAATGGCATCTACTTCTGCTTGCGCCTGCTCACGTGCCAAAGCGCGCGCTTGCTCTTCCTGCTCCTTGTCTGCAGCCGCTTCGGGTGCTTGCTGCCCAGCTTCTTGTGCTGTTTGCTGTGCTGCCTCTTGTGCGGCTTGCTGCTCGGCGCGCTCTTTGGCTTCTTGCTCTTCGCGTTGGCTACGGCGCTCGGCCAAATCTTCTTCCTGACGGCGAATCAACTCTGCCTGACGGCGTGCCTCTTCTTCGCGCCGCTGCAATTCAGCCGTATCAATCACCGACACAGGCGCTACTGGCTGCGTTTGGGTTTGCTCGGCTGGGCTGCTTTCGGCTTCGTCGCGTTTGACCAGCGTGCGTTTTTTGCGCACTTCAACCTGAATCGTGCGCGCCTTGCCTGTGGCATCAGCTTGCTTGATTTCGCTGGTTGATTTCTTGGTAAGCACAATTTTTTTGCGCTGCACAACAGGCTCACCTTGGCTGGTACGCAAAAAATCGCGCAATTTAATCTTGTCAGCCTCGCTTATTACATCCGACTCGCCAGACTTTGGCACACCTGCGCTTTGCAGTTGCTCGAGCAGCTCCTGCGGCGTTTTTCTCAGTTCAGCAGCAAATTCTGCAACGGTATTTTTTGACATACGGGTATTGACCTCTTCCTTAGGCTTGATCTTTGTCAAACCAGTGTTCGCGCGCTTTCATGATGAGTGCATTGGCCTCATCGCTGCTTTGTGCTGTGATTTCCATCAGCTCGTCTGTGCCCAAATCGGCCAAATCATCGCGGGTGTGGATGCCTGCGGCGGCAAGCTTGTCCATCAGCTCAGGCGTCATGCCAGCAAGCTCATGCAACAGGCCACCTTCGGCTTGTGCGCCGCTTTCCTGGGCAATTTCAAGCGTTAGCAAAGCGTCTTTAGCGCGGGTACGCAACTCGGTTACGGTGTCTTCGTCGAGTGCTTCGATATCGAGCATTTCTTGAAGCGGCACATACGCCACTTCTTCCAGACTGGTAAAGCCTTCTTCAATCAGAATATCGGCCATTTCCTCGTCTACATCCAGTTTGCTCATAAACAGGGTGCGCAGCGACTGGGTTTCGTGCGCTTGCTTCTCGGCAGATTCGGCCGCGTCCATGATGTTGATTTTCCAGCCTGTCAAATCAGATGCCAGACGCACGTTTTGCCCGCCGCGACCAATGGCCACTGCCAGATTTTCCTCATCTACCACCACGTCCATGGCGTGCTTTTCTTCATCTACCACGATGGATTGCACGTTGGCTGGTGCGAGTGCGCCAATGACAAACTGGGCTGGGTCTTCGCTCCACAGCACAATATCTACGCGTTCGCCAGCGAGCTCATTCGTTACAGCGGTAACACGGCTGCCACGCACGCCTACGCAAGTGCCGATGGGGTCTACGCGCGGATCGTGTGCAACTACGGCGATTTTGGCGCGGCTGCCTGGGTCGCGGGCGCAAGACTTGATTTCAAGCAAGCCTTCTTCAATTTCAGGCACTTCGTTGCGAAACAGCTCCACCATAAAAGCGGGCGCAGAGCGCGAGAGCAGCACAGGCGCGCCGCGCAGTGTTGTGTCCACCTCCATAATCATGGCGCGTACACGGTCGCCAGTGCGGAAGTTTTCTTTGGGAATGGTTTCGTTGCGGCGCAGGCGGCCTTCAATACGCCCGCTTTCGACAATCATGTCGCCTTTGTCCATACGCTTGATGGTGCCGCTGAAAATCTTGTCACCACGCTCAAGAAAGTCGCGCAGCAGCATTTCGCGCTCGGCATCACGAATGCGCTGCAGCACTACCTGCTTGGCTGTCATGGCGCCAATGCGGCCTATGGGCAGCGAAGGCACGGCTTCTTCAATGAAGTCGCCCTCAACCACGCCAGGCTTGCGCTCTTGCGCATCCATCATCATTTCTTCTGCGTCCGGGTTTTGCAGACCTGCATCATCGGGCACAACCAGCCAGCGGCGGAATGTGTCGTACTGCCCTGTTTCGCGGTCGATAGCCACGCGAATGTCTACCTCGCCCGGGTATTGCTTTTTGGTGGCTTGCGCCAAGGCTTGCTCAACTGCTTCGAACACCACATCGCGATCCACGTTTTTTTCGCGGGCAATCGCTTCTACCAGCATCAGCATTTCACGATTCATCTTGTTGTACTCCGGCCATAAGAGGGTTGTTTATTAATTGACAAAAATTTATTCCTGATTTGTTTCTTCGGCAGATGGCTTTGCGCGCCGCCCTTTGAAATCAACAACGGGTGCCAATCTGGCTTCACGCATTTCATCGAGCGTAAAACCCAGCGCATGCATAGGTGGCGCAGGCTTGTGCTTGCTCACACGCTGCCCAGGCTTGACTGGCGGCGCATCGCTCCAGAGTATTTGCCAGCCTGCTTGCGTTTGCTCAAGTCGGCCACGAAACTTTTTGCGGTTGGCGGCAATACCCGCTTCGTTGGCTCCAATGGCTTCTTTCAGGGTCAAATCGATTTCAGCGCCAGCAAAACGCTCAAAATCTTGCGCGTGCCGCAGCAAGCGGTCAATGCCAGGCGAGCCAACTTCCAGCCGCTGGTAATCAATGTTTTCAACTTCTAGCGCATATTGCAACTGGCGCGTAACCTTCTCGCAGTCTTCAATGGTTACGAATTGCTCGCCCTGTCCTGCCTGCCAAGGCACATCTATGGTTATGCGCAACAAACCACCTGCGGAGCGTTCAACCTCCACCAAATCCAGCCCAAGCGACTGCGCCGTTTGCTGCGCCAATTCCTGTAATGTCACGTACGTTTTCCTGTCGACCAATAAATGCAAGTTGTTGAGTTTATTGAAAATTCTCTCTACCGAAAACCAGTCTGCACGCACACAAGGCAAAAAAAATGGGCGGTATAAACCGGCCCATTGTGCGTATCGCTCTGGTCGAGATAGCCGCCATTATATCTGTTGTCTGTGCCATAGTGCAACTGCAAAATATATGCGTCATGCGTTTTGTCACTAAAACATGGCAACGACGTGCGATAATCTGTGGCTTATTTTCAGCAAAGTCGTGCTGCTACAACTCTACAAGTAAAGCAGATACAGTACAGCGGCTTGAGAAACAAAAAAGGAGTTTGTATGGGTTTTCTAAACGGAAAAAAGCTACTGATTACTGGCTTGCTATCGAACCGTTCTATCGCCTACGGTATTGCCAAGGCTTGCCACGCGCAAGGCGCTGAGTTGGCTTTTAGCTATGTTGGCGAGCGTTTCAAAGACCGTATTACAGATTTTGCTGCCGAGTTTGATTCCAAACTGGTTTTTGATTGTGACGTGGGCAGCGATGAGCAAATCGAGCGCATGTTTGCCGATTTGTCGCAGGCTTGGCCAAAGTTTGACGGCTTTGTGCATGCGATTGGTTTTGCGCCACGCGAGGCAATTGCTGGCAATTTCTTTGATGGTTTGAGCCGCGAGAATTTTCGCATTGCGCACGATATTAGCGCCTACAGCTTCCCTGGCATGGCCAAGATTGCGTTGCCTTACCTCAACAACAACGCTTCTTTGCTAACGCTGACCTATTTGGGCTCGCAGCGCACTGTGCCTTACTACAACACGATGGGTGTTGCCAAAGCGGCGCTGGAGTCTAGCGTGCGCTATATGGCCGAGGCGCTTGGGCATATGGATGACGGGCGCAGTATTCGCGTTAATGGCATTAGTGCGGGGCCTGTTAAGACCCTTGCTGCCAGTGGCATTCAGGATTTTGGCAAGTTGCTAAGCTACATGGCTTTGAGCTGCCCTTTGCGCCGCAATATCACGATTGAAGAGATTGGCAACGTTGCTGCTTTTATGCTTAGTGACTTGTCTAGCGGCGTGACGGCTGAAATTACCTATGTGGATTGCGGCTTTAGCCAAACCGCTGGTATTAGCGAAGCCCGTATCCAAAGCGGCAAGTAAACGCACTTGCTGCATTGTTGCGCAAAACGCTGCCCAAGGTTGTTTGACTTTGGCAGCGTTTTTTGCTTTTACAAGCGCCAAGCTGTCTGAGCCGCATGCCGCATACCGTGTACTTTGTGTAGCTGTGTGCTGCCTAGCTTGCCACTTCATGGCTTGGCATGCCCCAGTTTTGCCTTGCCTGTTTTTACGCTACTGTTTTTTATGTTTGCTGCGCTCTTGTTTGGCAGCTTTTCTACTCAATAAATACCATGCCTCATTCACTTTTCAATTCTTTGCATCTGGCCTGTATCGGTGGCGGTAATATGGCTAGCGCCATTTTGGGCGGCTTGCTCAAACAAGGCTTTGCCGCAAAAAACATCACCGTTATCGACCCTTCTGCCGAAACTTGCACCCGCCTGCGCAATGACTGGGGCGTGCATGCCCTGCAAGCGGCTGATAGCACGCTGGCACAAGCTGATGCGGTGCTGTGGGCGGTAAAGCCGCAGCAGTTTAAAGAAGCTGCGCTACCCGTTGCCCCGCATACACGGCACGCCCTGCACATCAGCGTTGCTGCTGGCATTACTACTGCCGCGCTTGAAAACTGGCTGGGCAGCAGCCGCATTGTGCGTTGCATGCCCAATACGCCCGCATTGGTTGGGCAGGGCATGACGGGGCTGTATGCCATGCCTGCCGTGTCTGACGCTGACCGCGCCACCGTTGATGCGCTGCTGGCTGCTACGGGCAAGCTGATGTGGCTTGAGCGCGAGGAGCTTATCAATAGCCTGATGGCGATTAGTGGCTCGGGCCCCGCTTATGTGTTTTACTGGATTGAGGCGCTGGTAGCGGGCGGCGTAAAGCTCGGCTTATCGGCAGAGCAGGCCAAAGAGCTTGCTGCGCAAACTTTTGCAGGAGCAGCGGCATTGGTGCAAGCATCTGACGAAGCGCCCGAGGTGCTGCGCCAGCGCGTTACCAGCAAGGGCGGCACTACGCACGAGGCTATTGTCAGCATG
>RRZT011259879.1_pt1 | contig 10982 bp, 10 predicted proteins | sample 2165551 | NCBI WGS metagenome assembly RRZT01 (sample SAMN10456910, study PRJNA506462) | wastewater metagenome | biome: wastewater; feature: sludge; material: wastewater sludge; isolation source: wastewater sludge with Escherichia coli K12::gfp cells carrying plasmid... | place: USA: Moscow, Idaho...
ACGAAGCTGCCCGCGCTCATCGCCTCCACCAGGATGATTCCGAAGGATTCGCCGCCGGTGTTGGGTGCGAGATAGATGTCCACGCTGGAGAGCATCGCCTCCTTGTCCGCCTCGCTCACGCCGCCCAGGAACACCACCGAGTCCGCGTGCTCGCCGAACATCTCGCGGGCGGCGGCCTCGTCACCACGCCCCGCGACGAACAGTCTCGCCCCGGGGTGAGCTCGCAGGATCTGTGCGTACGCGCGGGCGACGACGGGAAGCCCCTTGCGTGGTTCGTCAATTCGTCCGAGGAATCCCAGCGTGGGATGCTCCGGAGTTCCGGTGAAGCGTTCGTCGCGCGGCGCGTCCCGGAAGGTCTGGGTGTAGACCCCGTTGGGGATGACGAAGGCGTCCCCACCCAGGTACTGCACCGCGGTGCGGCGCGCCTCCTGGGACACCGCGATGCGCGACTGGACCTTGTCCAGCACGGGGCGCAACAGCGGTGCCGCGATCTCGAAGGCACGCGACCGGTCCAGCGCGGTGTGGAACGTGGAGACCACCGGGCACTCGGCGTTCATGAGCGCCAGCATGGACACCGACGGCACGCACGGCTCGTGAACATGGACGACGTCGAAGTGGCCGTCGCGCAGCCACGCCCGCACGGCGCGATTGACCCGCGGCCCGAAGGAGAGGTTGGCGTAGGAGCCGTTGTAGGGAATGGATATCGCCGAGCCGGTGGAGGTCAGGTAGGCCGGGGCCTCGTCCAGTTCCTCAGCGGGTGCGATGACCCCGACGTGATGCCCGCGCCTGATGAGTTCCTCGGCGAGATCACGAATGTGAAACCCCACTCCTCCGGGCACGTCCCACGAATAGGGACACGCGATTCCGATTCTCATGGTCTATCCTTCTCCGTGCTCGGATTGGACGGCCGGGCCGTCTGCCTCGGACGCCGCCTGCGCCTTGGCGCGCGCACGGGCCAGCCTCTCGGGATCGAGATCCTCGACGAACACCTTCTGGAGCATGTGCCAATCCTCCAAGTGCTTGATGAGCAACGGTTCCAGCTCGGAGATCCACTCCTGACTCATGCGCACCAGATCGGCTTCGCGCTCCTCCGCCGGGGAGTGCGGCGATGTTCGGGCGGTGATTCCGGAGCAGATGGTGACCCTGATACCCCACGAGGTGCCCGCCGCCTCGCGGCGCTCCCCGCTGAGCCTCTCGTAGTGAACGAAGGTGGGATAGAGCGTAGCGCCGGTGCGCTGGGCCAACAGCGCCGGGCCGGGTGCCACGAGCAGTGGCACTGCGGCACAGGTGACTTCGAGTCCGGAGGCGCTGAGATCGCGATCGGAGAGGATCGGGGCGAAGATCGGGGACTCACCCATGTCGCGTTCCAACGAGTGCAGGGCTCCCCCGCCCTTGATGAGCGGGTAGATCCTCATGCCCAAGCCCTCGCGGAAGGCCAGGAATCCCTCGAACAGCTCCGGGGGATCGAGCACTTCGGCGATGGTGTGCACCCGGGCGAGATCCAGATTGGACCACGCACCCGCAAGATCCCAGTTTCCCACGTGCATGAGCGCCCCGATGACGGAGTTTCCGGACGCGAGGTCAGCTCGCATCTGCTCGGTGCCCTCGTAGGAGACGCGGGCGAGGATCTGTTCCTGCGACAGGCGCGACATCCTGAAGGTCTCGTAGTAGTAGCGCATGTGGGAACGCATCGCGCGAGCAGAGAGCGCGCGAGCGGCCAGCCAGTTCATTCCCGGGCGCAGCCTCGCCTGATTCCTGCGCAGCTGGCGTACTCCCTTGATGTCCGAGAGGCCGGCGAGGGTTCCCACCGCGTTGAACAGTGCCCGGCCCGCGGGCTCGGGCAGGCGATCAACCGTCGCTCGGGAAAGCTGAAAGATCCGTACCGCATCCATGTCACTCCTCACCGGCCGGGACGGCCTGCCCGCGAACGAAGATCATCCGCTGGATGACCGTGACGACCGCGGCAATGAACAGGATCCACACCGCGACGGCCATGATCCAGTCGCCGAGCTCCATACCCACCAGAAGGGTTGCCACAAGCGAGATGACCAAACGGTCCGCCCGCTCCGCCAATCCGACCGAAGCGGACATCCCCAGGCCCTCGGCCCGAGCGCGGGCATAGGGCACGACGCTTCCGAAGACGAGCGCGCCCAGCCCCCCGATGAGAATCCATCCCTGATACCGGGGATCGGCCCACAGGTATGCCCAGATGAGGATGCCGGACATGATCGCACCGTCGGACACCCGGTCCAGAGTGGAGTCCAGGAAGGCACCCCATGTCGAGGAGGTTCCCGTGAGCCGGGCGATCTGGCCGTCGAGGTTGTCGAAAATCACGAGCACCGCGATCGTCAGGGCGCCCGCCGTCAGATGATCGAACGGGAGCAGCGTCAGGGCGGCAACGACCCCGGCGAGAGTGCCAACGATGGTGATGGTGTCGGCGGAGATGTGGGCCTTTACGCAAGCTTTGGCAATGGGTCCGAAAATGACCTGTGCGAGTGGGCGGCCGGTACGGCTAAGCATTCAATCCCTCTTCTGTCGAAAACTGCCAGCACCTCCACAGTCTAGTGGTGTGGGCACGGCAAGTCCCACTCCACCTGGGGCGAGCGGTACCACACACCTGCCCACCCGTCCCAGTCCCCTGCACGCACCGCGATCCTGCGGGCGAAGGACTCCCAGTGACCGGCGCCACCTCCCGCCCACGCCACCCCGGCGACGGCGGCCGCTCGCGGGCACAGCATGTGGACGAGATCCGCCATCGTCTCGATGGTCTCGGTGAAGATGCAGGCCTCCACGCCAACGATCGCCTCCGGTGCAACCTCGGGAAGCGCCGTCAAGGGGTCCCACTCGTAGCAGTCGCGCAGCCCGATGGCTCCCGCCCACACGAGGCCCAACCGCTGCGATTCGTCATGCTTCATGTCCAAATACACCTTCGATGCCGGCGAGGCAATGATGCCCACGCCCGCGCGCGAGGCCTCGATCACGGCACTCATGTCCTGCCTCTCGTCCCACAGTTGGAGCAGGTCGCCCGGGCGGAGCTGGGCGGCGGCCTCCTGCCAGGCGATCGCGCGGCGGCCGCGTTCGTGCACCCGGCTCACCATCATCGTGACCAACTCGGCAAACTCCTCGGGTGGGGCGAGCAGGCACTCGTCTCCTCCCACGTGCACGCCCTGTTCTCCCCACGGCGCAAGGGTGTCCGCCACCGCATCGAGGAAGCGTGCGGTGTCCGGTGCCGCGACCGAGAGTGTCGATATCCCCACGTCAATGCCTTCGTGGATGGCGGGGGCGATACCGTCCGGGTTCAGCCCGGGCAACGCGTGCAGTGCAGCGCTCGTGTGCCCGGGAACATCGATTTCGGGGACGACGGCGATGCCGCGCGCCTCCGCCTGTGCCACCAGCCACTCCATGTCCGCGAGGCTCAGATGACCGCCCGCGCCCCCTCCCACCGAGGTTCCGGAGGCCTTCTCGACGAGCTCGGGCAGTGCCGGCACGTCGATGCGCCAGCCCTGATCGTCACTCAGGTGCAGGTGGAGGCGGTTGAGCCCGAGGCCCGCCATGATGTCCATGACGCTCACCAGATCCCGTGGCCCGAAGAAGTGCCGCACGATGTCCACGCACAGGCCGCGCCATTCATACTCGGGGCGGTCCGCGATGGTCAGATCGGGAACCTCGCCCGCCCGGCGAAGCTGCGCGATCACGCGCCGGGCATGCCGGATGCCCGATTCGCCCGTTGCAAGGATCTCGCACCGTCCCCGCGTGACCCGCAGCCGGTAGGCCTGTGCAGCCCGCCATTGCGCCATGTCCGGGGGCAGCGCCAGCTCGGCCGGGCCGGCGACGAGGTGGATACGGACGTCGTCGTCGATCGCATGAACTGCGTTTCCCGTGATCCGCACGTCATGGGGTCGCGGGACCAACCCGAGGGCGTCCGGATCAAAGCGGCCGGCATCGCGGGGCTGACTGGTCTGCGGTGGCTGATTCACGGTGGGCCTTCGCAATCGATCTCATGAACTCACGTGGACAACTTCAACTGTAACTCGTGACACACCGATTGTAAGTGTGCTTAACTAACATACATGGGATCACAACATCTGCGTCCCATCGGGCGGGCCCACCCGACAGAGGCCCGCGCCCACAACCGTGCCGTGGTCCTTCAGCACCTGTTCCAGTCCGGACCGGAGTCGCGGGCCGAACTCTCTCGCACCACCGGGCTCACGCGTGTCACCATGTCAGCGCTGGTCGAGGACCTCATCAACGAGGGGCTCGTCACCGAGATGGGGATCGAGGATCGCCCCGGCAAGGTCGGCAAGCGAGCAACACTCGTGGGGCTCTCCGAGAACACGTGGCAGATCGCCGCCATCAATCTGACCAATGACGGTTCCCTCTCCGGAGCCATTCTGACGCTCGGCGGTCGCGTGGTGTCACGTCTGGACATGAAGAGCATGCTGCCCACGGGAACGGAGGGAATCGACGTCCTCACCGAATTCTGCCGCAAGGTGACGGACGCCGCGGCCTGCCAGATCCTCGGCCTGGGGATCTCCTCCCCCGGCATCATCAGACCCGACGGCGTCATCGAACAGGCCCCCAATCGTGGCTGGTACGACGTACCGTTGGCGCGGCTGCTGGAGCAGAGGCTCGACCTGCCGGTCCACGTGGCCAACGATGCCAACTGCGCGGCACTGGCCGAGTACACGTTCGGTGGTGCAGCAGGCGACGGCATGTTGCGCATCGTCATCGGGCACGGGGTCGGCGCCGGACTCGTCATGTCCGGTGCCCTCATGCAGGGCAGCGAGGACGCCGCCGGCGAGATCGGGCACGTCACCATCGTGGACGAACGCGACGGAGCCGACTCTCCCCTGGGTCCGCCGAAGCGCTGCGCCTGCGGGCGTTCAGGCTGCCTGGAGACGATTCTCTCGGAGCCGGCCCTCAAACGAACAATGCGCGGGCTCGGCGCGCAGGATCGCTCCGCCAGGCTCGAAGCCATCGGGATCCGGCTGGGCACCGTGCTGGCGCCCGTCGTCGCCACGCTCAACATCTCCGAGATCATCGTCTCAGGGCCCGAGGAACACATGGACGGGCCCCTCCTGACCGCTGCCGCGGCAACCATTCGAGAACGCACGTTGCCGCGCTCCCACCGAACACTCCGGGTCCGCACATCCGTGTTGGGATCGGACGGTGCGCTTCAGGGCGCCGCCGTGCTGGTCCTTTCGGGTCGGCTCGGTATCGCTTGACGCCACAACACACCAAGATCGGCGCACTGGAGCGCCACCCGTGAAAGGAAACACTCATGAGAGATCATCGACGCCTCATCGCAGCGCTCGCCGCAATGTCGATGCTTGGCCTGGCCGCCTGCGGCTCGGACGGCGGATCGGCCGACGCCTCGTCCAACGGCTCCGGGGCTCCCGCCGACGGCCAGACCATCACGCTCTGGCTGGCGGGTTCCGATACCCCCGACGAGCTGCGCGACTACCTCAAGACAACCTTCGAGGACGAGCATCCGGGCGCCACACTCAAGATCGAGGAGCAGGCCTGGGGGGATCTCGTCACCAAGCTGACCACGGCACTTCCCGATGCCAACAACACCCCGGACGTGGTCGAGATCGGCAACACCCAGACCCCAACATTCTCAACGGTGGGTGCCTTCCGCGACCTCAGCCCGATGTACGAGGAGCTGGGTGGGGACAACCTGCTCCAGTCCTTCATTCAGGTCGGAACCGTGGACGGCACGCAGTACGCCATGCCCTACTACTTCGGCTCGCGTTACATCTTCTACCGTGCCGACATCTGGGCGGAAAAGGGCGTCGAGGTGCCCAAGACCCTCGCCGAGTTCACGGACGCCGCGAAGAAGCTGACCACGGACACCCAGTCCGGCTTCGCCATGGGTGGTCAGGATTGGCGCAACGGAATCTCGTGGGTCTTCGCCAACGGAGGCGAACTCGCCACGGTGGACGGCACACAGTGGACCTCGACCCTCTCCAGCCCCAAGACCATCGAGGGTCTGGAAATGTGGCAGGACCTGGTCCAGAATTCTTCTCTGCTGCCCACGACCGAACGCGACGTCGCCTACTGGGACTTCCTCAACAATGGTGCGGACGGCGCCGCTCCCGAGGCCACCTCGATGATGGCTCCGGGCTGGGCCCGCTGGTCCATCGGCGATCTGACCACCAACGACGACGGCGAGGACGTGCGCGACGGCATGGCCGACGCATCGAAGTTCGACATCTTCGCCCTGCCGGGGATCGACGGCGGGGTCGCCCCGGTGTTCGCGGGAGGCTCCAACATCGCCATTTCCGCCAAGTCCAAGAATCCCGAGCTCTCCGAGGACCTGCTGCGCATCATCTTCTCCGAGGAATACCAGACCATGCTGGGCGAGAACGGGCTGGGACCTGCCAACGCCGAATACGTCAGCTCACTCGGCGACGACAAGTTCGCGGAGACCATGATCGAAACCGCCGCAGCCTCCAAGTTGACTCCCGCCGCGCCCGGGTGGGCCGCCATCGAAGCCTCCTTCGTCTACGAAGAGCTTTTCCAGAAGATCGCCGAGGGCGCAGACGTGACGGCCCTCGCATCCGAGTACGACGCCAAGCTCACACCCATGCTCAACGGCAACTAGTGGCTTGCCGCGCGGTGGCGGGCGAATGAGCGCTCGCCACCGCCGGTCCCACTGGCGGGGTTGCCGCCGGGTCGCCCGCGCGGCCCGCGCTCCGCCCCACCCCATTTCTGGAGCCTCCATGTCTCTCGCACCCACCCCCACGCGCAGGAAGCGCCACCTGACGCCCTACCTGCTTCTTCTGGGCCCCGTCCTGCTGCTGGCAGCGGGCCTGGGGTACCCACTCTTCTGGCAGGCAGTCACCTCGCTCCAGGAGTATGGGCTCGCCCAGCAGTTCGGCCAGCCTCCCACGTTCGCCGGACTGGACAACTACGCACGGATCTTCGCCGAGAACAGCGTCTGGGCCGTTGTGGCCCGATCCCTCATCTTCTGCTTCGTCAACGCGCTCCTGACCGTAGCGATCGGACTGGCCTTCGCCCTGCTCATGCGCGCCGTGCACGGACCCATCAGGATCGCCATCCAGATCGCGCTGCTGCTGGCCTGGGCCATGCCGATGGTCGCCGCCGTGACCGTGTTCCGCTGGCTCTTCGACTACCGCACCGGGATCGTCAACTGGCTGTTGACCTCCCTCGGCCTCACCGGCTTCGAGCGCTTCGCCTGGCTCTCCCAGCCCCTGACGTTCTTCGTGGTGGCCACAGCCGTCATCGTCTGGATGTCCGTCCCCTTCGTCGCGCTGTCGTTGTACGCGGGGCTCACCCAGGTTCCGGACGAAGTGCTGGAGGCCAGCGAGATCGACGGCGCCTCCCGCTTCCAGCAACTGCGCCACATCCTGCTGCCGATGGTGCGGCCGGTGCTCTCCATCGTGCTGCTGCTCCAGCTCATCTGGGATCTGCGCGTCTTCGCACAGATCCGCATTCTCCAGGATGCCGGGGCCCCTGTGGCGGAAACCAATCTGCTCGGCAACTTCATCTATGAACTCGGCATGGGCCGCCACGACTTCGGATCCGCTTCCGCGGTCTCCCTCTTCGTCCTGGCCCTGACGATCCTCATCAGCTGGCCCTACGTCCGCGTTCTCCTGAAGGAGGATCAGTAAATGTCGTCCGACATTGTCATTGACGCAGCCGTTGCTCCCGCCGCCTCACCTGCAATTGCTCGCGGATCCTCCCGGAGGCGGCGAATCAAGCCTGCCAAGCTTGTTCAGGACGCGTTGGGGATCGTCGTCGCCCTCGCCTGGATCTTTCCCGTCTACTGGATGGTGCTGTCCGCGCTGACCCCCAATGCCCGGCTGCGCCAGATGCCTCCCTCGTTCCTCCCCACCAACGCCACGTTCGCCAACTTTCGGCGGGCGGTGACGGACCCGGGATTTCTTCCCGCGTTGAAGATGAGCCTGTCCATCACACTCATTACGGTCTTCGTGGTTCTGGTGTTGGCATTCCTCGCGGCGCTCGCGATCTCCCGTTTCCGCTTCCGCGGGCGCAAGGCCTTCGTACTGGCCATCCTCATGATCCAGATGCTGCCCGCTGAAGGCCTCTTCATCGCCCAGTACAAGATGCTCTCGAACGTTGGCGAGTCCGTCACCGTACTGGGGCTCAACTCGGTACTCGGCGTGACGATCCTCTATTCGGCGGCCGTCATTCCCTTCACGATCTGGATGCTGCGAGGTTTCGTGGCCGGCGTTCCTGTGGAGCTCGAGGAGGCCGCCATGGTGGACGGGCTCTCCCGGCCCATGGCTTTCCTGCGCATCACCTTCCCGCTGTTGGCGCCCGGACTCGTGGCATCGGGTGTCTACGCCTTTCTCCAAGCATGGAACGAGTTCACCATCGCGCTGGTTGCGCTGCCCGAACAGAGCGCGCGCACCCTTCCGCTGTGGCTGCGCGAGTTCCTCAATGCCTCGGTCAACCGTGGCGTCGATTGGGCGCAGGTGATGGCGGCATCCACCATCATCGCGCTACCCGTCATCATCTTCTTCCTCATCGTGCAGGGGCGGATGACCTCCGGTCTGGTCTCCGGGGCTGTGAAGGGATGAGCGCCGCGCAAGTTCCCGACGAAGAGGCCCCTGCTGCTGCCGGTGGGGGCTTCACTCTGGAGGATCTCATCGCGCCGGGCGAGGCCGTCATCGGGGCGGACGTGGGCGGGACAAAGACCCACGCAGTACTGTTCTCCGCGGCAGGACCGATCGCCAGTGCCCGGCGCTCCACCATCACATCTGGCCCGGAGGGGATCATTTCGACCCTCAATCTGGTGGTGGAGCACCTGTGCTCGCGCCCGCAAGCCCGCGATCTGAGGATTTGCGGCGTGGGCGTGGGCATTCCCGGCATGGTTTCCTCCCGCGCGGGCACAGTGTCCCACGGAGTCAACGTGGGACTGCCGGGCGCCGACATACCGCTGGCCATGCTGGCGCACAAGGAACTCGGGATGCCGGTGGTGCTGTCCAACGATGTCACCGCGGCGACGCTCGGGTCCGCACGACTCATGGGCGTGGGCACGGACGTTGCCCTCATCTCCCTCGGAACCGGCGTGGCAACCGGGATGATTCTCGATGGTGTGACGCGCTACGGCACGCTCGGCAGCGCGGGCGAGATCGGCCACATCCCCTACGTTGCCGATGGAATCGAGTGCCCCTGCGGGCAACGCGGATGCCTGGAGCTCTACGCCTCGGGAAGCGCACTGAGGAGGATGTGGCCCGTGACCGGGGTGGAGCCCGCCGAAAACCTGCTCGCGACCGCTGCTGGGGGCGACGCCCACGCCCGTCAGGTGCTGTCCGTGTGGATGGGAGCGATCGCCCGTGCCGTGACCATCGTGGGCCTCACGCTGGACGTCGCCACCATACTCATTGGCGGCGGGGTCGCGCAGGCGGGCGCACCGTTGTTGCAGGCGCTGCGCGCCGAGCTCACGCGCAGCGCGCGCGACTCGGCATTCCTTGCACAGATGGATCTGGCCGGCCGGGTGGCGCTCGTGCCGGCGGAGCTCGAGGTTGCGCCGCTGGGGGCAGCACTCGCGGCGCTCACGGCGCCCGCCTGAATGGGCATGCCGGGGCCGGACCCGGCATGCTCGGGATTACTCAGTTTCATCAACTCGTGCCCACCAGATTTGCACCGATGCAAGTTTCGGTGGGGGTCACACGACTCACACTGACTCAATAGTCAGATGCTGCTCTCTCACCGCCATGAAGAAAACCAAGGCCGGAACACGTGCCGAGCTGAATGCGGCGGGTTTGCTCAGCCCCACGAGGAAGTTCTGGGAGTTTGTCGGCCGTTCGACGTAGACGCGAACCATGGCACCGAACACCGATACCCTTATCCGAGATGCACTCGCACTCGACGCTGATCAGCGCTCGACCGTCGCCGACTTCGACGAGGCGGTGTTGATCTCGTAGATGGTGGGGCGCTTCGGCAACCTCACGTCAGTCCTCTGCGGCGGCGGTTGGGAGCGCTCTGATTCTCCCGCTGGCCGTGACCCACCCGCAGAAGGCGCACCACATGTCGCCTTTAGTTGACTCGATGTCTTGTATACCTGACGCAATGTCGTATATAGTAGACACATGGCCATCCAAGAAGGACGCTCCAACGTTCGAATGAAGGCGGCACGCGCCTCGCTGGGACTCACTCAGGCAGACCTTGCGCGGGCGGTGGGTGTGACGCGCCAGACCATCAGCATGGTCGAGGCGGGCTCACACAACCCCACTCTCAAGCTTTGCCGCGACATCTGCCGGGCATTGCACACAGACCTCAACTCCCTCTTCTGGGAAGAAAGTGACAACTGACATGGACGAGCGACAAAAACTCAATGCCGGTTCCGCCTCGATGATCATCCTCTTTCTCGGCGGGCTCGGAGCTCTGGGCTACCTGATCTGGGACTTCATCGCACATGACGATATTACCAAGCCATCAGTGCTCGTCATCATGCTGGTGGCGTGGGGCTTGTTCTACCTGCTCTACCAGGTCTTCGGCGGCGAAGCCCCCAAGAACTTGTTTGGGCAGGAGCTGCCCACCGGTAACGATGACGAAGACCGCAGCGCCCGTCGCCGGTCCTATCTCCTCGACGCCTCCGTATCGGCCGTCTGTCTGACCGCGTTGTCGGTGATGGCAGCGTTGTTCGTCGCGCCCGATGCCGCTTTCCTGATCCCCGGCCCACTGCAGGGGCCCGCGCTGATCGCGGTGTCGGCGGCGGTTGAGTTCGGAGTGGTCCTGGCGATCTTCTACGGCGTCGACCGGTGGATGGGTGAGTCCGCCTCTCGCTCCTACGAGCGGAAGATGGCCGCGCTGGAAGCTTGATCGCTCTCCCACGACAGAGCGTCCAAAACTGAAGATTCCGTCAGCAGTTGGTGCCACCACAGGCGCCAGCCACTGGCGGACTCTCTTTGTCGGGGCGCGCGGGCCTTTGCCCTGGCTGAGGGCTCTCGGACTAACGACTGTGGAGGGCAGCGTTACTCGCTGGA
>RRZT010470972.1_pt1 | contig 10980 bp, 14 predicted proteins | sample 2165551 | NCBI WGS metagenome assembly RRZT01 (sample SAMN10456910, study PRJNA506462) | wastewater metagenome | biome: wastewater; feature: sludge; material: wastewater sludge; isolation source: wastewater sludge with Escherichia coli K12::gfp cells carrying plasmid... | place: USA: Moscow, Idaho...
AAGAGGCTAGATATGCTTTTAGAAAGCATTTTTTTCAACATGCTGGTTTTAGATATGTAAAATCATCAAATAAATATGAGACAAAACTAAATAATAGAGTTTATGAGACAGATGAAGCTATTGCTAAATATTGTGATATTCATTATGGAAAGATTGATAGTTTTGCTAAAAAATCGGTTGAAAAAATCTTGCCATATTTAAATAATATTCAAAAAAATAGTGTTTTGGATTTGGGTTGTTTAGTTGGAAGAACATCTTTTGAACTGGCAAAAATATTTGATAATGTAATGGCTATAGATATTACAGCAAATCTAATAAATATCGGTGTTAAATTAAAAAATTATGATTCATTAAAATATAGAGTAGATGAAATAGAAAAATCAATATCCTTAAAAGATTTAGGATTAGAGAATGTAAAAGATAAAGTCTCTTTTATGCAAGGAGATGCTTGTAATTTAAAAGAGATTTATAAAGATTTTGATTTAATATTTTATTCTAGTTTAATTGATAAATTATATTATCCTAAAAAATTTTTAGAAGATGTTTCAAGACGAATAAACAAAAATGGTTTTTTTGTATTTTTAAGTTCACATAATTGGTTTAATGAGCATATAAATGAAAATAATCTATTTTTGGAATTTGAATTACTTGATAAGATTGAGCTTTCATCTTTTATAAAAATGAAAAATAAAAATTATGAGAATAAAACTTTATTGATGAGTATTTGGAAGAAAAAATAGAGGTTTTTCTATTTTTTCTGTTTTAAGTCACCGATTAATCTTAACTCTTCATCTGTTGATGTTGTTGCTAAAACTTGACTTGAACTGTTTTGAGAATTAACAAAATTATTTAACATATCTTCATTAAAATCCATTCTTTTGCCAGTTACTTTTTCTACAGCATATTGTAAATCAGCTTTTAGATTTTTTATGTATTCTTCTGGAGTTTGTGCTGTTTGACCCGATTCAGCTCTTTTTTTTGCTAATTCTTCTAAGATTTTTTTAATTCTTTCCAATTCATCTTTAGTAAAGCCAGTTTTTGCAACAAAATTTAACTCATCTAAAAGATGCTTTCTTAAAGATTCTTCTTCTGTTTTTTTTTGTTCTTTAGTTTTATTTTCTAATAGTACGCCAAATTCATTACTTGAAGAGCTATTTTCATCGATATTTATAGAGCTATTTTGCGAAGTTGTACCTAAAATTGAAGTTGTATTACCAATTTGCATAAAATCTCCTTTTTAAAGTATAATAATTCTCATGTTCATAAAAATTATTAAAAGTAAACAAATTGTAACAATATTTATCTTATTTTTTGCTCTTTTAATCAATATTCTTCTTGAATATAGTAAATATTTAGAATTTATCGATGAAGAAGTTTTTGAAACAAAAGTTGAAGTTTTAAATATTTATCAAAAAGATGATAAAGATATTTTAAAACTAAAAAGCTCAAATTTTGAGTTTTTTACAAATATGCCTAAAAATGAAGAAATAAAAAGATTTGATTTATTAAATATTTTGATAGTTTCAAGAAATATTGATTTTATAGATTATTTAAAAGGTTTTTATACAAAAACTATCTATTTTGATGAATTACAAAAAGAACAAACTTTCAAAGATAAAATCATAAAAAATATAGAAAACAATCATCAAGATGAGAAAATAATTGAACTTTTTAATGCTTTATTTTTAGCCGTTCCTGTTTCAAAAAAGTTAAGAGATGTAATCACAGCTTATGGAATAGCTCATGTTGTAGCACTTTCAGGTTTTCACTTAGTTGTTTTATCTTTTGTAATTTATTGGATTTTGTATTTTCCATATAAATTTTTTCAAGATAGATATTTCCCTTACCGAAATAGAAAGCTTGATATTTTACTTATAACTATTGCTATTTTGTTTTATTATCTAATCTTAACAGATATTGTACCATCGCTTTTAAGATCTTTTGTCATGTTTTGTTTAGGTATTTATTTACTTAGAAGTAATATAAAAATTCTTTCATATATGACTTTGTTTTATACTTTTTTGATTGTAATTGCATTTTATCCTAAATACATTTTTTCTATTGGATTTTGGTTTTCTATTTTTGCAGTTTTTTATATCTATTTGTTTATACAATATTTTAAAAACTATGATAAATGGCTTTTATTTATCTTTTTTAATATTTGGATGTTTTTGATATTTAATCCAATAGTTCACTATTATTTTCCTCAAACTTCTTATGAACAGTTTTATTCTATACCAATTACAATATTTTTTAACTTTTTTTATCCAGCAGAGATTTTTGCTCATATTTTTGGATTTTCTAATTATTTTGATGAATATTTAAAAATATTTATAGAACACAAAATATTTGTTTATGAAGTTTTTACACCACTTTATTTTTATATTTTATATCTTTTTGTTTCATTTTTATCAATTTCGAGTAAAAAAGCTTTTATATTGCTAAATCTTTTAATGATAGGGTTTAATATTTATATGTATTTATTAGTTTAAAACCTTATCCAAAGTAAATTTCATATCTTCATCTAAATCACTCATAGAAGTTCTCATCCAGTTTAGATAGTTTGCATCTATTTTTGCAACTTCTTCTATATTTTGTCCTTTGTATTTTCCAAATTTAAAAGTATTTATAAATACAGGAGTAGTAGTTAATTCTACAAGTTTTTCCATAGGATTTAAACTTGGATAAACTTCTCTACATTTTCCTACAAGTTTTGATAAAAATAGTTTCATCACAAGTACATCACCGATTGCATCGTGAGCTTTTATAGTTATACCATATTTAGAAGCTTCATTCTCTTCAAATTTATATAAATCTAGTGCATATCTTAAGTATTGAAGTCGATGATAAGGTAAATCACTAAATAGATGTTTTGCACATCTTAAAGTATCTATTAATTTGTAGCTGTTTTCAAAGCCTTCTTTTTTTATCATATCTAAATCAAAATTTATATTATGAGCTATTAAATAGTTTTCATCATTATTTAACTCTTCTAATCTTTTATAGAAGTTTGTTTCAACTGCTTTTGGTTTATTTTCTAATAAATCAGGAGTTATATTGTGAACTTCCATTGCTTCAAGTTTTATGGGAATAGGAGCTGAACATAACTCATCAAAAGTTTCAACTTTTCCTTTATTATCAACAATCATAGCGCCAAATTGAATAACTCTATCTTCTTGAGCAGCTCCTGTTGTTTCTGTATCAAATAGTACATAATAAGCCAATTATTATCCTTTATATTATTAACATTCCATCACCATAAGAGTAGAATCTATAATTCTCTTTTATAGCAGTTTCATATATTTCTAAAGTTTTTTCTAATCCAATAAAAGAAGCAACCAACATAATCAAAGTTGATTTTGGCAAATGAAAATTTGTAAGTAAATAATCAACTTTTATAGGTTTATTTGCTGGATTTAAAAATAAATCACATTCACCTTGAATCTTATTTGTTCTTGCATAATACTCGATTGTTCTAGTAACTGTTGTTCCTACCGCTAAAACTTTATTTGCTTTATCTAAGTTTTTTTTAGCATCAATTCCTATTTCAAAATATTCACTATGCATTGGATGAGATAAGATATCTTCTACATCAACAGGTTTAAAAGTTCCTGCTCCTACATGAAGTGTAAGATAGTTTAATCCATATTTTTCTTCTAAATTTTTTAATAATTCAGGTGTAAAGTGAAGTGATGCAGTTGGAGCTGCAACTGCTCCATAATTTTTTGCAAACAAAGTTTGATAGTTTTGTTCATCTTGTTTTTCATCTTCTCTATTCATGTAAGGAGGTAAAGGAAGATGCCCAATTTTATTTAGTATTTCAACCAAAGAAAGAAAATCTAGTTTTTTTTCATCTTGAAAAAACTCTACAATTCTACTTCCATCTTCATTTACTTCTTCTACAATAGCACTTAGATTTTCATCAAAAAGAAGTTTAGTTCCAACTCTTACTTTTCCTCTAATCATAACTAAGTATCTATCCATGAATAGAGGTTTATTTAGTAATAGTTCTATTTGACCACCACTATCTTTTACACCAAAAATTCTAGCTTTTATAACTTTTGTATCATTTAAGAATATTGATAAATCATTAGGTAAAAACTCTAAAATATCTTTAAAAGTTGAATGTACAATAGTATTAGTACTTCTATTAAAAACCAAAAGCTTTGCACTATCTGCTGGTGTTACAGGATAGGTAGCTATTTGATTTTTAGGAAGATTATAGTCATAACTTGAAGTCTTTAATGGATCTAACAAGATTTATTCTTCCTCATCGTCTTCTTCTTCATCTTTTGAAGCAGGATTAAATACTTTTGCTATATAAATTGATATTCCATAAAGTAGTACCAATGGTGCAGCCATCAATACTTGACTTATAACATCTGGTGGAGTTAAAACTGCTGCAACTATAAAGATAAGTACAATTGCATATCTAAAGAAATCTTTTAACATTCTGTCATCAACTATTCCTATTTTTGCAAGGAAAAACGTGATAACTGGTAATTCAAAAGCTATTCCAAATCCAATCATAATTTTTGTAAAAAATCCAACATAAGTTCCAATACTAGGCAATACTGTAACAACAGTAGAACCAAAAGCGATTAAAAAGCCAAATCCTACAGGAACAACTACATAATAAGCAAAACTTGCACCTAATAAAAACATTAAAGTAGCGAAAAATACAAAAGGAATTACAAGTTTTTTTTCATGGTCATAAAGCCCTGGAGCTAAAAACAACCATAATTGCCAAAATATAACTGGAAGTGAAGCTATAAATCCAGCAAAAAAAGCAACTTTCATCGCTGTAAAAAATGTTTCTTCTATAGAAACAGCAATCATATTTGAACCTGTTGGAAGAGCATTTTTAACAGGAACCATCATCCAATCCAAAATTGGTTCATAAAAAGTAAAACATACAAAAAACATCACAACAATAGCGATGCAAGATACTACAAGTCTTTTTCTTAAATCAGCAATATGGGGTTTTAAATCTTCAAACATTAAGCTTTATCCTCATTTTTTAATGAAATATTTTCTACTTTAATTTCTTTAGCTTCTTTTTTAGGAGTTTCAAAATCATCATTTAATATCTCATTTAACCCTAAATCAACTTTTGTTTCAGCTTTTAAAGATGTTTTTGTATCTTCAATTTGAGCTTTAAACTTATTTGCTTCATTCTTTAATTCTGCAATATTTAATTCATTATCCAAAGTATTTTTTGCTTCTGCAAGACCATTTTTAAATTTGTTAATAAATTTTGCTATTTGTACCATTGCATCAGGTAATTTTTCAGGTCCTAAAGCAATAATAGCAACTATTGCAATAAGTAATATTTCAGTTATCCCCATGCCAAACATCTTTGTCTCCAATATATTATTAAGGGAGAAATTTTACCTTATTTTTGATAAAATCAACCAAAATTAAAAGAATAATCTTGAGGTAATATATGGAATTAGTAGTTTTAGCTGTTGTTATAGTGATTTTATTTTTTATAGGGAAAAACTATAAAACAGAAGAATTTAAAAATATAAACTTAAAACAAAAAGAGATTTTTAGTGGAGATTTATTAAATCATGAAGCTGGACTTTTGGTAGCTCTTTTAGCAAAAGTAGCAAAAGCAGATGGCAAAATAGGGGAACTTGAAGCAGAGATTTTAAAACACACTTTTACAGATATATCAAGTCATTTTCAAAATTCACAAGAAGTAAGAGAAAACCTTAAAAATTTATACGAACAAGAAAAAGAAGTATTTGAAAATTTGGTAATTATTTGTGATAGATTGTATCTTTTAACAAAACATGATTATAATAAAAGATTAAAATATATGGAATATTTGTTAAATCTTGCATTTATTGATGCAGATTTTTCAAAAGCAGAACAAGAGATAACTGAAGATATAGCTCAAGCTCTAAAAATCGAAGAAAATGACTATTTTAGACTTATTTCAAATTTTGAAAATTTCTATAAAAATAAAGAGAATGAAAAAACTCTAACATTAGAAAAATCGTATGAGATTTTAGAATCAAATTCAAGTGATGATGATGCGACTTTAAAGAAAAATTATAGAAATTTGGTAAAAAAACACCATCCAGATATTATTTCAGGGCAAGGAGCTTCTCAAAGTATTATAGATGAAGCTACAAAAAAACTTCAAGAAATAAATGAAGCTTATGAAATTATAAAAAAAAGTAGAGGAATATAAGTGTCTAAAAGTTTTCCTCACTCTTATGTAGTTTGTACTTGTAAACAAGTAACTTTAGGTGAAATTATCTATGCAATTAAAGAAAAAGGTGCAAAAACATTACAAGATTTAGAAGATATTACAGATGCAGGAAGTTGCTGTGGTTCTTGTAAAAATGAAGAGAGTGATATTGGTGTAGAAAAAATGGAACTTTATTTAGAAGATATTTTAAAAAAATTTAGTTAAGGTAAAAATGAAAAAGCAATTAATAGAAGAGATAAAAGAGTTGTTAAAGATAAATCAAGATGAAATTGTCGAAATAAATCCAAAATACTTAGACTATTTTGAAGAAGAAGAACTTCTTAATATTAAAGATAAATTGGAGTCTAAAAAAAGAGAAATAAATAAGATAAGTAATGATTATTTGGATGAGATTTATCTAAAAACAAAAAAAAATGAGTTATAATCAAAATTCTTAAGAAAAGGTTTAAAAATGAAAGATTGGAAAAAAATTAAGCAATATTTAATAAGTTTCTTAAAAGATGAAGTTTCAAAAGCAGGTTTTGAAAAAGTAACTGTTGGTTTATCTGGTGGTTTAGATTCTGCTGTTGTGGCTATTTTGTGTAAAGAAGCTTTCGGAAAAAATTTAAATTGTGTTTTGATGCCATCACAATTTTCATCACAAAGTTCAATTGAACACGCCATTGAAGTTTGTGAGAAATTTGACATAAGATATGATATTGTTTCTATAGAACCAATGGTTAGTGCCTTTTTAAAAAATATGGATAATGATAAACTTAGAATTGGTAACTTTAGTGCAAGAATGAGAATGTCTGTTTTATATGATATCTCTTTTAAAGAAAAATCATTAGTTGTAGGAACTTCAAATAAAAGTGAATTACTTTTAGGATATGGAACTATTTTTGGAGATATTGCTTGTGCAATAAATCCAATAGGTGAAATCTATAAAAGTGATGAATTTGAATTTGCTAAACTTTTAGGTGTACCAGAATCGATTTTGACAAAAGCTCCAAGTGCTGATTTATGGGAAGGTCAAAGTGATGAAGATGAATTAGGACACACTTATAAAGAAATAGATGATTTATTAAAACTTATGGTTGATGATAAAAAATCAAAAGATGAATTATTAAAGCTTGGTTTTGAAGCTAGTTTTATAGATAAAATAAATAATAGAATGAAAGCAAATGCCTTTAAAGGTAAACTTCCAACGATAGCAAAACTAGGGGAATATTTATGAAAAACATAGCAATATATAAAGCAACTTTAGATAACGAAGAGTTAAATCAAATAAGATCGGTTTTAGAATCAAAAAATGACTTATCAAAAGTTTTAGAATTTGAAGAAAAAATGACAAAATATATAGGTGCAAAATATGCTATTGCAACTTCAACTTCAACTGCTGCTATTCATCTTGCTCTTAGTTCAATTAAACTTAAAAGAGGTGATAAAATACTAATGTCAGTTAACTCTTTTATAAATCTTCCTGAAGTTGTAAGACACTTTGATGCTGAACCTATTTTTATTGATATAAATATGGAAGATATGAATATTGATATTGATAAATTTGAAGAGGCTTTAGCAAACAATGATTCTAAAAAACTAAGAGGTGCAATAATCACTTTTATTGGTGGTCAAGCTCCTGATTTAGATAGAATTTATGATATTGCAAAAAAATATGGAATTATTTTAATAGAAGATTGTAGAGCTGCTTTAGGAAGTACTTACAAAGGACAAAGAGTTGGGAATTTAAGAGCTGATATGACTATATTTTCAACAAATCCTTCTCCATCAAAATATGCAATTAGTCGTTCAGGAGTTATTGTAACAAACAATGAAGAGATTGCAAAAAGAGCAAAACTTTTAAGATCTCACGCAATAACTACTACATATGATAGTTATGGAAACTTGGATTATATTTATGATGTTGTTGATATTGGGCATAAGTTTGATTTATCTGAACTTGATGCAGCTTATGCAGTTGCACAACTTAATAAAACTGATGGTTTTATAAAAAGAAGAAAAGAGATAGCAAAACTTTATGAACGAAGATTATCAAATGTAAAACATATCACGATTTTACCGCATAAAGATGAGCATATTTTTACGCAATTTATTATAAAAATCTCAAGAAATAGAGATGCTTTTGCAAGAGCTTTAAAAGAAAGAGGAGTTGCAACTGGACTTAACTATATTCCTTTACATCTTTTATCTTATTATAAAAATAAATACTCTATGAAAATTACAGCATTTCCAAATGCTTTAAATAACTATCAACAAATATTATCTCTTCCTATTTATGCAGGGCTTACAGATGATGATATAAACTATGTTTGTGACCAAGTTATAGAAGTTGCAAAAGATTGGATATAAAAATCCTTGAAACAAAAAATACATTTATGGATTGAAGAATATCTCTTCTTTCCCAATTTTTTTCAAAAAATCATCTCTTTTTTACTTCTTCCTTTAACTCTTATTTATCTGATTATAATTTTTACAAAAAGATTTAAAGCTAAAAAAATAGATTTTGATATTCCAATTATTTCTATTGGAAATATAATTGTTGGAGGAAGTGGAAAAACTCCAATAACTATTGAATTAGCTAGTAAATATGAAAATGTTTGTGTGATTTTAAGAGGATATGGAAGAAGTTCAAAAGGTTTACAAATAGTCTCTTTAAATGGTGATATAAAAGTTGATGTAACTGTAAGTGGTGATGAAGCTATGCTTTTAGCAAAAAGTTTAAAAAAAGCTACGATAATAGTGAGTGAAAATCGAATAGAAGCCATCTTAAAAGCAAAAGAATTAGGAAGTAAAATCATATTTTTAGATGATGGATTTTCAAAATATAGTATTTCAAAGTTTGATATTCTTTTAAAACCACAAAATGAACCTACAAATAACTTTTGTTTACCAAGTGGAGGATATAGAGAGCCTAAAAGTTTTTATAAAAAAGCAAATATTGTTTTACAAGAAGGAAAAGATTTCAAAAGAGTAATTACAATAAAAAAAGATGAAAATATAAAAGAACTTCCAGCCAAAACTATTTTATTAACAGCTATTTCAAAATCAAAAAGACTTTTAGAATTTTTACCTAAAAATATAAAAATGATAAGTTTTCCTGACCATCATAATTTTACAAAAGAAGAGATTTTAGATATTCAAAATGAATATAAGGATTATGCTATTTTAACAACAGGAAAAGATATGGTTAAATTAAAAGAGTTTAATTTAGAAAATCTATATTTGATGGACTTGTGTATAAAAATAGATGAAAATGTAGATTTTTCTTCTATGAATAGTTATATAAATAGTTTTAAATAGGAGTTTAGATGAGTTTTTTTACTATTTTTATCTCTTTGAGCCTTATAATATTTGTGATTTTTTGTTTTATTTTATATATTTTTATCATTATTGATATTTTAAAACATGAATTTACGGGTTATAACAAAATTATTTGGATTATTGTAATACTTTGTTTTCCTATTCTTGGAGCTATTTTATATCTATTTATTGGAAGAAAACAGCGAATTAAAGAGTTATAAATTAAATTTTTTAAAGAAAGATAGAAAAAAATGACTTCATTTATAAATTTTCTAGGTATGACACCATTTATATTAATTATTTTAGGAATATTTTTAATTGTTCTTCAGTTTTATGTTGAATATGAATCAACAATAGTTTAATAAAAAGAAGAAGAAAGTAGTTTTTCTTCTTTTTATAAATTAAAATTAGAAAATATTTTTAAATAGTTTTCGAGAATCTTCTTTTCTCTTCAGGGATTTTGTTTAGATATGCATCAAATGGCATACAAATATTTCTTATAAGCATAGAACCTGTTTGAGAAACTTCGATTTTATTATCAGTTATTTTTAAAAGTTGTGCATCTTCAAACTCTTTTAAAGCTTTTATTGCATCATCAAAATACTCTTTAAAGTTTATTTTGAACTCTTCTTCAACTCTTTTTATATTTAAAGAAAAATTACTCATAAGTTCCATTATGACAAACTGTCTAAGCATATCATCATCACTTAATCTATAACCTTTATATACAGGTAAATCTCCATTATCAATGGCATTTTCCCAAGGTTCTAACTCTTTAAAGTTTTGTGCATAATAATCAACACCATTTCCAATAGAAGTAAGTCCAATTCCTATTAAATCAGCGCCACCTTTAGTTGTGTAACCTTGGAAATTTCTATGTAATTCACCTTTTTCAATTGCTTTAAATAACTCATCTTCAGGTTTAGCAAAGTGGTCCATTCCAACCATTTTATAACCATTTGATGTAAAGAAATCTATTGTATCTTTTAACATCTCTAGTTTAACTTCAGGTTTTGGGAATGTTGTTTCATCAAACTTTCTCATAGTTTTCATAAGCCAAGGAACATGAGCATAATTAAATACTGCAAATCTATCAGTATTAAGTGTAATCATCTGCTCTAACGTTTTTTTAAAACTTTCTCTTGTTTGATATGGTAAACCATAAATTAAGTCAGTATTAATCGAGTGAATACCAGCTTCACGAGCTATTTTGATAACATTTTGAGTTAATTCAAAAGGTTGAATTCTATGAATAGTTTTTTGTACTTCTTCATCTAAATCTTGAACTCCAAAACTTAGACGATTACAGCCACCAGCTTTTAAAACATTCATATGTTCAACTGTAAAATATCTTGGATCTACTTCACAAGAAATCTCAGCATCAGGACTAAAGTTTGGGAAAATCTCTTTTATTGCAGTTATTACAACTTCAAGTTGAGAAGGAGAGAAAAATGTTG
>RRZT011115980.1_pt1 | contig 10979 bp, 5 predicted proteins | sample 2165551 | NCBI WGS metagenome assembly RRZT01 (sample SAMN10456910, study PRJNA506462) | wastewater metagenome | biome: wastewater; feature: sludge; material: wastewater sludge; isolation source: wastewater sludge with Escherichia coli K12::gfp cells carrying plasmid... | place: USA: Moscow, Idaho ...
ATTTTTGCTGGTCGTAGCGCGCCACATTCACCGGCTGGCCGAAAAACATCGGCTCGGTAAGGGCGTTGTTTTGGGTTTTGGGAAAGGTGCTGTACGACATGGTGAGGTGTTCGCAGGACATGGGGTTCTTTCAGGCAGCCTGGGCTGGATATGGTTAAGTATGTAGGCCGATGCCGATATATACGGCAGGTGTTGCCGCTGTGGGATAGGCATCGAAATCCACTTGATAGCGGCGCGGCAGGTGCGACATCATATTGGAGGCTGCCTGAAGTGTCTCAACCAACCCTAAAACGGATGCGCCAAGGCGCATTCTATGCTGTATTTTGCAACTGCGTCTAAAGGCTGCCTGAAAGGTTTTAAACCCTTTCAGGCAGCCTTATTAAGCATAGGCAGTTAAATCTTGCAGGCACCGCTGGCGCAGCCGTCGTCTTGCAAGTCGGTTTGGGTGTCGTCGGCGCCGTCACGGGTGTTTTGGTAGTACAGGGTTTTGAGGCCGAATTTGTAGGCGGTGAGCAGGTCTTTCAGCAGCTGCTTCATCGGCACGCGACCACCTTCAAAGCGTTGCGGGTCGTAGTTGGTGTTGGCGGAGATGGCTTGGTCGACAAATTTCTGCATCACGCCCACCAGTTGCAAATAGCCGTCGTTGCCGGGCATTTGCCACAGCAGCTCGTATTGGTTTTTCAGGCGCTCGAATTCGGGCACCACTTGTTTCAAAATGCCGTCTTTGGAGGCTTTTACGCTCACCAGGCCGCGCGGCGGCTCGATGCCGTTGGTGGCATTGGCGATTTGCGAGCTGGTTTCGGAAGGCATCAGTGCGGTGAGGGTGGAGTTGCGCAGGCCGTGTTGCACGATGTCGGCACGCAGGGCTTCCCAATCCAGATGCAGCGGCTCGGCGCAAATGCTGTCCAAATCTTTTTTATAGGTATCGATCGGCAAAATGCCTTGGGCATAGGTGGTTTCGCCAAACGCGGGGCAGGCGCCGAATTCTTGCGCCAGCTGCACCGAAGCTTTGAGCAGATAATACTGGATGGCTTCAAAAGTGCGGTGGGTTAAACCCAGCGCGGAGCCGTCGGAATATTTCACGCCGTTTTTGGCCAGATAATAGGCGTAGTTAATCACGCCGATGCCGAGGGTGCGGCGGTTTTCGGTGGCGATTTGCGCGGCTTTGATGGGGTAGTCTTGATAATCCAGCAGGGCATCGAGTGCGCGCACGGCCAAGTCGGCCAAGTTTTCCAGCTCATCCAAGCTTTCCAGCGCGCCCAGATTAAACGCCGACAGGGTGCACAGGGCGATTTCGCCGTTTTCATCGTTGATGTCGTTGAGCGGTTTGGTGGGCAGGGCGATTTCCAAGCACAGATTGGACTGACGCACCGGCGCCACTGCCGGGTTAAACGGGCTGTGGGTGTTGCAGTGGTCTACATTCTGGATATACACGCGGCCGGTGCCGGCGCGCTCTTGCATCATCAGTGAAAACAGCTCGGCCGCGGGCAGGCTGCGTTTGCGGATGGCGGGGTCGTTTTCGTATTGCAGGTAGAGGCGCTCGAATTCGTCTTGGTCGGCAAAAAAGGCGTCGTAGAGGCCGGGCACATCGGAAGGCGAAAACAGGGTGATGTGGCCGCCTTTAATCAGGCGGGTGTAGAGCAGGCGGTTGATTTGCACGCCGTAGTCGAGGTGGCGCACGCGGTTTTCTTCTACGCCGCGGTTGTTTTTCAATACCAGCAGGCTTTCCACTTCCAGATGCCACATCGGGTAGAACAGGGTGGCGGCACCGCCGCGCACGCCGCCTTGCGAGCAGGATTTCACCGCTGCCTGAAACATTTTGAAAAACGGAATGCAGCCGGTGTGCTGGGCTTCGCCGCCGCGGATTTCGCTGCCCAAGGCACGGATGCGCCCGGCGTTGATGCCGATGCCGGCGCGTTGTGATACGTATTTGACGATGGCGCTGGTGGTGGCGTTGATGGAATCAAGGCTGTCGCCGCACTCAATCAGCACGCAAGAGGAAAATTGGCGCGTGGGGGTGCGCACGCCGGACATAATCGGCGTGGGCAGGGAAATTTTAAACAGGCTTACCGCATCGTAGAATTTTTTCACATAATCCAAGCGGGTGGCGGCCGGGTAGTTGGCAAACAGGCACATGGCCACCAGCATATACAGGAATTGCGGGCTTTCGTAGATTTCCTTGCTAACGCGGTTTTGCACCAGATACTTGCCTTCGAGCTGCTTTACCGCACCGTAGGAGAAGTGCATATCGCGGCTGTGGTCTAGGTATTGATTGAGCGTATCGAATTCGGCGCGGCTGTAGTCTTGCAAAATATGCGCGTCGTATTTGCCCATGGCGGTGAGGCGCTCTACATGCTCAAACAGCGGCGGCGGTTCAAACTCACCAAAGGCGATTTTGCGCAGATGGAAAATGGCCAAGCGTGCGGCCAGATATTGGTAGTCGGGGGTGTCGGTGGAAATCAAATCCGCCGCGGCTTTAATGATGGTTTCGTGGATGTCGTCGGTGCGGATGCCGTTGTAAAACTGAATATGCGATTTCAGCTCCACTTGCGACACCGATACATTGTCTAGCCCTGCTGCGGCCCAGGTGATAACACGGTGGATTTTATCCAGGTTAATCTCTTCCAAACGCCCATCGCGTTTGGTCACTTTCAAATGGGCGGTGGCGTTCATGGGCAGCAGGTCTCGAAGTGGTGAAGTTAGACAAGAAATGAGGCCGACACCACAAGATGTAGGGGTGCAGGCCAGTAAGACACACAATATAATGGATTTTGCGTTTTAAAAAAAGGCTTGTATCAACCCCTATTTTTTGTATGGGTAGCAATCCAACACGATAAACACCGCTAAGTGAATGCTTACATTCGGCTTTCGGTTTTGACCATGGATAATAGAAAAAATTTCAATGACACGGCAACACTGCTTTGCCTGCTGCTATGGAAAACAGCAAAGCCTGTTGCCACGCGGCTTGAGTGTACCAAAGGCTGCCTGAAGCATTTTCAGGCAGCCTTTAGCATGATTAAATTTAGTGTTGGATTAATGCCAAATCCAAAGTTAAATCGTGGTTTTTATTCACGCTTACTTTGCGTTGCAACACGTTTACGGCGATTTGCTGCGCTTCGGCTAAGGAGTGCATTTGGTAGGTGCCGCATTGGTATTGGTTCAGCTCGGGGATTTGGTTTTGGTTTTGCACGCCCAATACGTCTTGCATGGCCGCTTCCCAGGCTTGTGCCACGCGTGCTTCATCGGGGGTGCCGATTAAGCTCATGTAAAAGCCGGTGCGGCAGCCCATGGGGGAGATGTCGATGATTTCCACATCGGTGCCGTTGAGGTGGTCGCGCATAAAACCGGCAAACAGATGCTCTAAGGTGTGGATGCCTTTTTCCGACAAAATTTCTTCATTGGGCACGCAAAAGCGCAAGTCGTACACGGTGATGGTGTCGCCTTTTGGGGTGTTCATGGTTTTGGCCACCCGCACGGCCGGAGCGTGCATACGGGTGTGGTCTACGGTGAAGCTGTCGAGCAAGGGCATGGTGTGACTCCTGAGGGTTTTGGTTGAGGCTGCCTGAAGCAATTTCATGTTTCAGGCAGCCTTTTTATATATATGGCCTTTGTGTTGCGGTTCGTACGGTTACGGCTTGCGGCCTAAACGTACCTACGATACTCAATCGTAACGGCTTACCCCAAAGCCTTGCGGGCACCGGCAAACAGGCGGTACCAGCCGGACAGTTCACTGTGTTGCCATGCTTCGGGCGTCCAGCTCATTTGGGCGCTGCGGTAAACGCGCTCGGGGTGCGGCATCATAATGGTGGCGCGGCCGTCGATGCTGGCTACACCGGCAATGCCTTGCGGTGAGCCGTTGGGGTTGAGCGGGTAGGTTTCGGTGATGTGGTTTTGGCCGTCCACATAATGCAGCGCGGTGGCGGCGGTGTTGGCAAGGCTGCCTGAAGGCAGGTGGGCAAAGTCGGCGCGGCCTTCGCCGTGGCTCACCACCACCGGCAGGCTGCTGCCCGCCATATCGGCCAAAATCAATGACGGCGAGGTGGGGATGTGCACCATGCTTAGGCGTGCTTCGAATTGCTCGGAGGCGTTGCGCTTGAATTTAGGCCAGCCCGCGGCACCGGGGATAATGTCGGCCAGGTGGCTCATCATTTGGCAGCCGTTGCACACGCCCAGGCTTAAGGTGTCGGGGCGGGCGAAAAAGTCGGCAAACAATTCGCGCAGGCGCGGATGGAACAAGATGCTTTTGGCCCAGCCTTCACCGGCGCCGAGCACATCGCCATAGCTGAAGCCGCCACAGGCCGCCAGCATTTGGAAATCGGCCAGGCTGGTGCGCCCGGCCATCAGATCGCTCATGTGGACGTCGTGGGCATCGAAACCGGCGCGGGTAAAGGCGGCGGCCATTTCCACTTGGCCGTTGACGCCTTGCTCGCGCAGCACGGCGATTTTGGGCTTGTGGCCGCCGATAAACGGCGCGGCGATGTCGTCGCCAATATCAAAGCTCAGGTCGGCAAACAGGGTGCTGCGGCTGTCGTCGCTCAAAAGCGCGAATTCGCTGTCGGCGCAGGCGGGGTTGTCGCGCAGGCGCTGGATTTGGTGGCTGGTTTCGCGCCAGGCTTTTTGCAATTCCAAGCGGCTTTCGTTCAGCAATACGGTGTTGCCGTTGTGTACCATTAAGCGGTCGCTGCCGTTGATGTGGCCGAGAATGTGCACGGCTTCGGCCAAGCCGTTGGCGGCAAAGGCGGCCTGCATGGCATCCAGATGCTCGTGCTGTACTTGCAGCACCGCGCCCAGCTCTTCGTTAAACAGGGTGCGCATGGCCGCGTCGTGCAGTTTGGTGCTGCCGCAGCGGCGGTTGGTTTGTTCAATCAAATCGGCAATGTCGATATGGGCGCCCAGATGGCTGGCAAACAGCATTTCGGCCAAGGTGGTAATCAGGCCGCCATCGCTGCGGTCGTGGTAGGCAAGCAGTCGGCCTTCATCCACCAAGGTTTGCACGGCATTGAAAAAGCCTTGCAGGTGTGCGGCTTGGTCTAAATCGGGGGCGGAGCCGGCCATTTGCTTCCACACTTGCCCCAAGGCGCTGCCGCCCATGCGGCCTTGGCCGAAGCCCAAATCCACCGCCACCAGCACGCTGTCGGCCACGTTTTTCAGCTCCGGGGTAACGGTTTTGCGCACATCGCTCACGGCGGCAAAGGCGGTGATGATGGCCGATAAGGGCGAGGCCACGCTTTTGGCTTCGTTGCCGTCTTGCCACACGGTTTTCATCGACAAAGAATCTTTGCCCACCGGAATGCTCAGTTGCAAGGCTTGGCAGGTTTGCGATACGGCCTCTACGGTGCGGTAGAGTTTGTCGTCTTCGCCGGGCAGGCCGCAGGCGGCCATCCAGTTGGCCGATAATTTGATGTCGGCCAAGCTGCCGATGTGGGCAGAGGCGATGTTGGTGATGGCTTCACCAATGGCCATGCGTCCGGAAGCGGGGCCGGAAAACAGCGCCAGCGGGGCTTTTTCGCCCATGCTCATGGCTTCGCCTTGGTGGGTGTTAAAGCCCATCAGGGTAACGGCGGCATCGGCCACCGGGGTTTGGAAGCGGCCCACCATTTGGTCGCGGTGGCTTAAGCCGCCCACGCTGCGGTCGCCAATGGTGATGAGGAAGTTTTTGGCCGCCACGGTGGGCAGGCGCAATACGCGGTAGAGGCTGTCGCGCACATCCATTTTGCTGCTGTCGAACGCGGTTTCAGGCAGCGTTACGGTGTGGTCGTGGCGAACGGTTTTGGGCGGCTTGCCCAGCAGCACATTCAGCGGCAAATCCACCGGGGTATTGTGGTAGAGCGCGTCTTGCACTTGCAAGTGGCCGTCGTCGGTGGCGGTGCCCACCACGGCAAACGGGCAGCGTTCGCGCTCGCACAGGCTGCGGAACACATCCAGGCTTTCCGGCGCGATGGCCAGCACATAGCGCTCTTGCGCTTCGTTGCACCAAATCTGCATCGGGCTTAGGCCGTGTTCTTCCAGCGGCACATCGCGCAGTTGGAATACCGCACCGCGCCCGGCATCGTTAACCAATTCGGGGAAGGCATTGGAGAGGCCGCCTGCGCCGACATCGTGAATCGACACAATCGGGTTGTTCTCGCCCAGCTGCCAGCAGCGGTCGATCACTTCTTGCGCCCGGCGCTCGATTTCGGGGTTGCCGCGCTGCACGGAATCAAAATCCAGCTCGGCATGGTTGGCACCGGTGGCCATGCTGGAAGCGGCGCCGCCGCCCAAGCCGATTAACAAGCCGGGGCCGCCGAGCTGAATCAGCAAATGGCCGGGCTGAATCTCTTTTTTGTGCACCTGGGCTGCCTGAATATTGCCCAAACCACCGGCAATCATAATCGGCTTATGGTAGCCCTGCATTTGGCCGTGGAATTTTTCTTCAAAGGTGCGGAAATAGCCCAATAGGTTGGGACGGCCGAATTCGTTGTTAAACGCCGCGCCGCCAATCGGGCCTTCGGTCATGATGTCCAAGGCGCTGCTGATGCGTGCCGGTTTGCCGTATTGCGCTTGGGTGGCGCTGTAGTGTTCCCACGGCTGGACGGCATCGGGAATATTGAGGTTGGACACGGAAAAGCCGGTAAGCCCGGCTTTGGGGCGCGCGCCGATGCCGGTAGCACCTTCGTCGCGGATTTCACCGCCCGCACCGGTGGCGGCACCGGCAAAGGGGGCGATGGCGGTGGGGTGGTTGTGGGTTTCCACCTTCATAATGATGTGGGTGTCTTCTTCGCTGAAGCGGTAGCTTTGCGCGGCGGCCGCGTGCGGATAAAAGCGCTCGATGCGCGCGCCTTCGATAATTGAGGCATTGTCTTTATACGCCACCACGGTGCCGTGCGGGTGTGCTTGGTGGGTATCGCGAATCATGCCGAACAGCGATTTGGGCTGCGGCTCGCCATTGAGTACAAAGTCGGCATTGAAGATTTTATGGCGGCAGTGTTCGGAGTTGGCTTGGGCAAACATCATCAGCTCGACATCGCTGGGGTTGCGCCCCAAAGCACGGTAGTTGTCGAGCAGATAATCGATTTCGTCGTCCGACAAGGCCAAGCCCATCTCGCTGTTGGCTGCCACCAGCGCGGGCTTGCCGCCGCTTAAGATGTCAACACCGGCAAAGGTTTGTGCTTGCGGATGGGTGAATAATTGCGAGGCTGCCTGAAAATCGTCCAGCACGCTTTCGGTCATGCGGTCGTGCAACAGCGCCGCCCATTGTTGCCGTTGCGCTTCATTCATGCTGCCGCGCACATACACCGCCATACCGCGCTCGATGCGCTCGATTTGCGCCAAGCCGCAATTGTGGGTGATGTCGGTGGCTTTGGATGCCCACGGCGAAATGGTGCCGATGCGCGGCGTAATCAGAAAGAAATGGCTGTCGGCATGGGTGTCGGCCACCGGCTCGGCCACCACTTCCGCATCCAGAAGTGCCGCCAGTTTGGCGGTGGCGGCGTTATCCAAGGGCTGTGCCGAGGCGGCAAAATACCAATATTCACTGTGCAGGGTAAATTCACCCATGCCCAAGGCGCGGGCTTTGTGCAACAGCTTTTCGATACGGAAGTCGGGCAGAGCGGCGCTGCCGCACAAAGACAATACAAAAGACATGATTCAAAGGCTCGCAAGACAAGACAAAATAATGCGCGGATTATACGTGAAAAGCGGCTTGGCGGCTGCGGATTTTGCAGTTTCAGGCAGCCTGAGCTGTGAGAGCCGAGCAGGGTGGTGATTGAGTTTTGATAAGGCTTGTGATAGTTTCAGCCCCTGAATGAAAAACCATTTTAAAGGAACAAGGCATGAAAAAAATCGAAGCCATTATCAAACCGTTTAAGCTTGACGATGTGCGCGAGGCCTTGGCCGATGCGGGCATTAGCGGCATGACGGTAACCGAAGTCAAAGGCTTTGGCCGCCAAAAAGGCCACACCGAAATTTACCGTGGCGCTGAATACGCGGTGGACTTTTTGCCCAAAGTGAAGCTGGAGCTGGTGCTGGCCGACGATATGGTCGACCGCGCGGTGGAAGTGATTGTGCAGGCGGCGCACTCAGGCAAAATCGGCGACGGCAAAATCTTTGTACTGCCGTGTGAAGAAGCGGTGCGCATCCGCACGGGGGAGCGTGGGGATAGTGCGTTGTAAGATTTAAAGTGCGTAACGGAAATTACGCACTTGCTGATCAAAGGCTACCTGAAATATAAGGCAGTCATTGCCGAACTGGATTCGGCAATCCATTAGCAAACTGTTAAGTGAAATGGTTTACTTTAAAAATAAACTGTATTTTTGTATTCGTTGCTTATCGTTTTACTTTGCGCTTCATGGCCGCGCGGCCACTTACTTTTCTTTGCTTCGCCAAAGCAAAGTAAGCAAAAGAAAGGCGACCCCGGTTGCAGGTTTGGCTGCGCCAAACTTCCCTCACTGCACATGCTTTTGGCGGCGCTCGCGTGTCGCTGCGCTCCGGAGCGCCCTTATTTCCGCCAAAACCACGTTCCGTTCGGCTGCGCCAAGGGGAGGGCTGCACGGATTTTTCGTTTCAGGCAGCCTTAAATTTAAAAATAAACGGCCTTCAATATTTTGATTTTAAATTAAATTTTTCATCAATCCTGCTTCAATACATAAGCAAACGCCTGTTTGCGTCCGCTGGCTTCGTCGCGCTCCAGATACACGCCTTGGATTTCCGGCTCGAAGCCGGGCAGTTCGTTAATGCCTTCTTCCAGTGCCAAAAAATACTGCAATACCGCGCCGCCCCACACCTCGCCCGGCACAATGCACAGCACGCCCGGCGGGTAGGGCAAGGCGCCTTCGGCGGCGGTGCGTCCGGCGATGTCTTTAAGCGCCACCAATTCCACCTGATTGCGCACAAAAGCATGGTGGGCTGCTTGGGCGCTGATGCGGGCGGGTGGAAAATCGGCGCGGCGGAACATTTGCTGTTGTAATTGGTTGAGGCGATGGCGGGCGTAGAAGCGGTGCATTTTCAGGCACAGCTGGCGGATGGGCATTTTTTGGTATTGCGGCTGTGCTTGCGCCAACAGCGGCAGCATTTCGCCCACGGAAGTATCGGCTTCGATATGGGCTTCAAAGCGGGCGATGGTGGCCACCAGATGTTGGAATTTGGCCATGTTTTCCGCCGGGGTGAGCAAAAACAGAATCGAATTCAGGTCGGCTTTTTCAGGAATCACCGAGCGCTCGCGCAGGTAGTGCGCCAAAATGGCGGCGGGGATGCCGAAGTCGTCGTAGCCGCCGGTATCCAGATTGATGCCGGGGGTGGTGAGCAGCAGTTTGCACGGGTCAATCACATATTGGTGGGCACCGTAGCCGTCAAAATCATGCCATTGCGCCTCGGCCTGGCCGCTGGCGGCAAACTGGAAAAAGCGGATGTCGTCGGCCATGTCTTCGCTGTCGTGGTGCTGCCAAGGCAGGCCGTCGATTTCGGGCGGCACAAACGGGCGAATCAGCTTGCAGGTTTGCAGCAGCATTTTGCGCGCTTCAATGCCGCCGAGCACGCATTCGCGCCACATGCGCCGCCCGGCGCGGCCTTCGTGCATTTTGGCGTTGACGTCCAGCGAAGCAAACAGCGGGTAAAACGGGCTGGTGGACACGTGCATCATAAAGGCGTTGTTAAAACGCTTGTGGTTGCAATAGCGTGCTTGCTGGTTGATGTGGTTGTCTTTTTTGTGGATTTGCGAGGCTTGCGAAAACCCGGCCTGCTGTTTGTGTACCGATTGGGTGACCAAAATACCGGGGTCGTTTTCGGTGAGCTCCAGCAGCAGCGGCGAGCAGTTGCGCATCATGGGGATAAATTGCTCGTAGCCCACCCAAGCGGAATCAAACAGGATGTAGTCGCACAAATGGCCGATGCGGTCGACCACTTTGCGGGCGTTGTAAAGCGTGCCGTCGTAAGTACCCAATTGAATCACCGCCAGCCGAAACGGGCGTGTGTCTTGCGCCCGCTGCGGTGCCACAAGCGCAATTTGGGCGCGGATATCGGCCTCGTCAAAACAATGCTCGGCAATGCCGCCGATAAAGCCGTAGGCATTGCGCGCGGTTTCCAGATACACGGGGATGCCGCCCGCTAAGGTGAGCGCGCCTTGATGCACCGATTTGTGGTTGTTGCGGTCGAACAGCACCAAATCGCCCTCAGCCACCAAGGCGCCGATGGCGATTTTATTCGCCGCGCTGGTGCCGCCGAGCACAAAATAGGTTTTGTCGGCATTAAACACTTTGGCCGCATGGGCTTGCGCTTGATAAGCCGGGCCTTCGTGAATCAATAAGTCGCCCAAGCGCACATCGGCATTGCACGAGTCGGCACGAAACAGGTTTTCGCCAAAATACAGATAAAAGCGCCGCCCCGACGGATGCTTGCGGAAAAACTGCCCGCCTTGATGGCCGGGGCAATCGAAAGCGGCGTTGCCGTAGTCGGTGTATTCTTTCAGCGCTTGGAAAAAGGGCGGATCCAGTGTGTTGATGTAGTCGGCCGCGGCGGCGTTAATCAGCTGGCCGTTGTAGTATTTTTGCTCCTGCGCCAATTCGATTACGCCATACAGTTCAGGCAGCCATTGCGGCGCCACTGTTTCACCGTATTGCACCGCCGCAAAAATCGGAATATCAAAACCCAACCGCTCCAGCTCCGCCCACACTTCGGGCAAATCGGCACATGTAACCACCACCGCACACACATTGGTGAAGTCGGTTAAGTCGATGGCCATCACTTTGTAATCGGCTAAAAAAGCAAACTCGGTACCACTGCTGGCGGCAATTTTCATCACGGCGGCTTTCTGTGTGGATGGGTGAGCGATATTATCGGCAAGTGTTTGCGCGGCGGCAAGGCTTATTTGGGTAGATGGGGGGTGTGGTTTGGTGATGGATTATGGGCGATTATTGGGAATAAAGGCTGCCTGAAGATTTTAGTTTCGCAGAAGCTGCGCTTTCAGGCAGCCTTTTTTTTAAAGTAAACATTTACCTTAAAAATGG
>RRZT011185315.1_pt1 | contig 10977 bp, 10 predicted proteins | sample 2165551 | NCBI WGS metagenome assembly RRZT01 (sample SAMN10456910, study PRJNA506462) | wastewater metagenome | biome: wastewater; feature: sludge; material: wastewater sludge; isolation source: wastewater sludge with Escherichia coli K12::gfp cells carrying plasmid... | place: USA: Moscow, Idaho...
ATGTTGTCAGCATCCTGGAAGCCGAGGTTGACGCCCTTGCTGATGTCGCGGCTGCCGAGGTTGGTGGTCATCACGATGACCGCGTTCTTGAAGTCGACCACCCGCCCCTGGGCATCGGTCAGTCGACCTTCGTCCAGGATCTGCAGCAGCGAGTTGAAGATGTCGGGGTGGGCCTTTTCGATCTCGTCGAACAAGACCACGGAGAACGGCTTGCGGCGCACCTTTTCGGTGAGCTGGCCACCTTCTTCGTACCCGACGTACCCGGGAGGCGATCCGAACATCCGCGAAGCAGTGTGCTTCTCGGAGTACTCGGACATGTCGAGCGTGATGAGCGCGCTCTCGTCACCGAACAGGAATTCCGTCAGCGCCTTTGTCAGCTCGGTCTTTCCGACACCGGACGGGCCGGCGAAGATGAACGAGCCGCTGGGACGCTTCGGGTCCTTCAGACCGGCGCGCGTGCGCCGGATCGAACGTGACAGGGCACGAACGGCGTCGGCCTGTCCGATGTAACGCTTCCCGATCTCGGATTCCATCTTCAACAGCCGCGAGGACTCCTCCTCGGTCAGCTTGAAGACCGGAATGCCCGTGGCGGAGGAAAGGACCTCGGCGATGGCCTCTTCGTCGACCTCGGCGGGCACGTCCTGATCGCCCACCTTCCACGCCTCTTCCTTTTCGGCGCGGGCAGCCAGGAGCTTCTTCTCGTCGTCTCGGAGGCCAGCGGCGCGCTCGAAGTCCTGCGCGTCTATGGCGGCTTCCTTCTCCAAACGAACCGCAGCGATCTTCTCGTCGAACTCACGCAGGTCCGGCGGCGCCGTCATCCGACGGATCCGCAAACGGGCGCCAGCCTCGTCGATCAGGTCGATGGCCTTGTCTGGCAGGAATCGATCCGAAATGTAGCGGTCGGCCATTTGAGCGGCGGCGACCAGCGCGTTGTCGGTGATCGTGATGCGGTGATGTGCCTCGTAGCGGTCACGCAGGCCCCGGAGAATGTCGATCGTGAGCGCGATCGACGGCTCGGCAACCTGAATGGGCTGGAAGCGGCGCTCGAGCGCAGCGTCCTTCTCGATGTACTTGCGGTACTCGTCGAGAGTCGTCGCACCGATGGTCTGCAGTTCTCCGCGAGCCAGCATCGGCTTGAGGATGGAGGCGGCGTCGATCGCGCCCTCAGCGGCGCCGGCACCGACGAGCGTGTGAATCTCGTCGATGAACAAGATGACGTCGCCGCGGCTCTTGATCTCCTTCAGAACCTTCTTGAGGCGCTCTTCGAAATCACCGCGGTAGCGGGAGCCGGCGACCAACGCACCGAGGTCCAGCGTGTAGATCTGCTTGTCGCGCAGAGTCTCAGGAACGTCCCCGCGGACGACGGCCTGCGACAGGCCCTCGACGACGGCAGTCTTTCCCACGCCGGGCTCGCCGATCAACACCGGGTTGTTCTTCGTCCGGCGCGACAGGACGGTCATGACACGCATGATCTCGGTCTCGCGGCCGATGACCGGGTCGAGCTTGTTCTCCAGCGCGGCCTGGGTGAGGTTGCGTCCGAACTGATCCAAGATCGTGGCGGCGCTCTGCGAGCCACCGGTCTCGGGGGCGCCGGCCGTGGCGGCCTCCTTGCCCTGGTACCCGGACAGCATCTGCAGGACGGTGCTGCGGACCCGCGGCAGGTCGGCCCCGAGCTTGATCAGCACCTGCGCTGCCACGCCCTCGCCCTCGCGCACGAGGCCGAGCAGGATGTGCTCGGTACCGATGTACGAGTGATTGATCTGGAGAGCCTCACGCAAGGAGAGCTCCAGAACCTTCTTGGCCCGGGGAGTGAAGGGGATGTGGCCCGTCGGGGCAGCCTGGCCCCGACCGATGATGTCTTCGACTTGCTCTCGAACAGCTTCGAGAGTGACACCGAGCGACTCCAAGGCCTTGGCGGCGATCCCTTCACCCTCGTGAATCAACCCCAACAGGATGTGCTCCGTGCCGATGTAGTTGTGGTCCAGCATCCGTGCCTCGTCCTGGGCGAGTACGACGACCCGGCGAGCACGGTCTGTAAACCGTTCGAACATCAGAACTCCTCTAGTTACTTCGGTGGTCGCACGCAAAAGCCTGCAGGGACCGTTATCAGTCTAGTGAACTGATGAACGCTCCCTGCAGGCGGGGTGTTCCACCTGTTCGCCCGCGGCTCAATGCCGTAGTCGGCGGCTTGTGCGTTTTTAGCCGTTCTCGGCCTCGTAGGCAGCCTTGATTTCGGCCGGCACGCGTCCACGCGCGCTCACGGCAAGCCCGCGCTCTTGCGCCCACGCGCGAACCTCTGATCCGGTCGGCCCCCCCGCCCGCACCTTCTTTACACCATTCGTGCGACGCACCTTGCGTGCATTCGCGATCCATGCGGCCATCTGGTCGCGGAACTTCTCTTGATTCTTCTCTGACAAGTCGATCTCGTACGAAACACCGTCGAAGCCAAAGCTAACGGTGCCCGTGGCGAGGGAGCCATCTACGTCATCTGAGAGGATGATCTCAACGCGCTGAGCCATCTAGTCCTCCGAACTGTCCAAGCTGTGTCTGAAACCAATAGGAACCCTGCCGTGAAAGGCCCCCACCGTTCACGACACACCCAATAGTAAATCATGATGTAATCCAGAGCAACATGTGACGCGATTCCACGGGGTATGTCGGTTGCATACTTACCTATTCGGCGAGGCCACCGGCGATGATCGCCTGAAACCGCCCCATCACCCAAAGTGAGACCACTGGACCGCGCCAGTGCGCCATTGCTGGGCGCGCAACGTGAAATGTCCGATAATGTCATCCAGACCAGTTACCCACATCTCGGCTCCGTCAGTCAGAAACAGAGCACCTGGGCCGCGGAAGTCGAAAACCGCCGCATTCGCGCCATGGCGCGTCGGCGTCAGGGCAACGAGCCGACCCTGTTGTGGCAGTCGGCGCGGTTTCCGCATTGAACTGACACCATTGCCTGTCATGGTTAAGGGTTTTGCGTGCCCCGCAATGTGCTAGGCAATACAGTTTGCAACCTCATCACCGCGGCTGCGACCCATGCACCGTGGACGCTCAGGGCCGAGCGGGGGTTAGGCCCCACACACATCGGGGCCCTCGAAATGGGGCTGTGAGCGCCCCGGCGGGGGATGCTCGTGCCAGTCTGCGCCCCGCACCTCGGCACCGCATACACGGACGAAATCGTGACGGTCAGCGCTGGCCTTAGCCCAATCAGGCCTGAACGCGACTCGGCCCGCCAGCGGAAGCCAGGCGGGCCGAGTTCGTGCACACGAACCGAGTGTCACCCGTGATCGCGCTGAACCTCCTCGACGAGGGGAAGCGCCAGCGCCTGCAGGTCAATGACAGTGGGCATGAGATCCTCTTCGGACACGCCGGGCATATCGGAAGAGCTCAGCCGACGCGGCAGGGAGAAGACCTCCGCGTGACCGTCTTCAATGGCGAGCTTCTCTTCAAGCTCCGCGACGCGCTCCCGCAGGGAGGCAACTTCAGCGGCAGCGCGGTCAATGTCCGCTTGCAGCGCAGTCTTGTCCCCACGCAAGGTGTTGAGCTCGATGAGCCGATCAGCGTGCGCGATACGCAACTCACGCAGTTGGGCTCGCAGGGCATCTTGCCGCGTATTCAGCGTTTCCAGCACCTCCGTGTGCTGTTGCCGCTGTTCGCTCATTGCCTCCGCTTGCTTGTGCAATGCCGCAGCTCGATCGTCTTCGCGTGCCCGCTGGACACGCGTGACCTGGCGCCAGACCAGAATGAATGCGATGGCGCCTGCCAGCACCGCGACGGCGATGCCCGCGCGAATGACCCAGAGGGGACCGAACGCGGCGGCTACGCCGAGAACGCCCCCGACAACGAGGACGACAAGTCCAACGCTGCGCGCCGACAGTGGGGGGGTCGCCAACCCGTGCTTGTTACTACTCACGGGGACCACGTTACTCGGCGAATCGCGGCTTCACTGTCGTCTGTTTAGCGAGTCGCTTGAATCATCATTGTCAGGGGCGACACAGGCACGCTCCAAGAACCAACCTGCGACGGCGAGAGCCGCTGCGAACAGCGCCGAGAGGCTACCGTTCACGACGCGTTCCATCGGCACAGGGGCGTTAAAACGTGGGAGATACAGCAAAGCGACCATCAAGTAACCCCCGGCGAACGCCGCTCCGCACAGCAGGGCCGTCTTGCCGAGCACCAGCAGCGCGACAGCCCGGCCGGGCTCAATTGGTTCGCGGCGTTTTTGCACCTGTTGGTGTGTAATCCACGCCAAAACCCCGGTGACCGCCGCGATGACGGCCAGAACGATCCACGAAACCGACGTCACCCGTGGGACGGACTGCCCAAGATTCTCCAAAGTAGCAAAGAACACGTACGCCACCAGCGCGCCCAACAGCGCTGCGGCCGCGATGACCGTGGGCGGAGTGCGTTTTAACGACTCGCGGGTATCGTCCGGCTCGCTCACGCCTCAATGACCTCATTTGTCCGACGAACGACCTGCCCCGCCACCGCCGGAACCAGTTCTTTGACTGGCCCAAATCCCGGCAGCACGGCATCGGGATCCACGGCCAGCCACGGGATCAAAACGAATGCTCGCTGATGTGCGCGGGGGTGCGGCAACGTCAGCCGGTCACCGGTCCGAATGCGCGAACCGACCGCCACCAGATCGATATCGATCGGCCGCGGTCCCGGTCCGTGGTCTCGAGGTCGGCCCAGTGCCATTTCGATGGCCTGAGCGCGCTCGAGCAGCACCAGCGAGGGCAGGGTGCTGTCGACCACAACGACGGCGTTCAAGAAGTCCGGCTGCTCGTCCCCGATGGCACGCGTTTCGAATACCGGAGAAACCCCGACCAAGCGCGTCTGCGGCGTGGCCGCGATTGCATCAAAGGCTGTGCGAAGGTATTCGACTCGATCGTCCATGTTCGAACCAAGCGAATAGACAACTCGGCGCACCGGTCGCAGGCCATCGGCTGTTTCGTCGTCAATCATCTGACCCCCTCGTCATCGCAACGGTCACGGACACGTCCGCCACAGGTACTGGCATCTCGACATCAGGCTTGTGCACCGTGACTTCGACCCATTCAACCCTTGCATCCTCCAGGCATGCCCGCGCAACCCTGTCGGCAACAATCTCGATCAGGTCCACCGGGTCGTCGGCCACCAAGTCGTGCACGCGGCGAGCCAAGGACGCGTAGTCGACGGTGGCGGGGAGGTCGTCGACGGCGGGATGGGTGATTCCGCATCGCAGGTCCACGATGAATCGCTGCCCCTCGGACCGCTCCTGCGCGAACACCCCGTGGTGGGCAAACACGCTGATACCGCGCAGATCGATGCGTGTCTGCCTGCTCATGGAGTTCGCACCTGCCGCAACCGCTCCACGACCGAAATCGCTCGGGCCTGCGCCGCGACATCGTGCGCTCGGACCGCCCACACACGCCGCTGCGCCACCAGGGTCGTCACCGCGATCGTCGCCGCGTCGCGATCTGTGGGATCGGGATCCAGCCCTTGCCGATCGAGAAATCCCTTGCGGGATACGCCGACCAACACCGGAAGTCCCATTTCCTCGATGCGGTGCATTCCGGCGAGCAGTGTCCAGTTGTGCTCGGAGTTCTTCGCGAAGCCAAATCCGGGATCGATCACCAGACGGTCACGCGCGATCCCGGCCTCGACCGCCGCGCCCACGCGCTGCGCGAGTTCGTCGCGCACCTCGCCGACGACATCGTCGTAGCGGGCCTTGTGGTACATCCCGAACGAGTGCCCCCGCCAATGCATGGCGACGTACGCCGCCGACGAGGGCGCCACAGCGTCCATCATTTCGGGGTCCGCGAGCCCGCCGGAGACATCGTTGATGATGACCGCACCGGCGGTGATGGCCTCGGCTGCAATCTCGGAACGCATGGTGTCGACCGAGACAACCATGCCTTCAGCGGCCAGCGCGGCCACGACCGGCAGCACGCGGCGGGCCTCCTCTGTCGACGAGGGGCGCTCCGCACCCGGACGGGTGGATTCGCCCCCCACGTCGATGATGTCGGCCCCTGCCGACACGAGCCGGCGAGCCTGCGTGACGGCCGCATCAAGCGTGGCCCATCGCCCACCATCGGAGAAGGAATCGGGCGTGACATTGAGGACGCCCATCACACGGGTGGGGCCCGCCGCGAGAATGTCCACCGTTCTACCCCAAGATGAGGCTCATGGCCTCGGCCCGAGTTGCAGGTGCGCGAAGTTGCCCGCGCACAGCGCTGGTCATGGTGCGGGCTTCGCCCTTTCGGGCGCCACGCATCGACATGCACAGATGCGTGGCCTCGACCACAACGATGACCCCCTGCGGGCTGAGTTGCTCGACGAGGGCGTCGGCAATCTGCGTGGTCAAGCGCTCCTGCACCTGAGGTCGACGCGCGAAGACGTCGACGAGCCGCGCCAGCTTCGACAGACCCGTCACCTGGCCGTCCGGGATGTACCCGACGTGGGCCACCCCGGTGAAAGGCAGCAGATGATGCTCACAGACCGACCACAGCTCGATGTCTTTCACAACCACCAACTCGTTGTGATCGATGTCGAAGCGCGTGGATAAGACCTCGGCGGGGTCGCCTTGAAGGCCCGAGAAGATCTCGCTGTAGGCGCGGGCGACCCGGTGAGGCGTGTCGACCAGACCGTCCCGGTCGGGGTCCTCACCGATCCCGAGCAACAGTTCGCGGACTGCTGCGGCGACGCGTTCCTGGTCGACGGCCATCGCTAACCTCCCTGCGGCGGCTGGTTGCCCTGTGGCGGTTGAGCCTCGGACGGTGGCTCGTTACCTGTTTGCGGCTGTTCGGGCATCGTAGGCGGCGCGCTGAACGGTCCGGGGTTCTCGCCCGCCCCCAGCCCAGGGTCCGCGCCCGGATCGACTGGCCGGACGGGGTGCGCGGTCTGGACACCCGGACTCCCCACACCAAACGGCGGATGATTGCTGGTGCCAGGCGCCGGAACGACGATCTTGCCGCCCTCAACGTGATGCGGAGGCGTCGGAGCCGGACGCGGACGCCGCGGCGGCACGGGTACCGGCGGCAGGTTCGACGGCAGGCGGGTGTCCGACCCTGTCCACGGGCCGCGATTCGGCCAGCGCTGCAGCCCCTCGAACACCCGAGCCACCTCGTCCTTGTCGAGGGTCTCCTTGGCGAACAACTGCCGCACCAACTCGTCGAGAATCGCGCGGTTCGTGGTGAGAACCTCGAACGCCTCTTGATGGGCGTTGTGAATCAGGCGCGCAACCTCTTCGTCCACCTTCGCGGCGATCGCCTCGGAGTAGTCGCGACCCTCGCCGATGTCACGCCCCACGAAGGGTTCGCGTTCGCCAGCACCGAGCCGGACAGCCCCCAACGATTCGGTCATGCCGTACTCGGTGACCATCGCGCGGGCGACCTTCGTCGCCTTCTCGATGTCGTTGCTCGCCCCGGTGGTCGGGTCGTGGAAGACCATCTCCTCGGCCGCGCGCCCACCCAGCATGTACGCGAGCTGATCGAGCAGCTCACCGCGGGTCCGCGAGTACTTGTCCTGGTCGGGCATCACCATCGTGTAGCCAAGCGCCTTGCCGCGCGGCAGGATCGTGATCTTCTGCACGGGGTCGTTGCCCGGCATGGCTGCCGCCACCAGCGCGTGTCCGCCCTCGTGGTAGGCCGTGATCAGCAGTTCCCGCTCGTCCATGATGCGGCTGCGCCTCTGAGGCCCGGCAACGACCCGGTCGATGGCCTCGTCCAGAGCCCCCGCCGTGATGATTCGCTGATTGTTGCGCGCCGTCAGGAGCGCCGCCTCGTTCAGCACGTTGGCGAGGTCCGCGCCCGTGAACCCCGGCGTGCGGGCCGCAACGCGTTCGAGGTTCGCGTCGGCACCCATCGGCTTGTTCTTGGCGTGCACACGCAAGATCTGCAACCGACCCGCCATGTCGGGGGCCTCCACCGGGATCTGCCGGTCGAAGCGTCCCGGGCGCAGCAGCGCCGGGTCCAAAACGTCAGGTCGGTTAGTGGCCGCGATCAAGACGACACCGACTCGCGCATCGAAACCGTCCATCTCGACGAGCAACTGGTTGAGTGTCTGCTCGCGCTCGTCGTGACCGCCGCCCATGCCCGCACCGCGGTGGCGACCCACGGCATCGATCTCATCGATGAACACGATGGCGGGAGCGGCCTCCTTGGCCTGCTCGAACAGGTCGCGGACACGCGAGGCACCGACGCCGACGAACATCTCCACGAAATCCGAGCCGGAAATCGAGAAGAACGGCACCCCGGCCTCGCCCGCCACGGCGCGCGCCAACAGCGTCTTGCCGGTGCCGGGCGGTCCGTACAGCAGCACGCCCTTGGGGATCTTCGCGCCGACGGCCTGGAAGCGAGCCGGTTCAGACAGGAACTCCTTGATCTCCTGCAGCTCTTCGATGGCCTCCTCGGCACCGGCCACGTCGGCGAACGTCGTCTGAGGCGTCCCCTTGTTCGCGATCTTGGCCTTGGACTTGCCGAAGCCCATCAATCGGTTGCCACCGGACTGCGCCGAGTTGAGGAAGAAGAAGAGCAACGCGCCGAAGAGCAAGAACGGGACGACGCTGAAAAGGAGTGTCCCCCAGACGTTGCCGTCGGGGTTTTCTCCCTGCCACTTCTCCAGAGTCTTGTCGCTCACACGTTCGTTGAGGCGCTTCACGATGTCTTCGGACTGGGTACCCACCCACGTCGCGCGGATCTTCGTCCCGTCGGCTTTGACGACACGAACCTCCTGCTCGCCGTCAACGAGCGTGACGTCCTTCAGCTTCTCGTCGCCGTTGAGGAGGGCGATGACTTCGCTTGTGGGTTTCAGCTGGTAGCCGTTGGCGTTGGTGAAGAAGTTCACGATCAGGAAGATCGCGAGACCACCAAGCAGAATCCAGATGAGCGGGCCACGGAACAGCCGTTGTGCTTTCAAGTTCTTCCTCTTCCCGCGCCGCCCCTGTGCAGGGTCCGACGTGTCTGGCCTTTGAGCACTAAAACTTTACCGAGGTCCACCAAGGCTCAGCTGTATACGTGCGGTGCGAGCGTGCCGACGTCCCTCAGGTTGCGGTACCGGCCGGCGTAGTCCAACCCGTAACCCACGACGAACTCGTTGGGCAGGTCGAATCCGACGTAGCGAACGTCGACCGAACTCGACAGCGCCTCGGGCTTACGGAACATGGTCATGACCTCCAGGCTCGCTGGCTTGCGAGACTGCAGGTTTTGAATGAGGTAGGCCAAGGTGAGCCCGGTGTCGATGATGTCCTCCACGACGAGGACGTGGCGGCCCTCGATGTTCGTGTTCAAATCCTTGAGGATTCGCACGACTCCCGACGACTGCGTGCCTGCGCCGTAGGAGGAGATCGCCATCCAGTCCATCTCGCAGTGTGACGTCATCGTCCGCGACAGGTCCGCCATGATCATGACGGCACCGCTTAAGACACCGACGAGGAGCAGGTCCTTGCCTGCGTAGTCAGCGTCGATCTGAGCGGCGAGTTCGTCGACCCGTGCTTGTACCTGGGCCCCGGTGTAGTGAAGGTGTGACAGGTCCTCTGAAACATCGGTTGCGTCCACGCGCTTACATTAGCCCGAACGCCGAGTACATGGTTCGGACGCCCACGCACGCGGAAGGGGCGCGCCCTCACGCGCTCGGCAAAGCCGGATCGTCGACGACGCCGTCACGCCCGGACGGCGACCAACTGACCGTCGCGCCGCACGACGCGTATTCCGGGAACGTCGACCGCCTTTTGTCCGTGCCAACGCACCACGAGTTCCTCGACCGCCAGCACGTGGCCGTGTGCAAGGTCAACCGCTCCCTGGCTTGTGAGCCACATCTTGATGACGCGCGTGCGCAGCGCCTGCGGCAACGCGGCGATCACCCCACAATCGGACGGGTTCGCGACATCCGCGGCCAGGGCGTCCAAGGCGTCGGCATCAGCGCGGGCGAGATCGGCCGTCCGAGCCAAGGCCTCGGGCGTGCCGGGCCCGAGGGCATCCTCTAATACGGGAAGGACGTCGAGTCGCGCCCTGACGCGCGCGAAGCGTCGATCCGCGTTGTGCGGGTCCGCGTGCGTGGCGGCGCCCCAGTCCGCCGCCGCCTCGGCAACCGTCGTGCGGCGCAAACCCAACAGGGGACGCAGGAACCGGCCGCGCTGGGGTCGCATGCCCGCGAGCGACCGGGTACCCGACCCGCGCGCCAGCCCCAGCAGCACCGTCTCGGCCTGATCGTCCAACGTGTGCCCGAGGAGGATCCATTCCCCCGCCGAGGCGGCCGACTCCAAGGCGGTCAGCCGAGCGGCGCGTGCGGCAGCCTCCAGCCCTCCGTGCGTTCCAACCTCGACCGACACGACTCGGCCCGGGATGCCCCACGCCTCCACCTGGTCGACCGCCGCTTGCGCGAACTGGCGCGACCCTTCCTGCAGGCCGTGGTCGATGGACACCGCCTGACAGTTCAGCCCCCGCCGCCGGGCTGCCTCCCCCGCACCGGCCGCCAGCGCGAGCGAATCAGACCCACCCGACACGGCCACGAGAAGACCCGAGACGGGGTGTCCGTCGGCATCGGGGACCCGCGGACCCGCCTGGTCGAGCGACCCCAGCACGGCCTGCACGACCGCCTGCTGCGCCGGGTCGAGCGTGCGCCGGGCCATCAGGTCACGCGCTCGAGCCAGGCGTCGGGATCGTCTATCTCGTTCGGTTCCGGCAAGAACTCCGGGACGGACAAGGGGAGATTCAGCATGTCGAGCCCACCGCGCTCATGCAGGTAGCGGCAGAACGCGGCTCCCCGCTGGTACTGGGAAACTTTCTGATTCAGCCCCACCATGCGTTGCACGATGGCGAACACCCCCGGCGAGCGGCGACGGCGATCCAGCGCTCGACGCAATCGCGGCAGCGACCGGATGGTGCCCGCGGCCGTGATGTCCATCTGCACCTCGGCGTGACCCTCGAGAAAGGTCATCACCGCCGTCAGCCGTCCCAACGCGTCCGGTCCGTCTTCGTCGTCGTCCTCATC
>RRZT010598554.1_pt1 | contig 10976 bp, 11 predicted proteins | sample 2165551 | NCBI WGS metagenome assembly RRZT01 (sample SAMN10456910, study PRJNA506462) | wastewater metagenome | biome: wastewater; feature: sludge; material: wastewater sludge; isolation source: wastewater sludge with Escherichia coli K12::gfp cells carrying plasmid... | place: USA: Moscow, Idaho...
CGCTCCGGAATAGATGTCTACTTTGGCTTTCCCAACGCGAATGCTGGCAACTATTTCCGTCGGCGTGGATTGCTGCATGAATGGTGCTGGCAGTTCCGCAAAGATCTGGGCCGGCAGCGATGGAGTCGGAGTCGGTACTGGCGCAAGTTGATTGGATGCCATCGCAAGAACTTCTTTTTCCCAACGATAATAAGTCTTCTGGTTAACATGATTTTGGATACACCACCGCCTTACACTCATCCCGCTGCTGCGGCAGGTAGCAATTTGCTCCTTCCACTGCTCTAATTTCACCTGGTGCTTTAGTTCCTGTGCCCCCAATTCAGACACCCCCGATATGAATATTCTCAAGAAGTCCTAAGACTTCTCGAGAATATTATCCCATAATCGTATCTCGATTTTAACCCGTCGGATTACTTTATCGGAAGTCTTCCTCCGTATTCGTTATCCGCTTTATCGCAGAGAAGATTGAAGAGCTGCGAGTACATGATCGCCGCAACAAAGTTGAAGGTGTCGTCGGTATCGCTGATGATGACAAACAAAGCGGATTTGCGCTCTCCGAGCGTATCCAGCTCCAATTCATCATAGCTCATCAGCTCCCGAAGCTCGGCGATGTCGAAGGGGGCGAGTCGAGCGCCGCAGGAAATCAGAATGCTTTTCGCAGTCTTGCCAGCCGCCAATTTATATTTCCGGTATTGTTTTACTGCAAAGTGCTCCGGTTCCTCAGCTTCAAGCTCATCGAACATCTTGTCCACCGGGTTTTTGAAGGTTTCATCGTCTTCACGGGCTTCCGAAGCATTGATCATTTCGAGCAGAGTAGTAAAGTTTTTCTCGTTGTCCGGTGCTTCGTACCAGATATAGCCGATGAGTGCCGTGTAGTAGAGCTTTTCTGCCTTCACCCAAAAATCTTCGCCGGACTTATCGCCTTCACCTTTCGTATTGACGATAATCGTATTGACCAGCTTGAGGATGTCCTTTTCGGAATGGATGTAGGCAAACGGGTTGTAATGCAGACTTTTTGCAAAGTTGATGGTATTCAGGCTCTTCACGGCATATCCGTTCCTGACCAGCATTTTTCCGCATTCGACAAGAATCGTACCTTTTGGATCGGTCATGCAGTATGAGGAGTGCATCTGCATTAGGTTTGGCTTCACATAGAACCGGGTTTTGCCCGATCCGGATCCACCGATGACCATGACGTTTTTGTTTCGCGCATACTTCGGCTGCTTCGGACGGCTGTCCATCGTAAGCTGTTACCCCTAAAGTACCCACTAAATTGTACTCTGTTTCTTTCAAATCGCAAACTTAGTAAAAAAAGGTGTGCCAAAAAATAATTCTCACCACCCTATTGGAACGGTTTTACACTTCATCTCCCCTTCATAACCCGAAGATTGTCAGTTCAAATCTGGTTCTCGCAGCCATTTTTACAAAGAACCGCTTTTAACGTACTCTGTATATTGAAAGCGTTTTGCCGCACGTTGATTCTTTCCATAAGCAGCTTTACCACTTTTGCGTCCGGGTTTGTGCGCAGGCTGTCGAGCCATGCATTGATGCACGCGGCGGTGAAATTTCTTTCCGGCTGCGCCTGCTGCAGAGCTGCAATTTCAGTTTTGAGCGTTTCAAGCTGCGTGCTTTTAAAAAAGCGCGCTCCATGCTGTGGCAATTGCCTGGGCAACGCCGTCCTCATCGTTCGAGCGCACTACAAGTTTGGCTGCGTCCTTTACGCCTTGCGGTGCATTTGCAAGTGCGACCCCAAGGCCGGCAAGGCACAGCATTGGTACATCGTTGAATCCGTCTCCACAAGCGACAGCGTCCGCAGCGTCAATGCCGAGCGTTTGCAGCAAAATTGAAATTCCCGCAGCCTTGTCCACCCCACGCGGCGTAACCTCGAGAAAAACAGGCGAAGAACGGCAAACCGTAATCTGCGTGCCCAGTGTATCCCGAAAAACCTGCTCTGCCGCAATCAGACGCTCGGTTTCGCCCACCACAAGGCATTTGTGCATGGGAAATTGCAGTGTCTGCGGATTTCCGTCAAACGGCACAAACGGAAGCTGCGTGATTTTTTGCTCGTGCCGCACATAAGGATTGTCCGGAAATTCGGTCACAATTCCTTCTTCGTTATAGGTCATCACGGCCAGCCCAAGCTGCTTTGCCAGCGCAAACACCTGCGCGGCCTGCGCCTGCGGCATACACTGTTCGTGCAGCACGACATTGCGGTGCAAATCCACAATCTTTCCGCCGTTGAAGCTGATAATATAGCTGCGGTGCGCCGAAAGCGCAAGGGTATCCGCCAAATGGAGCATTCCGCCGTGCGGCCGCCCGGAAGCCAAAACAACCGGCACCTCATTTTTTTGCAGCGTAGCGATTGCGCGGCGCGTGGCGGGTGTAATTTGTCCGCCGGAATTGAGCAGCGTGCCGTCAATGTCTAAAAAAAGAATTTTATAATGCATATCCTTTGCCCTTTTCTATTTTTTCAGATAGGAAGTGATACTCGAATGCGACAGGCTGATATAAGAAAGCGTATACTCCACGAGCTGGTCGTCGCTGTCGAAAACTTTGTGATTGATACAAAACACGGGCGCGCCCTCTGGTTCTTCCAGCAGACGTGCGCTCTCGCCGTACATATTTTGCACAGAAAGCATCTGCAATGCTTTTGCCAGATGGATGCCGTTTTGCTCGAAGGAGGTATACAGCGAGGCCACCGAAAAATCGATTTGCTCAATATCGCGGATCGCCCCGTAACGCACAAAAGTATCGTCGATGGAAAGAGCATGTCCGTTTCCGAAGCGCAGGCGAATGAGCCGGAAAAGTGGATACCCCTTTTCTACCTCAAATTGCTTGCTCAGCACATAGCCTGCCGGCACCTGCTGTGCAAACAACACTTGATTGGTGTGCGCCACACCCTGCTCTTTCAACTGCGCTCCAAAGCCGCGAATGGCCGAAAAGCTCAGCCGCATTTTAACGGCGCACACAAAATTTCCTTTGCCGTGAATGGTGTTGATCAAGCCCTCTTTTTGCAGATTTTTCAAAGCGGCGCGCACGGTAAGACGGTTGATGCCATAGGCTTCAGCCATTTTGCGCTCAGAGGGCAGCGGATTTCCCATGGCATATTCGCCGCTGGCGATTTTATCCTTAATCAGGTTTTCAAGCTGTGCGTGAATGGGCAACAAGTTCTGCATCGATGTGCGCCTCCTTTCAAAACAACCCCTTCAAGACGGGAGAGCTTTCATAGCAGGTAAAAAGCCCCGGTGATTTGGAGATGGAATATTCAAACACATGGCCGCGCTGATTGTAGGTCGTGCCGGAAAGGGTCAATAACGGGTCGTTCTCCTTCAGCTCCAGCCATTCGGCCTCCTCAGGGGTAGGCGTCTCGATAAAAAATTCCAGCGACTGATTTTCCGCACGCACCTGATATTTTTCGTCTAATATTTTATAAAGCGAGTTTTGTGCAAAGTCATAAGACAGCAGCCCCGCAAACTGTGACACCGGCAGGTAGGAAAGCTCCACCACAAAGGGACGATTTTCCAAGTAGCGCAGGCGATGTAAATAAAACACTTTTTCTCCGAGCGAAAGATGCAGCGCAGCCGAGGCCACCTTTGGCGCCTCGACTATATTAAAAAACAGCACCTTGGACGAAAGAGACAAGTTTCGGTTTGCCATGGCCTCCGACAAAGATGACATAGACCAAGTGTTGCGCACGATTTTTTCCGGTGCTACAACGTAACCGTTTTTACTGGGCGCAAGACGCCCCAAATTTAAAAGCTGTCGTATGGCATCGTACAACAGCGCAGCCGGAATTTCAAGCATTTCCTGCAACTGTGCCGCAGTGGCAAAAAAATAGCCCGGTAAACACGGTGTTGTGTCCAAAATTTCAATTGCTCTGTCGACCGCTTGTTCTGTTGCAAACGGGAAAACGGTTTCCATACGAACCTCCACGCAGAAAATTTTCTGCTTTCAGTATACCATAATTTCAGGAAAAGAAAATGCCCATTCTGACTGTTCGCAACAATTTCAAGGCAAAAATATGTTAAAATTGACTAGTATCTTTCCATAAAATTCTATTGACTTTGTTATTTTGAGATGTTAAACTTAACGCATAGTAACTGGTATGCAACTATACCAGTTGAAAACGGAGGGTTTGTCATGCTTCGTATCATTGGCATCGGCGACAATGTGGTAGACCGTTACTTATACAAAAACAAAATGTACCCGGGCGGCAATGCAGTCAACGTTCCTGTGCTCGCAAAGCGAACTGGTATGGCGCAAGCGGCCTATCTGGGCTGCCTTGGCAATGACGCTGCGGGGAAGCATGTGTTGGCCGCGCTGATCAGCGAGGGCTTGGACGTATCGCACGTTCGTGTGCTGGAAGGCGCCAACGCCTACGCCGACGTAACGCTTGTAGAGGGTGACCGCACCTTTATCGGAGGCAACCCGGGCGTTTCGTGCAATATCCACCTCACACCAGCAGATGAAAGCTTTGCGGCCCGTTACGATTTGATTTACACCAGCGTTTACAGCGGAATCGACAGTCAGCTTGCTCAAATGAAAGCGATCGGCCCCAAAATCGCATACGACTATTCCGACCATCTTGTGCTTGCCGACGTGGAGCACACCTTTCCGTATGTTGATTTTGCAGTGTTTTCGGGCGGGAATCGCCCAGAGGAAGAGCTGAAAGCGCTGATGCAAACGGTGGCAGCGGCAGGCGTGCAGCAAATTCTCGTTACGATGGGCTCACGCGGCTCCATGCTGTATGCAAACGGAAAGTTTTATCAGCAAGGCATTTACCGCATCGACCAAGTTGTGGACACCATGGGCGCGGGTGACTCTTTCATCGCACGTTATCTGGCGGGCGTTTTTAGCGGAGAAGAAATTGCACAAAGCATGGAAAACGCCGCAAAATATGCTGCGCAAAACTGTTTGGTAAACGGGACCTTCGGCTACGAAACCGAAATTCGATGAGGCTTGCTTGGCAACAGGTATTTTACAAGTCGTGAAATAGGGTGAGAGAGCATCCTATTCTTTATATTAAAAGGAGGTCTACTATGAAAAAGCGAATTGGCAAAATTGCAGCAATCGTTCTTGCACTGGCATTGATGTTAAGTTTGGCCGCGTGCGGCACAGGCGGCACTGCAAGCGAAAGCAAAGCAGTGAGCGCCGGCTCTGCCGCAACCACAACCACAGGCGAAAAAGTTACACTCAAATTTTTGCACAAATGGCCGCAGCCTGAATACCAAGTGTATTTCGACGACATCGTTGCGGCCTACATGAAAGAAAATCCCAATGTCACCATCGTTTCTGAAGGCGTTGCGGACGAACCGATCAAAGACAAGCTGCGCGTGATGATGGGCTCCGACGACCGCCCCGACATTTTCTTTTCATGGAGCGGCGAATTTGCGAAAAAGTTTATTGCAGCAGGCGCCGCAATGGATTTGACCGAAGCCATGCAAGCCGACGGCGGCAAATGGGAGAGCAGCATTATGGAAGCGGGCCTTGAGCCGTTCAGCAAAGACGGCAAAATTTACGGCGCGCCGCTGCGCATCAACGGAAAATTCTTTGTGTACAACCAAGAAATTTTCGACAGCCTTAGCCTGAAAGCCCCCACAACGTGGGAAGAATTTTTGACCGTTTGCGAAACGCTGAAAACAAACAACATCACCCCCATTGCGTTTGGCGACCAGTTCCCGTGGGCAGCCTGCCACTACATCACCGGCCTCAACCAAAAGCTGGTGGCGCAGGACGTGCGCATGAAGGACTATGAAAAAACGACAGGCGAATACACCGACGCAGGCTACGTCAAGGCGCTGGATTATTTCAAAGACATGAACGACAAGGGCTATTTTAACGAATTTCCGAACTCGATTTCTCACGATATGGCGAACCAGAGTTTTGCGCTTGGTGAATGTGCCATGATTTATGTGGAGCTGGAGGAATTTGCCTCTGTTGACACCAACCTTGAGGGAACCCCGTGGAGCTTCTTTGCAATGCCAGCCATCGCGGATGGCGCAGGCAGCCAAAATTATCTCACCGGCGCGCCGGACGGCTTTATGATTTCTTCCACTACAAAATATCCCGAGGAAGCCATCAAATTCCTGCAATACCTCACCAGCCCGGACAGCGCGAAAAAGCTGGTCGAAACCTTGAAGTGGCCCAGCCCCGTCATCGGCGCCGTCAACGCTGACAACTCTCCTGAATATCTTGTCAAGGGCATGAAGGCCGTGGAATCTGCCGAAGGCATGGCGCTTTGGCTCGACACAGACATTGACATTCGTATTTCTGATGTGTATCTGCCCGGCTTGCAGGATCTGCTCAACGGCGACATTTCTTCTGCCGATTTGATGAAAAAAGTGCAGGAGATTGCCAAGACCGTGCAAGCGGAGCCCTAATTGAAGTTCGTTTTTTAAATCGGCTTTCCCGCACACGCGGGAAAGCCCCTTGGATGGAGGTCAAAACCAAATGTATAAAAACAAACGCGGTATTTGGCTGTTCATTTTGCCGGGATTTTTGCTTATGGCGGTTTTTGTGTTCTTTCCGCTTGTATTAAATGTGTTTTACAGTCTGTTCCGCTGGAACGCGTTTTCCTCAGATAAGGTGTATGTGGGGCTGGACTATTACGCACGCATGCTGGAAGACCCTATCATTCGCACAGCGCTGAAAAACAATATTTTGTATGCTGTTTTTTCGGTATTGTGTCAGTGTGGGATGGGCCTTATCTTGGCCGCTATTTTGGAAAACGGTAAAATGCGCAAGTATCAAGCTTTTTTTCGCACAGCTTATTTTATCCCGTCGATCATTTCCATCACTGTCATCGGCCTTTTGTGGACGTTTATTTACAGCCCGAAAATCGGCGTTGTCAATCCCTTGCTGCAGGTTCTTGGCCTTGGGCGGTTTGCCACCGACTGGCTGGGCCAGTCCAACACAGCAATGGGCGCGGTCATTTTTGTTTCGCAGTGGCAAAACATCGGCTATATCATGCTGCTATTCATTGTGGCCATTCAAAAAATAGATGAGAGCATTTTTGAATCCGCCATCATTGACGGCGCAAACGGTTTTCAAAACTTTTTCCGGATTCTTGTGCCGCTTGTCAAGGACACCATTCTTGTTACCAGTGTGATCACGGTGATTGGCGCGTTCCGCGTGTTCAGCGAAATTTATGTTATGACCGGAGGCGGCCCCGGCCACACCACCGAAACACTCGCCTCCTATATGTACCGCGTCGGTTTCCGCAACGACGAAATGGGCTATTCCGCAACAGTATCCACTTTGATTTTTGTGATTTTGCTGCTGCTGACGTTTGTGCAAATGAAGCTGTCCGGAAACTTCAACCATATCAAGCACATGAAGAAGGTGACGGGAAAATGAAAGATGCAAAAGGAAAATTGCTGCGTGGCATCACGCTGATTGTCCTGAGCGCCTATGCGCTCACTGTCATTTACCCTCTTTTATGGATGCTGATGAGCGGCTTCAAAACCAACAAAGAAATTTTCGGCAACACTTGGGCACTGCCCAAAAAATGGTCGCTTGAAAACTATATCACCGCATGGGACATCGGCGTGGGCAGATATTTTTTCAACAGCGTCGTCGTCACACTCATCGCCATGGTGCTCACCATTTTGTGTGCGTCGCTGATTGCTTTTGTGCTGGCGCGGTTTAACTTTCGGGGCAAAACGGTGCTGTTTTTGTTCGTGCTTGGCGGCATGATGCTTTCCCCCGAAGTAAGCCTGATCTCGCTCTACAAACTGTTGCAGGGCATGGGGATTTATAATACATATTGGGCGCTCATCATTCCCTACACGGCGTTTCGCATTCCCTTCACCGCATTTTTAATGTGGTCTTATTTCAAAGATTTGCCACTGGAGATCGAAGAATCGGCGTATCTCGACGGATGCTCGATGTTCCAAATTTTTTATAAAATGATTTTGCCCATGAGCAAGCCTGTGGTTGCCACAGCTGCTCTGCTTGCGGCCATGACGTTCTGGAACGAGTTCATGTTCGGCCTTGTGTTCATCGAAAGCACCGCGCTGAAAACCATCCCCATCGGCTTGATGAATTTGCGCGGCACGCTCACCACCAAATGGTCTATCATGCTTGCCGGACTTTCCATTTCGGCGCTGCCGATGATTATTGTGTTCCTTGTATTCCAAAAACAGCTGGTGCGCGGCATGACCGCCGGCGGGGTAAAAGGTTAGGCTTCATGCAAGGGCAACATCGCCCAAGAGAAATCAAGCCGTGCGCAAAGGCGCACAGATCATAAACAACGGAGGAAAAGATATGTTGAAATTTGACAGAAGCGATTTCATCGAAAAGGAAAAGCAAGCCCTCAAAATCGTGCCACAGGTAGAAAAAGTAGTGGATGAAGTTTGCAAAAAAGGCTATTCAAACATTTTCTACGTCGGCATCGGAGGCACCGTAACTTATGCCTGGCAGATGGAGTCTATCGTAAAATCCACCTCTACCTTGAAGCTTTATGTGGAAAACGCCGCTGATTTTCTTGCCATGGGAAACAAGAATTTTAACGAAAATTCCATTATGGTCATCGAGTCGGCCTCGGGTGATACCAAAGAGGTCGTGGCTGCTGTTGAATATGCGCACAGCCGTGGAGTAAAAGTGATGGGCTTCATTGAAAAGCCCGATTCCCCCTTGGCGAAATCTGTCGATTATCTGATTACAAACGAAGGCGGCGGCTATTATTACTGGTACGCCGTGACGCTGCGCTTCATGCATAACGACGGCCAGTTTGCCGACTACGATAAATTTATGGCGGAATTGCAGCATATGCCGGAAATTTTGGCCGATGTGCAGGAGAAAAACGACGCCAAGGCCGAAGCGTATGCCAACCGTTATAAAGACGAACCGCTGCAATACCTCATCGGTGCAGGCAACCTGTGGGGCTGGGCCTACTGCTATGCCATGTGTATCATGGAAGAAATGCAGTGGATGCGCACAAAATCCATCTCTGCCGCCGACTTTTTCCACGGCACACTCGAAGTGATCGAGCGCGACAGCGTTGTGATTTTGTTCAAAGGCGAGGATGCCTCCCGCAAGCTGGTGGAGCGCGCAGAAAACTTCCTCCATACCATCTGCGACAACGTGATCGTGTTCGACACCGCAGATTTTGCACTGGAGGGCATCAGCCCAGAGTACCGCGGCTTGGTTTCTCCGTTTATCATGAACGCCGCATGCCGCCGCATTTCGGTGCATCTTGAAAACAAACGTAAACACCCGCTTGAAATTCGCAGATACTATCGCCGCCTGAACTACTAAGGGGCAGGCTTCGGCGTCCGCTTAAAAGAATGAACAGGCCACAGGAAATGTATTTTGCTGTGGCCTGTCCTGCGAAAATTTCCGGCGGACACAAAGGAAGGGCTGCGCTGTGGGCTTTGCAAGGCTTTGGAACAAAATACCCCTTGTTAAAAACTATAAGCTGTTACAGGGGAATTGCAAAATCACGGTACAGTTTGAGCTTATTTTCAGCGTTGCCAATACGCTTTGCACGTTTTATCTCAGTCTGTACATGAAAGCGCGCGGGCTTTCCACGGAGGACATCGGTATTCTCGTTGCCATCGGCTATGTGGCCGGCATGGTGTGCGCCTTGTTCGCCGGTGAAATTGTCAACCGGCTTGGCCGCAAACGCAGCGTGTTTATCTTCGAGATGCTTGCGTGGGCACTTTCCAGCCTGATTTATGTGTTTGCCGACCGCTTCTGGCTGTTTGCCCTCGCAAAAATCATCGGTGGCTTGCAGCAGATTTCTGTCGTTGCATGGAACTTTATGGTGCTGGAGGACGCAAAAAACGACGAGCGTCTGGCAGCTTTCAATTTGCTCAATGTCATGCACACCGCAACCGGCATCATCACCCCTATCGGCGGCGTTCTGGTTGCGTGTTTTGGGTTAGTGCGGGCAGAGCAGGGCTTCTTTCTGTTTGCGGCAATTGCCTTTATCGTAGAAATGGTGCTGCGCAACGCCTGTTATACCGAAACGAAAACAGGCCAAATGCTTTTGGAGCAAAACCAAAAGGGCGGGTCGTTTTTCAGCCTGCACAAAAGCTTTGAGGGTCTTGCAGTGATTGCAAAAACGCCGCTCGTGCTCGCGTCGGTGGCTGTGATTGTGCTATACAATATGACGTTTCCGCTCAGCTCGCGCGCAAGCTTATATTTAAATGTCTACCTCACCGACGTGTTGGGCATTGATGCAGCCGCCGTGTCGATGGTAGGCGGCGTGATGGCTGCGGTGATGCTCTTTTCCGGTCTTGTTGTGATCCCCCCCATCAACCACCGCGTGAAAACGCTCGAGCAGGTCACGCTCGTCCTTGGCATTGGCTTTCTCATCCAAATTCCCTTTCAGCTCATGATGATTTATGCACCGCAACGTAATCTTATCTTTGTCTGCATGGCCATCGCCGTGTATGCGCTGGGCTGGTCCGGGATTCAAACCTATCTGGATGTTCTGATGGCGGAATGCACAGAGAATTTGCCACAGCAACGTGGCAACATTTACGCATCCATGAATTTACTCATTTCAACCGCCAGCATGGCGATGGCGTCACTCAGCGGATTTTTGTATCTGCTGCAGCCGACATTACTGTTTTGGATTTGTGTGGTTCTGCTGGGGCTGTGTGTAACCGGACTTTCGTTTATCTTTGCCATCAGCCGCAAAAATCGACTGGCGGAACGCTAAATTAAGGAGGAACTTCTATGAAACAAGAGCATCTCGAGCAATATTCCAAGGCTGTGGCCGCGGTAGCCGCTCAAAAAGTAAAAAACATTTATCTTGTGGCGTGCGGCGGCTCCAAGGCTTTTATGCATCCCTCGCAATATATTTTCGACATGGAAACGGAGATCCCGGCGGCAGTCTATTCCTCAAATGAATTTGTACACCGCTGCCCTAAGGGGCTTGGAGCGAACAGCCTTGTGATCACCTGCTCGCATTCCGGCAACACGCCTGAAACCGTACGGGCAACGGCCCTCGCGCGCGAAAAAGGCGC
>RRZT010170886.1_pt1 | contig 10975 bp, 11 predicted proteins | sample 2165551 | NCBI WGS metagenome assembly RRZT01 (sample SAMN10456910, study PRJNA506462) | wastewater metagenome | biome: wastewater; feature: sludge; material: wastewater sludge; isolation source: wastewater sludge with Escherichia coli K12::gfp cells carrying plasmid... | place: USA: Moscow, Idaho...
AAGCCCGATTACCGTAAGATTTTTCATGACGCCCTCTGCCTTTCAAGTGGTTGTTCGACAACTCCACTTTGGCACCTAGATGCCGTTTCGGGTAGGGGGCGTCCATCTCATTACTTAAGCTAAAAATCCAACCGATCGACGTATTCCCGGCGCAGGCCGGGAGCCAGATGCTGATGTGGGTGCTGGATTCCGGCCTGCGCCGGAATGACGGCAAATTAGTTAAGTGAACGGTATTTATCCTGAATGGGTCGGTTTTTTTGCAGAGGCCAAACATGCTCCCCAAGATCGTATTTCTCGACCGCGCCACGCTGACCGTTCCACTGCGCCCGCTCGGCCTGCCGCACGAATGGACGGAATACCCGGATTCCAGTCCGGAAGACGCGATTGAACGGCTCAAGGATGCGACCGTCGTCATCACGAACAAGGTCGTCATCGACGAAAATATCCTGCAACACGCGCCGGAACTGAAGCTGGTCGCGGTCTCGGCAACCGGTTACAACATTGTCGATATCAATGCCTGCAAGGCACGCGGCGTTGCCGTCTGCAACGTCCGCGACTACGCGCTGACCGGCGTGACCGAACACGCGCTGCTGCTGATGCTGGCGCGGCGCCGCCAACTGCCCGCCTACCGCGACCGCTTGCGGGCCGGCGACTGGCAGAAATCCGACGCCTTCTATCTGACCGAGCCGCCGCTGCACGATTTGGCCGGCAGCACGCTGGCGATTATCGGTGGCGGCACGCTCGGCAAGGGGTTGGCTGAAATCGCCACCGCACTCGGCATGCGGGTGATCTTTGCCGAACACAAGGGAGCGACCGCCATCCGCCTTGGCCGCGTGGCATTCCATGATGCGCTGGAACAGGCCGACGTCGTCAGCCTGCACTGCCCGCTGACACCGGAAACCCGCTTGCTGATCGGCGCGGCGGAACTGGCGCGGATGAAACCGAATGCGATCCTGATCAATACCGCACGCGGCGGGATCGTCGACGAAGCGGCGCTGCTGGCTGCGCTGCAATCCGGCCGAATCGCCGGAGCAGGCGTCGATGTGTTGAGCGAGGAGCCGCCGCGCAACGGCAACCCGCTGCTCGACGCCGATCTGCCGAACCTGATCGTCACGCCGCACACCGCTTGGGCCAGCGTCGAAACGGTGCACAAGCTCGCGGAACAGTTGATCGGCAACATCGAAGCTTTCCTGCGGGGCGCGCCCCGCAATCTGGTCGGCTAGCGGATTATACTGGCCACTTGTTCACACACCCGGAGGTTGAAATGGCACAACAATTCGGCGCAACGATCCCGTTGCCAGCACCGGAAACAACTGGCGGCAAGCCGCTGATGGAAGTCTTGGCCAGCCGTTGTTCGGACAGGGAATTCAGCACGGCTCCGCTTCCACCGCAACTGCTATCGAACCTGCTGTGGGCGGCGGGCGGCGTCAGCCGGGCCGATTCGGGCAAGCGCACCGCGCCTTCGGCGCGCGACTGGCGCGAGATCGAAATCTACGTGGTCATGCAGGAAGGCGCATACCGCTACGACGCGCCAAGCCACTGCCTGCATCCGGTCGTATCCGGCGATCTCCGCGGGCAAAGCGGCCTGCAGGATTTCGTCGCGACCGCTCCGATCAACCTGGTTTACGTCGCCGACCAGAAGCGGATGATCGACGCCAGCCCGGAACTGCTGGCGCGCTATAGCGGAACGGATACCGGATTCATCGCCCAGAATGTCTATCTGTTCTGCGCTTCGGCAGGGCTCGCAACCGTCGTGCGCGGTTCGGTCGACCGCGAAGCGTTCGCCGCGGCACTGAAACTGGAATCCGGCCAGCAAATCATTCTGGCCCAGACGGTCGGTTATCCGGGCAAATGAACCGGGAAGCCGAGCGTCGAGCCACAAATAAAAATATCAATATAAGTCAATAACTTGCAAAGCCCGCTCAACCGGCGGGCTTTGTTCTTTGCAGGCCGCTGATTTTCCTATCCTCGCTGCGCAGTCCAGGATTTTCAGCACGCGAAGGGTATCACGCCGTTTCGCCACACGTTTTCTGACAGGAGACGCTGGCCAGACTGCGCTTCCGGTCACGGTGCAGCCGGTAGATCGTGATGCAGCTCATGATTGCGATCAGGATTTCCATCACCGTGGCGCCGATCGAGCCGCTCAGGATGTTATTGGTCAGCCAGAGCAAGGTGGCCACCAGCATCGCATAGCGCAGATGCAGTCCTTGCAGCCGGAACATCGCGATCGTGGCCACGGCCGTGGCCACTAGCGGAATCACGTTCCACGCCGTTTTGACGACCAAAAATCCCAGCAGCACGTTGGCGGCAAGCAGGATCAGGGCCACGATGATCGAGCGGGTACGCAGCGACAGTACGTTGCGCGTGGCGGAAAGCACCGAACCCGCCGCAGCCGCCGGATTGCCCAGCAGAAAGAAGTGGATAGCCAGCAGCAGGTTCTGTCCCGTCAGCAATACCCTGAAATGGAGATCGTTCTTGCGCGAAAAGGTCATCATGCTCAGGATCAGTGCGGCATGACCGAACATCTGCGCTGTCGAGAAAAAATCGTGGATCATCAGGGTAGTCCGCAGGAAAACCAGCGCCGTGGTGGAGACCGAACAAGGCTACGCCCAATGGCCGGAATAATTCAACAAAAAAATCCACTCCCGCCCGGCGCGACACATAAAATATCATTAATAATCAATTAGTTATAAAAGAAAATCTGATATATCTTACCTGCCAGCGAAAGCGGTTTCCGCCTTCGCCGGCATGCCGGAAAATGCTTGCGTGAACTGCATGACTTAGCCAGCGGGGATTTCAGCGATCGCTGTCCGGCGTCGCAAATGCCTGGGAAAGATTCGCCTGCACCTCTGGCGGCGCCGGTTCATAGCCGCCGGCTTCCTGCACAAACTCGCTTTCTCCGGAACAGATCGCCTTCAGGCGGCTTTCGAAACCGTCCATCTCCGACATCGGTACCCGGGCCGAAATCACCATCCGGCCAGCAGTCGGGCTGTCCGTGCGGGTCAGGCGACCGCGCCGCCCGGCAAGTTCGCCGCTGACTTCGCCAAACAGCGCATCGGCGACCTTCACCTGCAGATCGAGCATCGGCTCAAGCACCTGCGGCCGCGCTGCGCGAACGGCCTCGATCAGCGCATGGCGCGCGGCCGTGGCAAACGAAACCTCGTTGGAATCGACCGCGTGATGCTTGCCGTCGGTCACGACGACGCGCAGATCCTGGATCGGGAAACCGGCGAAAGCGCCTTCCACCAGCGCCTGGCGCACGCCTTTTTCGACGGCAGGCAGATAGTTGGTCGGAATCGCGCCGCCCTTGACCTCGTTGCCAAGCTGCAGCCCCATTCCGCGCGCTAGAGGTTCGACGCGCAGCGCGACTTCGCCAAACTGACCGGCGCCGCCGCTCTGCTTCTTGTGGCGGTAGCGCGCCTCGGCGACCTCGGTGATCGTCTCGCGGTACGGAATCGCCGGCGGCGCGGTATCGAGCTGCAGGTTCCAGCGCATGGCCAGCTCGTCGAGCACAATCTTCAGGTGCAATTCGCCCAGACCGCGAACCACTGTGCGGCGCGCCCGCGCGTCATAGCTGACCTCAAGGCACGGATCTTCGTCAGCCAGGCGAGCCAGCGCTTCCGACAGCTTCTGTTCATCAGCCGGCTTCTTTGTAATCAGCGCCAGTCCGAACACCGGCTGCGGATAAGCGAGCGGCGCCAGATGGAAATAATCCTCTTCGTGAGAATCGTGCAACACGGCATCACGACCAACGTCATCGACACGAGTCACCGCGCACAGGTCGCCCGGTACACCCTGCGTCGCTTCCACCGAATTCCTGCCCTGCATGCGCAAGAGATGCGCAACCTTGAACGGCTTGCGGCCATCGCCGATGTAAAGCTGCGAATTCGGCGTGACCGTTCCCTGGTGAATCCGGAACAGGCCAAGCTTGCCGCGGTAGGGATCATTGGCGACCTGGAACACATGCGCGATGACATGGCGCGCCGGATCAGGGATCACTCCGACCGGAACGGCGGCCGTCCCCTCGCCTTTCAGGAAGGCCGGCGGATTACCTTCGGTCGGATCGGGCGCAAGCTTGCCGAGGATATCCAGCAACTCGGGAATACCAACGCCGGTTTTTGCAGAAACGAAGCAGACCGGGATCAGGTGGCCTTCGCGCAGCGCCTGCTCGAACGGCGCATGCAATTGTTCCGGGTCAAGCGATTCGCCCTGCTCGAGATATTTCGCCATCATCGCCTCGTCGAGTTCGACGATCTGGTCGACGAGCGCGTCATGCGCCGCGCACACGCTGGAAAATGCCGCGACAAAGGCGGAATCGGGCGCAAAGAAAGCATCACCGACCTGGTCACCGTTAGACCCGGGCAGGTTGATCGGCAGGCATTCACGGCCGAATTCGGTGACGATTCCGTCCAGCAGCGCCGGGTAGTCAATGCCGGCCATGTCGATCTTGTTGACCACGATCATCCGGCATTTGCCCTTGGCCTGCGCCATCATCCGGCGCGTTCCGCTTTCGACTCCGGCGACAGCATTGACGACGACCACGGCCGTTTCCACTGCGGCTAATGTGGCCATCGCCCGCCCCGCGAGATCGGGCAGACCAGGCGTGTCGAGCAGGTTGACCCAGTGCCCAGACCATTCGAGATGCGCAAGCGCGGCATGCAGCGTATGGCCGAGCGCCTTTTCCTGCGGATCGCCTTCAAGAACCGGCCCGCCGCGCTCGCCGGCAGCCGCCAGCAGCGCCTCGACCAGCGCGGTCTTGCCACTGCCGGAATGGCCAAGCAGACTCAGATTACGAATATCGTGAACCGAACCAGGTGTCATCGTCGCTCTCCCTTATGCCCTATTAGCTTGGTATAGGCCATCCGGGCCACCGATTGCCAACACGGCATGCGAGATACGCCCAATATCCCGCACGTTGCCGGTTAGCGGCTAGAGAACGGGATGATCGTTTGCCGCATCGCTCTCGGGGCTACAGTCAGGGAAACAGCCGGAATTTTTGTCCGGAGCGGAGGAATCGGTCATGGGTTATCGCTCATTGCTGTGCGCGCTGTCGCTGCTTCCGGCCCTGACAGGCTGCGGCGGCGGCGATTTCAGCTTCTGGATCTCAGTCTCGTTCGGACACAGCCAATCGACAAGCGGCGAATACATCACGCTGAACGGAACAGCATTCGCGCCGCAGGGAACCGTCTGCACCAGCTATGCGGGAACGTGTAACTGCAGCATCGGCACGCCAGCCCTTGGGCAATGGCGAAACACAACCACCGGCGCCAGCGGGCTACTGACCCTCGGCGTTAATGCGCAGAATTTCTGCGTCACCCCGGATGCCGTCTGGTGGTCCGCGCAGATCCCGCTGAGTTTCGGAAGCAATCTGATCGTGATCACCCTCTCCGACAGCAGGACGCAGACCAGCACCAACATCACGGTGACACGCAACTAGCCGGCAAAAAGGGTGGCGAACCCGCGGCTCGCCACCCTTTTTAGATTAAATCTAAGTGTTTGATTTATATCTGTTTTTTAAACATCTTACTTTGCCCGCCCGGCGGATCTTTCCGGCGCCAGCTCGACCAGCTTGACCACCTGCTTAACCCCGCTGACCCTGCTGGCCGAACGGGCCGCGCGCTCGATGATTTCCGGCCGGGAAATTCCCATCAGGTAGACCACGCTGCGCTCGGTCACGACCATGATGTGGACCGAGGCCGGGTCTTCCGCCTCGGCCAGCACCGCAGCTTTGACGCGCGCGCTGATCTGGCTGTCATTCAGTCGGTTCATGCCGGAAGAAATCTCGCCGATGACGACCTCATTGTGGATCGCACGCGGCTTGCGCTTCATTTCCTGCGCAAACCGCTCGATCTGCGCCCTGGCGGCGATATCGCGCACTTCGCCGGTCAGCAACACCACGTCGTTGAATACGTTCACATTCACATGCGCGGTGTCTTTGTAGGTATCGAGGATCCGCGCTTCGAGTTCGGCGTCGCCGTCAAAGTCGCTCTTGATGACTTCCGGCTCGCGCGGATCGGAACCGACCCACACGCCCATCGCTGCGCTGCCGACCACCATCAGCGGCACGCAGGCAGTCAGGCACAACGTTGCAAGCAGGCCGGTCAGCAGCTTTTTCATCTCAGTCCCCTCCGAGCAGCATGTAGTCGACCGCATCGCACAGCGCATGGATCATCGTGATATGGACTTCCTGCACGCGACAGGTTCGCTGCACCGGAACGCACAGGTGCACGTCGTCACCGGTCAGCATTTCGCCGATCTGGCCGCCATCCTTGCCGGTGAAAGCAATCACGCTCATTCCACGATCGTGCGCGGCATGGATCGCCGCGATCACGTTGGCCGAGTTGCCGGAAGTCGAGATCGCGATCAGGATGTCGCCGGCGCGGCCAAGCGCATGAACCTGCTTGGAAAAAACCAGGTCATAGTCGTAATCGTTGGCGATCGCGGTCAGCGCCGAAGTGTCCGTCGTCAGCGCCACTGCGGCCAAGCCCGGACGCTCGCGCTCGAAGCGGCCGACCATCTCGGCGGCGAAATGCTGCGCATCGGCCGCCGAGCCGCCATTGCCACAAACCAGCAATTTGCCGTCCGCGACCAGCGCCTGCACGATCTTCGTGGCGGCATCGGCCATCAGCGTGGGAAGCATCTCCTGCGCAACCTGTTTAGCCGAAATACTTTCGGAGAAGTGCGCCTGCATACGTTGAACCAGATCCATTTTTTCCTTTCCCGCGTCAACAGGACGCGTCAATACAGTTTTTCAGCCACTCCACCTGATTGCCATCGAAGCAGACCGCATCGAACCGGCACGGCGGAATGGCTGGCAAGGTTTGCAGATAAGCCTGCGCCGAAGCTATGAGTTTAGCGCGTTTTGCCGCGCCAATGCTGACCGCAGCGCCACCAAACCTGCGACTGGCGCGCTGACGGACTTCGACAAAAACCAAGGTGGCGCCGTCGCGGGCAATGATATCGAGTTCGCCATGGCGACAAGACCAGTTGCGAACAATAATCGCCAGCCCCGCCCGACGCAGATGCTCGACCGCAGCGGCTTCAGCCGCGGCGCCAAGGGTGTTCACCGGACATCGGCCACAGGCAGGCCGCTCGCGTTTTCCACCGGCGGCAGCCCTCGGGTCACGGCGACTTTCGCGACAAGTTCACGCGCGATCACCCCGTCGGCGCCGGGCGCCAACCGACCAGTCAGTCCGTCCTGAGTGTCTGGAATCTTGCCGAAGGCCAGTTGCTGCGCAAGTTGCCAGGCATCGACCCCCTGCGCGAACCAGCGCTCGATATCGCTCGATGACCCACGCACGCGCCCAAGCAGCACGTATTCGGGCGCATCCGGGTTGGCCAGCCACGGGATTTCCACATAATTGACTCCGGATAGATCAACCGGCAACGTGCGGCCTGTCGCAATTTGGGAAGTCGCAAAACAGGGCTTGTCCATGGGCAGATACGGACGGATGCGGCTCGCACGGCGACCGTCGGCCGCGAAAAACACCGCGTCCGCATCCCGCATTCGCTGCTGCAGCTCAAGCGCCTGTTGCCGCGCATCATAAACCTCGACCACCGGCGGCTCGGCGCCTGCCTGTTGTCGCCATGTTTCGACGAACGCACGCTGCATCCGTTGCGACAGCGGGCCGTCGCTGACCAGCACCAGCGGCGCCACAACAAAACGGCTGCGCATCAGGCGAACGACCTGCTCAACCTCCGCCTCGATAGACAAACCGAAACTGTAAAGATTTGCACGGCGCAGTGTAGTTTCGTCAAAGCTATTCAGCGCCAGCACTGGCACCGAAAAGTCGGCAAGGTCCGCCGGATGGTTGACCGCGTTACGGGTCAACGGGCCAATCACGGCGACCGCGCCCTGACTCTTGGCCTCATTGAACAGCGCTAACGATTCCTCAATGGCATCGCCGCTGTCAAAAATTTTTACCGGCCAGGTTTCGCGGCTCGACCGCGACTTTTCCGCCGCAAGAATCCCGGCCTTGATCGCATCGACCGCCGGCCTCAGCGCCCGGCTCTTGCCCGGCAGGATCAACGCGACAAACCCGCTTCGTTCGGAACTCGCGGCCGGCTCGGCAGCCGCCGCGCTGGCGCAGCCCAGCCACGCGCCGTATAGTAACGCCGCCAGCATCAGGCGGAAGACCGCGCCCGTGCCATTCAGGAGAAAGTCAGCGTGCATCACGAACCCCATCCGATCAACAAGTCTTCATTATATGTGGTGGCCACGCCGATCGGTAACCTTGGCGACATGACGCCACGCGCAATCGAAACCTTGCGCCAGGCCGACCTGATCGCAGCCGAAGATACGCGCGTCACCGGTCATCTGCTCAAGCACTACGGCATCGGCACGCCAATGGTCAGCCTGCGCGAGCACAATGAGCGCGCAATGGCGGAAAAACTGGTCGCCCGCATGCAGGCAGGTGAAGCCATTGCCCAGGTATCCGACGCGGGCACTCCGGCGATTTCCGACCCCGGCGCAGGACTGGCCGCCAGCGCTCACGCCGCCGGCATCCCGGTCATCCCGATTCCAGGCGCCTGCGCGCTGGCCGCCGCGATCAGCGTGGCCGGCTTCACTGCACCGCACACGCTGTTCTACGGCTTCCTGCCGCCGAAGGCCAACCAGCGCCGCGAAGCGCTCGCAACCGTCAAGGATGCGGAACATGTAACCGTATTCTACGAAGCGCCGCACCGCATCGCCGACTGCCTCGATGACATCGCAGCCGTGTTCGGCGCAGAGCGGGAGGCCGTGCTCGCCCGAGAGCTGACCAAGACCTTCGAAACGATCCGTCGCCTGCCGCTCGGCCAGCTTGCGCAGTGGGTGCGCGAAGACAGCAACCAGCAGCGCGGCGAAGCCGTCCTCGTCATCGACGCGTCCCCGCCCGCACCGGTTCAGAGCGCCGCCGAACACGACAACGTACTCGCCCCGCTCGTCGCCGAGCTGCCTCTGAAGCAGGCCGTCGCCCTCGCGCAGCAGATCACCGGCGCCGCGCGCAACGCCCTCTACGAACGCGCACTGCAATTGAAACAGGGCAAATAAGCGGCAAGTCTTGCCAGCGCAGTCACACTCAGGGATAATCGCAACCCTCTGCCCGGGTGGCGAAATCGGTAGACGCAGGGGATTCAAAATCCCCCGTTGAAAGACGTGTCGGTTCGAGTCCGACCCCGGGCACCAGAATACAGTACAAAGCAGTCCAAGAAAGTCCATCAAACCCGCATAGCACAAGGCTTTGCGGGTTTTTTGTTGCCCAAGGAAGTCCAACCCCTGCCCATGCCATCCACTGGTTTTTGGTATACAAAAAGAGCAAGATATACCAACGTTCCTTTTCGTATACCAAAAAAACAGGGGGCCGTCATGCCCAAGAAAATCGTTCCTCTGACCGATGTTCAATGCCGGAATGCCAAGCCTGACAGCAAAGACCTGAACCTGTTCGACGGTGGTGGGTTATTCCTACTGGTAAAAGTCAGTGGCTCGAAGCTTTGGCGCTTCAAATACACCCGCCCAAATGGCAAAGCTGGCATGCTGTCGTTCGGAGAATACCCAGCCACAGGGCTCGCGGATGCCAGGAAAAAGCGCGATGCCGCACGTGAGCTACTTGCGTCAGGCACAGACCCTAGTGATCAGCGCAAGCAGGACAAAATCGAAAGCCAAACAAAATTTGCCAACACCTTCGAGATCATCGCGCGCGAGTGGCACAAAACCCGGCGCGCCAGGTGGAGCGACGATCATGCGAATCGCATACTCGACTCCCTAGAAAAAGATGTATTCCCAGAACTACGCAATCTACCGATCACCGAACTAACCGCGCCAATCATTCTTCGCACCATCAAAAAAATAGAAAAGCGTGGCGCCGTAGAAACTGCAGCTCGTGTTTTGCAGCGAATTTCCGCAGTAATCCGCTACGCCATCCAAACAGGACGAGCCATCAACAATCCAGCAACAGATCTGATCGGCGTAGTTTCAGCTGTTAAAGTAGAGCACCGCCCCGCCATGCCGCGCTCTGAATTGCCGGAATTCTTCCGCCGACTTGAGGCCGAGCCACTGCACATTCAGAACAAACCAGCCATGCGCTTGCTGGCATACACCTTTGTGCGGCCAGGAGAACTACGCGGAGCAAGATGGGATGAGTTTGATCTTGAGCGTGCCGAATGGCGGATTCCCGCCGAGCGCATGAAGATGCGCAGTGAACATATCGTTCCACTGTCTCGCCAAGCACTTGATCTGTTAGAACAGCTACGCCCTCTCACCGGACGCTTTTCGCTTCTGTTACCTAGACAGCCAGAACAACAGCCGCGCCGCTGAAAGCGCGCTGTAGCAGGTTCATTCAAGGCTTTTTGCCACCTTGATCCATTCAGAAAGATAGCGTTTTTGCTCGGCCTCTGATCTGATTAAGACTTCCAAAATTTGAGCTCGCGACAAAAGATGCTTATCAGCAAGTGCATCCAACAAACCGAGACTCTTGCTTGTCAGAACAACGTTACACTGCTTCTTTTTCTTTTCTTTGAGATTGTCGCGATATCTTGCCTGCCCCCATCTCTTCTTGAGAGCATCAAGGCACAGCGTTACATCACTAGGATTGAGCAGATTGTTGAAGTACTCCAAGACATCCGAAATATGGTGGAATTTCTTCCCCCTGCCAAGCACAGGTTCTTGTCCAGCTTGTTGAATTGGCGCAAAGAAGAATTTTTGCACAGGGTTCTTAGCTGCCACCCATTCAGCAAGCATGGAAAACTTGGTCTCTTGGTCCTCCTCGAAAAACTGCCTATATTTCTTATCTTTTTCAGACTGCTGCTCCCAGCTTGACGTCAGATCTGCAACAGCAGTTGCTTTATCTTTCGCATCGGTCAAGACAACCATGTTGCGGTTCAAGTTGTTGGGAGAGAAGCTGGCTGCGCGCATGCCAGAGCGTCAGGTCGCAGAAGTGCAGGTGCGCTGCGCGATTCTGAACACGTTCAACCGGCTTGGCATGCCGGTCACCGTGAC